>ENA-ORNY01000489-ORNY01000489.1-human-gut-metagenome-genome-assembly--contig:-NODE-489-length-27308-cov-12.366345_pt1 | contig 27308 bp, 16 predicted proteins | sample MGYA00242122_ERZ509036 | MGnify/ENA primary metagenome ERZ509036 (study PRJEB26280, sample SAMEA2338696) | human gut metagenome | biome: human gut; feature: human-associated habitat; material: faeces... | reverse complement strand
ACACGGCAAACGACGGAAAACTGGCCGGCAAAGTGGAAATTGCCGAAGGCCTGACAGCGTCGAGTGTGTCCAAGCGGCTGGAAAACATCACGTTCTCCACGGAAAGCACGGGTACCAAGACGGCCGGCCAGGGCTATTACCAGTATGACCTGATCTATCCGGACAGCCAGATCACGAATCCCATGAGCAAGACCATTGACGGCACACAGGAAGCGGAAGACGCCTACCGTAATGCAGGCATCTACAAACCGGGTACGGACGAATACGCCTTCACGGAAGATCCGGCGACGGTCAACGGCGACAAGGACAAGGTTGTCGACGGCACGAACAAGAATCTGAAGCTGAAAGGAAAGACGCTGGAACTGGTCGCCCAGGACGGCGGCACGGGCGTATATACCGAAGGCGGTAGGAAAGTCGCCATCGACAACAAAGCGAACATTACGGCTAAGAACGGTACGGGCGTGCAGGCTGACGGGGAAGGTTCCCTGGTAAGCTTGACGAACGGCGGCAGCGTACAGGAAGCAGCGAGCGGTATCCAGGCCACGAACAAGGGCACGGTGGATATCAAGGGCAGCTTCGACGTTAACGCGACGGACAAGGCAATTTCCGCAACGGACGGCGGCACGGTGAACGTGGCAGCCGGTACGTTGAAAGGAAGGATAGAAGCCAAGGACGGCACGGTCAGCCTGAACAGTGAAAATGCCGCTGCGACGCTGAAAGTGGAAGGCGACATCAGGACGGAAGGCGAAGGCAAGGTCACGGCCCACTTCAAGGGTGCGGGATCGGGCCTGGCGGGCAACGTAGCCGGCGGCGGCACGACGGAACTGAACGTTTCGGACGGTGCCGTCTGGCAGGGCGACAGTACCGGCGAAGGTGCGACGACGGTCACCCTCGGCAAGAACGGGACCTGGGCCGGCAGCAGCACGAACAACAAGATGATCGTGAACCTGGCAGGCCGCTGGACGCCGACGGCAGACAGCACCGTAGACGAACTGAACGGCAAGGGCGGCACGCTGGATAAGAGCAACGCTGCTTCGGGGACGACGAACATCGGTTCCTACAGCGGCAGCACGAACGTGGTGTACAGACATGACGCTTCGGATCCGACGAAGATTGTCGGAGGCAAGGTCGTCATCGGGACGGCCGCGGCAAACTCGAAGGTCAACCTGATTACAGACCGCGATGGCCTGGACCTGGGGTCCGGCAAGGCTGCGGACAAGAATAAGGTCAGTGAGACCCTGAACCAGCTGGCCCATATGCTGACGTACAAAGACCATGGAGCCAACGAAAACCTGAAGGGCAGCGTGAAGATTGCCGAAGGCCTGACGGCCGGCAGCAGTGACCTGCGCAGTGAAGCAATCACCTTTGGGGAAGACGGAGTCGGCAAGTACGACTATACGGCGACCACGGAAGAGAAGCCTGAGGTTATCGAGGGCAATTACGAAACGAAACTGATGAAGGGCGCGAAGGAAGCCATGATCGGTGCCATTTCGCTGTGGCGGAACAACAACAACGACTTGCAGCGCCGCATGGGCGACCTGCGGCTGAGCAGGGAAGAAAACGGCATCTGGGCCCGGTACCTGGGCGGCAAGAGTGCCATGGACAGCCAGAACACGGAAGTGGACAGCCGGTACAACATCTACCAGGTCGGCTATGACCATAAGGCAGGCGACTGGACTTTCGGCGCCGCCCTGGATCACGGCAAGTCCAGCGATTCGCTGAGCGGTGGACATGGCGATGGTGAACTGACGACGTTGTCGGCATACGGCTCCCTGTTGAAGAAAGACGGCCAGTATTTGGATCTCATCGCCCGTGCCTCTCGCGTAAAGGACGAATATACCGTCCGCGGCGAACTGGGACACAAGCTGGACGGGGACTATAAGACCTGGGGCCTGTCCCTGAGCGCGGAATACGGCAAACGGTTCACGCAGGACAACGGATTCTACTTCGATCCGAGCGTAGAACTGACCATCGGCCGCCTGAACGGCAAAGATTACGACGCCGTCAGCGACTACAGCGGCAACAAGAAGCTGCATGTCAGCCAGGAGGCGTTCAACAGCGCCATTGGGCGCATCGGTTTCGGCATCGGTCAGGAAACGGAAAAAGCGAACTACTTCGCAAAACTGGCCCTGGCCCACGAATTCGCCGGTGACATCGACACGACATTCCGTGCGGACAATGAGCCGACGAAGAACACGCATATCGACCTGGGCGACACGTGGCTGGAACTGGAACTGGGCGGCACGGCACAGTTGAGCAAAAATACATACCTGTACGGCACATATACGCGCAGCTACGGCGCCGAAGTGAAGACCAAATGGCGTGCGGACGCAGGCCTGCGGTTTACATTCTGACCAAAAGGCACGCAAGTGTTTTCTAAAAAAGCAAGATAGCTGAAATAAACCGTTTCCGGATAAAACTGGCGGTATTCCTGCCTGATCCGGGAACGGTTTTGTTTTAATCAGGACGGGATTATGGCAGAAACGGGAAATTTCTCCCTTGACCGTATGATTGTCATACGGCGTACAATCTCATGGAGTGATGCAGGAGAGGAACTATGTCCTGATTGATATGCATAAAACTAAATAGTAACGAACAGAGTCGTAATACCGTCTGTTTGAAGGCAGAAAGTGACTGCCAGTAGAGCAGAAAAGCTTCGTGGAACGGCTGGAGTATATCGGGATAATGGCCGTGGCGGGTCTTTTCTGCTTTTTATAGTACAGAAAGGACAAGGGAACCAAGATGAGACGGAATCGAAAATACTGGCTGCGCCGTTGTGTACCGGCGGCAATCCTGGTCGCGCTAATCAACGGTCATGGCTGGGCCGCTACGCATGATCAGGGCCTGAGTGGCAGCGTTGACGATCGGTCATGGTTGCGGGAAGGGACTGTTACGTCGCGCGGAGATGTGGTTACGTATGACTTTGACGGCACGAACCAGACTTTTACGGTGGAAAGGGATCCGGCGGCGTACTTCGGAGCAGATCCCCGCAAGGTTATCGTGAATAATGCCGGAGGAACCTTGTACCTGACCGGCACTAATAGCACGCCGAACGATTTTATGGGAGGCCGTGCCCTGGCTATTGAGGATGGTGGCAATGTCACCATCAATAGCGACCTAAATCTTAGCGCCAGCGGGGACTATGTGGCTTCCGGCATCAGCGTCAGCCGCGGCGGTTCGGGAGAAGGTATCGAGACACATTTGGTCATAAACGGGAACGTGACGATGCGTAAGAACGACCCTTCCAATCCCTGGGCCGGCGTTACGAACAATATTCATGGCAACTATGACGCGTATCCTTCCTTTGGCGCGCCCAACTACACCGGTGCACGCTGGGCTCCGCAAGCCATCCGTTTGGCGGAACAGGACGGCAGTACCATCACGATTAATGGAGATTTAGACATTGCCTGGAAAGGGACCGGCATTGCAACGGATGCCTACAATACACGTTTAAACCCGTATGACGAAGATATAATCACAACGAACGGCAATGTGCGCGTGGAGACCCCTGTTTCGAATACGGAAACGTATTACTCCCTGGCGAACTACGGCGGTACAATCAATTTGAACGCCACGAAGGACCAGGCGGAGACCCACGACGTCACGCTGCTGGGCAATATCATAACGATTCGAAATCCGGGGGGGACGAACGGAGGAGATCCCTATTTCTATCAGAGCGGCCGGACGAATATCGGCCTGACGACAGGGAAGTCAATGTGGGAAGGAGTCATTGACAATGCAGGGAAAAGCCGTGCCGGCGAAGTCAATGTATGGCTGGAAAACGGAGCTGTTTGGGACCACCACAGTCGCTCTGTGACGGATGGCATGCAGGTTGCCAATATGCCGAATCCCAGTAAGGACCATTACGGGAAATACAACGCTGTTTCTTATGTAACCCGACTGACCGGTAGTACAGCGAAAGAAACTGCAGGCTGGATTTATCAGAGGGATAAGGCCGCCTTGGAAATTGCCACGTTCAGCGGCAGTATGAATGTCGTCTATCCTCATTCCGGCAACGGTACGGAACCGTCGCAGTATGCCTCGGGCGATATGACAATCCGGAATGCCGAACCTGGCGCTTTGATTACGCTGTTGACGGATAACTCCGGCATCAATATGACGAATCAGGACCAGAAGACAAAAGTGCTGAATGCCCTGGCACAAAAACTGATTTACAGTGCCTATGTGTCGGGAGAAAGGAACCTGTCCGGCAAGGCGCAGATCGCTTCGGGGCTGACGAGCTCCGCTTTTTCCCTGTATACCGGGGACATCCAATTCGATTCTGCGGTTGGCCGCGGGGGCGTTTCGAACGGGAAAGACGTGGTCAGCCCGGCACTGGACTTTACGGAAACACTGACGGGACGAGCCGGTACGGTCTATGACGGCTATCAAGATGGCACGAAATATGATTTCGGGAAAGACCATGATATACAGATCAAGCCGGAAACAGGAGCCGCATTGGACGCTCAAGCTGATTTTACGGTGGTGTCGGACGGCGGAACGCTGGAATTGACCGGTGGCAGCCGGACTACATCGCTGCCGGCTGCTGTCCGCGTAACGGGAGGGCATACGGTTGTCCTCCATGCTGGTACGGTCCGCGCGTCTTTAGAGGATAACGGGGACGCCGGCCCGCTGGTTTCCGGTGTCTCCCTTGGTACGCCGGATAGTTCCAAAGGTACCTTAAACGTCAACGGCAATCTTGCTGTCCATGTAAAGGGCAATGGTACGGTTATGGGTATTTATGCCGTACAGGGCAGCACGCTCGACGTGTCGGGAAGCGTGACCATGAAGGGCAGTGACGGGACCTCAGGCGTGGTAAGTACGGACAATCCGACAGGGCCCCTCGCCTATCATCACGCCAACGGTATCTATGCCGGGTCCGGAAATTCGCAAGTGACGGTTCACGGCGATGTGGCTTTGTTGGTAAAAGGTACGGGTATCCGAGCGGACAGCGGTGCTGACATCTCTGTCCTGGGCGGCGGCTCTGTCGAGATAGAGAAAAACAATAGTACGGATCAGTACGCCTTGGTCAGTGGAGCGGGCACAGTCCGGATGAACGTTACCGGAGCGGACGGCGGTATATCGGCTGGCCGTAAAGACACGGTCGTCAAAGGCAATTTGGGCTTGTTGAACAAAGCGGAAGGAGTCAGCCCGCATCCGGCGGAACCCCGGGCGGATATCTACCTGGGTCTGGCTACTCCTGACTCGTCCCTGACCGGCGTCGTCCTGAATGAATATCGCGAACAGGGACTCGACCATGCGGATGCTAATCTATTCCTTTCCAATGGCGGTACATGGAACAATGAGGCGTACGGGATGGCCAGGGAGGGCTTTACCGGAAGCCGAGTCAAGATAACCGGCGGTTCCGATATGGATCATGCGGGCTACATTATGCAACGGGACGCAAGGCCTTTAATCATCGATTCCTACAGTGGCAGCCTGAACCTGGTTTACGCCCATACGGGAGATGGATCCAGCTATGGAGAAGACTACGCCGCCGGAGACACGAAGATTCTCGATGCGGCGGATGGTTCGCAAATCACGATTTCCACGGACAGCTCGGGGATCGACACGGAGGATGAGGCGGCAGTCGAAAGGACCATATCCGCCCTGACCAATAAACTGTGGTACATGAAGCCGACAGAAAAGAAACTGAAAGCCAAAGTACGGGTCGCTTCCGGCCTGACCCGGCCCAGCAAGGGTCTTTATCTTGGTGACATGTGGTTTGCCGGGGAGAAGAACAACCAGACTAGTAATCCTGGGAATCCAGACAACTATGGCCAGGGCCAGTATGCACCGGGCAGCCTCCGCCGGATTCATGAGAACCAGATTGAAACCGGCGATTACGAAACGCCGCTGATGAAAGGCGTTCGCCAGAGTGTTACTGCGACGGCCTTGTCCTGGCGGTCCATGGCCGGAGATACCTTTGGCCGGACGAAACAGATCCGCTTTGCAGAGGAAGCCGATGGTGTCTGGGCCAAAGCCTATGGCGGAAAATATGCATATGATCCCGGACACGCGGACTTGCAGAACCGCTACAGTGCCGCCCAGGTCGGTCTTGAAAAGCAAAATGGCAGCTGGCGTACGGGAATCGCCGTTGATTGCCGCGACGGCGAATCTACATACAAAGGCAATGGGCACAGTGATGACACAACCTACGCCGTCAGCGTGTATGGCATTAAAGAGTTCGGCAACGGCACGTATTTGGATTTGGCAGCGAAGGCCGGCCATCTGAAAAGCGAATTTGATGTGTACAACGAGATCGGTCAGCGCCTGAAAGGAACATATCAGACAACCGGTTGGAGCGCTACAGCCCAGTACGGAAAACGGTTCGGCGCTTCCAAAGGATACGTGGAACCGCAGGCAAAGTTGACCTTCGCCCGTCTGGAAGGGAAAGGCTTTGATGCTGCCAGTCCTTCCCTGGGCAAACTGCATGTCAGCCAGGGTACCATTGACAGCATTGTCGGCAGCCTTGGCATCGAAGCCGGGGTGGAAACAGGGAAAGGTACTGTTTTTGGCCGGCTGGGTCTGGCTCATGAATTCGCCGGCGGTATCGATGGCACTTACAGCGCTGCCGACGGTGCCCCGAAGACGACAAGTTTCGATACGAAGGACACGTGGATCGATATGACGTTGGGCGGCCGCTGGAACCTGAGCAAAACGGCACAGGTTTATGCCGACTTTACCAACAGCCTGACTGGCGATTACCGGAATCACTGGAAAGTCAACGGTGGTCTCAAGTTCAATTTCTCCACGGCTCCGATCAATCCGGCTAAGGAAACGGAATGGAAGGTGATGGAATCCGCGGAAAGCTACCGTAATATGCCGATGAAAAAGCAGACGGAAGCGGCTGCCGGGACGCCGGCCCCTTCAGCGAAGGCAACATCTGTTGCAGTACCGTCCAGCGAGGCGGCTGCGACGACCAGTCTGCCGGCAACGTCGGAAAGGGTATCTTCGGCAGCATCCAAGCCCGTCCATCGTGGCGGGAAGGCAACGCAGGCAAAAACGATGACCGATGTGGCCGTGGAAGATACAGGCTATGCGGAAGTCGGACTGGACGAGACGGGCTATGGTTTGGCACCGATTGTCGTGACGGCAACCCGTACGGAAAAATCCCTGGCGGACGCTCATGCAGACATCAGCGTGGTCACCCGTAAGGAAATGGAACAAATGCATATGAATACCGTCGAAGAAGCCCTTCGAACGGCGCCGGGAGTGCAGTTCCTCAACTACGGACAGAACGGGATGAACGGCAATTTATCGGGCATCCGTCTGAACGGCAGCAAAGATATCATCATTTTGGTAGATGGTGTCCGCGTCACCGATTTCCAGGACGTCGGCAGCTCGGGATACGTTTATTCCTTCCTGCTGAACAACATGGATAATATCGAACGGATCGAAGTCCTGCGCGGTGCGGCCGGCACGGTCTACGGCAGTGGTGCCAAAGGCGGTGTCATCAACATCATTACCCGTAAAATCAACAATGCATCTGCTGTCGTTGATGCCGCACGCGGGAGTTTCGGCAAACAGGTATACCACGTGAACACCCAGGGTCGCAAAGGGAAATTCTCTTATAATGCCTACTACAACGCGGATAAACGAGGAGACTACCAAGACGGAGAAGGGCGTCGCTGGCCCGGCCATACAGATACGAAGAGTGATGGCGTCAAGCTGGCCTATGACCTGACGCCGGATCATACGGTTACTTTCCAGTACGACTGGATGGATTCCAAGTACAACGGGCAGGACCTGATTTATATCGGGCCTTACAACGGACGGTATAAATCCCGTATGTGGTCCTTGACGGATGACTGGAAGGTTGATGATCACTGGAGGAATAAGCTGACCTACCGGAATAACCGTCTGGAGACCCGCTATGGGAAACCATTGGGCGAAGGCAATTCGCAGGGTACTGTCTCTGCACCGTATTCCGTCAGCAGCGACATGAATTATGATTTTCTCAGCAATCAGGTTGAATTCACCGATGCGCGCAACACCCTGGTCTTCGGTGTCGATTATTCCAAAGCACGGAGCTTGGACGGACAGCATCCCATGGGCTTTGATGAGGATGGGGATGCTATATACGGCGACCGTTCCATGAAGAACCATTCCTACTATATCCAGGACGACTGGAAGCTTTCCCCGGCCATTACCCTGTCCGGCGGCCTGCGGCACGACAAGCCGAATGGGGATGGCAGTTCACCGAATATGGATTCCCATACGTCGAAGAGCTATAAGCTTTCTTTTGATTTGACAAAGAAGGATACGTTCTATGCCGGCCGGAGTGATTTCTACATCCTGCCGAGTCTTTATCAATTGTACGACGAAAAATACGGTAATGCGGATTTGTGTCCGGCCGAGGGCCGTACGACGACAATCGGGTATGCCCGCAAGTTCGGCGAAAAGGATTTGCTGACCGTCAACTGGTTTGAAACGGAAAGTGAGCGCAGCATCGGTTATTCTTCGTCCGGGCAGTATCAAAACTTCCGGAACGGGATCAGCAGAGGCTGGAACGCGCAGTACACGAAACAGATTAATGATAATTGGAACTTCCGCTTCGGCTGGGCGCACCTGTTCGCCAACGAGGGCGCCGGAGACACCTTCTCCCTCGGCTACTACCCGAAGGATATGGCGACTTTCCTTATCGGCTACAACAAGGATAAGTTTGGCGCGGCCGTGGATGGGTTCTACTTCATCCGTCGTACCAATCCGGTCAACTCCGATGTGCGCGGCTGGCCATCCAACAAATACGGCGTCTATAATCTGAGCATGGATTATGCGCCGACAAAACAAATGAAATTCTATTTAAAAGTGGATAATATCTTTGATAAGCTGTGGGCAGAACATACAGATGTAATCTGGAACGGCGTCCCCGGATCCTGGTACTCCCAGCCCGGTCGAACCATTACACTTGGCGTGCAATATAAGTTCTGACAGTTGCCATGGTTTCCTGCCTGCTCTGAAACAGGGGTTGCCCTGTCTACGTACAGACGCCCGGACCCATTTCATTCCGGGGCGTTTTTTAGAAAGGAATTAATAAAATTGCTGGAATCGGTCAATATATCCAATTATTCCTGGGATGTAGGAAACGTCCTGCAAAAAGATCCTGCAACGCTTCCCCGCTTTTTGGAGCGGCACCATCTGGACGGGTACGAGCTGTTTTTGGGACCGGACCTGGACCGGGACTTTTTTCCTTTATCCCGGCTCCAGGGGGTCCACTTGCACTTTTTCCCCAACTGGGTCGATTTTTGGAAGGGTGACGACGAGGCGCTCCTGACGTCTTTCGGTGACAAGGAAGCGATCTTGCGGATCTTCGGACGCAGCCGCGACGAGTGGCTGGAAAAACAACGGGACAATATGAGGGCTGCGGGAAAGCTGGGCGCCAAGTATGTCGTCTACCACGTGGCCAATGCCCGCATGGAAGAGATCTATACGCGGCGGTACCGCTACGGCGATGACGAAGTGATTGCGGCCCAGGTGGAGGTGAGTCGGGAAATTGTATCGGCCCTGCCTGACGACTGTCTCTTGCTGTATGAAAACCTGTGGTGGCCGGGCCTGAATTTTTGCCGTCCCGACCTGGCGGATCGTCTGGTGGAGGCGACACCGCATGAAAAAACAGGATTTATGCTCGATTCCGGACACTTGATGTGTACGGACTGGTCCTTGCGGAACGAGGCCGAAGGCGTGGATTACGTGTTACGGCGGTATGCCGAACTGGGGGAACTGCGGCACCGGGTATACGGCATGCACCTGCACCGCTCGTTGTCCGGCGAATACGCGGCGGCTGTGCGGAAAAATCCGCCCCGGCAGGCTGGCGGCTTCGACTGGATGTCCTGTTACCAGTACATTACCAGCGTGGACCGGCACGAGCCTTTTGGGACAGATGTCGTGCGCCGTCTGGTGGAAACGGTGGCACCACGCTTTTTGACCCACGAATTCGTCATGCGGTCTTTTCCCGAATGGGAGGAACAGGTGTCGCGACAGCAGCAAAGCCTGTGGGGCACCCCGCTGGGGCGGGAAGGAAACGCCTGAAAACAACAAGAACCGGAATCCGGCACGACGGCCGGATTCCGGTTCTTCCTTTTGCGTTGCGGGGTCGTGCAAATTGAATACAGGCGGACTTGCGGGCAACTACTGGAGACGGACCGGGAGGAATACCTTTGTGACGTAGGCGCTGGGGTCATTCGAAAGCCAGTGGTTGACCAGGGGCTGCACGTAGAGATATTCTCCGGCGGCAAGGCCGCGGCTTTGGAGAAAGGTGTCCAGCCGGCCTGCCAGATCCCGGGCCTGCAGGGAAAAGATGCCTTGCAGGACCGCTGTCAGCCACAGGCCACCCGGCGCAATCCGGTCGGCCGGCTCTCCCGTGGCGGCACGGGAAAAAAAGAACCGGCTCTTGGCTTGGGTCGGGCCGGCGAAGAATGCCTTCGTTTCCAGCATCCAGCCCGCCGGAAAGGTCAGGTTGGGCGTCGTGCCGTCGGGACAGGCGTGACGGGCATAGGACATTATCCGTTCTTTCCACGTTTCTTGCCCTTCCACGGCTGTAATCAGGAGAGGGCACGGATTGCGCCGTTCCAACCGGAGCTCCCCCGGCGCGGTTTCTGGCAGAGCGGCCAGGACATCTTGTGTGGCTTGCAGCCGGATCAGCAGTTCCTCCTGCTGTCGGATCAGGTCGCGGCACTCCTGTGCCCGGTCCGTAAGCAGGGACTGCATCTCCTTACGGCTGCGGGCGCCCAGGTAGCGGTGGATTTGGGGCAGTGAGAACTGCAGGCTTCGTAGCCGGACAATGAGGTCCAGGTCCAGATACTGGTCGATGGAATAATGGCGGTAACCATTTTCACTGACATAGGCCGGCGAAAGGAGACCGATGCGGTCGTAATATTGCAGAGTTTGTTTGGAAATGCCGAAGAGGGAAGCCAATTCCCCTACGGTGAAAAAATTTCTTGCTTTTCTTGCCATGAAACACCTCAAAATCCTTGACGATATACTAGGTATATGGTGTAACGTTATAGAGAATGCATAAAAAACTCATTTAGTATTTTATATTATCAAGTATTATAACACAAAGTAAGGAATGGTACGAATGAAAAAAATTGCTTTTTATGGTAAAGGCGGCATTGGCAAGTCCACGACGGCGGCCAATGTTTCGGCGGCCCTCAGCGAACGGGGCCTGCAGGTCTGCCAGATCGGCTGCGATCCGAAGAACGATTCGACGCGGCTCCTGCTGGGCCACATTTGCCGCCGGACGGTACTGGGCATGGTCCGGGACAAAGATAACGTAACGGCGGAGGACATCGTCCATACGGGCTATCACGGCATTCGCTGCGTTGAGGCCGGCGGGCCGGAACCGGGCGTGGGATGTGCAGGCCGGGGGATTATCGTGGCCCTGGAAAAGCTGCGGACCCTGCATGCCCTGGATGACCAGGACCTGATTCTGTACGACGTCCTGGGTGACGTCGTCTGCGGCGGCTTCGCCGTACCAATCCGCGAAGGCTATGCGTCGGACATCTATATCGTCTCTTCGGGGGAACTCATGAGCCTCTACGCGGCCAACAACATCGCCAAGGGTATCCAGCGCTTCGCCGTGCGGGGCGGCGTCCGATTGGGCGGCATCATCGGGAACGGGCGCAATACACCACGTGAAGAGGAAATGTTGCGTGATTTCGCCAGGCGGCTCCATACGCGGCTCGTTGCCTTCGTCCCGCGGGATATCGTGGTCAACAAGGCGGAAAATAACCGGCAGACCGTGCTTCAATATGCGCCGGACAGTACCCAGGCCCAAATCTATCGTGACCTGGCCGAAACGCTGCTGATCAATACGGATTTGACGGTTCCGACCCCTTTGTCTTTTGAGGAATTGGAAGATCTGGTGGCACAGTATGGAGCTTAAGGCAAAACGGTTTATCGGGAAGAACAAGAGCTGCTCCTGCAGCATGACCGGCGTTTGGCGGGCCGTCACCTATTGTCGGGGCGTGGTGGCCGTGTTCCACAGTCCCCGTGCCTGCGCCCACATCGCCCGGACCATGGACGTGAACAGCGCCTTTTCAACCCGTGCCGAAGGCCGGCGCGGCAAGACGGAGACGATCCCCCTCGTGTCGGTTCAGTTGAGCGAACGGGAATCCATTTTCGGCGGCGTGGACAAATTGCAGCAATGCCTCGCCTATGTTGTCGACACGTATCATCCGGAGTGCATTGTCATCGCCAACTCCTGCGTGGCCGGTGTTATCGGTGACGACGTGGAAAGCGCCGCTAGGAAAGTGGAAACGGCCTACGGCATTCCCGTCCTTACGGTGGGCACCTTCGGATTTTTGGACGGCGAATATTACGAAGGCTATCTGGAAATGGCGACGAAGCTTATGGACCGATTTTTCCGTCCCTGCCAGAAGGAGCCGGGAACGGCTATGCTCCTGGGGGACAGCGGCGGCCCTTGGGGTAGTTACGCCCGCGAGGTGACGCAGATCCTGGAACGGATCGGCATCCGTGTCATCGGACAATTCCCGGGCTTCATGCCTTTCCGGGAGTTGCCGGACCTGCCGCGGGCTCAAGCGGCCATTATCCTGGGCGGACGGCGTAAGCCGGCCGACGGCCTGCAGCGACTGGCCGCCACCCTGGAGGAACGGTTCGACGTTCCTTTCGTGCGGGACAGCTATCCCATCGGGGCGGCGGGAACCTTCCGTTGGATTCGCGACATGGGGCGGCTGTTTGGAAAAGAGGCGGCAGCACGGGATGTAGAAGCCGCCGAGCGGGAGCGGCTGCATCGGGCGCTGGAACGGTACCGTCCGTCGACGGAGGGAAAAACGGCCGTGCTCTGCCTCGGCCGCTGGCTCCGCTATTTCCAGCCCGATACGATTCTGGAAACGACGTCCCTGCTGGGCCTTCATGTCACGGGTATCTCCCTGCTGGACGGCTACACGCCGGCGGAACGGGAGAAAATGGAGCAGGCCGTGCGGAGCTGTACGACCCTGCCTCTGGTGGACCGGGAAACCGGGGCCCGTCTGGCCGGCGAAGCCGATATCGTGCTGACAACCCACGAAATCCAGGGCCGGGGCCTGCGCCAGATTTTCCTGCCCATGCTGCCCCAGGCCGGTATCGGCGCCATGGTGCGCATGATGGAGGCCATATACCGTACGTTGTGCAGCCGGCAGGCGAGGGGAGGAATCCGTTATGTCTGAAACAACATGGCAGGATACGTGCAGCCGCAACGACACATGTGGCCTGACGGGCGCCGCGGCCTTTTTTTGCGGCATCCCCCGGTCAGAGGTCCTCGTGAACGGCCCCCTGTGGTGCTATTACTACGCCCTGCGTCATTTGGAACACGGCCAGAGCGGCGTGGCCCAACGCATGGCCGTGTCCCAGCCGGACAACAACGCCATCGTCTTCGGCACGGAAAAATTTTTGCTGGAAACATTGGATCGGCTGCAAAGGGAAGAACACCGGCCGGATTTGATGCTCGTCGAAAATAGCTGCGCCCTGAGCCTCATCGGGGATGATTTGCAAGGCATCGTGCGCAAGGCCGGCTTGCCCTTTCCCATCGTGACCATGGATTCGGGCGGACTGGACGGCGGCTTCGCTGAGGGATATGCCAAGGCCTCCGTGGCGTTGCTGCGCCAGTCCCGCTGGCCGAAGCTGCCCGTGCGCCGCGGCACGGTCAACGTACTGGGCTTGACGCCTTTTTATTATAACGGCGCCGCCGACGCGGATGAAATCGTCCGCCTGCTGACGGCTGCCGGGTACGAGGTCAACGCCGTGCCGGGTTGTGGCAGCGACGTGGCTGCCCTGGCAAAACTTCCCCAGGCCGAATACAATCTGGTCGTGCAGCCGGAATTAGGCCTGCCCCTGGCCAAGGCACTGGAAGAAGCGTACGGGACACCCTACACTGTTCCGGGCATGCCCTACGGTCTCGACGGTACCCTGGCCTGGCTGGACCGCATCGGGCAGGTGTTGCCGGGACAGATGGACGCCGTTCGTCGGGAAGGGAACGCTGCACGGGACGAATTGGCCGTGTGGGAGAACGAACTCAGTCTGAACTGGGGCGCCTTGTGGTTTGACGAAATCTTCGTCGCGGCTCCGGGCACGACGGCCGTCTGCCTGGCCGACGCCGTGCGGACGGAATGGATCGACACGGGCCGCATGACCGTCTATTGCCAGAATGATGTCACGACAACGGCGGGACTGACGTCCCACGAGGCGGACGCTGTCCTGACGGCCGGCAAGGACAGCGGGCAGGCGGCGCGAATCCTGCGTGGCCTGCACGGGGCCCTGCTCCTGGCCAGTAGCAACGAAAGCGCTTTCGTACAGCGGGATCGTCAGGCCGTGGCGGTCCGCAACATCGCGGTCCCTGTCAAAGATGAAGCCCTGCTGATCCGGCAGCCTTTTTGCGGCATCCGGGGCGCGGCATTTATGGCGCAGCGCCTGTGGAACGCCTACATCGGACTGAAACTGGCGGACGGGAAGTGAGCATATCATGACAGAAAATCGACAAAGGATACGAATCGTCGTCCGCCTCTTCCTGGCCTTCGCCGCCCTGAGCGGTTTCTTGCTGGCCAGTGCCTGTGGAACGAAGGGAGGCTCCGGCGGGGAGGAAACGGCCGGCGGCGGGAAAACGGGAGGCTATACTGTGACGGATGTCCGTGGCCGTACCGTGCATTTGGCAGGCAAACCGCAGCGCATCGTGTCCCTTACGTACGGAACCGACGAAATCCTGCTGGCCGTGGCGGGGGAACAGCGAATCGCCGCTTTCAGCCGCTGGGCCGGTGAACCGGGCATCACCTTCATTACGAAAGAGGAAGCGGACCGTGTCGGCAAGCTGCACAGCCTTGCCTCCGAAGAAATCCTGCGCCACCGACCGGACCTCATCGTTGCGTCCGTGGCGACGGCGCCGGAATTGGTTAAAACACTGGAGCAGATGAACGTGCCGGTCTATCTCGCCGGTTCGCCCGATACATACGGCGAAATGAAAGCCAAGGTCGCGGGCGTGGCCGCCGCCGTCGGCGAACCAGAACGGGGACGGGCCGTGACAGACCGTATGGATCGGAATATGGCGGCGTTGGAACAGCGCTTGTCGTGCCTACCGAAGGAACGGGAGCGGACGGCCGTTGCCTTCAACTTCGTCGGAGCCATGGGCTACAGAGACGGCCTCATCGACCATATGCTGCGTCTGGCGCACATCCGTAACGGGGCGGCCCTGGGAGGTCTGAACGCGCGGGGCCAGACCCTGTCCAAGGAGCAGGTCGTGGCCGTCAATCCCGACGTCTTTCTGCTGCCGACGTGGAACTACGACAAGAAACAAGATGTCGAGGCCTACGCGGCGCAAATCGCCTCGGACCCGGCCTATCGGACCGTAAAGGCCGTGCAGTCGCACCGGTTGCTTTTCGTGTCCGACCGGTACCGGTACGTCGCTTCCCAGTACCTGCCGGAGGCCGTGGAAGCATTTGCCCGTGCCGTCTACCCGGAATTATTCACACAGGAGGGATTGCAATGACTTGGCGACGCAGACGGGCCGTGACGGTCCTTTTCTTTGCGGCTGTCCTGCTGGCCGTGGCGTCTTTGTCCCTGACCATCGGACAAATCGCCGTCCCCATTCCGGATGTTCTGGCTATTACGGCGCGGCGTCTCGGTTTTCCCCTCGCGTCGGCAGAGAACGTGTCGGCCATGCAGGAGGCCGTCGTATGGCAGATCCGCATGCCCCGCACTCTTGTCGGCCTGCTTGTCGGGGCCGCCCTGGGGATTTCCGGGGCGGTCATGCAGGGCATCTTTGCCAATCCCCTGGCTGACCCGGGCATCATTGGCGTGTCGGCTGGTGCTTCGGCTGGGGCGGTCCTGTGCATCGCCCTCGGCCTTTCGACGGTGAACCTGTTCTTTATGCCAACTTTCGCTTTCGCCGGGAGTCTCTTCGCCGTCGCACTGACTATTTTCCTGGCCCTGCGCCGGGGTAAGGTTCCCGTCATGCCCCTGCTTCTGGCCGGCGTGGCCGTCGGCATGTTCCTGGGCGCCGTCACGTCGGGTCTATTGACCTTCATGAACGAACAAAAGGTGCAGGAATACCTGTTCTGGATCGTCGGCGGACTGGACTACCGCCGCTGGGAACACGTGTACATGGCGGCAGGCCCTATTTTGGCGGGAGCCGTCGTCATGGTCCTGCTGGCGCGGCAACTCAATATCCTGGCCTTGGGCGAGCAGGAAGCGCGGGCCGTGGGCATGCGGGTCCTGCCCCTGCGGATGGGACTCCTGCTGCTGGCGTCCCTGACGACGGCCAATTCGGTCTGCGTCAGCGGCAACGTCGGCTTCGTCGGTCTCGTCATGCCGCACATGATGCGGCTCCTCGTCGGTCCGGACCACCGGATCCTGCTGCCGGCCAGTGCCCTGGGCGGTGCGTCGTTCCTTGTCTTGTGCGATGTCCTGGGCCGCGTCATCATGCCCCCGGCGGAGCTTCGCGTCGGGGTCATGACGGCCTTGATCGGAACTCCCTATTTCCTCTTCCTGCTCCGCCGCATGCGACGGAACGATTCCCTGTGACGCAGGAAAGACGGTTCGTAAAGGAGGAAATGAAATGGAAAAAGTCTTGTTTTTAACGAATGTCATCCGCCGCTTGGCGATGATGCAGGAAACTTTGGGGACGTTGTCGGGTACTCCTGGCGCCATGGCGCATCCTGGCGAATGCCGTTGGATCACGGAGTCCACGGAGTGGAATGCCGAATGGGTCCGCACGTTGGAGGACAGTGGCCTGGTTCTGGTGAAATGGATGGGAACAGGCCTCGACACGCCCTTTTTGAACAAACTCCTCGATGCCTTGCAGCGGCGGGGCCTTCCCTACTACATCGACGCTGCCGGCAGTGATAGGCCGGAACTGGCCCAAGGACTTTCCGACGCCCAGGTCAGGGACATCCGCCAGTATTTTGTGCACGGCGGCCGGGACAATTACACGCTGCTTTGGCGCTACGCCGACGCCTTTCTGGACGGCCAGGGCGACACCGTTCCCAAGGCACGGCCCCTGGTCTGGTATGGCATTTACCATCCCGATGAGGCCGAGCCTTTCGCCACGTTGGAAGCGTACGGAAAAAAACATCTCCGTGCCGGCCGGCCGACGCTGGCCATCTTGTTTTACCGCGACGAATGGGTGTGGAAGGACCTGGCGTACCAGACGGCCCTGATCCGTGAAATCGAAGGCCGGGGGCTGAACGCCGTTTGCGTCTTTACGAACGGCATGCCGTCGGAAGAGGCGGGCATGCCCAGCCTGCGGGAGGTGTTCCGGCGCTGTTTTTTCCAGGACGGCGTGCCTGCCGTCGATGTCGTCTTGAATACCATGAAGTTTTCCTTGACGAGCAGCGGGTCCCTGACCATCGACTTTTTGAAATGTCAAGGCATCCCCGTGCTGGCAGCCTACACGGTTATGACGCCCTACGAGGAATGGAAGGATTCCTTCGAGGGCATGAATGCGATGGAAGTGTCTATCAGCGTGTCCCTGCCGGAGTTCGACGGGACCGTGCACGGCGTTCCCGTGGCCTACCGGCACCAGCTGGAAAACGGGGACATCCGCTACCTGCCCATTCCCGAGCGGGTGACGCGCATGGTTGCCAAGGCGGAAAAGTGGGCCCGACTGCGCCACAAGGAGAACAAAGACAAGAAAATCGTCATCCTGTTCCACAACTATCCGCCGAAAAACTCCAACATCGGCAGCGCCGTGGCCCTGGACACCATGGAAAGCGTGCGGCGTCTGCTGGCAGCTATGCGCGATCGGGGTTACAAGGTCGACTTCGTTCCCCGCGATACGAAGGAGTTCATTTCCCTCCTGACGGCCTGCGCCACGAACGACCGGTCCCTCCTGACAGACGACCAGATCGCCCGGGCGCCGAAGGTGTCCGCCAAGGAATACGGCGCCTTGTATGAAACCTTAGAGCCCTCCGTGCAAGTGCAGATGGAAAAGGACTGGGGACCGGCACCAGGCACGGTCATGGCCTGTGACGGCGGCCTGCTGGTGCCGGGCATCGAAGACGGCAACATCTTTATTACGGTCCAGCCGCCCCGCGGGTTCGGCGAGGATCCGGAAAAAATCTACCACGATCCTTTTGTGGCGCCGACCCATCACTATCTGGCTTTTTACCGGTGGCTGCGCGACGGCTGGAAGGCCGATGCCGTTGCCCATATCGGCACGCACGGTTCCCTGGAATGGCTGCCGGGCAAAAACGCGGGCCTGGGACCGACGTGCTATCCTGACATTGCTTTGGATGATTTACCCGACGTCTATCCCTATTTGATTTCCATTACGGGCGAGGGCATCCAGGCGAAGCGGCGCGGCAGCGCCTGCCTGATTGAACATTTGCCGGCTCCGCAGATGCAGGCAGGGTTGTACGACGAATTAGCCGAACTGGAAAAAGTCATGGACGAGTACGTCCATTTCGCCCGGACGCAGCCGGAAAACCTGGCCGCCCTGGAGAACATGGTGCGGGAAAAGGTAGCCCAGGCGAATTTGGCGAACGAAGTCCCGTATGAGGAAGGGCAGCCTTTCGGCGAGTACGTGGCGGCTTTGCACCATTATTTGACCGATTTGAAAGACATGCAAGTCCATACGGGACTTCATATCCTGGGACAGGCACCGGAAGGGGAGGAACTGCGGGAAACGCTGCTTCTCCTGACCCGCCTTGCCAACGGCACCGTGCCAAGCCTGCTGGAACTGCTGGCCGGTACGTACGGCCTGGCTTATCACACGCTGACGGAGCAGAGTACGGTTTGGTACGAACCGCTGCAGCTTTCCTACGGCATGCTGCTGGACCGCATCCAGGACCAGGCCAGGGAAATCATAGCGACCCTAGCCGGCGGAGGCTTTACGGATCAAGCTGTCGAAGAGGTCCTGATGGATGACAGCATTCGCCGGGAACCGCAGTCGTTCCGCGACGGGCTCCGGCAAGTCTGCGCGTATTTGTGCCACACAGTCGCCCCAAATCTGGCGAAAACGACCCAGGAAATGGCAAACCTGCTCGACGCCTGGGACGGACGGTACATCGAGCCGGGACCGTCGGGATCGCCGTCCAGTGGCGGGGCGGACCTGCTGCCGACGGGGCGGAACTTTTACGGCATCGATCACCGGGCTTTGCCGACGCCGGCGGCGTGGAAATTGGGCATGGCCCTGGGGGACCAAGCCGTGGAACGGTTCATCGCCGAAGAAGGGCGGTATCCGGAAAGCGTGGGTATTGTCCTCTGGTCCGGGGCCAACATGCGCAGCCACGGGCAGTGCATCGCCGAATTCCTGTACCTGATGGGCATCCGCCCGGTCTGGCAGAGCGGCAGCATGCGCGTCTGCGGCCTCGAAGCCATTCCCTTGTCGGAATTGAAGCGGCCCCGCATCGACGTGACGGGCCGCATCAGCGGATTGTTCCGCGATACCATGCCGGCCCCTGTGGCGTGGCTGGATAAGGCGGTCCTGCTGGCGGCCGGCCTGGACGAAGACGACGAGCAGAACTACGTGCGGAAGCATGTCCGTGCCGACAGCGCCGGCCTGGAACGGGAGGGGATGGCGCAGCCCGAAGCTTGGCGGCAGGCGGCGTTCCGTATCTTCGGCGATGCCCAGGGAACGTACGGTGCCGGCGTGGCAGCCCTGCTGGAGGCCAAAAACTGGGAGAGTATCGACGACTTGGCCGACGTCTACGTCCGCTGGGGCGGTCACGCCTACGGCGGCAAGACGAAGGGCGCCTTTTTGCCGCAACTGTTCCGCAAACGCATGGCCAGCCTCGACCTGACGATTAAAAACGAAGACAATCACGAAACGAATCTATTGTCCAGCGACGATTACAATGCCTACCACGGCGGCATGATTGCCGCCGTCCGCAGTATCCGGGGCAAGGCTCCCCGCTCTTATTGCGGCGATAGCACGGACCGGTCCCGCGTGGCCCTGCACAGTGTGCAGGAGCAGACAAAGCGTATTTTCCGCAGCGAAGCTATCAACCCGAAATTTCTGGAAGGCATGAAGAAACACGGCTACAAAGGCGCGGCGGACCTGGCGAACTACGTGGCGCATAGTTTCCAGTGGGACGCGACAAGCGCCGTCATGGAAGACTGGATGTACGAAGCGTACGCCCAAAAATATGCCTTGGACCGGGATATGCAGGCGTGGATGAAGGACGTCAATCCCTGGGCCCTGCAGCGCATTGCCGCCACCTTGCTTGAAGCGCAACAGCGGCAGTTGTGGCATGCCGACGCGGAGACGTTGGATGCTTTGCGGAAACTCTACCTGGACATGGAAGGGGATCTGGAGGAAAGGGCGGATTGCCGTGGGTAAAGGAGGCAAACGGGTGAAATTATACGAGTTGACGACGGGAGACCCGGTTTACCGTTATGACAAGAGTATCGTCGTCTTTTTGCAAGGGCACCGGAAGGTGCTCAGTACGTCGGTATACAATGGCGGGTATCACGAAGATTTCACCGCTGTGTACAATCATGATGCCAAAGGGGCGCCGGGTATGCCTTGCGAAGTACTGGCCGATACTTACACGGAACACATGCGTTTGCTTTCCCGGCGCCTCGGTCTGGCCCCGGACAAAGTGACTGGCATGGTCACGGCGGCGGATATGGAAAACGTGGCCATCGAGTCCCGGTCGTACAAGGAACTGACCGTGACGGCTATCGTCACGGGCGGCATCGAGACCAACGGCGGACGGGTCGGGGATCCGGCCGACTATTATGCCCCGCGGGAAAAGCAAGGCCGGCCCGGTACAATTAATATCATTCTCGTACTGGACACGGATTTACCTGCGGGAACGCTGGCACGGGCCCTTGTCACCTGTACGGAAGCCAAGACGGCGGCCCTCCAGGAACTGATGGCTGGCAGCAACTATTCCACAGGTCTTGCCACGGGGTCCGGAACGGACCAGACTATTCTGGTGGCTAACACCGACTCGTCGCTCTATCTGGAAGGAGCGGGCAAACATGTAAAGATGGGCGAACTCATCGGATGCGTCGTCAAAGCAGCCGTGACCAGGGCCTTGGCACGGCAGTCCCATTTGACGCCTGTGCGGCAGCACGACGTCTTCCGGCGCTGGAAACGCTTCGGCGTGACCCCAGAGACCTTGTGGCAGGCATACGGGGAGGAGGCCGCGGCGCCGGTCTGGAAGCCGCTCTTTCTCGAGACGGCGGAAACACTGGCGCGGGAGCCGGACATGGTGACGGAAACGTCCTTGTATATCCATCTCCTCGACCAGTTTCTGTGGGGCTTGCTGGATGCCGGCGAGGTCCTGCCCGCGGCGCAGCGTGTCCTGGTGGCCCTGGCTACTCCGTGCGGTGGCGTACGGCCCTGCCTAGACGACGTGTCGGTCCCTGCCATGGCTGAAGCCTGGTCCCGCCTGTTCCTGCGGCGGGTTTGCCGGCGGCTGGACAGTGTAGTCGCAGCGAAAACACCGGAACAGGAATCGTAAGGGAAGATGGTGGGACTATGCATCGGTTTGCGATAAACAGGCGACTGGCGGCCTTTCTGGGTACGCTTTGTTTCTGCCTTCTCGTCGTCCTTGCTGGCTGCGTCAGCAAAAGCGGCGGCCCTGCGAAGGAACGCACGGCCTATACCGTCACGGATTCCACGGGAACGGTATTGTCATTGCCGGGCCCGCCGCAGCGCATCGTGTCTGTCTCCATCAGTTCAGATGAAATCCTGCTGGCCCTGGTGCCGCCGTCCCGCTTGGCCGCTGTGACCTATTTGGCCGACGATCCGGGCATTTCGAACGTGACGGCGCCAGTGAAGTCCATTGCGGGCCGTGTCCGCTCTGTCACGCCCGAAGCGTTGTTGAAATTGAATCCCGACCTGATAGTGGCGCCCGATTATGTGAAGCCCGATATGGTCAAGACCTTCCGGGACGTGGGCATTCCCTTGTATGTGTATCACACGGACACGAATATCCGGGAGGTGGAAGAGACAATCCGGGCGTTGGGGACCTTGGTGCAGGAGCCGGACAAAGCGAACCGTCTCGTACTGACCATGGAGCAGCGCCTGCAGGCCGTGCAGAAACGGGTCGCGGACATCCCCGCGGCACGGCGCAAACGCGTCGCCTACTACGGGGCGGGCGGCTTCTATTATATGCCGAAGTCCTCGTTCCAGGATATCTGCCGGAAAGCCGGCGGCGCCGACGTCACGGAAGACTTGTCCTACGACAAGCCCGGTATCCTGCCGCAGGAGATCCTGGTCGACCTCAACCCGGATGTGTTTATGATTACGGCCTGGAATTACGACGGTAACCACGACCCGGATAAAATGGCCCGGGAGCTGTTGGCGAACCCAGCCTACGGGGAAACGAAGGCCGTTCGGGAGAAGGCCGTTGCCATTTTGCCGGCGACCCATATCCTGTCCCTGTCCCAGCACATCGTCGACGCCGTGGAGGACCTGGCCCAGGCCCTCTATCCGGACCACTTCCCCAAAGGCGGAACCCCATGAGAGTCGCATTCTGTCACTCTGTCTTACCGGGTAGGACCGGCCTCCTGTTGTTCGATTGGGACGAAACGACAGGAGAACTACTTTTTTCCCAATTCGCTTTCATCCTGTTTTCCGAACTGGAGGAGGTATAATTTTGGAACGCACTGCAGTCTATCCGTTTACTGCCATCGTCGGGCAGGAAGAAATGAAGTTGTCCTTGCTTCTCAACGTCATCAACCCCCTGTTGGGCGGCGTGTTGGTCAAGGGCGAGAAGGGAACGGCCAAGTCGACGGCCGTGCGGGCCCTGGCGGAACTGCTGCCGCCGTTGGACTGTGTCCGGGGCTGCCGCTTCCACTGCGACCCGGAGCACCGGGAGGACTGGTGCGACGATTGCCGTGACGCCTGGGAGGATGCGGCAGAGGTGCCGTCGGACTGGTGCCCCATGCGGGTCGTGGAACTGCCCGTCAACGCGACGGAAGATCGCGTCGCCGGCACGCTGGATATGGAAACGGCCATCCGGCAGGGAAAAAAGAAATTCGAGCCGGGTATCCTGGCCGACGCGAACCGGAATATCTTGTACGTTGATGAGATCAATTTGCTGGACGACCATGTGGTGGACATCTTACTAGATGCCGCCGCCATGGGAGTCAACACGGTGGAGCGCGAAGGCATTTCCTATTCCCATCCGGCCCGCTTCGTCCTCGTGGGCACCATGAACCCCGAAGAAGGGGATATCCGGCCCCAGTTGCTAGACCGCTTCGGCCTGTCCGTGACGGTCACGGGGGAACACGAGCGGGAGAACCGCATCGAGGTCATCAAGCGGCGTCTGGCGTACGAACGGGACACCGACGCGTTTTTGGCACAGTACGCCCGGGAGCAGGAGGAGCTGGCACAGAGGATTCTGGCGGCCCGGAAACTGTTGCCGAAGGGGACCATCGACGACGATACTTTGGGTAAGGTGGCCGACTTGTCCCTGGCCTTGGGCGTGGACGGACACCGGGCGGACATTACGGTCATCAAGACGGCGTTGACGAACGCGGCGTTTCACGGTCGCACGCGAGTGGAACGGGACGACCTGCTGGCAGCGGCAAAACTGGCCCTGCCCCACCGCATGCGCCGCCGTCCGTTCGAGGAAGGCACGCTGGACTGGGACAGGGTGACGGAAATCCTGGCCTGAGGAGGAGTCATGGAACGCGGGAATTTATATCCTTTTGTGGCCGTCGTGGGCCAGGAAAAGGCAAAACGGGCCTTGCTGGCGGCACTGGTCAATCCCGCTGCCGGCGGGGTACTGGTCAGCGGGCGAAAGGGCACGGCCAAGACGACGCTCGTGCGGGCTGCGGCAGAGCTGGCAGCACCGCAACGGTTGGTCGATGTGCCCTTGAATGTGACCGAGGATCGGTTGTACGGGACTCTGAACCTGGAAGCGGCAGTGCAGGAAGGTCAGCGCCGTTTCGAAGCGGGTTTGTTGGTCGAAGCCGACGAAAACCTGCTCTACGTGGACGAAGCCAACCTGTTGCGGCAGGAGCTGCTGACGACTATCCTCGACGTGCGGCAGCAAGGGAGGAACGTGGTGGAACGGGACGGTTTTTCCTTTGCCCACCGGGCGCGGTTCGTTCTGCTGGCTACCATGAACCCTGAAGAAGGAACCTTGCCGCCGACTCTCCTGGACCGCTTCGGACTCTTCGTGGACGTGGACTCCCTGCAGGAGCGCGGGAATCGTGTGGAAATCATGCGGCGCCGTCTTTCCTTTGAACGGGATAAGACGGCGTTTCGGGAGCGGTTCCGCGGGGAAATGGAGACGCTGCGGGACCAGGTCCGGCAGGCCCGGACACGGCTACCATCTGTCGAGGTCAGTGATGCGATGATTGCCTTGGCGGCGGAGTGGTGCAGCCGGTCTTTTTGCGCTGGTCACAGGGCGGACCTGTATCTGTTGGAAACGGCCCGCGCTTTCGCCGCCCTGGACGGACGGGACTATGTCCTGCCCGACGACATGGGAGAGGCGTCAGTGTACGTGCTGCCCCACCGTATGCGGCAGATTCCGCCGCAGGAACAGGAAGACGGGGCGGAACCGCCGGACGATTGGCCTGACGACCGGACCGACGAGACACAGGACGACGCACCGGATACGGCGCAGGACAATCCGCAGGACGGGGACGGCGACGACGGGCCGGAGGACAATGGGCAGAACAAACCCGACGGGGACGGCGCGGACGGGGAGACCGGGGACGGGCGGGGGACACCGGAACCCGGAGACACGCTGGACGGGGCGGAAAACGGGGAGTCGCGCGGCGAAGCCCCGGCACCGGACGAACAGGTCGCGTCCATTGCGAAGGGCTTTTTCGTTCCGCCCCTGGTGTGGGACGACCAGGGAGACCGGATTGTGCGCCGCGGCAGCGGCAAACGGAGCCGGACCCGGACCGATTTGAAACAGGGCCGCTATGTCCGGGCGGCGCAGTACGACGGGAAGACGAGCGATATTGCCCTGGACGCGACCCTGCGGGCGGCGGCCCCGTACCAGGCGATGCGGCCGAAACAAGGGTGTGCCGTCACGGTGACGCGAGACGATTTGCGCCGGAAAGTGAGGGAGAAACGGGTCGGCATGACCCTTCTGTTCGACGTGGACGCCAGCGGTTCCATGGGAGCCCGGGAACGCATGGGGGCCGTCAAGGGGGCCATCTTCCAATTGCTGGAGGATGCGTACCAGAAACGGGACCACGTCGGCATGATTGCCTTTCGCCGGGACGCGGCGGAGGTGCTGCTTCCGCTTACGCGCAGCATCGATTTGGCGAAAAAGTGCCTGGAAACCTTGCCGACGGGAGGCCGTACGCCGCTGCCGGAAGGGTTGGAAAAAGCCTTGGTCGTCCTGGACGGTGCCTTGCGGAAAGATCCCGGCGCGAACTTACTGCTGATCCTGGTGACGGACGGCCGGACGAACCGTGCCGCCGCAGGGGATCCTGTCGCCGAATCTCTGTCGTTGGCAGGGAAAATCGCGAAAACCGGCGTGCCGTCCCTGGTCATCGATACAGAACAGGATTTCATCAAGCTGGGCGTTGCCCGGGATGTGGCGGCCGCCATGGGCGCCCAATATTACACCTTGCAGGGCCTGACGAAGGAAAAACTCCTTCGTATCGTGCGGCGCGCAGGCCGCCCGGCAGGACGGTAGAAGGGAGAGTATCAACATGGATGAAAAACGGATCACCTTGCGGGACCTGGCCGTCGGCTACGGCAAAACGCCGGTCCTGCAGGGCCTCGACGCCGACGTGCGGTCCGGAGAATTCATCGGTATCATCGGCCGGAACGGTGCCGGCAAAAGCACGCTCTTGAAAACCGTCCGGGGATTTTTGCCGCGCCTCGGCGGGGACATCTTATATGGAGGACGTGCCCTGTCCGGATATACGGAACAGGAATTGGCCCGCCAGGTGGCGTATCTGGACCAACACATGGAAGTCGGTTTCTCTTATACGGGACTGGAAGTGGTCCTGGCCGGGCGGTATCCCTACCTGAAATGGTGGGAAGGGGAGTCGGATCGGGACCGGAAAATCGCCCTGGACTGCATGCGCTACACCGGCACGGATGACTTGGCCGATCGACCGCTGAACCAGATATCGGGCGGGCAGAAACAACGCATCCTTCTGGCGAAGGTACTGGCGCAGCGGACGCCGATTTTGTTCCTCGACGAGCCGACGACGGGCCTCGACATGGTGTATAATGAAGAAATTTTCCGGTTCGCCCGGGAACTGTCCCAGCTGGGGAAAACAGTCCTCATGGTCGTCCACGAGTTGAATATGGCAGCCCGGTATTGCAGCCGCATCTGGCTGTTGGGGGAGCATCGTATGTTGGCGGACGGCACCCCGGACGAGGTGTTGACGGAACCGCTCCTGGGCCGCGCGTACGAAGCCGATGTAGCGATTGTACGCAATCCCGTCAATGGCAGCCTGGAGATTTCCACCCGGCCGGGACAGGACGGGGAGCGGCGCAAGAAACTTTTGTTCCGGGCCGTGGGCTGGGAAGAAAAAATCTCCGAAAAAGAGGGGGGTTAGGTTGACAATCCCCTGCAAAGTGAGTAAAATGTATTTACGTGATTTTGCGCTTTGAATTCGATTAGCCCCGATGTAAAAGAGCAACTCTCATCATCACTCGCGTTTTACAACTGCATCTGTACCGCTTCAATGCAGGTGCCCTGTAATTAGGAAGGTATTTTAAACCGAATCATCCTGGGAGGGACATTGAGAATGAAATCTTTCATGGCAAATCCGTCCACTGTCGAACGTAAATGGTACGTTGTGGACGCGACCGATAAAACTCTGGGCCGTCTGGCCGCAGAAGTTGCCAAAGTCCTGCGCGGCAAGAACAAACCGACCTTCACCCCGCATGTGGACACTGGCGACAATGTCATTATCGTCAACGCCGATAAGGTCGTGCTGACGGGCAAAAAGCTGACGCAAAAACTGTATTTCCATCATACGGGTTACCTCGGCGGCAGCCGTTTCATGACCGCCAAGACCCTGTTGGAAACCAACCCGGTCAAGATGGTGGAAAAAGCCGTCCGCGGCATGATTCCCAAGAATCGCCTCGGCGAGCAGATCTACAGCAAACTTCACGTCTATGCTGGACCGGAACATCCGCACGCAGCACAGAAGCCGGAAGTATTGGAAATCAACGTACGGTAATCAGGAGGAGATAACATTATGGCAGAAGTAGTTTACAGTGCGACCGGCCGTCGTAAATCTTCCGTTGCCCGTGTCCGCCTGGTTCCGGGTGCAGGCAAGGTCGTTATCAATGGCCGCGAAATGAATGATTATTTTGGTCTGGAAACCTTGAAGCTGATTGTCAATCAGCCGCTGGAACTGACCAAGACCAAAGATAAATACGACGTCCTCGTCAACGTTGTCGGCGGCGGCGTTTCCGGCCAGGCCGGCGC
>ENA-ORNY01000485-ORNY01000485.1-human-gut-metagenome-genome-assembly--contig:-NODE-485-length-27373-cov-45.410901_pt1 | contig 27373 bp, 19 predicted proteins | sample MGYA00242122_ERZ509036 | MGnify/ENA primary metagenome ERZ509036 (study PRJEB26280, sample SAMEA2338696) | human gut metagenome | biome: human gut; feature: human-associated habitat; material: faeces... | reverse complement strand
AAAACTACCTCAAGGCGGCGGAGATGTCGATGGAGGATGACTACGGCATGATTGATGGGATCATCAACAACGGTCCGAAGGAGGACAAGACCGCAGAGGTCAAAGCCCCCGAAAGGGGCGAAAAGTCCTCCATCATGGACAGGCTCAAGTCTGCAAAGGCTGAAAAGCAGAAGGAATGCTGCCCTCCCAAAAAGCACAAAGGAGAGATTGAACTGTGAGCAGAAGTCAGAAGTGGCGGCAGGAGTGGTCGTTCTTCATCGGGGACAGCGGACGCCGGAAGTATAACCGCTTCTGCGTCCGCTGCGTCCATAGCTGCAAGCAGAGCTTCCGTGCGGATCTCATCGCCTGTCCGCACTTCTCCCGCAAGGCATCGAGGTGTAGACAGTTAGGGGTCGAAAAAGCCTGTGATTGCAAGCCTCAGAGCGGCGCAAATTGACCAACCTAAGTGATTGTATTCCCTGCGCAGTTTCTTCTTTAGCGCGGAAATAAGTGTCGATTTCGGCACTTGTTTGAATGCCCGGAAAACGAACCAAGAGCCTCTGTCGATGCCCGGTTTGGGTATCGGCAGAGGCTCTTTTTTTGTATCTTTTCTGTAAATACCGTTGAAAATCACGCGCTAATACACAGCGTCACTATTAGCGTTTCTGTATAACTATGCCTATAACCCATATAATTGTTATAAGCGTTATAGAAAAGGTGTAGGTACGCGCTATGATTGACAAACGAATAGGTAAACGAGTAAAACAATGCCGGGAACGCCTCGGAATCTCGCAAGAAGAGCTTGCGGAAAAGACCGGGCTGACTGCAAATTATATTTCTACGGTTGAACGTGGTATGTCGTTTCCTCGCTGTGAGAAATTGATCATTCTTCTCAATGGGCTTGAGGTTTCGGCAGACGCGATTTTCTGTGATGTCCTAGAGCATTCGACAAGCTATAAATCGTCTGAACTCTCAGAGAAACTTGCTTCGTTGTCTCCGCAAGCGCAGAAGCGCATTTTGCAGATGGTTGAGCTGATGATTCAGCAGGAAACGGCAGATAATGGCTGAATCCGTCATGGGCTGTGTGATTTTATCACGCAGCCTTTTTTCTTCCCTTATTTCGACAGAATATTTCATATCTCCGTGCTATACTATGTATCAGAGACATGGAAACAGTCTCTAATACATAGTCAGGAGATGAAAAAGAAAATGAAGACCTGTGCTTTTACCGGGCATCGTCCGCAAAACCTCCCGTTTGGTTTCAATGAGGAAGACGAACGCTGCATAGACCTCAAAAAAACTCTCAGGGAGCAAATCATCAATCTCATCGAAAATGAAGGCGTCACGCACTTTATATCCGGAATGGCAATCGGTGTAGATATGTATGCCGCTGAGATCGTACTGGGACTGAAAGCGTCCTATCCGGGAATTACGCTCGAAAGTGCCATCCCGTGTGAAAGTCAAGCTGCAAAGTGGTCGGAAGCTCTGAGAGATCGGTATTTCGACATTGCGTCCAAGTGTGATAAGGAAACACTGATTCAAACCCATTACTCGCCCGACTGCATGGACAAGCGCAACCGTTATATGGTTGATCATGCGGATGTCCTGATCGCGGTTTGGGATGGAAGCCCCAGCGGAACCGGAAAGACGGTCAGATATGCTCATCAGCAGGGTAAATCTGTTACGGTCATTGACCCGGTTTCCCTTGATGTCACACAAGAATAAGGCAAATAATTTCCCCTCTGAATTAAGCATTGTGAAAACCGTAAATATACTTACGATAGTGAATGAGAAGCGACGGAACAGGAATCGTTCGAGCGGAGGTCTTCGTCTTCGGCGGTCCTATATGAAGATACGATTGTCATGCTGGTAGCGGCAATTATTGTCCCTTTTGGTTTGGAGGGACTTGCTGTAAATGCTGGATTAGCTACAAGAGCAAATCTAAGGAACCTCTGAATAAATCGTCTGCGGCGCTCAGCGGGTCTTTTGCCCCAGCTTATCGGTTTGAAAATCTTGAAATACACAAAGTATTCCTGCGATTTCCAAACCTCAATCTGGAACAAAATCCCTCGCTGACCACTCTTGCGATTTAATCAGAGGTTCCCTAATTAAAGCAATTGAGTATCCAGCTACGCACTGTAATGCTCTTTATCGTATCATACTGAATTAGTTGATATTGATTTTTGTCCATCCAAATGCTATAATGTTTTCGAATATAGCAGACAGGCTCTCACATAGAGTGGCAAACTCTGCGAAAAATATTGACATATTTTTTGAAATCGGCGTATTGATGTGGACTCTCCACCCCGTACATTTACCAGTGCTACAGAGATTTGCCTGCACTTATGACGGATGCGTATCTGAGAGCGGATATGGAAGTTGCAAATCTAATGCATGTTGTGCGTAATCTGCATTAACAAACGCAACGAATCGGAAGAAGCGTCGTGGGTAATTTGGAGCCTATACTGGGAATATTTAATGAATGATCCCGACAAAACTATTTTCAGCTGGCGTTATTATTTATCCGGTTACTTTGGAACGGAGGTGCAAGAATTTCGGAAGATGTAATTGGATCGAACGTTTTCTGGCCCTATTTGCGGTGTTTCCTGATTTTTTAAAACTTATCCCAAAAAGGAGAAAATATCATGAGCAAAATGAATAAGAAGCTTCCAGCGCTGTTTCTGGCACTTGTTCTGGTGCTGGGTATGACGGCCTGCGGCGGCAAGGCCACGGATGGCACGACCGGCAGTACGGACAACACTGTGACCGCAGAAGAGGAAGATCACAAGACGCAGAACACCAAGGTTGACCCTAATTCCCCAATCACCGAAGAAATGCTTCGCAACCATGCAGTCGCTCCGGCAGAAGACTTCACCTATGATGTAGAGGATGATGGTATCAAAATCAGGAGCTATACGGGCAGCGATACCGTTGTTGTCATCCCTGAAGAGATTGAGGGCAAGCCGGTTACGGGTTTCTATGATTACGTTTTTGCCAACAATAACCCTGTGCGTGCGGTATTGATCCCGGAAAGCGTAAAAGAATTAGAAGAAGTATTTACGAACAATGAATCAGTGGAACTTGTAATCTGTGAGGGTGTAACCGTATTCAGAGGACTGACTTTTGGGAATTGCTCTAACCTGCGTCAAGTCATTCTCGGCGAGAATGTGCAGGAATTAGTAGGTATTGGTACATTTACCAACTGTTGCCGGTTAATGGAACTCCACTTTACAGATGCACTAACCAATATTGATGACGAAGAAAATTTTTACGGTTGCGACAACCTCACCATCTACGGTCCGGCAGACAGCTATATTGAATCCTTTGCCAAGGAGTATGAAATTCCGTTCGTAGTGGAGTAACACATTTAAAAAGCATATTACGTGTATCGTGCAACAAAACAAAGTGAAAATACAGGTTGGAAAGGAGAGCCCTATTGGCGAACAATAGGGCTCTCCTTGCTGATGGAATCCAATGAAAGGTAGCAAGCTGTTCCTCTGGACAATGACTTTACAGTGAGGTGCTGCAAGCGGACAGCAGCTCTTGAACCTGTTGCCGGTATTCCGGCTTTATGTCCGAAATACGTCTGGCAAGCGCAAGGGCTTCCGCTTCTGGATCGTCAGTCCCAAAAATAATTCGGTCCGCACTGACGCCGAGTAAACGGCAAAGACGCTGCAAGGCTTCAAGAGAGATACCGGAAGCACCACGCTCAATAGCACTCAGGTGATTCGGCGTCATGCCAAGCATTTCTGAGAGCGTGTCCTGCGTATAGCCCGCCTGTTCTCTTGCCACTTGAATATTGCCGCCGATTTCAATATTGATGTCCTTCTTCTCTCGCATAGCCTCACCACCTTTGCATTTAGTGTACCTAACGGCGGTGTCATTATCCACGGTACGCCGTCGTTGATTTTACTAACGACAATGCGTTGACTGTCCGTGATGAGGGTGATAGAATGGAGTTACCTACCAAAAGAGTGAAAGAAGGGGTGTCATGTCGCGCATTATTGAGTTTAGAAAGTCTGCTCAAAAAGCTGAAAAGCAATCCGTTCAAGGCAAGACTTGTGCGTTTACCGGTCATAGACCGCAGAGTCTTCCGTTCGGCTTTGATGAATCCGATAAGCGTTGTACTTCTTTGAAATCTGTTATGCGGGATCAGATTGTAGCACTCATCGAGAACGAGGGCGTCACGCATTTTATTACCGGCATGGCTCTTGGCGTCGATATGTACGCTGCGGAAATTGTACTCGATTTGAAATCAAAATACCCTCACATTACTCTGGAAAGTGCAATCCCTTGTGAGACACAAGCGATCAAATGGTCTGTGGCTTCACGGGAACGGTATTATAATATCGCGGCAAAGTGTGACAAGGAGACCATGCTGCAACGGGAGTACACGTCGGACTGCATGGACAAGAGAAATCGGTACATGGTCGATCACGCCGATTATATTCTCGCAGTATGGAATGGATGCCCCAGCGGTACCGGGAACACCGTGAGATATGCCCACAAAAAGGGCAAATCTATCATCGTTATCAATCCGGTTTCCCTTGATGTCACGCGGGAATAAGGCAAAAATCCCACTCCTGAATCAAGAGTTGTGAAAACCGTGAAGTATTTCCCGATAGTGAATACACATTGCACTACTCGGTGATTATTGGAAACGTGTACGGCGTATGCTGCCCAGTGAACATCTCCACGGAACACATCGAATTTTCACGGCTTCGTAAAACGGAAAGTGTCACCTTATGAACAGTCCCTTGCCGAGAGAAAAATAAATCGCTGGAAACGGGAACGCCCCCGGCACTGTGCGTCTTGATATGCTCCCTTTATGAGAGACAGTGAAATAAAAACACTGTCAATCACGAAGGGAGCATTGTTCGTGTCAAGAAGGAAAACCAGCAGATCAGAGCAACTGTCGGCGGCGAAAGCTTGTGCAGAAGGGTACATTGGAAGCGCAGAAGCAGCCAGAAGATTAAAAATAGATGAGAGTACTGTCCGGGAGTGGGTGGAGCAGTATAGGGCCCACGGGGATGCTGCGTTTACAGAAACAGCTAAGAATCGCAGCTATAGCAACGAGCTAAAAGTAGCAGCAGTAAAGGACTATCTGTCAGGAAACGGCAGCATACGCAAAATAACAGCGAAATACAGCATTAGCTCAAGTCGAGTGCTCAGGTCTTGGATAAAGGTGTATAATAGTGGTAAAGACTTCGGTCGAAAGATGTCAGGAGGAAGCCGTATGAAAAACACCAGACAGACCACACAGGAAGAGCGAATTGAAATTGCCAAGGCATGCCTTGAATCCGGGGATCATTACGGAGAGATAGCGCTGAAGTATAATGTCAGTTACCAGCAGGTGCGCTCATGGACAATGAAGTTCAAGGAAAAAGGACCGGCAGGCTTGGAGGATCGCCGTGGCAAGCGGCTGGCGGAGCAAGAACCTCGAACACCGGAGGAAGAAATGCGAATCCGGATTGCCCAACTGGAGCATGAGAACTATATGCTTCGAATGGAGCGAGACCTGCTAAAAAAAGTGAAGGAATTGGAAGGGAGGAATGCCTTTCAGAAGTAAGACAGACAGCCCAGTACGAGACAATAAAGCTTTGCAGTGCAGACGGAAAATATCCAGTTCAGCAGTGTTGCGAAGCGTTAAAAGTCCCCAGAGCGGCATATTACCGCTGGCTAAACGGTAAGAAGAGTAAGCGTACAGCAGAAAACGAGCGCATTGCAGAACTGGTGGAGAAGATACATACAGATCATCCAGATAAGGGGTACCGCAGAATTGCGGATGATCTGAGGCATGACCAGCATATGAAAGTGAACGACAAGCGAATCTGCCGGATCTGCCAGAAGAAGAGCATAAAGTCTACAATTAAGTACGCCAACAATGGCTGTACGCGCCATGCAAAGGATGCCCAGTTCCTTGCCGAAAACATCATAAATCGTAATTTCCATGCAGATAATCTCAACGAGAAATGGCTCACAGATGTTACAGAATTTAAATGGTATGAAGGGATTACAGTACACAAGATTTACCTGAGTGCAATCCTTGACCTGAGTGACCGCAGAATCGTTTCCTATGTACTTAGTGACCGAAACGACAATGCCTTGGTATTCCAGACTTTTGACAAAGCGCTGGAGGAAAACCCTGGTGCGCATCCAATTTTCCATAGTGACAGAGGCTTTCAGTACACAAACCGTGTCTTTCACCAAAAACTGGAAGCTGCACATATGACACAGAGTATGTCCAGAGTAGCGCACTGCATTGACAACGGGCCTATGGAGGGTTTCTGGGGCATCCTAAAGCGGGAAAGATATTACGGGCGCAGATTTACCTCCCGGGAAGAATTAGTGGAAATGATTGAAGCATACATTCTGTACTACAACACTCAGCGTGTCCAAAGAAATCTCGGTATCCTTACGCCTATGGAGAAGCACACTATGTTACTGGCGGCATAACAAAACCCATCCAATATGTGTGCTTGCCGGAGCAAGTGCACATACTGGATGGGTGCCACAGCACCGCAGTGCTGTGAACTTTTCGTTAATTATTTCGCTGTCTACTTGACGGGGAGCAGTTCATCTGGCACAGTGTCGGGGGCGTTTTTCCGTGTCTTAGTTATGAGCCAGTTCATTTAGGAGCAGCTTTCGATAGTCCACATCCAAGACGCAGCGATGGAAGTCCATCAGACGGTGTTCGTCGAACAGCTTTTCACAGAGCTTGGTCAGCGGATGATTCATCAGCTTTGCAGAAATGCCAGTCTCGTTGAAAAACCTTGCCCATGTGAAGACCTCTTCTAAATCCTCCTGCCCAAGCGTGGCAGGAATGATGGCGTTGCAGAGACGGACAATGGGGCTGTCCGCAAATCGCTCTGCGACTTCCTCCGGTGTGCATTCATAGCGGTCACAGTCAAAGGAAAGCGCATCCTCAATTTTAAGATAATTTTCGGTTTCATCCCGCGTCAAGGTTATGGTGTAGTCTCCCATACCGGACGGCACATCAATATTCTCCATGACATCAAGCTCGTAACGGGAGCCGCCGATGATCGCCTCAAAGGAGAAGGACTGACAGATTACTGCTGGGTTCTTGTCTATCTTGTCCTCATTCAGAAAGGACAGCGGATTGTACTCTGTTAGTTCCCAGTCGATTTTTCCTCTCTCTGTTTGCTCGGCAATCTGCTGGATCAGATGTTGTTCTTCTTCGTGCAGATTTTCATTGTACATCATGATACACCTCCGTTTTCTGATTGTCGTTTTTGGGGGGCTGTTCTATGTTTCCGAAGAGAATGCCGTTTGTATCATCATTCCTTGGCTGAGGGCAGACCTTCGTAAAACTTCCTCAGTTCCTCCAAACTGCTTGTCCGATTTTTGATAGGCAGGGAGTCCCATGTAATGTCATGATAGCGTTCCGGCGGCTCGTCCCGCAGTCTTCGGTCGATAATGCAGACAATGCCGGTGTCTGTGAAATTGCGGATCAATCGCCCGATACCTTGCTTGAGCTTGATAATCATTTCGGGAACGCGGACATCCATCAGAGCGTCCTTTGCGACGGAACACTTATACTCGATAATTGGATCGGGGACAGGGAACGGAAGCCGGAAAATGATGACATTGGAAAGGCTTTTTCCTTCAATGCTGATTCCTTCCCAATATGCACCCGTCCCCAGAAGTACGGAGTTCGTATCTTCCTTAAACTCAAGCAGCACCTTGTCCTGCGACGATCCCGGCTGCTGCATCAGGATTTTGTACGGAAGATTTTTCTCACTGAGAATGGAGTAGACCTCTTCCATGTCGGTCTTTGCCGTAAACAGCACGAGTGCCTTTCCATTGGAAATGCTCAGGATCTCAAGCAGTCGCTCCACACCCTTTTCAATGAAGGCTTCATGTTCTCTGGTCGGGTGCGGGAGATCGTCGCAATAGTAGATCATGGCGTGTTCATCGTATGGATATGGGGAAGGCTTTGGCTCGGATAAGCAGCCGCGATCACCAGCGGGAAAGCCGGTATTGCTGATAAAGTAAGAATACTGTTCTTCCAGAGACCCGCTCGTGGCGTTCGTCAGCGTGGCAGAGGTCAAGATGGTTCTTTCATCACCATTGAAGTATAGGCGGCTCACAATTTCTTTTGTGTTTTTAGGGCAATAGACGAGTTCCGTGTTGCTGCCGTGCTGCTCAATCCAGATCAGCATATCATCTATCCGGTCAAGAAGCTCTGAAAGGGACTCGCTGACGGCATCCAGATCATCAGAGGCAGCAAAGGAACGGTTGTTTCTGAAATCCATGCTGGAATAAATCTGAATGCTGGACGAAAGGTTGTGTATGGCGGCGTTCATCTCGGTAAGCAGTTCAATCGCACTGCCATTGTTGTCGAAGAAAAAGCGGTCAGCGTAGCGCATATCCTGCTCTGCCTCGTTGATCTGCTTTTGGACTTGTGCTTTCAGGCAGTTATAGAAGGCGATGATTGCGCTCTCTGCCTCTCGCTTTTCACCTGACACACTGCTCTGGTCAAAGGATCGCAGCTCATAGAATGCGCTCTTAATCATTCCAAAGAGCATACCTTGCCCGAAACGCTCCGTTGTGGCACTCCGCACCTTATCATCCAAGTTGTGTGCTTCATCCACGACAAGCAGATCAGCGGCGGCGTTAATCAGCCCTTCCTGACCGCGCCGGAGTTTCATGAGATGTTGGGTTAGAAAATCCTGATTGCACAGTACCACTCCATCCGTAAACTTTAATGCTGCGCGGACTTTGTAATATTTGCACTTCTTTTCACAGGAGCCGCAATTCTTCATGCTGAACCGCTGCACGTTTACCTTGTCCCAGACGCCTTGCGGCAAAACCTCCGGGAAATCCTTGCGTTCCTCATACCCCTGCTGGATTCCTTCTTTGAGCGCGTCCGGTGGGTCAGCCTTCGGGTCACACATATACTCATCTGCGCGTTTGTTGCAGAGATAATGGGTCTGTCCTTTTGCGAGGATGACATCTCTGTTCAGCCCAAGAAGGGGCATTACCGCGTGGACATCGCGCCAGAGCTGTTCTTGAAGCGCAATGGTCGAGGTTGCGATGATAACCGGCTTGTTCATGCGTTTGCTGTACAGCAGCACCGGCACAAGATAGCCAAAGGACTTTCCAATGCCCACGCCAGCTTCAATCGCAAAATGCTGATCGTTTATGAGGGCGTCCACAATCTCAAAGGACATATCCTGCTGTCCCTCACGCATTTCCAAACCATGCTGCGGGGCTTCATCCCAAAAGAAGGTGCTGACTTGCTCACTCATGGAGTACAGCTCTGCTTTTCTGCGCTTTTTCCGTTCCTCCGATGTATTGAATCCAAAATAGAATCTGTTGTCCATCCACATTCCTCCCGGAATAGAAACCAAGGCTATCCGCGTTTCAGTTCAATGCTGACGTTTCCGTTCTCGTCGATAGTCAGCGTCATGTGCCTGATGTGCTTCTCATAGAACTGCCGCCGCTCTGCGGGAGACATTTCGATCCTCGTGTTTCGCAGAGCTGCATCAAACATATCGTTGACGTTCAGGTGAACGGAGTTGTCAATCCAGCGGTACATCTCCTTGAACAGTGCGTTTTTCTTGATGTCCTCGCTGTTGCCGGAGTAGAAGTCATCCAGATAGCAGTAGAATATCCCGGATTCTGCAAGTGCTGCCTTCATATCCGGTCCGCATTTTTCCCGCTCAATCATGACAAGGAATCTGGCGTCCGGTAAGGAAGAAATCAGCCCCCAGTAGTCGGAATCGCTTGAGACGATGACGAAGGAATCCACTTGCTTCTGGTAGTGTTCCTGACAGGCTCTTGCGGTGAGCTTGATGTCTACCAGTGATTTGTTCTGCTTGATCCGCTCAATCATGATATGTTCAACGGGGATGCGGGTGTAGTTTTCAAGAATCCGCCATGCCGTAGCGGTGTGTACGTCATCAAAGAGAATGATCGCCGTAATTTTCTGCATGACCTCATAATCAAGGTTTTTGAGCGTGGCGCACAGCTTGTACGGGTCAGAGTTTTCGCAGTCCACTACCAATACGGTCTTCTCACTGTCATCTATGAAGTCGTAGATATTGTTTTTTACAAAAGCCCCTGCATCGGAGACTTTACTGTATTCCGTGAAGGCGTCGCAATGCCATTGATAAAGCAGGGTAGCAAACTTCTTATCATTATAGAGGACATTGCCCTCGTCCATCGGTACCCAGTTGATGTACATTTGATAGGGGTAGTAGGAGAGACTTGCGTAATAGATGTCCGCAGCATCTTTCGTTCCGTCCTCTGTCAAGCCGTTTGGCATGATGAACAGCTCTTTTATGTACGTCCAGTTAATCCAGATTGGAAAGAGGCTTTTGCAGTTGTTAATGCGGTCTGAAATCAGCCGGTTGATCTCGATAATGTGGTGGCAGAGCTTTGTACTCGACTTTTTGATAAAGCTGATTCCGTCATTTGAAAGCTGCTGCATACTGGAAGCCGGGATGATCTCTGGCATTGAAAGCAGCCCTCGATACTCCATCCGCATGATGTCATTTATTTTCCGGTAGTTGCGCTCAATGGCGGTGCGGATGATACAGAGATTGCGAATGATACGGGCATTTTTATCCTGTTCAAGCCGGTCGTATATCTCTATCTTCGGCGGCTCGTGTTCATTTTGAAAAATACGGAGCGGGACGCCGATCAGATATGCTACCTTCGATACAAGCTCATAGGTGCTGTCTTTGTAGGCAATCTGTTCTCCGTTGTATTCGATACCATTCTGATTGAAAGAAGGGTTATCCATGTGCGCCTCCTATCACGTTCAGTCGAAAAGCAGTGTGTTTGTTTTCATCCTGTGCTTTACAGTCTGCCTCCGCCTTTATTTCCGCCAAACTCACAGCCGAGTGTATGATCATGCCCATAATACCACCTTCCATAGCGATACCCATAATGCGGAGGGCAATTTGCGCAGTCACCGGTACAATGTCCGTGGTGAGACTGGCTTTTCTTATCCAAAAGACTTCCAATCGCAAGTGCCATACCGAGCTTTGAGAAGAACCCGAGCTTTGGCTCTTTTTGCTTCGGTTCGTCAAAATCGATCTCATCTACTACGGAAGAATCTTCATTCTCGTCATTTGCAAACACAGTTACATGGTTTCGCCTTGCTACAAGCTCAAGAACTTCATCGTCTACGGCACCCCAAAGGTCTTCCAACTGCTCCTGCGTAAAGGTGCATTTTGCAGATTTCAGTAGTTCATTCATGGCTGATATATCGCAGCAGCCGGAAAGGTCATAGATTTCATCTGGCGTGAACTGGACACCATAGGCAACCGCTTTTTTTATAAGTCGTGATGCTGCCTTCTCATCCATATACTCCTGCGCGACCTCAGAGATTTCGGCGGATGCACCAAACGAGGTCAATGAGGACATCTTCTTGATCTGCGTGCTGGTTGCCCATTCGTAGAACTTCTCATAATAGGAGTCCCAATCCATTCATCGATCACGCCCTTCCAATGATTTCAGGAGTTTCCTCTACGGGCTTTGGAACAGAAAAACTCATGTGATGCTCAATAGAACATATTGTTCCTCTCAATTTACTGCCTGAGCTTTCGTCTGGAACGAAAACCGCCTCACCTCGCTTCAAAGTACGATCCTCCGTTCGGTAGAACTTTATCGTGTTTGTTCCATCCAGCTTTACAAGGCAGTAAACATATACATGGAAATCATCTGCTGCATACGGATCATGTTTTCCAATCGGGTCACTGCCACTTTTTGACGTGCATTCGGGAGATGTCTCACCCACAATATTCTCGGAGGAATCATCCGGGATGATCAATTCATCATCCTCGTTTTCATTAAAGCTATTGAACTCCGCTGTATCTATTGCTGCATTATATTCTTCCTCAGTCTCGTAGTCTTCTGGTGAAATCCCGTAGTCTGAGCCATCTTCACAGTAATCACGCCATCCGTGTTTTTCCCTGCTTAGAGCCTCATTATATTCGTCTCTTGTCTCATAATTGTTTGGATCAATACCGTATGCGCTGCCATCCTCGCAATTCAGGCGCCAAGCGTAGCGGTTATCACGGGGAGCCATGTATGCGACTTTGTTGACTGGTGAATCATCATCAGAATCAAAAGCTCCCATTGCGCCAAGGACACCGCCAAACTTGATGAGGTCATCTGTGTCCTTAATTAGACCCATGCCCATTGCAGCACCGGTGGCAGCGTATGGATCAATTTTCTTGCTGTGCTTTGTACCATATTTCTGCCTACGTTTTGCTGCAAGATAATCCAAGGTCATTGCTCCGGCAAGATCAATCAAGGCATCTATTACGGGAATACGCTCACGCTTCTTTGAACTTTTTTTCTTGGACACGGGTACGCCTCCTTCCAATCAGGGCTTTGGCGTCACTCAACGCCCAATGCTTTATAAACAGCGTCTTCCGCACTCTGATAGAAAATCAGGTTGAAGCAGCCGATTAGATCGGCGGGAGCTGTTCCGAGGTCAGCCGCAGAGGTAATGGGAAGAAGCACCTTCTTTGCACCGCTATCGAGGCAGACCTGAAGGGCATTTGCAAGCTCGTCCACCTTGAGCATGGTTCCGGCAATGCTGATCTCACCCAGCACAGCCAGACTGCTGAGAGTCGGCTTTCCAAGCGCAATCGAGCAGAGTGCAATCAGCGTGGGAAGCGCAAGTTTCTCGGTCATGCCGATGCCCTGCAAATCCTGATAGTTGATGATATAGTCCTTTGTTGTTGTGCTAATCGTGCCGCTGATGCGGTTGCCGTTCGCTTTCAGATAGTTGAATGCGGTATTTGCCGCTTCCTTGCACTTTCCGTCAGAGTTCAGTCCTGTCCGCTCAAACTTGCCGTTGCCGGGAAGCATCTGCGATTCCAGACGGAAGACGCCGATCATACCGCTCTTTCCCTGAGAAACCGTATAGACCTGACCGGGATTGCACATTCCTTCGGGGATGAGTTTTCCGCCGCCCTGTTCCGGGACAGACACGAAATGTTCCTCAAAGGTATCGTTGTCAATGTACGAAAAATTGACGTCATAGAACTCCATACCGCCCAGCTTTTTGAGCTGTTCCTTGACGCGGCGGCGCATTTCGAGCGCAAACTTGAGGATTTCTTCAAGCTGTTCTTTCGTGAACTCCCCGTCCGGATAGAGCAACTTGATCATTCCGCCGACCATCTTGCGGACGGCAATGGTATCGCGCTGATTAAGGTTTTTGCCGAGGCGGAAATACTTGTCCAGCGCATCGCCGTACTGCTCCTTGCGAAGCTCCCGGATAAACTCTGCCAGATAGTCGGTGATGAATCCGTAGTCATTGGTGAAATGTTCGGGGCGGAACTTCGGTATCTCCCAGCCGGGGATGTAGCAGTGCATACGGTCGAGAAATGCCGTGTCCGTTCCCATTTCGGGAGGGAATGGGTCAAAGAGACTGGACGTTTTCAGCAGCACATCCACGCTCTGATTGATGTTGCCGACGAAGACCATAGAAGCGGTTGCGGCTTTTTCTTCCTTGCCACGGGCAAAGGAGCCGGACGCCATATAGTCCTTCATGATCTGGATGCCGTCTTTGTCCTTAAAGTTGATACCGGCAACCTCGTCAAACGCTACGCAGTCCCACAAGCCGACCAAGCCGACCGTTTTTCTGCCCATGTTGTAGAACAGGTTCGCAACGGTAGTCTGACCGCCGGAAACAAGGATGCTGTTCGGGGAGATTTCCTTGTAGATATGGGATTTACCGGTGCTTCGCGGACCCAGCTCACAGAGGTTGAAGTTGTTCTCGACAAGCGGCAGCATACGGGCAAGCAGAAGCCAGCGTTCGCGGTCATTCAGCTTATCCGGCTCCATACCAATAGAGCGTAGAAGAATCTTGATCCATTCTTCTTGCGTAAACGCTTTTCGCCCCTGCTTCAATTCCTCAATATCCACATGAGGCATCTGAATAGGCGTGAGCTTGTGAATGAGAATTGGGGATCTGCGTTTATCCTCTTCCACATATTCATATTCAAGCTGGACAATGCACCAGATACCGCCGCAGAGAAGCCGATCATACTTAGTTGGGTAATCCTCAGAGATAGGAATTGCTTTGATTCCGAGATTGGAAAACTCCGCCTCATAGCTGTCCGTCTTAATGTTGAGATTAACCGTGATCTTGTCAATCACGGTATAGCTGCCTCGCTGACGGAGGACAGAAAGGATCTTCTGCGCCTCGTCGGGGCGGACGTAGTTTTCAGCCAGAATCCGCTTGACGTTTGCAACGCCGGTTTCAATGACATCCTCGTCATCGGAACTGCAATACTGTCCAAGAAGAAACTCAAGGACATAAACGGGGACATTTGCCCCTTCCTTGATTTTCTTTGTAAGGTCTTTGCGGACAATCCTGCCGTCGAATACCTTGCGCAGTTTGCTGTCGATTACAGCATTTGCATCCTCTGTTGATACCGTTTCAATATACTCGCTCATTTTCTGTTTCTCCCTCACAGGTCAAATCCGAAGTCATCCGCAAAGGCAATGTCAATATGGAACTCAGCCTCTTCCGGGACATCTGTATCATTGGCGATAACAAGGCGGTAAATCTTGTTTTTGTCATAGGCACCGGCTTTCAAATTGAGGCGCACACGGAAGACGCGCTCGGAAGCATTTGTGCTTGTGCGGTCTGCAATGACAGTCTGACGGTCACTGATGACCACGCCCTCATCATCCGTCATATAGATGTAGTAGGTGCAGGGCTGAATCTTTTCTCCGACCGGCTGACGCTGGTAGAAATCCAGAGAGAATAGCAGGTTGGACACCTTGCGGCTTTCGCTCAACAGCTTCAATTCTGCGTTGGAAACCTCCACATACTTCTTGCTTGTGGAGCGGAGATTCTTGAAACTAATAACAGGCACAACAAGCTCCTGCAAGCTGATACCGCCGTGGACATAGTTCTCACCGCCACCAGAAACCCGTATGCGTGTGGAATCAAAAGGCGTGTAGCCCTTGATCGGCGTACCGCCGATCTCACCGTCAAATCGAACCGGCATAAGGTACTCCGCCGCTGCGGAAGGTTCTGTCAGTGAATATCGACGTCCGATTTCATATACCTTGCCGCTGATCGCGTCCTTGCCCAGTTTATCGCCTTCGGTCAAAGGGCTGTATGTATAAAGGAAACCGTGATCTGCGGTAATGAAAACATCTGTACCCTGCATATCGTTGATGACAATACGAAGAATATTGGAAAGCTCCTGCATAGCGTCTTCGCAAGCATCAAACACCTTTTTCTCAGTTGGAGCTTTGTCACCAATAGCGTCAATCGTGTTGTGATAGATATACACGACTTCTTTGCCGCTCACAAGCTCACGCCGCTCGGCGCGTTTCATGTTCAGAACGTCTGTGTATTGAACTGCTACGCTGTTCATGTTAGCAGCACAGAGAATCTTCCCACGCTCATCAGTAGAGCGGGTGGGCATTTCGTCCACGAGAACATCCATCCCGTCATTGACAGACATCTTTCGCCCCGGAAGAAGAGCCGCCATACCGAATTTTGTGATTGAGGGAAAAACTGCTTGAACAGCATCGAGCTTCGCTGTTCCCTTGGTTGTCCGGGTGATGGTATCGCATAGCTCCGCAGCAACTTCATATCTCAGAGCGTCGGATATAATCACGAAGGCGCGGGAGTTTTTCCCCGCAAGCGGCTTAACATAGTGAGAGTAGAAGTCTCTTTGCTTGCCAATCTCGGACACATAACCCAATGTGGCAAGGTTGTCAGAAATTGCTTTTGTCCAGCAGCCGGTCAACTCCTTGAGGAACCAGTTCTGATACAGCCCCTCAACGTAATCTGCCGCGTGTTTCAGCTTGTCTTCCAGAAGTACATTGCTGTTCTTGAGAGTGCAGCCGAAGGCATAGTGGAAGTGCCGATAGAAGCCATCCATCTCATACGCCTTTTCCGTGTAGAGCTTCCAGATTGCTTTCGGTTCTACGATATGGAAGCCTGCTGCATTCTCCTGATAAAAGTTCTGCATCTTTGCAACATAGTAGAGACAGTCATAATAGTTCTCGAACCGCTCAATCCATCCGGAGGTACGGCGGTTTTCCGCAGTTTTCAGCATCAGCTCGGTCTTTACCACATGATCTGCGATTTCAGAGAAGAAGCGGCTCAGAATGACTTCGTGAATGGACGGGAAAATGTCTGCTGTCAGCAGTGTTTCAATATCCTGCTTTTCAAAGCGGGAAGCAAGATGCAACTCCTGCTCCACGCTGCGACACAGCTCCCAAAGCGCACCGTTGTCCTCGCAGTTGCGCCATTCGTGGACAATACTGTAACAATACGCCTTGTTGGAATCAGAGATGAAACGCTCCAAGCCTTTGAGAACGCTGGGATTCATCGTCTGTGCAAGGGCAGTCAGCAGCACATGAGCGGAGAACAGGTCAAGCGTTTTTCCGTCCTCATGGATATAGCCCGTGTACTTGCGGACAAGCTGCCAGAAGGCGTCAATGTTACCGAACTTCTTGATATTGCTGAGGACGGCATTGTTTTCCTCATCCTGTCCTGCAGAAAGGACAGCAATAAATACATCCTGCGCAGAGCCGCCGTTTAGTCCTGCCAGCGCAGCCATAATGTCAATATGAAGCTGCAACGGTGTATGGTATTCTCGCCCAATTCTTTTCAGCCTTTCAATCCGCTCTTTGCTGTCAAAGAATTTTGCGTACAGTTTTACCGTCTTGCGCATTGCCGGACTTGCCTCAATATTCAGCTCATTCATGCGCGTAGAGATGAGGTCGGAGCGGTATTCTTCGCTGAATTTCTCAATATCCAGCAGCCAATTATCCTTTGGATCAGCATAAGAGAAGGGATTATAAATCAGGTAATTACCTATTAGATCATCGTGCAGAAGCAGCTTTTTCACGGCAAAGTTGTTCGTGCCGGTGAGCTTGAGAATTGTTACATCGGGGATGTAAAGCTCGTCAAGCATAGGCTCGAACTCTCGATCCTCGTCCTGCCAGAAGATGATCCTCCTTTGATAGAACTCCGGCAGAGGGGCGGCAAAACGTTCTATTAGATCAAATTGTATGCGTTCTTCGGACATTTTTCTTTCTCCTTAATTGCGAATGACAGCCATTACGATAAGTCCCTGTAACGCGAAATGACCGTTTGAACTTTGTTTCGGCTGATGGCTTGGTTGAAATAGTCAACTGTGGTGCGATCAGCATATCGCATATCGACAATATTGATTGGAAGATTGCCAGAGCCTATGAACAACAGATACTTGGGAGACAACGGGAAGATATAGCCGTTCATGTTCTTCGATTCTGGAACGCTATGATATTGAAACGCTGGATTATCCGAAGTGATAAAGTCTCCGGCATCGCTGTAAGCCTCAAATAGAATCATTTGGAGCCGCTGACTTCCAATATCCAAGAATGTATGGAAATGACCGCCTTTGTTTTTATATAGCATTCGGTATAGTTCTGCATACCATAAGCCATCTATAAAGTCATCAGCCCATCCTTCAATTTCGTTCCCGTTGCTCTCGCCAGACTGTGTATTAGATTCACCACGAAAAGCTGGTAAGAGTATATCGTCTCGAATCCAGCTATATATACCTGTCCCATCAAACCGGGGATTTCGACAAAGCATCATAAAGAAAAACGCAAGCATATCCTTTGCTGTTTCCATAGAAATGTGCCTCTCGCTTTTCCTATCAATTCCCGATTCTTCTGAGTTCATTTCAGTGATGAACTGCTCCAATAGAGATTGCCAATGCGTTTCAAAATGCGAATCCAGACCATCTTCAATCAAATAAGAGTTGATGGCATGAATATCATTCAGGATGGCGTTCTTTCGGGCGCGATCTCCTGTGTCATAGAAGAAATCCCACTGGTCAATCTCCTGGAGATGCTTGCGAATGCTTGATTTTGTTTTAATTACACTATAACCAAGTTTTCCATAAACAGGCGGTGTGCGCTTTATTCGCAGGATCTCATATATCTGCTCAACAAAATCAGCCAGTATCTTTGGGCAAGATTGTGTGATGTAGCTGTGGGCAAAGTCAACAGTATATAGTCTGGATTCCCAAAGTACAGCAGTTATTGGCGTTCCATGTCCACGTTTCTCATCGTGGTCAAGTCTGTAAACGCCTTGTATCTGCTTGTTTGGTTCTTGATCTGTTGTGACTGATGTTTCCCACGCTTTGAGGTAAACACGAGGCACATAATGCTGCTTTTTTGTTGTTCCCACAGTTACACTCCTTTCGTCACTTTATCTTCGCCAGCACATCGGCAAACAGCTCGTAGTTGTGCTTCACGCCATCATCAAGGTCGATCTGGATGTTCTGATCGGCAAGATGATGGATTTTCTCTTCATACTTCTGGATTTCAAGAGCCTGTTCTTGGAGTTTTTTCTGCTGCTTGCTCAGCTTCACGCGCTCCGCAGCTCCGGCGTGTTCGATGGCGTCCGCAAGGTGGGTAAGCTGAGTGCGATAACGTTCCTGCTGCTCGTGAACATAGTCGGTACGCATCCGGGCAAGAAGGTCACTCTGGTAGCGGTGCATATAGATCAGCGCCTTGAAGCCGTTCTTCTTGCCGCTGTCGAAGAGCCAGTAGATCGGACGCTTCTGATAGGTTTTCAGATGGTCGGCATAGAAGTCATTCAGGAAGTAGCTGCGGATAACTTCGCGGGGCGTACCCTTGCCGCCGAGCGCATCTGCGATGAACTTGAGGTTTTCTTCCAGCGTTTCCTTGCCGTAGACAGTTTCCACCCACTTCACAAAGCGTCCAGTGATGTCATCATCAAAGTAGTCATCGTCGCAAATGGGAATGATATTGTCACTGTCCGGAATGATGGTCTTGTACCGGCTTTCGTCCCATTCGCCGCCCGCATAGGCAAGACCGTCCACATCCAAAGAATACCGTCCGAACATACAGCCCACGGCATAGGAAATGAGAGAACGAATATCCCGTCCGAGATCAGCCCTGCGTACTGTGACATCCTTGTCCTCAACTTCTGGCGCAAGCTCGTCCTGCAAGCCGTAGAGGTCAATAAAGAGCCGGTTGAGTTTTTCCTCGTTGACTTTGAGCTGTTGGAATCTACGCTCCGTAGCAGCTAACCACATTTGATATGCTGCATAGAGGTAATGCTCAGGTGAAGCTTCTTCATTAGGATGACAAGCGGCAGCGTATTGCTGATTTGCAACTAACGGATGACAGATAAAATCCCATGAGGTTTCATAGGAATCCCAGTCGTTTTGGGATAGGGAAACCGAACTTTCAACAAGATTCTCGATTTCTTGTGATTGGTCTCCATAATAAAATGGAACGAGATTTACCGAATCACCAGACTTCGTAATCTGCTTGCAGAGCATACGATTATAATAGTCAAAGACAACGGAGTTCACAAAACCACAAACATAAGTCAAATGGTCTCCGAACATGGTTGGACCCTTGGTATCGAATAGATACCCTGCGCCATTTAAGCGCGCCGAAAAATTGTTTCCAATGGCAGTGAAGGTAATACCCTCACGAAAATAATACTCATAGTTTCGCATATTCCGTGACCAATGTTTAGTCCCAGGATCTTTAGGATTGTGTACTAACCAATACTTGAGTTCTTCACCATCGTGATAAAAGTTAACTACATAGTCGTTGTTGCCATACCATTTTCTAAAGCCAATTCCCTTATTGTAAGGGAACCACTTATACTCAGAAACCGATGCTGCTTCATGAGAAAGATGGTATCCGATCCCATTATGACAAACCTCAAACCAGAATCGGAGAAACCTCTCGTTGTCACTCGTCTGCATTCCGGGCTTTGCAATAACGGTTTCTTTTAGGGGAGGTAACCTATCAAACTGCGCGATTGCTTTTTCTGATGCCTCATATGCCATAACTGCGTTTGGAACAAGCGAAAACATATCCTGATTTGTTTCATATCGCCCATTTCCAGCAAAGTACATATGCTCTTTTTCTTGCTCACACATACCATCTTGCAGATCAAAGAAAACGCCTGTGTATCGAGGTGTATATTGCCGCCTGAAAATAAAAGAAACCGAAGCAACAACTTCGCCACTGATTTCATCGAAAGAATGAGATCCCATTTGAAGCAATGATACGATCAGATTTGAATGGCAAACTTTCTTGCGTAATTCAAGGAAGGACGGTAATGACATCCACGATTGCTGGGTGATCATTGCCTGATAGCCATTCTTTTTTACCATATCCCTACACTTTTCAATGAAAACAGAAAACAGATCTGCTTTGCTAATAGGAAAATTGATTTGAATATAATTGGATAATTTGCTCCCCATGCCACTGCTTCCCATGTAAGGCGGATTCGTGACTACAACATCATACCTTTGCGCCATAACCTCCGCTACTTGAATCAACGGCAGGATGCTGTTCAGCACAATCTCACGGAATATACTGATGTCCACCCGCACTTCCTCCACTCTGGCATAGAGGGCAGCAAAGTCCACCTGAGAGATGTTCAGAATGGAACCATATTCCTTTGCATCTCGCAGTTCGTCTATCAGAGTTCCAAAGTCCTTCTTGAGCTTCGGATCGTTGTTGGTGAAGTATTCGACGGAGCTGCTGTCCAGTCCGTTGCTTTCAACGATAGCATACACATGAGGCTGAATACCACGGGAGAAGATGCGGCGGTCGTACTGCCGTGCCTTCATCATGACTGCAAAATAGGCAAGCTGCGCCGCACGGTCATCAATATCGAGACCGTAGAGGTTGTTATCAAGAATGCTCTGTGCCGCGTCGCGCTGGCTATACCCGCTTGCCTCATAAATCTGCATCAGTACATCAAAGGCATAAACGAGGATATGCCCGCTGCCCATGCAGGGGTCAATGATTTTGATGTCTTTGACATCCAGATTGGCATACTCTCTCTGAATCTCATCAAGTTGCTGTCTGACTTCTTCCGTCTGTTCAGCTTCCGGCAAGTAATATTTCCAGCCCATCTGCTCTGCGATGTACTTTTCGTTGGCAATTCTCTTAGCCTCAGACTCTTCCCATGTCATTTCATCTGCGCCGCGACCATCCGCATAGATGCCCTCGTTCTTGCGCTTGTCTACATAGATTCTGCCAAGGCTGTTTTCAACCATATAGCGGACGATCCAGTCCGGGGTAAAGAGCTGCGTTGCAGAAGGAATGCGCTCCTTGGTGATCTTCACGTTTTTCTTGAGCAGCGCAAAGGTATCATCCTTGAGTTCGGAGTTGTAATACTGATACAGCCAGCCGATGATCTGCACCTGATCCGTCCAGTCCGCTTCGGGAACATCCGCGACCATGCGACCGAGAACGCTGTCCTGTTTCAGAATGTTGTTCGGCAGCAGAAGCTCGGTATAGCCGCCCATTTTCTCAAACATACGGGGAAGAGGGTCGTTTAGGGCGTTGCACTGCGTCAGAAGCAGATAGCGATAGAGACCTTCGGTGTCGTTGCTCTCGATATACTCCGCAACTTTCTCCCGGTTCAGTCCCGGAAGCTCAAGGTGCAGGACATCACTTAAAATTTCCGGCTTGAACGCACCGGTACTGTCGGAAAAGACTCGAATGTGGGAAGGAAGATAGTTGTTGACCTCCATAAAGCGCAACGCAATAAAGCGGTTGAACCAAGTGTAGGCAACCTCTTCCATGACCTGTGTGTAGCCTTTTGAGCGGATCTGATCGACAAGCTCTTTGCGCTGCTTCTGCTCATCGCCAGTCAGTGCGCGTCCGCCCACCGTTACGGCGTTTGCCTCGCCGCAGCCTTCCTTCGTGATTCCATACTGATAAGCTCTCTGCGACACCTGAGCGATCAGCTCATTACGCGCCCAGATTGCAAATCTTTGTATCGCACCTTTATTCATGCTCGTAATTCTCCTTTAGTTGATCTGAACGCCGTCGCAGCTTTCCAACGTTTTCAGCAGCTTCTCGCGGATTCCATCGACGTACCGGTCAATATCCTCCTTGGATTGCAGACGCTTGACAGAGCAGAGGTCATACCGGCGAAGTGTCGTAATCTTCGGCATCTTCGGAGCGGGCTGTGCCGTACCTGTACCGACCGGGGTAATGCGTTCCTGATGAGATGCAGACATAACCTCCATGCGACGGCAGATATTGTCCTTGTAGGTGAGAAGCTGGGTGATCATAGCGTCCAACTCGGTGAGAGAAGATGCGTTCTTCGCCGCCTCACGCTTGCCGACAAAGTAATCGTCTGCCTGACGTAGCAGAACTCCAGCATCCCGTGCCTCGGTTGCAAGCTGATGAACGTCCTGCATACACTGACGGATATTCTCGGCAACCTCATCCTTCTTCAAATCCAACAGACCGGAGTATGCCGTTTTGACTTTTTGAATCAGCTCCGGCAGCTCACCAATGCGGTCATAGGGCTTCGGCTGTGCAAGGATGGTTGCAATGGTATGGAAGACCTCCAGCGCATCCGCGTCAGAAGCAAAATAGTCACGTTCCTTATTCACGCGGTCCATCTGACGCCGTGCCTCATCATATACACTGCGCTGCGACTTGAAGAAGAACTCCACACCCTCCATGTCCTCGGAGCAATCCAGAAGGTCTTCCTGACGCTGCACCATGCGGGTAAGCAGCGCAACGTTGTCCCTGCGCTGACTCAGAACATCATTCATGAGGTCACGGGCTTTTGTGACAACTTCCTTTTCCGGGTAACGGAACTCAGAATAGGCTTTATCAAGAAGCTCCTGATAATGCTCCTGTTTTTGGGTAAAGGTGTCCAGCACAAAGCGAATCAGTCCGTCCTCGTCGGAAGGAATATCCATCGCACCAAGGTAGTCCCGGAGGAAGGCAATGCTCTTGCGCATAAGGTCTTCGGAAGGGGCAATCCTGCGGGTAACGACGGCTTTGTCAATCTCGGATTTTTTCCGCAGATAATCAACCAGTCTGCGTTCGTCCTTGCCGACCAAAGCGCCGCCGTATTTGATGGATATTTTCTGCTGAGAAATCAAACGAGCAATCAGCGCAGCAATATCAATTTCACGCCAGCCGTAGGGAATCGCCTGATACCGGCGTTGCACATCGCCCATCGAGGTACTGAGCATCTTCTGATTTTGAAGCTCAAGCCACTGGCTGATCTCGTTCAGCGCATCCTCGTTGTTTGCGCCCTGACCGGTGAAGGCAATCTGCCCGTCATCCGTTCCATTCAGGATGGAAAGAATGTCTGCGTCGCTCTCTACGAACCGGTTGACCATGTTGAGCTTGGAATAGACGCTCTCAACCAGACCGTTCATCGCGGCGTCCAGCTTGTCTTTCGCGTTGCCAGTCTTGATGTCCATGACCTCGCCGTGGACAATGACCTTTGCGCCGACGATAGCTTTTTCAATATAGCTTCGCGCTCTTTCTTCCAGAATGCGCGCCTGTTGCTGCCGCTTGCGGATAATGTCCTGAATGCTTTCGGGAAGCTGAGATACGTTCCGCTGCTTGACATACTTGCGGATCTTCATCGCCTGTTCCAGCTCATCAAAATACGGCGTCTCATTGGAGAGCACAACGATTGCTTCGTTGTTGACCTGAGAATCCATAATAAGCCGTTCGTTCGGCGCACCGTAGTAGTCGCTTGCCACGGTAACAATGCGAAGCCGCATTCCTCCGCAAGCAGAGCCGTTCAGGGTCTCGTCAATGTATTGGTCGTAGGCGAAGTCATACTTGTCATGTTTGAATTTCTTGGAGGGATAGATTTCTCCGTAAACGGTCTGTGCAATGCTGGTGATGACCTGTGCGCTGTCAACCGGTGTGTTCTTGATGTCGATGGCAATGTCCTGTTCCTCGTCCGTCAGGAAGGCATAGGTATCGCCGTTGCGAGAAATGTAGTTCTGCGAGAGAAGCCTTTCCAGTGAGGCGGAAACTGACGCCCGCAGCGCAATCTTATCTGTACGGATGTCATCGATCATAAGGATGGAGATATTGTCGATATTTGCCTTGATGTCCTCAATATAACGTACAAGGTAAAGGAGCTTCAGGACGCTGACATCTTGCTGCTCAAGCCCATCGTGATTGTCTGCCGCAGTCTGGCAGCGGTCGATAACCCGTCGGATGGGGCTTTCGAGGAATGTGTGAACTGTATTGTAAAACAGATGGAATGGAACCAGAGCATTTTCATCCTTATCCTTCACATCCTGTGCTGCTTCTTGGAAGCCGGAGAGCATGGAACGCTCACCGCCGGACAGATGTTTACCGGAATTGCCGTGCTTGCGAATCTCGGCAAGCACCTTCTGGATCACGATGAACTGGTACGGTACAAAGGGGAAAGTTGCAGAAAACTCCGCACCATCCGTAAAGCCCTTGATGTCAAGAACGGGATTGTTGAAAGTATAGAGGTTTTTGAGTACGGCGTGTTCCTTGTCATAGACCATGCGAAGAAGCTGATCCGCCGCATCTGTTTTCGCCAGAACACGCTTTTTGATAACTTCATCAACGGAGGACGAGGAAAGGCTGAGGCGCGTATTGAAGCGTCCCTGAATTTTGGAAAAGTCATTGCCGGTGATATGGACAACGGAGTCAATCGCCTCCTGACTTGTCACCATGACCCAAACCTTGCCGTGGCAGCGAATGCCAATCTCTTCTACAAGAGATTGCAGATTGATCATCAAGTCACCATCGTCACCAATGTATTGACCGACTTCATCCACCATAAACAGCAGTCGGAAATCCTTGCCCTTGCCGTCTACATATTCCTGAATGTCAGCTACGAGCTGGGCGATGCTCAGTTCATTCGTTTCCTCACCATTGAACCAGTTCCGCGCCGCCTGTTCGCTCATGCCGAGCGTAGATTGCAGAACCGAAACAATGTCATCCTCAAAGAACGCAAAGGAATCGCGGGTCTCCGTCCAAGGCGCACCATTGACCTTCTCAAAGGCTTCGCGGAACTGCTGCGTCTTGCCTTGCTTTTCAATGAAGCGTTCCAGTTTGGCAATTTTCAGATCATCGCCGTAAAACCCGCAGTGATTGTAGAACATCTTTGCAAAGACGCGCAGCACTGCGGTTTTATCCTTCGTGAGAGGACCTTCGATGTCAATGTTGAAAAGGATAGACTGCGTAGGCACGGACACACTTTTAACCGCCTGAGCATACATCATCGGGTCATCAAACTTGTCCGCAAAATAGTCAATCGCTCTTTTGCCGCAGACCTCTTGATTGGAAAGTAGGTAAGAGAGAATTTTCAGGAAGTGAGATTTACCACTCCCAAAGAAGCCGGAAATCCACACGCCGATTTTATCTGTCGGCTGGTCGATAGCCTTTGTGTAGTTGTCAAAGAATGTGCGGAAGTGACGGCGAAGCTCCTTGGTAATTATGTATTCGCTGAGTTCCTGTTCCAAACTCCGGTCATCATCCTGCATAACCTTGATAACGCCGTTGATGTCTCTTTCGATGTCCTTCTGGAACATATTCTGTATTTTCACGTTGCTACCTCCATTACAGCAGATTGAATGCCCGATAATAGTTGCCTTCTTTGAACTCATCGAATAGGTTGAGCGTCTGTCCATTGAAGGTTCCGGGATAGAACATCACAATAGGGATGTCTTCAAAGAGATGCTGCATACTATCAAGCATCTTATGGGAACGCATAAACGGATGAATTTTTCCAATGCCTGTCATGAAGAGAACATCCTGCCCTTTGATATGGGGTGAATAGTCCATCTTGGCAAGGAGAGCTTCCGGTGTGGCGATCTTCTGCAACTGATCCAGAAGATACTTTTTGCCTCGTTTTTCTTCTAATCCTGCAACTGATTTCAGAATGCGCTTGTCCTCCAAAAGGGAGAGAAACACTTCATAAAGGTCGCACTCAATAATCCGATATGGCGTGTTCGCCTCGCTTTTCAATCTGCGGATATAATCCTGAACGATCAACTCATCCTCCGCTTTGTAGCAGAAAACATGGATACCAACCTCATTGCTCAGTCCTTTGTTTTCAAGGAAGTCCTTATTCGAGATACGCTCTTTGATCCGGTCCAACTCCTGTTTAATCATGTTTGTGTCCGCCTATCTATCTAAAGTAATTAAATGCCGAAAGTGCATCATAATCGTTGTTTGCTTTGATACCTCGTTCAAGCTCTTCACAGAGAAAAACGGGATTCAGCGTGGTGTCTTTCAGCCCATCCAGATACCCTGTCTCTATCAGCATCCGAACGAGAACACTTTTGATTTTGGTGATTGTCGCATCACTCCAAGCGGCAACAGAATCATCCTGTGCTTGCAGTCTGGAAAAGAACGCATTCATGTCTTTCCTTGAGAAGTTCATGTCCTGATTGCGGTATTTTTCGCCTATAACCTGAATCATAAACTCCCAGACCAGACGATTATACCTCATCACCGCGTATAGATTGATCTGCTTTGCAATATCATTTGGTGCAGAGGCAAGCTCGTGAACAAGCTGTTCGTTGCCGAGCGCGTCCAGCCGCTTATAACAGGCTCTTGCCAAACGGGAAACCTGTCTCTCTGTTGGATATTGAAAGAGGTTATCCTTCTTAATCCGCTCGATTGCCTCATCAATTTTCAAGCCGGAAACATAGTATTTTGCGGCAATTCTTATCTCGTAGAAGAGAAACTGTTCAGCAGTTAAGCTGCCGTTATAAGGGTGCGTCTGATCCATTATATTTGCTCCATTCCTAATAGCATACTGTATCATATTGCCTGTCCCATATTTAGGACTGTGTTGTGTTGTCAGGGACAAACTCCACGATGTCACCGATATTGCAGTCAAGGCAAATGCAGATTTTTCTCAGAGCTTCCATTGACACGTCTTCACCTTTTCTGAGCTTGGTCATTGTGCTTGAAGAAAGACCGGACGCCTTATGAAGATCACCCTTGCTCATTTCCTTATCGACGAGCAGTTTCCACAACTTTTTGTAGCTTGCTTTCATGACTTTCACCTCAGCAAAGTATGTAAAATAAACCTAACTTATATTATAGCACAAGAAGGTCTGCTATTCAATAGAGTTTCGTAAACTTTGGGTGAATACGACCGATTTGCACGAGACGTTCATCGTTTTCGATTTGGATGATATACAGCTAAAGGGAAAGACTGTGCCGGTCAAAAAACCAGCACAGTCTTTTTGTTATTCTCTCTGATTATCTCGAATTTGCTCAGACTCTTGGACTACACTCGGCTTGAGAAAAATATCTACGTTTGCCTTCATGGTGTCGATGATCCGCGCCTCCTTTTTGAGCGTTGCGCGTTCATCGTAGAGCCGCTGCTGCTCTTCAAGAAGTCTCTGCTGTTCCGCTTGCAGTGTCTTCAAGCTCGGCAGTTTTTCATCGCCCTGCATGGCAAGTAATGTGCTTCTCGCTGCCTCAAAGATCACAAGCTCGGCTTCGTGCTTTGCTTTGAAACCCGACTTATCTTTTGCCTTCTGGAAAGCGTCATATACGGGCTTGAGGCGCTGGTAGTTGGAGATGTTTTTGATAAGCGGCTGGACTTCCC
>ENA-ORNY01000484-ORNY01000484.1-human-gut-metagenome-genome-assembly--contig:-NODE-484-length-27392-cov-3.145554_pt1 | contig 27392 bp, 21 predicted proteins | sample MGYA00242122_ERZ509036 | MGnify/ENA primary metagenome ERZ509036 (study PRJEB26280, sample SAMEA2338696) | human gut metagenome | biome: human gut; feature: human-associated habitat; material: faeces... | reverse complement strand
GGAGTGAAGACGCGGTGAAATGTTTCCGCTGGGTTTTTACGGCTGCCGTTCGAGGAAACGGCGATACCGCCGATTTACGATTGGAAAAATCCGAAAAGGAAATAGCATGAGAAAAAAGCGGAAGCGCGCGGAATTTTATCGCGGCTTCCGTTTTTTTGTTGATTTTTGCCCTCGGGCGTTTGCGTATAGCGCGCCGCGGTGTTATAATGGGAGTGGAGTGAATACGGACGAAAAACAACTTAATACCGTACCGCGGATGCACTATGTCGCGGCGTTTTTGCGGAACAATATCGTGCTTGTAGTCGCGCTCGTCGCGGCGGCGGTTTCGTGCTGCTTCGTGCCGCCCGACGGGGAGTACGTCGGCTATTTCGATTTGAGAACGCTGTCGTCGCTGTTCGGAATGTCTGCGGTCATCACCGCAATGAAACGGCAGAACGTGTTTCGCGCGCTCGCGGACAAACTGATAAAGCGTTTTCGCACGACGCGTTCGCTCGTCGCCGCGCTGGTGGCGATTACCTATCTTGCCTCGATGCTGATTGCCAACGACATGGCGCTGCTCACGTTTCTGCCGCTGGGCTTCCTTGTGCTGAGCAGCACGGGGAAACAAAAATATATGGCGTTTACGTTTATTATGCAAAATATTGCCGCCAACCTCGGCGGCATGCTTACGCCTTTCGGCAATCCGCAGAACCTTTATCTTTACACTAAGTTTAATATCCCCAACGGCGAATTTATGGGCATAATGGCCCCGCCGTTCATATTGTCCGTTGTGCTCATCACGCTGTGCTGCATCATATTCGTAAAAAACGAGCCGCTTATGATAAGCGATGAAAAGATAGAGCTTAACGGCAAACGCACTGCGCTGTATCTTGCACTGTTTGCGCTGGCGATAGCGATTGTTTTTCGCGGCATACCGTATTGGATAGGGCTTATAATAATTCCAGCGGTGCTGTTCTTTGCCGACCGTCACGCGCTTGAATCGGTGGACTATCCGCTGCTTTTCACGTTCGTGTTCTTTTTCATATTCGCGGGCAATATGGCACGCATGGATGCGGTAAGGAATTTCTTTTCCGCCCTGCTTTCAAAAAACACATTGCTTTTCAGCGCGCTTTCCTGCCAATGCATAAGCAACGTACCTTCGGCGATACTGCTTTCGCAGTTCACCGGCAACTATGCGGAGCTGCTTATAGGCGTGAACGTGGGCGGGGTAGGCACGCTTATTGCCTCGCTTGCCAGCCTTATCACCTTCCGCGAATACGTTAAGCACGACCCCAAAAGCACCCGTCGCTACATTGCGGAATTTTCCGCCTTCAACTTCGGCTTTCTTATAATACTCATTGCCTTTGAGCAGTTTGTGATGAAGGTATAAATATCCCCTTGCTATAAAGCGCGGGTATGGTATAATCAATTTATCGACAATATTCTACAAAATACGACATGACCATGATAGCCCTACGGAGGACAAGTATGCGTACCCACATTGCCCTGCTCTTGTGCCTTATTCTATGCTTATGCGCCGCGACGCCATCAAAGGCGCTTGGCGGGATATTTATGGCCAATGTTAACGAAACGGAATGGAACGCGGAGAACGCCTGCTGGGTTGAACGACATTATATTGCCGCAGCGGACGAATTCTCCGCGTTTGTTTATGCTGCTCATGCGGAGGAATACGAGCGGGACGGCGTGCGCGCGCCGCTTGTGTGCGAAGCGTATATCGGCTCAGCCGACTCCGAACGTATCACGATTACGCTGGATGAAAATTGGCTCATCGGCATACAGACAGTTGTGTACTTAGTCAATGCAGAGCTTATAATAGGCGAAAACGCCGCGGCTGTGAATTACGGCAGCATATATATCGAATCCGGCAGTACGCTTACAGTCAACGGCGCGCTTGAGAACGAGGCCATTGAATATGCGTCCGGCGAACTTAGGCTGAACTGCGGCATATACATACGCGACGGCGGCACGCTTAACGCCCTGAATGGCGAATATACGGGCGGCGGCAAGCTATACAAAAGCGCAAACGGCGCCGCGCTCGGCACGGAACAGGGCGAAGCCCTGCGCTTTTCAAACGGGCATGAGCTTTCGGCGCTGCTTGCCCAATGCGGTGAATATGCTGCGCTTTATGCCCGCGGCGCGGTGACGCTTGATTCGGCATTTACTCTGCCGTATGGCACTGAAATAGTGATAAACGGCGGCAATTCGCTTACACTTGCGCCGGGCGCGTCGCTTACGTGTACGGGGAACATATGGGTCAACGGCGGTGCGCTTACGGTAGGCGGCGGCGCGAACATCGCATTCGTCAACGCGGCTGCGCGCATATGGGCAAATGCGGAAGCGGGTTCATCTGTGATTGGGCCGGGGCTTGAAAGCATAACCGTGCGGTACACCAAAAAAGGTGTAAACTCGCAGGCGGACATGGATGCGGCGATTCGCGGCGCATATTCGGACGAAATTATACACATTATTGATGTAAATACGCCTGTTAGTATAAACCAAGCATGGAACGTAGGCGAAAATATGCTTATTCGCGTTAACGGCGGCGCAAGGCTTACGCTTAATGCGGCAGTCACTCTCAGCGGTGCGCTGCAGGTTTATAACGGCGCGGAGCTGAACATATGCGCCGCGCTTACGAATGAAGCATATGGCAACGTGGCCGGAGTTGAGCGCGGGCTGTGCGTATTTGCGGGCGGCACGGCAATGCTTGCATCCGGCGGCAAATATGCGGGCGATGGCACGCGGCGCGTGTACGGCAGCATGGACGGCTTCTGCCATGCGGAAACGGAAGCGGAGCTGAACGCGGCGCTTTCATCCGGCGCGAATACGGTGCATGTAAGTCAGGATGCTATTGTTGCGGTAAACGGCGCGGTGAGCATACCGCGCGGAGTCACGCTTAAACTGCTTTCGGGTGCGCGGCTGAGCATTGCGGACGGCGCGCTGCTGATAAACACGGGCGCAATAGAGCTGAGCGAAACCGCTGCGCTGCACATATCACACGGTGCGCAATATATCCGCGGCGGGGAAGAAAAGTTCAGAGGCATGGTAAAGGGGCTTGATCCTCAGCCGCGGCTTTTCAACACTACGACCGCCCGGGCAGTCGGCCTGTTCACCGATGCAAGCGCGGAGTATGCCCCGCTTTGTACGGATGCGGTGCGGATGTTTGAAGATATGCGGCTGCGCTATGCGCTCAGTATTGGCAAAAGTATAGCCGGCATGGACGTATCGTTTGAAGAGGGGAGCGGATTGAGCGCGCAGTGGAGCACGGCGGACGGCGGCGCGGCAATAACGCTGCTCGGCTGCGGGAGTGAAACCGAGGAGACAGTATGCCTAAATATAGCCTTCGCAGACGGCACGGCAGAGAGCTATTGCTTTATCGTTCGCATGAGCGAAACCGAAGGCGCGTACAGGGTGGGCGATATTGACCGAAGCGGCCGCATAGACGTGCGCGACGCGGTGCTGCTCTGCATAAAAATAGCTAAGGGCGACGCCGATGCGGACATGAACGGCGACGGCAGGCTGAACATTGCCGACGCTGCCGCGCTGTGCAGAATTATTTTCCGGGGCTGAGCGCGGTTGCAAAGGCGCGAAGCGTACTATATAATAAGCATATCTGTACGAACGGAGGGGAGAAGAATGAGCGGAGCGAAAAGAATACTTGCCGCACTTGTTGCCGCGGCGGTGCTTTTGATGGGCACGGCGGCGCTTGCGGAGGATACTAAGATAAACATAAGCGCGGGAGAGGCCGGTGCGGACGGCACAATAACTGTTACCGTAAGCCTGAGTGGCGGCACAAGCGTTGCAGGCGCGCAGCTTGCGCTTGATTATGATGAAACAATGCTGGAACTTGTCAATGTGAAAAACGGGGCGATAGTTTCCGGCGGCATAAGCGCCACCAATGACGAAGAACCCGGCAGCGTTATATTCATATGGAGCACGCTTATGGGCAGCAAACAGCCGGGCGAACTGCTCAAGCTCACGTTCCGCCCCAAAGAGGGCGCGCACGGCAGCACGGAGATAAAGCTGGACAATGCGCTCACGGAAACCATGATAATAGACGAAGAGCTCAACGAGCTTGCATATACCGAGGGCAGCGCCACGCTGGAGCTTGCATCCGCGACTAACACTTCCGCGCCAACTGCTGCGCCGGAGCAGAGCGCGCAGACCACGCAGGCGCCTGCCGCTACCGCCAACCCCGATGCCGACGTTACGATGGACATAGGCCAGAACACCACCATTTCCGGCGGCAGCGGCACAATATGGTCCAGCAGCAACGAGCGCGTGGCTACCGTTGACCAAAGCGGCAGCGTGACCGCCCATGCGGAGGGCGAAGCCGTAATTTATGCCATAAGCGAGGACGGAGCAAGCGTTACCGAAACCGTTGTGTCCGTGGGCAGTCAGCAGGCGGCTGAATCCCCGGCACCGCAGACAGACGCTCCCGTGCAGACGGACGCGGCGCAGACGGATGCCGCGCAGGTGACCGTTGCCGAAACGGAGGACGACGGGCCTTCGGTTTGGATGTGGCTGCTTTTCGCGGCGGCTGTGATAACGGGGATAGCCTCTATTTATCTGGCCATCCGCGCCATGCGCCGCAGGTAATTGGCAGGAAATAACAAGTAAATCAACAGTTTGTGAATAATACCCGCAAAGGAACAGAATAACCTTGCTTATATTGCTTTTTGCGGGTATAATACTATATAACTATAGGTGGTGGAGGTATGCCCATCGCCTGCTCCGGTCCAAATACATAAGGAGTTTAAAGGCATTACATGAAACGACAGAGAATCGTAGCAGCTTGGCTTGCGTGCATAATGGCGGGGTTTGGGCTGCCGTTCGCTGCGCTTGCCGAGGGGGGAGGTATCGCCATAAGCCTTAGCGGCGGCAACGCTGCGCTTGCGGTGGGCGATTATCTTAGCGTCAATGTTAAGTTTGATGCGGCTGTTGCAAGCTTTGGCGGCGCGGAGTTCAATGTTGAGTACGACAGTACGGTGCTTGAGTTCGTGTCCTACACGGCGCTGCTTGGCAGCGCGGCCGACGAGGACACGGCTGAAAGCGGCAGCGGAACCGGCATGCTCAACTACGGCGGCGTTAAAGACGGCAAGGTGAAGATACTGCTTGTCAATGCGGGTATCATCAGCGGCGGCGATACGAGCATTGCGGCAAACACCGCAATTGGCAATATTGTGTTCAAGGTGATAGGTCAAAATACCACCGGCACAAGCTACAAAATAGCAAGCGAGGGATTTAGCGCCATAGCGGCAGAGAAAACCGGCGAAACAGAAACGGCGCTGACCCCTGCCGGCAGCACATTCACGGAAACCACTGTGACCGTGAGTGACAGCGTGACATATCCCACGGAGAACGCGCCCACGGTATACTGCATCACAAGCGAAGCAAACGGCGTTGTGTCGCTTTCGCTCAAGGCAAGCATTGCCGATTTGCAGCGGCTGGACATGCAGCTTACGCTGACGGGCTATGAAAACATTACCGCAGTAGCCGACTGCCCACTCAATGTTACGGTAAGCAACAATGTTGCCACGATAACCTACGATGCGCAAAACGGCAGCGGCGTGGACATGCGCAGCGGCGTGGCGGTGCTGACGATGAAAAAATCGGGCGCAAGCCAAAGCATTACCTCAGCGCCCAAGGCCATAGCTACAAAGGATGCCAACGGCGCCCTCAGCCCAATAACAAAGCCCATCGTAACCGACGACCCGTATGGGGGGTATGCATTGGGCGATGTTAATGGGGATGGGAAGATAAATACGCTGGATGCAATGATGACATTGAGAGCGGCAGTGGGCATTGAAAGTTTGGATGCAATACAAACGATTCGTGCAGATATAGATGCAAATGGTAAAATAAATACCATGGACGCGATGATGATTCTCCGAAGGGCAGTAGGGTTGCTTGACGAGAATTATAAAAATATATATTAAGTGAAGGCAGAAGGCTGGATTTCGAAAGGAGATAGAAAATGACAAAAAGAGTGCTGGCATTGATATCATCTCTTGTTATGCTTATCAATATGATTCTTCCTTCGTTTACGTTGGCTGAGGAAAATCCGACGCTGATTGTGGACTTGAGTTCTAACTCGTTGAGCGTTGGCGAAGAATTTACTGCAAGCGTAAAGTTTGGCGATTTGAGTAAGTCTGGAATTGACCTTAATACTGTTGGTTCAATTCAAGTCGAACTTTCATATCCAAGCGACTATATAGAGTTTGTTTCATGCAACGAGGACGATATGTTCTGGCCTTCAAAGGCAATTGTAGAAATAAACTATAAGGAAGCTGGTAAAGTAAAATATGGCTTAATAGCCTCGAAGGGAATAACCTTGAGTGATGACGATGTAATGTTTACTGTTACACTTAAGGCAAAAGCTGTTGTTGCAAATGTAAACATAAGCGCGATGTGTGAATCGTTAGCGGATGTAAAGCCGACCTCTGCGAATGTTTCAGAAGGCTCCGCCACCCTCACCATCGTCAACCCCTGCACAGGCATAACGCTTGACAAGGACACGCTGACCATAGCCCGCGGCGAAACGGCTACGCTTACCGCTACAACATTACCCGCCGACACTACCGATAAGGTAGTTTGGAGCAGCGCGGACAAGACCATTGCTACCGTTGAGAACGGCGTTGTGACCGCCGTTGGATTGGGCGAAACCACCGTAACCGCTGCCTGCGGAGACAAGACCGCAAGCTGCAAGGTCACCGTGACCAAGGCCACTATAGCCGGTACTGCCAATATATATACCAAGGAAGGATTTTTTTACGGCGCAACGCTCGGCGCAAGCCCCCTTATTACCAATGATGGCTGGGAGACTGCCATAACTACCATAAAGTGGTACCGCGATGGCGAAGCCGATTCAATAGCCACCGGAGATAAATATAAGATCGGTGAAAAGGATATTGGCAAGCAGCTTTATATAATAGTTACTGCTGATAAGTACACCGGCGAACTGAAGTCCAAGTTGACGGATGTTATCGAAAAAGCCACGAAGGATGCCCCCGCCAAGCCCACTATTGAGGCCAAGGAGAATGTTATAACCGTTACCAATGTTAATTCTAATGTGGAATACAGGCTCGGCAGCGAGGGCGAGTTCGGCTCAACCACCAGCTTCACCGTTGAATATGGCAAGTCCTATTATGTTGAGGCTCGTTATACCGAAACCGCCACCCACAAGGCGAGTGCAATTGTAACAAGCAACGCCGTCATCACCCCCAATGCTCCGCGCAAGCTGACCGTTACCGTAGAAGGCAACGGCAAGGTTGATGGCGCACCCAAGAATCCGCGCGAAGGCGTCGAGGTCACCCTTACCGCCAAACCAGGCGACTTTGACCACAAGTTCGTCAAGTGGGAAGCCAAGGGAGTCACCCTGACGGATGTTAACAAACCCACAATAACCTTCACCATGGGCAAGGACGATGTGGAAATCAAGGCCATATTTGAGGAGAAGCCTGCCGTCACTGTTGGCTTTGGCGCGGACAAGACCTTTACCTATAACGGAAAGGAGCAGGCTCCCACCTATGGCCCCATCGAACAGGGCGATATGAAAGTCGAAGTTAAATACTTCGTGCGTGGCGGCAACATGCCGATAGAAAAGCCCACCAATGTCGGAAAGTACACCATGCAGGTGACTTATACCTCCAGCGCGGCTTCCGGTTTCAAGACCACCGTTGCGACCTGCGACTTTGAAATAATCAAGGCCAATCAGAATGAGCCTGATGCGCCTACTGTAAAGGATATAAAATCCGACGGCTTCACGGTGGAAAACTTTGTTACCGAACAGCAGTATGCCATCAAAACCACCAATGTCACCCCCGAAGAAGCCGAGTGGAAGAACGGCAGCGAGTTTGTAAACCCCGTTACCGGCCTTAAACCTGCGACTACATATTATGTGTTCACCCGCGTTAAGGGCAATAACAACTATAACCCCTCTCCGGCAGTCTACGCAACGGTAACGACTGCGCATACCTATGCGTGGGAAGTTGAAGGCTCTGCCGAGGTTATCAAGACTGTTCGCGTTGGCGGAACGTTGCCCGAACCCCTGACAGGTACAATAAAGAATATAGGCACGGGCGAGCTTACGGGCATAACCGCTACCATTGACAGTGACACTAACTTTACGCTTGAAGCCGTACCCGGCACGCTTGCAAGCAACGGCAGTTTGAATATAACCGTAAAGCCGAAGGACATCAAAACCGACAAGGAAGGCACATACAAGGCTGCCGTTACCGTTAAGGCAAAGGATGTCAACGACATAACCGTTAATTTCACCATAAAGGTTACGGAGAAGGAGACTGCTGTCATTTCCGGCATAACCGATACCACCGTGACCTTCAACGGCAAAACTCAGGGCATTGACCTGAGCAAAGCTGTGGTTACCGGCGGCGGTAAGGCGCTTGACGCGAGTAAACTGACCGTTACCTACGATGCGGCGGAAACCAGAAACGCCGGTGAATATATCGCTACCATTAAGTACGAGGATGCGGACTACATCGGCAGCACAACCGCGAAGCTTATAATAAATAAGCAGGACGTTACCGTAACAGGCTTCAAGGCACAGTCCAAGGTGTATGACGGCAACGCCGATGCCGAGGTTAACAGCACCAACGCCAAGCTTGACGGCATGATAGCAGACACGGCGGTTGACTTCAATAAGACCGGCCTCACGTTTAAGTTCGATGATAAGAACGTCGGCACGAGCAAGACCGTTAAGAATACCACGCCCATAACCCTCACCGGTACGGATGCGGGCAACTATAACCTGACCAACCCCATCGTTGAGCTGAAGGGTACGATTACCGCCCTGCCCGCAACCGTTACCCTGACCGTTGCCGAAAAGACCTACGATGGCCGTACCGACGACGCGAAAGTTACCATGAGCGCGTCCGGCATTATCGCAGGCGACGATGTGCAGCTTGTTGCCACGAATGGCGTTTATGCCACCGCCGATGCGGGCGACAACGTGGAAGTAACCGTGACTTACACCATTTCCGGCGTAGACAAGGATAACTACAGCTACAGTATCGCCGACAAGGCTTACGGCAAGGTAAATAAGGCCGATCTGAACGTCACACTCACCGCGCCCGCAGCTGTTAAATATGACGGCATTACGCATGGAGTGAGCGACGTTGAGGATAACCGCGTTGAGGCGGACAAGGGCAAAACGCTCTATACCCTTACCTATAACGGCAATGATGAGCTTCCCGTTGACGCGGGTACTTACAGCGCAACCGCCAAGCTGACCTACGAGGGCAGCAAGAACTATACCCTGACTGCCAACACCGTTAAACTTGTTATCAACAAGGCCGGCATGAGCGCGATCAATAAGGAATACAGCGTTGCATTCATGCTTGCCGGCGCGCAGACCCGCCCGCTGAGCGATTTGCAGCTTGCTCCCGCAAACGTAAGCGGTAAGTGGAGCGTTACCACCGGAACTAATGAAATTCTTGACGGCGAAGCTAAGATAGATGGCGAGAACCTCGTGTTCACCGTCAAGTCTGGCCTTACCACCGCGGACATCGGCAAAAAGGTTGAGTTGACGCTCACCTTCACGCCCGACAAGAACTATAATCCCGTCACCGCCACCGTTACCGTGACCCTGGCGCAGGATACTTACACCAACAGCATCGTTGGCACCCTGCCCACTCAGGTGAAGCTGGGCGAAGCGCTTGACCTAAGCGGCGTAAAGCTCGTTACCAAGTTCGGCAGCGGCGCACCGGACCAGACGCTTGACGTTAACGATTCCACCAAGGTTGAAGTGACCACAACTTACGACTACACCGCCAAGGAAATAGGCGTAAAGACCGTAACCTTTACTGATAAGGCGAACAGCGGCATAACCTATACCCACACCTTCACCGTTGTGGACGTGCTTGAAGGCGTTAAGCTTGAAGCCAACCCGACAGTATACTCTTACAAGCTGAAGGAAGCGACCTCCATAGGCTTCGACGGTAAGATACACGCCGTGTATAAGTCCGGCGCAAAGAAGGCGCTGAATCATGCGGACGTTGTACTTACCATGAGCGACGGTACGGTAGTTGACAGCGCGAAGGAAGCGCGCCTGCTGAACACCCTTGGCACCGCTACTATAACGATTACCTATACCGAAAAGTATCTTGACGGTACAAGCGATAAGCAAAGCGTTGCTATAACCGTTTCCGTAACAGCAGACCCCGTTAAGCCGGATGGCACGCCCAACGCCGAGGGCTTCGCGGTTACGCCGATACCCGATGCGGGCAAGGAAATGGAATATAAGGACGGCGCAGGGAACAAGGTGGAGCCTGAAAATGTGCAGGGCAAGCTTGCCGATGCCGCACCGGGTACACTTGAAGAGGAAGTTAAGAAGAACCCCGCGTTCAATAATGTCGGCAACGGCGATGTTGTGTATGAAAACATCAGCTTTAAGGATGAAAATGGCAAGCCTGTAACGTTTGCAAACGGCAAGATGCAGGTGACCGTGCCCTATCCTGCCGATTCCGATAAGGGTGACGAATTTGTGATGCTGATACCCGACGGCGAGGGCAAGATGAAAGCCATAGTGCCGCAAAAGACCGCGGGCGGCTTGCAGTTTGAAATAGAAAACAGCAACGTGACATTTGCCATAGGCTGGTACACTCCCGCGCCTTCACCCGTACTGCCCACCGAGCATGAAAGGGATCCTGAGGATAACTTCTGGAACGAGGTTTACTGGACGCTCCTTCGCAGCGGACAGGGCAGCGTTATAACCGCCAATGCCGGCTATTACGACAGGGTGCCGCAGGGCGTGCTCCGCGCGGTGGACATAAGCGGCAATACGCTTATAATCAACTCCGCATTCGGTGTGCAGGTGGTTGTAACCCCCGGTGCGCTTGAAAAGCTGGGCATGTACCGCATATTCTATCCCATCAGCTACCTTAAGGAAATGCTCAAGGGCAGCAGCGTTATAAGCGGCAGCGGCACAACGGGCATTACCGTGGGAGTGCTTATGCCCACAACGGGCGACGCAACCGTGGTTGAGCATCCCTATACCATGACTCCTGCCACCGCGGGCATTATCCCCGGCCTTGAGAGCGCGGCCAATGCCCGCCCCGTGATAGACAATGCGGACGGCGTAAGCGTGCTGGATGGCGCACAGCGCAACGAAGGCGCGGTCATAGGCGGCGGCATGCTTATCGGCCTTGGCCTGCTGGCGCTGCTCGGCGCGGCATATGTGACCATGCGCAAGCGCGGCAACTGATATTAACTGAACATACCCGAACCTTGGGGCCAAGCGTAACAAACTTGGCCCCGAATAATATTCGGATCAGGAGGGGGAAACACATATGAAAAAGAAACTGCTTTGCATTATGCTTGCCGCGCTTATGCTCACAAGCGTGTGCGCATTTGCGGAAGGCGAGACAACCGAACCTGAACAGACGATAGAGCCCGAACAGACCATTGAACCAGAGCAGACCGCCGAACCCGAACCGGATGCGGAGGATGACCCGCTGATAGACGTGGACGCAACGCCCGCGCCGAGCGGGAACGAAACTATTGAAATCCCCGCCGAGCTGGACGGCGTGTTCCAGTTTGGCGATTTTTACGGCGAACAGCTAAGCATTGACTTTGAGCAGAACCTGCCGGCCAGAGCAGCAGTCTTTGCCGATGAAACCGACGACGGCAGCTTTACCACCGCCAAGCGTGCAACCTTTGCCGTCCGCCTGCGCGAAGCTATATTAAACCTTACCCCCAGCGTAGACCTGCGCGACCTTAACATAAACTATGATGGGGATAAACCGGAAGGACAACGCCCCAATAAAACCGGACTCGATAGCACAATATCCGCCGTGCTTAACAGCGTACCGCAGTCTTTCGTCTGCACAAGCGATGGTATGAAATACTCCATCTCTGGCGGCAGGTTCACTATGCTCAGCCTTAATCTTAAAGCAAATGCGGCCGCCATGTGCGCCGATTACGACAGCGAAAAGCAGGCCGTGCTGAATAGTCTGTTTCCCAACGGCACTTCCGACATGAGCAAAACCGAAATCGCCCTGGCTATACACGATTACTTAGCCTTACATACGCGCTATGACTATTCAAAGGATAACCCGAATATGTATAATGCCTACGGCGTGCTGGTGAACGGCCTTGCCGTGTGTCATGGCTATGCGCTGGCGTATATAGATTTGCTCAGGAAAGTTGGAGTGGAAAGCTACTTCGTATCCTCAAGCAATCTTAATCACGGCTGGAACGTGATAAATACCGAATCCGGTTGGTATTACAGCGACGTTACTTGGGACGACCCAAGGCCAAATAGAGGGGAATATACCAACGATGGCGACTATATGGGCTATTGTCAGCATGATTATTTCATGAATACAAAGGCGCAGATAGAGCAAAACCACTTCGCCGTGAACAGCAAAACATACGATGCTGCAACGAGCGTTATATTCGGCACAACGCCCATCGTTGCAGCGAAGGAGCATACAAACTCCGCCTTCTGGAGCGGTATACGGTGCGGCATGGTGCGCATAAACGGCACTTGGTATTATAACGACAGCCCGTTTAGGGGCATGTCCGGCGGAAATAAGCTTTTACCGTATATGAAGGGCAAAATCTACTCAACGCCCTACGGCACTGAGCGTCAGGCAAACATTATTGCCGAAAACGCAACAGCCTTTGCCGTGGTTGACGGCAGCCTTGTTTACGGTAAGTTCAGCACACAGTCTGTTACGGATGCTATAATGTGCTACAATACCGAAAAAAGCACCGTAAGAAAGCTTAAAGATGTGGAAGGGAACACGATAGTGACGGAGATAGCCGCGGGCAGGCTGAATCTAAATAATAGCTTCTACGGGCGCGGCACGGTGGTGTATACGGATATGAACTACCAACTTCATACCGTTAATCCCAAAGAGGTCCCCGGCAAGGGCGATGTAAACGCGGACGGGAAAATAGACATTGCGGACGTTATACTGATATGCAGGTATATAATGGGTGATGCTGTGCTGAGCGGCACCGAATTTGCCGCTGCGGACATAAACAATGACGGCAAGGTGAACGCGGCGGACGGCGTGCTCCTTTGCCAAATGATATCGGAAGGAAATGAATGATGAAGCTTAAAAGAACCATTGCGGCGCTTGTCGCGCTTGCCATTATAGCCGCGTGCGCAGCGTCGCTTGCCCTGACCGGCGATGTTGATGGGGATGGCGCAATAGGCGTGAAGGACGCCGTGCTTTTGTGCCGGGCCATTGCGGATGGCGGCGCGGGCGCGAACGACATGCTCAGCATGGATGTTGATGCTGATGGGCGGCTCACCGTGGCAGATCTTGCCTATATCTGCCGCGCCATAATGGACAACAGCGTGGTTTTCCCGCGCGATGCGCAGAACGCCGCATACAGCAAGGATGTTAAATAGAAACTAAGCATATAAAAAGCCCGCCTTGACACAGGCGGGCTTTTAGTTGTTTGCTCAGTATCCCATTTCGGAAAGCATCATGTCCGCAACGGTGGCTATTGCGCTGTTCGCGCTCAACGTGGCCACGGCGTAATGCAGCGTGCCTATGTCGGCTGTGTGCTTTGCATATGCGCGGCCCTCGCCGTATTTGTTCAGCATCAGCTCGTTTATGGCAATCGCGTCCACTTGGCCCTTGTCCAGCGCGTCAAAAAGGTCTGTATACGATGCGTAGCCGGTTATGCTTGCCGTGTCGTAGCCGGAATCCTTATAATCGCTGTAATAGCTGAAAAGCAGGTTCCTCGTTGCGCCGGACGGCACATATAAGTTTGAACTGCTTGCAGACTGTATGCAGCCCACCTTCAGCTTGCTCATGTCCGCGTTCTCGTTGCCGGGCTTAACCAGTATGTAGCACGGGTCGTCATAATAAGCGCGGGAGTAGGCGTATGCGGCGTTCGCGCCGCGCGGCATAAGGCATATTGCTGCGTCTATGCTGCCGTCCCTCAGCTTTGCGCCAACGCTCATGCTTGTCACCTCAACTGCTTCAAGCGCGGGAATATCCCCCGTGTAATCATCGGAGTTGGACATTATGCGTTCCGCCAGCGCCTGAGCTATTTCCCATTCAAGCCCCGTTCCGTCCTCCGCAAGGCCGGGCACATCGTTGCGCAGGCCAACGCGCAGCACGCCGTTGTTCCAAACGTTGGCAATCTCCGCGCTGTTCATCAGCACCGGCTCTGGCCTGAGCAGCAGCGCCAGCAGTATGACTGCGGCCGCAGCACCGGCTATTATCAGCGCACGGCGCAGCTTTTTTCCCTGCTCGCCTTTCAGCATTATGACCGGGCGGGTATGTTTTTTCCTTATGTGGCGGTTTCTGCCGCTAAAAAACGAACGTATCTTCATATATAAATTATACAGCCTGCGCCCCACGTTGACAAGGCGGCTGTGTGTGGGATATAATTCATTATTGGTCCAAAACTGTAAACATTTAAGGAGATATACGATACATATGAAGAACCTTACTTCCGATCAGCTCAGGTCGCTGTACCTGAAGTTCTTTGAAGAACGGGGCCATAAGGTTATCCCCTCCGCCTCGCTCATACCCGAAAACGACCCCTCCGTACTGTTCACCACGGCGGGAATGCATCCCCTTGTGCCCTATCTTATGGGGCAGGAGCATCCCGCGGGCAAGCGCCTTACGGACGTGCAGAAGTGCCTGCGCACGGGCGATATTGACGAGGTGGGCGACGCGAGCCACTGCACCTTTTTTGAAATGCTTGGCAACTGGAGCCTTGGCGATTATTTTAAGCATGAATCAATAGCGTGGAGCTATGAACTGCTCACCAGCGAAGAATGGCTGGGCATAGATAAGGACAGGCTGTATTTCACCTGCTTCGAGGGCGACGAAAATGCCCCGCGAGATACCGAATCGCACGATCGTTGGGTGGAAATGGGCGTTGACCCCAGCCATATATTCTATCTTGGCGCAAAGCATAACTGGTGGATACCCGGCAACTCCGGCCCCTGCGGCCCGGATACGGAGATTTTCTTCGATACCGGCAAGCCCAAGTGTTGCCCTGAGTGCAACCCTTCCTGCGACTGCGGCAAGTACCTTGAAATATGGAACAACGTTTTCATGCAGTATTATAAGGACGCCGAAGGCAACGTGACCCCGCTTGCCAAGCGCAATGTGGATACCGGCATGGGCCTCGACAGGACCATTGCAACCCTTCAGGGCGCGGAAAGCGTATACGATACCGATGGCTTCGCCCCCATAATTGCCCGCATTGCGGAGCTGAGCGGCAAGAATTATAATGACGACGAAGCCACAAAGAAGGCCTTCCGCATAATTGCGGATCATATAAGGAGCGCAACCTTTATACTGGGCGACCCAAGGGGCGTTACCCCGTCCAACGTGGACCAGGGCTATATTCTGCGCCGCCTTATCCGCCGCGCGATACGCTTCGCAATGCAGATAGGCATACCGGAAAACAGCCTTTCCAAGGTTGCCGGGGCCGTTATAGAAAGATATTGCCATGTGTATCCCGAACTCAAGGAAAATCAGGAAAAGATAACCACAGAGCTTGCAAAGGAAGAAGCCCGCTTCCAGCATACCCTAAAGAAGGGCATGAAGGAGTTCGAACGCATGAAGGGCAGCTTTGCGGATGGCAAAATAGACGGCGTTACCGCGTTCCATCTTTATGATACGTTTGGCTTTCCGATAGAGTTTACAGAGGAAATGGCCCGCGAAAACGGCCTTACCGTAGACCGTGCGGGCTTTGAGGCCGCGTTCAGCGAGCATCAGAACAAGAGTAAGCAGGGCGCGGAGCAGCGCTTCAAGGGCGGCCTTGCCGAAGCAAACGAGGTTACCGCGCGGCTGCATACCGCAACGCATCTGCTTCAGGCGGCGCTGCGCAAGGTGCTTGGCGACGGCGTTGCGCAGAAGGGCAGCAACATAACAACCGAAAGGCTCAGGTTCGATTTCAGCTTTGAGCGCAAGATGACTCCCGAAGAGGTCAAGGAAGTTGAAAAGCTGGTCAACGAAGCCATTCAGGCGGACGTACCCATAACCTGCGAGGAAATGACTGTTGACGAAGCCCGTGCGCAGGGCGCAATAGGCCTTTTCGGCGATAAGTACGGCGAAAAGGTAAAGGTGTATACCATGGGCAAATATTCAAAGGAGATCTGTGGGGGCCCGCATGCCGGCCATACCGGCGAGCTGGGCACGTTCAAGATAAAGAAGGAGGAGGCCTCCAGTGCCGGCGTGCGCAGGATAAAGGCCGTGCTGCAATAAGGCGATGAAGGATAATTCCGCGCAATGGTTTGAATACGATTGGCCGCTTGAAGGGGCGATGGCGCGCTTCGGCGCGGACATGGCGCTGATAGATGCCGACAGGGCGGCGCGCCCGCTGCTGATGTATGTAAGTTGCCAAAGCCGCAGCGAAAAGCGGGAAACGCTCAGCGCGATAGAGCGCAGCATAGCATCGGGCGTTAGGGATAAGCTGATAAAAAAGCTTGGCGCACTGTATGCGGGGTATATAGAAATAGACGCGCAGATACAGTATTATTTCTATATTCACGATGCCGAGGAGTTTGAGCGGGGCGAAACCATTGCAGAAAAAACGCCGCTTATGGACTGCACCGCGGGGCTTGCGGACGAACCGGATTGGCTCACGTATAAAACCCTGCTTTATCCGGATGCCGCAAAGCTGCAAACGGAGCTTAACCGCGACCATATTGCGCTTATGAAAAAACACGGCGACTGCATAGGCGCGGTCCGCCGCGTTACCTTCACGGTGTATTTCCCGACCGAAAGCATAATGCTCAATTTTGCGGAGGCTGCGCGCAAGGCGGGTTTTGCCTATGCCGGGCCTAACTATTCGCCAGAGCGTGAATTGGCCTACGGGGCGGATATTGTGCGCCTGAGCTCGCTTAAAAAGGCGGATGTGGATGCGCTCACCACCCGCGTGATAAACCTTGCCGCGCAATACGGCGGGGAGCTTGGCGAATGGAGCGCGCCCATAGTTGACCGCGGCGGCCCGCTGAACGCGATATAAGGGAGCGTTTATGATAAGGCTTACGGATGTTGACGAATCAAACTGGATGGAAGTGGTGCAGCTCAGCGTGAGCGAAGCGCAGCGGCGCTTCCTTGCGCCGCCGATCGGTATAATCGCGCGGGGATATGTTTACCGCGATTGCAATGCGCGCGTGATAGGCATTTGTAATGATGCGGAGATGGTCGGCGTTGCACTTGTGCGGGACTTTATCGATGAACCCGTTGGCTATGACCTTCAGCAGTTCATGATAGACGAGCGGTTCCAGAACAGGGGCTACGGCACGGCCGCGCTGGAGCTGATACTTGCTCAGTTGAAGGCAGAAGCGCGCTTTGACCATGTTGAGGTATGCGTGAAGAAGGATGATGCCGCCGCGCTGCATGTTTATGAAAAAACAGGTTTTGCCGACAGCGGCTACGTGGACGAATCCCTTCCCGATTGCGTGAATCTTATATGCTATTTAAGGTGAAATGATGTTTTATCGCCGTACACCACGAATGATGTACGGCGGTTTTGTGTTGCTTATAAGCCTGCGACTATTTCCGCTATCTGCACGGCGTTGGTTGCGGCGCCCTTGCGCAGCTGATCACCGCAGCACCAAAGGTTAAGCCCGCGCTCGTCCGTCAGGTCGTCGCGTATGCGGCCAACGTAGACCAGATCCTGATCGGACGTATCGAGCGGCATGGGGTAAACGCGGTTCGCAATGTCGTCCGTAAGGCGGCAGCCCGCCGCGGCGGCTATCAGCTCCCGCGCACGCGCTACGCTTATTTTCTCCTTGGTGCGTATCAATAAGGACACGCTGTGGCTGCGGAATACAGGCACGCGCACGCATGTGCAGCTTACCTTCAGCTCGGGGCTGTGCAGTATCTTCCGCCCCTCGTTTTGCAGCTTCATCTCCTCGCTCGTGTAGCCCATGAAGGCCTCGGAGCCTATCTGCGGTATCACGTTGTATGCTATCTGGTACGGGAAAACGCTTGGCTTAACGGCCTCGCCCGCGCCTATTGCCGCCGTTTCCTCGCTCAGTTCGCTTATGCCCTGCGCGCCCGCGCCGCTCACCGCCTGATAGGATGATGCTATTATGCTCTCTATCGGGCTTTCTTTGTTCAGCGCGTTCAGCGCCACCAGCGATATTATTGTTGTGCAGTTGGGATTGGCTATTATGCCGCGGTGCTTGCGCACGTCCCCGGGGTTAATCTCGCTCACTACCAGCGGCACGTCCTCATACAAACGAAACGCACTTGAATTGTCCACGAATACCGCGCCAGTCTTAACTATTGCTGGGGCGAAGCGCATGGCAATGTCGTTCTCCGCCGCGCCAAGCACTATGTCAAGCCCTTCAAACGCATCCTCGCTCGCCTGAATAACCGTGTGCTCCTTGCCCATAAAGCCTATGCGCTTGCCCGCGCTCCCCGCGCCCGCAAGCAGCCTAAGCTCGCTTATGGGGAACTTACGCTCCTCCAGCACCTTCATCATCTCGCGCCCAACCGCGCCCGTTGCGCCCAGTATGCCTATTCTGTATTGCTTCATGTTATGCTCCTTATCTTATCGTGGCAAAGCTGCTGTACAGCACCCGTATTGCCTGCTCAAAATCCTTTTCCTCAACGCCTACTATGATGTTCAGTTCTTCCGGGCCCTGCGTTATCATGCGAATGTTCACGCCGTTTTCGCCCAGTGCCGCGAATATTTTGCCCGATATGCCGGGGCGGAAGGCCATCCTGCGGCCGACTGCCGCAACAACGGCCAAATCTGATTCCGTCTTTATATGGTCCGGCTTTATGCTCCGCTCAAGCTCGCCAAGCAGCGAATACAGGCAGTCCGCCACGCTCGCGCTGGACACTACCAGCGACAGGCTGTCTATGCCCGAAGGAACGTATTCAACGTTCACGTTGGCCTTTTCAAATATTTCAAGTATCCGCCTCAGCACACCCGGCGTTGAGGACATGCCCGTTTTTGAAAGGGTTATCACCGTGTATCCCTTCCTGCCGGCTATGCCCGTTATAAAGCTGCGGTTCTGCTCCGTGCTGTCGTCAATGTCGCGCATTATCATTGTTCCTGGGTGGTCAGGCTCGTTAGTATTGCGTATGTTGAGGGGAATGTTTTTCTCCCGCACGGGGAAAACCGCCCGCTCGTGCAGCACCTGTGCGCCTATGTAGCTAAGCTCCCTTAGTTCGCTGTATGTAAGCCTGTCTATATGCTCCGGATTTTCAACTATGCGCGGATCCGCCATAAGTATGCCCGAAACATCCGTCCAGTTTTCGTATACGTCCGCGTCAAGCGCCGCCGCCGCCAGCGCGCCCGTCACGTCGCTGCCGCCGCGCGTGAGCGTGAGTATGCGCCCGCCGGGGGCAATGCCGTAAAAGCCGGGTATTACCGCCCGCCTGTTGGCTGCAATGCGCCTGAGCGCGGAGTAGCTTGCTTCTTCATCTATGCTGCCGTCCAGCGCGAATGTGAGCCACAGCTTTGCGTCAATAAAGTCATAGCCCAGCGCGTCCGCCAGCAGCCTTGCGGAAAAGTATTCGCCGCGGCTTACAAGTTCATCCTCGCCTATGCCGTGCTGCATGCGCTCCCACAGCGCGTCAAATTCGGCCTCGAGCGGGGTATTAAGCCCAAGCTCGTCCCGAATGTCCAAATACCGCTGCTTCACCTGCTCAAATACTTCTTTGCAGGATACACTGTATTTGATGTGAGCATAGCAAAGGTATAAAAGGTCGGTTATTTTGTGGTCATCCTTGCTCCGCTTGCCCGCGGCGGAGACCACGATTATCTTCCTTGCTTCGTCGGCCCGTATTATGGCGCATACCTTGCGTATCTGCGCGGCGTCCGCCATTGATGAACCGCCGAATTTGGCTACTTTTAGCATTGTTTATATATCTCCCTAAAAATTGAAATCAAATCATTCGACAATGGCAGCCATAAAGCCGTTGAAGCCTTCCACGCGGCACATTGCGTGCGCCTGCTCAACGGAGAGCGAGGCGGTGATAACGGGCGCGCAGCCCTGCCTACGGATATAATACCGCTGGTACGCGCGGGAATTATCCACCTGCGCACGGGTGAACGAATCGGTATAGAAGGCCGAGCAGCCTTCGGCTATCGCGCGGCAGTCCGCAAGCACGTTGCTCCCCGTTGGGTATGCGCCCGCGCCCGCGCCAAGGAAGCTCTGTCCACCCATATGCGCTGCGCAAAGGCTCATCATATTGCCGCATTCATATACGCGCGCTTCGCCCGCATCCACGCCGAAAAGCATGGGCTCCACCGCGGCGCTTATTGTGCCGAAGTGCCTTTCCGCATGGCCTATCAGGCGGCAGGCAAGGCCGTTTTCTTCAAAGAAGCGCATATCCTCCGCCGTAATATTGGCTATGCCGAAGCACGGCACGTCGCTTTCGCTTATCGATACGCCGTAGGCTATGTTTGCGCTGAGCACCAGCTTGCGCCGCGTATCCAGCCCGCATACATCGGCGGTTGGATCGGCCTCCGCGTAGCCAAGGCGCTGCGCATCGCTCAGCGCCGCAGCGTAATCCATACTGCGGCGGCTCATCGCGTCCAGTATATAATTGGAAGTGCCGTTCATTATGCCGCTTACGGATATTATAGCGTCCACGCTTGCCGCGCGGGCAAGGGAGCTGAGCCACGGTATGCCGCCGCCCGCCGCCGCAGTACAGCGCAAGGACACGCCGTTTTCGCGCGCAAGTGCGGTAAGCTCATCATAATATGCGCACATAAGCTGCTTGTTGACTGTAACGACGTGCTTTTTAGCCCTGAGCGCAGCGCATATGTATTCATGCGCGGGTTCAAGCCCGCCCATGGCTTCAACTATTATGTCCGCGTCCGCTTCGTTAAGTATCTTATAAAAATCGCTTGTGACCATGCAGTTAAGCCCCTCAAGCGGCCTGCGCGCAAGCACGGCGCAAATGTTCAGCGAAAGCGGCCGCTCCGTAAGCAGCTCATAAAATCCGCGGCCGACCGTTCCGAATCCCAGCAAAGCAATGTTCATATATCAAAACTCCTTCCGTGCGGTACATTTATGGCTAAATGTACGCATACCAGATACATATGTTTTTGTAATGGAGACAAATATACCACTGTTTGCCGGAAAACGCAATAGGCAGAATAAGTTTTTTCTGCGCCGCGGCATCGCATTAACCGATGCCGCAAATAATATATTATAAAAATGCAACCACTTCCGCCCGAAAACCGTTTATAATAGCGTATATGCCTTTTTACAAGGCACGAAAGGAGACATATATTTATGAAAAAGACCATTGCGGCCGTATTGGCCATTATATTCGCGCTTGGCATGGTTGGCTGCGCCGCGAACGGAAACGGGCAGGGCACGGCAGAAGCCGCGGGAAACCCGCTGGATGTGCTCAATAAAGTGTGGGACAGCTATACCGATGATGAAAAATTCCCCGCCGCAGGCGGCGATATGAGCGAAGCGAACATGAAGGACGATGCACCGGGCAACGTTGCGCTGGATGATGCGGATACGGTTGCATACCTCACCTCCTTCCCGGCGGACATGGTGGACAAGCTTGACGCCGCCGCCAGCCTTATGCACATGATGAACGCCAACACGTTCACCTGCGGAGCGTTCCGCCTGAAGGACGCCGCCGATGCGGACGCCGTGTGCGCCGCAATACGCGATGGGCTTAATTCCAAGCAATGGATGTGCGGCTTTCCGGACAAGATGGTGATTGCCAAGGTTAGCGGCTGTATAGTATCCGTATACGGCGCAGAGGATTTGGTGAACACCTTCCGCGATAAGCTGACCGCCGCCTATGAAAACGCGGAGATAGTTTACGACGAGGCGATAGCCCTCTAAGCGCAAACGAAGGGAGGGAGCAGTTCATGCTGTTTTCAAGCGCGGCATTTCTATATAGCTTTCTGCCGCTGACAATAGCGGTTTATTTCCTTATGCCGCGGCGGCTTAAAAACGCGGCGCTGCTCCTGATGAGCCTTATATTCTATGCCTGGGGAGAGCCGCGCTATGTGGTGCTTATGGTGTTGTCCATAACCCAAGGCTATATATTCGCGCGGCTTATAGGCAAAAGCCGCGGAACGAAAAAAGCAAAGGCATATCTTATAATAAGCCTTGTGCTGAGCCTTGGCATGCTTGGCGTGTTCAAATACGCCAACTTTTTTGCGGAAAGCTTCGCCGCGGTATTCGGCCTCAAAATAGCCGCGCTTAACATTGCCCTGCCCATAGGCATAAGCTTTTATACGTTCCAGCTTATAAGCTACGTTATAGACGTTTACCGTGCGGACGTTGAGCCGCAGCGGGATTACGTTGCGTTTGCGGCGTACATATCCATGTTCCCCCAGCTTATAGCGGGGCCGATAGTGAGATACAGCGATATTGAAGCGGAGCTTACCGCGCGCGCATACGGCGCGGACAAGGCCGCGTACGGCGCAAGGCGGTTCATACTGGGCCTTGGTAAAAAGGTGCTTATTGCAAACGTGCTTGCGGAGCTTGTGAACGCATTCAAGGCAAGCGGCGAAAAATCCACGCTGTTTTACTGGGTATATGCCGCGGCGTACATGCTGCATGTGTATTTCGATTTTTCCGGATACAGCGACATGGCGATTGGCCTTGGCTCGATATTCGGCTTCACATTTCCCGAAAACTTCAATTATCCCTATATTGCCGCAAGCATAACCGAATTCTGGCGCAGATGGCATATGTCGCTGAGCTCCTGGTTCAGGGATTATGTATATATCCCCCTTGGCGGCAGCCGCGTGAAAAAGCCGCGCGCGCTTTTGAACATTGCAACAGTATGGATGCTTACGGGCCTTTGGCACGGGGCGGACTGGAACTTTGTCATGTGGGGGATAATGTTCGCGGCGTTGCTGATCGCGGAAAAAACGCTGCTTTTAGGCTTTATCAAAAAGCACAGAGCAATAGGGCATATATACACGCTGTTTTTCGTTATGCTGTGCTTCATCATGTTTGACGCCTCGGGCGTTAAGGAAGGCTTTGAGACGATTGCCGCGCTGTTCGGCGCAAACGCGGCGGATAATACGGAGGCTTTATATTACCTTAGAAGCTACGCCGTGCCGCTTACCGTTGCCGCACTTGGCGCAACGCCGTTACCTAAGCGCATAAAGGCGAAGCTTGAAGCCACGCGCGTTGGCGGGGCGATAATGGCGATAGCGGAGCCTGTGGCGCTTGCGGCGCTGCTTTGCCTATGCACGGCGTATTTGATAGACGGGTCATTCAACCCGTTCCTGTATTTCAGATTTTAGCGGAAAGGAGAGCATATGCGTACCAAGCTTAAAAGCATACTTACCGTTGCGCTTGCGGCGGCAATAATATTCGGCTTTGCAATATGGGGAACGCTTAAAAAGGACGACGCGCAATCCCTCAGCGAAAGGCGCGCGCTGGCAACAATGCCAAAGCTTAGCATAGACAGCGTGCTTTCCGGCAAGTTTATGAGCGAATACGAACAGTATAAGCTGGATCAGTTCCCGCTTAGGGACGCCTTCCGCACGCTGAAGGCCGTAAACACATATTATGTATTTTCTCAGCGCGACAATAACGGCATATATATAGTCGACGGCATTGCAAGCAAAATGGACTATCCGCTGAACGGCGCAAGCATTGCGCGTGCGGCAAAGCGGTTCGGCTACGTTTACGATAATTATCTTGAGCCGAACGGTATTAAGGCGTATTTAAGCCTGGTGCCGGACAAAAACTATTTCTTAGCCGATGCGAACGGCTACCTGAGCATAGATTACGACAAGCTGAAGGATATGCTTACATCAAATATGATGTACGCCGAATATATAGACATTGCCGGCACGCTCGGCATAGACGATTACTACAAGACGGATCTTCACTGGCGGCAGGAGAGGATACTTGACACGGCAAAGAAGCTTGCCGAGGGCATGGGCGCGGAAGCTTCGGCGGAATACACCGCGGTGGATGCGGATACGGATTTCTACGGCATATATTATGCCCAAAGCGCGCTGCCGTTGAAGCCTGACAAATTGTATTACATGCAGGGCGGAAGCATTGCGGATTATAGGGTATATGATTACGAGAGCGGAAAATACGTTGGCGTATACGATATGGACGCGCTCAGCGGGCGCGACCCGTACGAAATGTTCCTGCATGGGTCAAAGTCCGTGCTGACGATTGAAAACCCGAACAGCAGGAGCGGACGGTCGCTTATAATGTTCAGGGATTCGTTCGCTTCAAGCATTGCGCCGCTGCTTGCGGAAGGGTTCGACAGGGTAACGCTTGTGGATATTCGCTACGTTGCCCCCGAGCTGCTGGGGCGGATGGTGGATTTCACCCAATATACCGATGCGCTGTTTCTATACGGCACGGGGGTTATAAACAACAGCGAAACAATAAAGTGAAGCTTACAGGGGGCCGCGTGCGATAACGCGGCCTTTATGCTATAATATGAAAAAATCTGGTAACAGCGGAGGATACGGCTATGGATATACACGCGCTGGTGGAGTCGCAGCATAGATATTACCAGTCCGGAGCGACAAGGCCGGTGGAGTTTAGGATAGAGGCGCTAAGAAAGCTTCAGCGGGCAATACGCGCGAACGAGAAGCTGCTTGCCGATGCGTTGAAGCAGGATTTGAACAAATCCGAAACAGAAAGCTACATGTGCGAAACGGGCATGGTACTGGAGGAACTGAGCTACCATATAAAGCACGTTGCCAAGTGGGCCAAGGAAAGGCGGGTCAAAACGCCGCTTGCTCAGTTTCCGGCAAAAAGCTTCATCTCGCCCGAGCCTTACGGCGTGGCGCTCATTGTTTCGCCGTGGAATTACCCCGTGCAGCTTTGCCTGAATCCGCTTATAGGCGCCATATCCGCGGGCAACTGCGCAGTGGTAAAGCCGTCCGCCTATGCCGCGGCTACAAGCACCGCCATAGCCAAGCTGATAGGCGACACATTCCCACCGGAATACATTGCCGCCGTTGAGGGCGGCAGGGCGGAAAATCAGGCGCTGTTTGAAGAAAAGTTCGATTACATATTCTTTACCGGCAGCGTGGAGGTGGGCAAAACCGTTATGCAGGCGGCGGCGAAGCATCTTACGCCGGTTACGCTGGAGCTGGGCGGCAAAAGCCCCGCAATAGTGGATGAAACGGCGGACATAAAGCTGGCTGCGCGCAGGATAGCCTTCGGCAAGGTGCTCAACGCCGGGCAGACGTGCGTTGAGCCGGACTATCTTTTGATACACCGCAGCATTAAGGAGGCGTTCGTAAGCGAATATCAGGATGCACTGGAGCAGTTTTTTCCAAACGGCGATATGCGGGACATGGTAAACATAATAAGCGAAAAGCATTACAACCGCGTGAAGGGCCTTATTCAGGGCGAAAGCATAGCCTTGGGCGGCACGTTTGACGACGAGCGCCGCTTCATCGCGCCCACGTTGCTTGATGATGTTTCGCCCGATGCGCCAATCATGCAGCAGGAGATATTTGGCCCCGTGCTGCCCATGCTGTGCTTTGATACGCTGAGTGAAGTTATATCCTTTGTCAACAGCCGTCCCAAGCCCCTTGCGTTTTATATATTCACGGCGGACAAGGCCGCCGAGCGCAGGCTACTGGACAGCTGTTCCTTCGGCGGGGGCTGCGTGAACGATACCATAATTCACCTTGCCTCCTCCGCGCTGCCGTTCGGCGGCGTAGGGGAAAGCGGCATGGGCAGCTACCACGGCAAAAAAAGCTTCGATACGTTTACGCACGAGCGCAGCATAGTCAATAAATCAACCAAGGTTGACCTCCCCATGCGCTACTTCCCATACAGCAAAAAGAAGCTTAGAATAATAAAGATGTTTATGAAGTGAGAACAAAGCCCGGGCGATTGCCCGGGCTTTTCCGTGCTTTGAAGGGTTACTTTTCCTCCGCCGCCGTTTCATCAAGATTATCCAAAGCGTATTGCAGACATTGTATTATAACGGCATTGAGCGAGAGGTTGTTTTTATATGCAAGCTGTTCCAAACGCTCGCTCATATCAACGGGTATGCGGAAGGTTTTTGTTATTGTTTCGCTGCCCGGTTTAAGCTTAAACACGGTTTATTCCTCCTTTGCGGCGCAATGTGCAGTACCTATATTTTGCACGATTGACGAAAGAAAATTTGCACCATGTTTGCAATAAAATATACTTGCAAAAAGTTTGCAAAAGAATTATAATCAAATTACGACAGAATACGCAAAAATTGGGATTGGGGGCAACGGTTATATGGGACATTGCAGGTCATGCAAGTATTATGAGTTCAACGGAGAAAACAGCAAGGGATATTGTTCGTGGTTTAAGGCATATTATTACGCAGATGATAGCTGCAAACACTATGAGGAAGGCTCGAGGTCAAGTTCGGGCGGTTGCTTTTTGACAACAGCCTGCTGCAAGTATAAAGGGTTGCCTGATGACTGTTCAGAGCTTGAAACGCTGCGCCGATTCCGCGACAATTATCTTAAAGGGACGGAATACGGTTCGGAGCTTATACGAACCTATTATGAAAGCGCGCCTGCTCTTGTTGAACGCATTGAAGCTTCAAAGGAACGGGATGCTATTTATGACCATATTTACGAAGCGGTTACAAAAATAATACTCCGCATTGAACATGGTGAGAATGAACGCGCCGTAATAGATTATTTATCGCTTGCGTTCTGGGTTGCAAGAGCGGTGTGCTGAAAGGGTGATTTTATGGATAATGCAACATTTCTCGCTTACATGGACGGGAAAGAATTATTAAAGGAGGGCAGAGTAGATGAAGGGCGTGCGCTATTGAAACAAAGTGCTGATGCAGGAATGAAAGTTGCCATGTATGAATATGCCGAGTCTTTTTCTGATGAAAATCCTCAACGAGAAATTGAACTTCTAAAGGCGGCGAGTGAAAAAGGATGTGGTAAAGCTGCATGCAAATTGGGTGACCATTACCGTTTCGGCCATAGTGTGAATAAGAATAAATACATTGCAGGGGAATATTACTTGAAAGCCTTTGAGTGCGGCGTGGGGAGAGCTGAAGAGCCGTTAGATGATGACTATCATTCTCGTATTGATAGCGTTGATTTAGCGTTAATAACTTTAGCGTATATAGATGCAGACATTTGTCTGAATGATGACTTGGACATTTTACCTATAGCAGAAGAAGCTTATAGGTGTGGTTCTCTTCAGGAAGATGACTTTGAAAAAACGAAGTATATAAGGGAACACCGTTCTAAAACAAAAATAATTGATAAGCAAGCCCGTATATGCCCCAAATGCGGTGCATATTATGCAAGGGTTGAGAAACGTAAGCAGTCAATGAGCAAGAGAGCAGCCGTAGGCGGCGCTATCGGATTGATTGGCGGACTTCCGGGAATATTGCTTGGCGCAGGGATAGGGGCGTTAACGGGTAAAGAAAAGGAATACTGTGTATGCCCGGGCTGCGGGCATGTGTGGAAGTATAAGCTTCCGCAGTAAA
>ENA-ORNY01000483-ORNY01000483.1-human-gut-metagenome-genome-assembly--contig:-NODE-483-length-27393-cov-131.563099_pt1 | contig 27393 bp, 34 predicted proteins | sample MGYA00242122_ERZ509036 | MGnify/ENA primary metagenome ERZ509036 (study PRJEB26280, sample SAMEA2338696) | human gut metagenome | biome: human gut; feature: human-associated habitat; material: faeces... | reverse complement strand
GATATGAAGCCAAAGGCTTGAACAATGCCAACCATAGTTTAAACAAACTTTATATTGCTTTAGAAACGGCAACCTACATCTGAAGTATATCAGAATTGTAAATTCGAATTTAACTAATTATCTACCCGAGTTTCTATCCGGTAAAGTTGTAATATCTATAAAAAGAGAGATATTTACACCGTTAAATGGGAGTTTGTCTGTTAGTCTATCGATTCTCCAATCTATGGCATTTTTACAATACTCTGGAGTGTAAAAACCGTTAGCACTCATTTTTTATAAAGCAGAAATCAATTCCGGGATTGTCCCTTTTAAGGTGGTTTTATATGGGATCGTTCACGTAGCGGGGGGATTCTTGATAAGAACTATTGTCATTTGTGACCACTAAAAAAGGGGCTATGATTATTTCCAGTATTACACTGCTGTCCGTAGAAATTTTCCATAACGTAAGCGGCTCGACAGAGCCTACCTCCGGATCAACCACGGGGACTGTCTGCTGATTATGGAGTTCACGGATATCTGTTCTCTGGAAGACCACAATCTAAACCACCAAGAGCCGCAGCAGTGCGGCTCTTGGCGTTTTCCGGGGATCCCGGCGTCAGTCCTTCTGGACTTCTTCGATCCTGAACCACTCCACGTCAGGCTCACGCAGGCCGAAGAATTTGATGAGGTAGGCGCGATCGACATCGCCTATATACTCGGTCTCGATGGGGTTGTCCCGGCCCACCTCCTTGGTGATGATCTTAAAGTGTTTTGACATGGTCGTTGAATTTTGAGTTGAAGTCGTATCGGTTAGCGGCGTCCTCGCAGCGGGTGAAGATGAGGCGGACCTTGTTGCGTTTGAGGTCGATCTCAACGAAGGCCGGCTCGATCAGGTCAGAGATGTACTCCAGATGAACGGTGGCGGTCTGGTCCTCTTCGTTGTACTCTTCTATGCAGGCGCTCTCCGGGAGCTGTCCCAATTTGCTGCGGTAGATGTTGATGGCGATTCTCAATACTTGCTCTCGTGTCATGGCGTTCGGTTATTAAAGGTTTGACTCTGCTGTGAAGGGATTGTCCTTGCGATCCTGCGCGGCCTTGATCCGGCGGCGGATCTCGTTCATCTTGTCGGCGTGCTGGAAGAGGCGCTCGCGCAGCGCCTGCAGTCCCTGCTGGTCGGAGAGGAGCCTTCCGAGGTCGATGTAGAAGCGAGCCCTGTCGCCCTGCTCGGTCTCAAGCGCTTCGAATGGTCCGGTACTGCCCACGCTCACCTCAAAGCGATCCTTGCCGGTGAACCAGCTGTTGCGCTCGTAGAAGATCTCGATGGTCTGGCCGAAGACCGTCTCCTTCTCTGAGCCCGGCTTCCTGATTGCGAAGCTGACACAGGTCGGGCCGAGGTTCTCAAGTGTCCAATACTCACCGAGGGTGCGGTGGATGTAGTCCTGCAGCTCGCGCCTCATCGCCTCGTCTGTCTCTTTGAACTCTACGATTGCAGTGAGCTCCTGAGCATCGAGCTCAGAGAGCAGCCTGATTCCTTCCGGAGTCTGGTAGAACGCCTCGACCTTAGCGGCACGTTCCTTCTCGGCCTTGGCCTTCTCGATCTTCTGGCGGAGGCTCTCGTTGGCGCTTTCCAGATCGAAGGCCCTGCTCTCCTTGAGGGCCTTCTGGTACTTGTAGGTCTGGGCATACTCATCGAGGTCGGTGGTAGCCGCCCCGGTGAGTGTGTTGTATTCGTTCCAAAGGGTAATGTTCTCCCTGAAAAGTATCTCTTTGCGTGTCATGGTCCTGTCCTCCTTCCGTTTTAGATTCTCTCGTAGGTCAGGCGAAGGGCCTCGGCGATGTGCTTCTTGTCGGTGGCGTTGGCCATCATGTTGACCTCTCCGATAAGGGTGAAGATGAGGTCCTGCAGGTCGAGGACCGCGTCTTCCATTGTCTCTCCGGCCTCGTCCCAAGCCCTCTGGTTGGTGCTGAGCTCAAGTGCCTTGCGGCCCTGTTCGAACTTGCTGATTGCTGCGCTGATCTCGGTGATCGTCTTGCGTGCTTCTTTAGTAATCTTTGCCATAATTTTGTATCTTAATTTGTTAGTAATCAATGCCTTAACGCATCACAAAGATGGCATCATTATTTGGAACACGCAAGTTAATTCGAGAGAAATAACGCACTCTGTATCAAGAATTTAGCACAATTTTCAGTCGGCTTTTCGAGGGTCCGGATAGTTCGTCACGATCCACTCTTCCTGACGCCTGCGGGAGACCTTCGAGGCGGTGATGGTGCGCTCGATCCGGTGGATCGTCCAGCCGTTCTGGGTGGCGTACTTCTCGATCAGCGGATGCGGGAACATCGTCAGCATGAACTTACCCTTGACCGAGGCAAGAGTCTTCAGGAGGGACTCGAAGTCCGCGTCATTGAACGATCCGTTGTAATGACCGCAGTCGGTCCCGACATAAGGCGGATCCACGAAGTGGAACGCATCCGGGCAGTCGTAGCGCTCGATGACATGGGTACCGTTCTCGCACTCGATGGTGACGTTATCCAGCCGGGCGCACAGCTCGGTGGTGAACTGATCCTTGGCGTTGCGCAGCTTCGCTGTGGTGGTCCCGTTGCGGTCGTAACCGAAGGTGCCGTCTATCATCGAGGCGAAGCCGAGCTTGGTGCAGATCCAAACGGCCCAAGCCCGCTGGACCGGGGAGAAGTAAGAAGGGTGCTCATAGATATGGCGTGCGTGAGCGTGCTCCTCGCGGGAGTGCAGGGAGGCATCGACAAGAGTCTTGAGCTCAGGGTAGCGAGTCTTGGCCACCTTGTAGAAGTTGACCAGCTCGGTATTGATGTCGTTGATGACCTCGCACTCCGCCGGGGCCTTGGCAAAGAGGACGGCGCAGCCGCCGCAGAAGGCTTCGGTGTAGAGCTTGTGGTCGGGGATGAGCGGCAGGATGTGTTTGAGGAGCGTCTGCTTGCCGCCGTAATAAGAGATGGGTGTTTTCATCGTAGGAGGGTTCTGAGTTTGAAGACAAGGAAGAGCAGCAGGAGAAGAACGAGGATGATGGCCACCAGCCGCAGAGTCTTTATGTAGGCCGGATCGCTCTCTTTCGAGTCAGTATCCGAGAGTGTTTTTAAGTGTATGTCAGTATCCATGTGCGCGACACTGTCCTTGGCGCTCTGCAGGGTGGCATCGGTGCGGATCTCTGTCCGGGTGATGCTCTTGATGGGTTGCGGGACGGCGGCAGTAGGTGCAGCGCAGGAGGAGGCGACCGCGCCTGCGAGCGTCCCAGCCACCTCTGGTGTTTGGAGATAGACTGTATCATAGACGGGATAGTATTCAACGACAGTCTGGGTGACGATCTGATTGACGACCTGAGTGACGGTGTCGCGGATGATGATCGTACTGCGGTCCACAGCGGTGGAGTCCACCTTCTGGACCGACTGCAGGTGATGGGCAGAGCCGCAGGCGGTCGCAAGCAGGAGGACAGGCATTATGGCAAGGAAAAGAAGTATTACAGCTGCTTTATGCATTTGAGTATATCGTTAACACGTTGTCGTCTCTGTTCGAGGGTGAGCGGTGGCTCTTGGCTTTCCTCTCTGAGGGGCTCATCCCAAGGGAACGGGAACATCTGGGTGATGGGACGGCGGTCCTTGCGGTCGAGCTGGATGCAGGTGAGGGTCCACGTCTGCCAGCGGGCGATCTCCCATTGGTGGCGGGAGTGGTCCCTCTGCAGGGCGGCCCAGCCGGACCATGCGTAGATGAACTGTGCCGGGGTGAGGGCTTCGAACTCCGAGAGGCTGAGTCCCATCTGCCCCACACCTAAGGCAAGCCATCGCTCATAGGTCACCTCGTTGGCCGGGCCGTCCTTCCCGCCGCCCGCCCCGCTCAGACGTTTGGGTCCAGATCACCGAGCTTGTCGGTGAGGGCATCGATGCTCTCCTTGAAGATATCCGCGATCTTGAGGATGAGGTTCGGATCCTCGTCCACGAAGTCCCAGACATCATCAACGGTGTATCGTTCCGTTCGTTTGGACAGGCGAGCGCCCTCGTTCAGGCCGACCGCCGCCACTGCCACCACCGAGTCCATCGTGGCGATAGCCTCTGTGGTGGTGATGTTCGTCTCGAAGTTACCTTGGGTGTTCTTAGTGAATTCATTGATGGCACGCATCCCGAAGTGGATCGGGCGGGCAGTGCCCCTTATGACGATTTCTTTCATTGGAAGGAGGGATTAAGGGTGATTACTGAGCATCGGACGGGGTGAGATCCCCGCTTCCGGTGAGACTGTAGGAGTAGGTGGCGTTGTCGCCGGCTGGGGTGCTCAGGGAGAAGGAGGTGATGAAGGCATCGCCGGTGTAGAGCTTCGAGAGGCCCTGAACAGGTGCCTTGAGGATGGCCTTGACCTTCTTCTTAGAGAGGACGAGGGTGAGGACCTCCTCGGCGCTGTGCGCTTCGGTGATGGCCGGATCGATGACCACGATGCCGTCTCCGTCCACACTCCACGAGAGGTCGCCGGGACATTTCTCCTTACCGTTGGTGTCCTTGGTGCGCAGGTCCTTGAGCTCAAGGTCCACCTTCAGGGAGTGGGACGTGGCGTGCAGGGCCGGCTTGCCGTCTATCAGGAGGATGATGTCCTCTCCTTGGATGACTCGTTTTTCTTGTGTTTCTGGCATGATGAAAGGGGTTGATTAGATGATTCTGAAAGTGAGGGTATATGAATGCAGATCGTACTGCGGGAAGTAGTCGCTCTGGGCGGAGCGATAGCGGCAGACCTTCGTCTGAAGAGGGAGGTCATCGAGGGCGCGGACGACCTTGCGTTTGAGCTCCTCCGCCCCGGCCACGCGCGAGTGGTAGACCGTCAGCTCGAAGGTGGTCTCGTAGCCGGCCACGCCGCTCAGAGTCCGCAGGGGTTTCTCCTCCGGGGTGGTGAACGTAGCGAAGGGCGCTGCTGTCTTCTCATCCACCGCACCGGCTTGGATCTTCCCTTCCAGCTCCGGGACATTGTCCGACAGTGTTGTCAGTATGATGCTCTTAAAATCCATCGTAGGCTGTTGTATGCTGTTTTTATGCTGTTATTCGATCTTCTTGAAGTTCCGTCCCACGAAGCGCTCCACCGCCGTTGCAAGGTTGTCTCCGAACTCGGAGACGATGCGCTCGGATGTCTCGCTGTAGGCCTGCTCCAAGAAGGGCGTGGCCTTGAGGCCCTTGACACTGCGAGCAAACACCTTCTCTCCATCACTGCCGGTGAAGACGAGGATGCGTCCCTTGCGGCGCGGGGTGCGGGGATCCCGCGTGCCCTCGTGGATGAACTTGCCGTAGTACTCGTTCACCGCGCCCTTCTTCTTGCTGCGGGAGAAGACCGTCTTCACTGCGACATCGACCTCGCTCTTGGGAGCGGATCGGTCCCGGTAGCGGACCACTCTGATCTGCTTGCGCAGGGCTCCGCTTCGCACCGGCACCCGCTTGCGGGCGGCATTGACCGCTGGCCGGGCCGAGAGCTTCAGGGCCGAGAGGAGCATCCGCTTCTGCATGTTGTTAGGCAGCTCATCGAGGATGGCCTTGGCCTCCTTATAGCCTTCAATCTGTATCTTCAGCATCGCTCTTGGTGGTCAGAAGGTGCAATCTCCACCTGCGTCCCTCCTCATGAACGGAGGAGATACGAAGAAGGCGCCCCTCATCGCGCACTAACATCCCGGCTTCGATGCCGGAGCGGTAGTGGATGGTGTAGGCGACCTCGTTCTCGTGGACGATCCTCCCGGCATAGAGGTTCTCCCTGCCTCCGGACTCGGTGCGCTGGGCAACGAGAGAGGCTACCGGGACCAGCTCTTTGCTGCGGTCCCCGTATTCATCCCGCGAGTCGCGGTAGCGGAGCACTTCTATTGGGCGATCGAACATAAATCAGACAGTGTGAAGACAGTGTTTTACAGTGTAGGACAGTATGAGAGAGTGTACGGCAGTATCGGGCATTGTGCGCTAATCGGGGACAGTGTCACTCTGTTGTACACTGTATGGATGGATCCGCCAAGGGAGGAGGAGCTTCTCTGCGGTGAGGGGCAGCTGGCTGACGCTGCGTCCCACGAGCGCATCGCTCTCGTTATCAAACAGAGTTCCCAACAACAGCAGGACGGCGCTCTTGATGGCCGGCGGCAGGCTCTGGGCATCGAACTCAGAGACGATGTCGCGGTTGGTGTAGTCGGACGCTATACCGAAGGCCATCTGCAGGTACTCCGCCACAAGGGAGTCGAAGGAGGAGTCATCTCCGAGGCGGAGGTGCTGCTTGGCAAGGTCGAGTGTGATTGGGAGCTCTGTCATACACTACTAACTAAACAATTGACGGATCCGCATGGGCCTAAGCCTTTGCGTGTACAAGTTTGAGAACAGGGTGCGTTCCAGCATCGAGCAGGGTACCATCCAAGCGGGTGAAGCCGAACAGACCTACGGAGAGGTACTCGGCCAGCAGCTCGTTCAGGCGGATGATGCGGAAGGACTTGACCATGCGGATCTTGTACTTGGAGAGGTCTCCGAAGAGGATGGAGGCGTTGCCTGCACCGATCCCGGCCATGTCATCGTTGATGATGTAGCTCTTGCCAAAGAGGGTGGACGGGAGACCTACGCGGGATCCGTCCTGCCAGATGAACCTGCCATCGTTATCCTTGATCTTGGCAAGGGCAAAGAGGGTGTTGCGATTGAACATGAACTTGCCGTTCTTGGCGTAGGCGCTGTCAACCCCGGCGATAAGGTCGAGGATGTTGTCGAGAGTGATGGCGGTGGCAGCCGCTTCCTGCGCGGCAGCGGTCGCTGCGGTGACCAGTCCCTTCGGCTGGCCGGTGCCTGTTCCGGTGGTGAGGTGCTCATTGGCTCCGCGTCCGAAGCTCTCCACGAGCAGGTCGCTCAGGATCGTATCGAGATTGAAGGCGGAGTCCTGCAGGAGCTCCTGAGAGACAGGGATGATCGGCGTGCGGTAGGTGAACGCCTTGAGGGTGACGGAGCTGAAGGACGGAGTCCTCTTGGTGCTCTGTGCGTACTCGGCCACGATCGTTGCCTTGGCAGCGGTGTCGTTGATGGTCGGGAGGATGAGGTCACCGCCATTGCCGGTGGTGATGATGCTTCCGGCCTCGAACATACCTCCGAAGGACTTGAGGGCCTTCTCGATGGAGCCTGCGAGGGTGGAAGGGATGAGGACACCGGCGGTGAGGCCCTGCAGACCGGCACGTTCCTGAAGAAGGGTGCGCTGCTCAGGGGTGACGCCCTGTGAGCCGCTGAGCAGGTAGGCCCTGAACGCCTCCTCGTACTGACGGTCGGCGGCGGAGCGATCCTCCGGAGTGTGGGCCGGGTTGTTCTCGGCCTGCTCTAACTGATGGCGGCGGATCTGCTCGAAGCGCTCCTCGGCCTCGACCTCCTTGTCGACCTTGTTGTAGTCTGCAAGGAGGGTGTCCCAGCGCTGCTGCTCTTCGGCGGTCATCTCGCGGCCATCGGCAGCGGTGCGGAGCTGGTCGATCTGTGAGTAGATCGATGCTCGTTTCTCTTTGAGTTGTTTGAGTTTGGACATAACTATCGGTTTTTAAGATTGAGATATTCCACTAATCGTTTGCGGGAGTCGCTGCTCAGGCACACTCCCTGCGGATGCTGGCTACGCAGCCACTCGGCCTTGCGCTCCTCCAACTGGCGCACCGATGCCTCGGTGTCCTTGTACGCCGGGTAGACCACAAGGGAGACATCGTAGAGCTTGGCGATATGCTCGACCGTCCGCTCATCGTACTGCAGGCCGTTGTTCTTGTCGGCGTAGGTCCAGCTGTCGCGGTCAACGGTGAACTTGAAGGAGCACTTGCTGATGTCGCCCCTGCGCACCAGCTCCAGCATGTCGTTGCCGAGATTGGTGGCCGGGGCCTCGAACTCGAAGCGAAGACCGGTCTGGTCGGTCGAGAGCTTCAGGGTGCCGGAGGCGGTGCGGGCAAGGATGGAGTTGACCTCGTGATTGAAGCACATGATGGCATCGGACATGTCCGTGTTATTGAAGGCATCGCGGGAGATCTTCTCCCGGAACCAGCCCATGATAGGCTCGGACCACTTGTCGAACTTAGCGGCATAGCCAATGATGGTGCGGCTCTGTGCGCCGCCCTCCGCGCCCTCGCGAGTCTCCACACGAAGGTCTGAGAGGTCGCTGCGCACCTCGATGGTCATCTGCTGCTGGTCTTTACTTGTCTTGCTCATTGGATTGGGTGTTTTGATGGGTGGAGTCAGTATCGACATTGTCTGCATTGTCGGATACTGTATTCTGATTTCTGGCGGCTTCGACCGTCTGCATATTGGCCTGAACGAAGTACTCGTCACCGCCCTCATAGGCGTTCATGTCCTCATAGGCGCGGATCTCATTGGCGGTCATCGCCCCGATGAGGTTCATGTTCTTGTAATACTCGCTTCGCGTCTTGGCATCGCCGCGCAGCAGGCCGTTCAGACCGAAGAGGAAGTAAAACTCCCCGAATTCATCCTCACGCAGGAGCTTGCGATTGAACTCCTCCTCAAGACGGACCAGATACGGCATCAGGCAGTATTGGACGAACTCCATTCCCTGATGCTCGATGTTGTTGTTCGTGGCTCTTTCGAGGTCCGCAATCATGTGAGGCGGGACGCCGTAGATGGTGGCGATCTCGGTCTTCTGGAACTTGCGAGTGGCGATGAACTGCGCATCCTCCGGCGGGATACTGATGCGCTCGTAGGTCATACCGCCTTCGAGCAGCAGCGGGGTGTGGGCGTTATGCAGGCCCACCGACTGAGCGATGAGGTCACTCTTGAGGCGCTTGTAGGCATCCGGCTTGAGGGTGGATGGGTACTTGAACACGCCGGACATGTTACCGCCCTGATTGAAGAAGCGCTCGCCGTACTGCTGGGCGGAGGCGGTCAGGGACAGGTTCTCCCGGTGGACGGCAATCGGGCTCTTGCCCTTGTAGCCATTGGTGGAGAGGCCACGCAGGTGGATCATATCGTAGACCGGGACGATCTCACCCTTGTAGGTGCGGTAGTAGAGCTCGTCATCGTCAGTGTGGACCGGCTCCACCTCGGTGGGGTGCATCAGTTGCAGGCGCACAGGACGGAAGAGAGCATCGCGGTGGATGCGGGCGTAGCCGTTGCCCCAGAGCGTGCAGCTGACCATCAGGTGGTGCAGCAGCGCAAAGCGGGAGGTATAGGAGTTAGGCTTGGAGAGGATATAACTGCAGGGATGATTGCGGACCGTCTCCCGGCCATCGGTGGTGCGGTGATAAAGATGCACAGGAAGAGTCCCGACCGTCTCGGAGAGGATGCGGACACATGCCCATACTGCGGACAGGTTCAGAGCACCCTCCTCGCTGATGAAGGGACCCTTCGTGGCATCGGCAACGGTGTCGGAGAGTAGGGCCGCATTCACTGCGGCCTCGAACTCCGATGAGGAGATGCGCTTCTCCTCGCGACTAAAAGCAAAGATTTTTGAAAGAAAATTTGACACCGCTTGAGCTGTTTAATAACCGGTGACAAACATAACAGCTCAGCAGGCTTTTTAACGGAAAGTAACTTACAGTTAACACATAATAGCGTCTTTTTTGTATCTTTATGCTGTTAATCCTAATCAGTCGCGTCCAATGAAAAAGTATCTTGCCTTTTGTTCTGTAATTATCAGCCTATTATCAGTTGTCTCATGTTCCAAAATGGCGTCTGAAGATCCTGCTGATGCTTTTGTAGGAGAATATAATGTCAGTGTTGTTGAGAATGTTGTCTGGGGTAGCGATTCAGGCACCATCAATGATAATGGGGTGATTTACATTTATAAAGTTTCAAGTGATAGAATCCGAGTGAGTGGTTACATAGGTACAGAAGGTTCTGTTGTTGGTTCCTCCGTCTATTTGGAGGGTACGTATTCTTCAGATTCTTCGGGCCACATTACCACTTCCTTTGGAGTAGGTATCCTTTCTGGCAATGTTTTGACCTTCACTGCAAATCAGACAGGTCAATTGGCCTACAATGGAGTTATGTATCCCTACAGAAGTACCGGATCGTTTACTGCAATAAAGAAGGATTAACGCTTGCGTCCACCGACCGATCCCCGGAATGAGTCGTATTCAGAGAAGCGTCTCTGCCCGAAGATCCGCTCATACTCGTCTTCGAGTGCCTCGTATGCTTCGATGTTATTGGGATATAGGTGCTGGATCCGACAGAACAGGGCGTGGAAGCCTTCTGTGCTTTGAAATGAGCGCAGCAGCTCTGGTAACGGTTGCTGCGCTGTTATTTCTTTCAGGATCCGTTCCCTCTCGTGCAGTTGCTCCGGGGTGATGCGTCTTCGTCTCATAGGCTCATTCGTTGAAGGACAACATACCTCGTTTGCTATAAGGATCATTCTCCTCGGCGGCCTGAGCCGTCATCCACTCGCCAAGGGCCATGATGCTGGCCACGATGCCGTCTATCTTCTGCACAGACTTCTCCTTGTCCGGCTTGATGTTGCCCGCCGGATCGGTCTTGATGACCGTTGATGCGAGCATCCAGCGAAGGACCGGATTGCCGAAGTGCTCGATGCGTCCGGAGAGCACCAATTTCTCGAACTCCTTGCTCGGAGCCGACATCGAGCCATAGCCCTGCCCGAAAGGGTTGCACTCCATGCCCTCGTTCTGCAGATCGATAATCGTCTGGCTGGAATTCCACCGGTCATAGGCCGAGCTCTTGAGGTCATAGTGCGAGACCACCTCAAGGATGTCCGCCTTGACGAAGTCATAGTCGATGACGTTCCCTTCGGTCACCTTCACATAGCCGGAACGCACCCAGAGGTCGTAGTTGATGTTCTCCTTTCGGATCTTCTCCAACATCTTCTCCTTCGGGATCCAGAAGAAGGGCAGCAGCTGGAAGCGATCCCTCTCATGGAAGAGAAGCACATAGGCTGTGATGTCGGAGATGTTCGAGAGGTCGAGCCCTCCCCAGCACTCGCATCCGACCAGATCCTCCGGGGACATCTCCCCGCAGCAGCGCATCCACGCATCATCGAGGATCCATGTCTTCTCCGCATCCACCCACAGATTGACGTTCTTCGTCATCACATTTCGCACAGCCTCCGGACGGTTCTTCGCATCGGTCACCTGATCGGCCAAGTAGTCAGCCGAGAGGGACACTCCGAGATTGGGATTGCTCTTGATCCACATCTTGGGGTTATCCCACTCCGCAGGATCATCGAGGGTGTAGATAATGCCGAACAATGTATCATCGCTGTTCACCCCTCGCAGGACTTTTATCACATTGTCCCGGTAGGCGTAGCAGGCTCCGTTCTTATTGAAGCCGGCGGTGGTGATGATGAACATCAGGGGCTGGCGTCTGGCACCGAAGGCTGACTTGATGACATCGAACATCCCGGAGTCCTTATGGGCATGGAACTCATCGATGATGCCGCACGAAGGGTTGAGACCATCATGGGTGCCGTAGTCGGAGGAGAGGGGTTTCATCATACCGCCCTTGAGCTCATAGACGATGGAGTTGCGGTAAGGGGTGAGGTAGTTCTTCAGGTCGGTGGCCTTGACTATCTCCACTGCATCCGAGAAGCAGATCTTCGCCTGATCCTTGACGGTAGCAGCGGAGTAGACCTCCGGGCGGGCCTCGCCATCGGCAAAGAGCATGTACAGGCCGATGCCGGCTGAGAGTGCTGTCTTGCCGTTCTTGCGTGCGATCTCGATGTAGGCGTAACGGAAGCGCCGAGTCCCGTCCGCGTTCTTCCAGCCAAAGATGTTCCAGATGACGAACTGTTGCCAAGGCTCAAGGCGGAAGCGCTGCCCGGCCCACTCACCCTTGGTGTGCTTGAGGCGCTCGATGAAGGTGATGGCGCGGACCGCCGCCTTGCGATCGAAGTACCAGCCCTTGTCGAAGGCGTTGTCTAGATCGCGGTAGTATCTCTGTACGGCCAGCTGTACCAGCTCGCAGGTGAGGATCTGCTTGTCTCGTACCTGCTGAGCGTACAGTTCTGCCGGATGTAGTTTTGTGTTTGCCATTTTCTTGTTACATTTGTGGTGCTCACAGTTCTGTGAGACCTTGCTTTTATCGGCCATCCCGCTTCTTCTCTTGCTTGCTTAGGGATGGCCTCTTTTTATGTCCTTACTGTTCCTCGATATCCTCGAAGTCTGCGAAGTCATCCTTCTTAGCCATAGCCCCGGCCACGAGCGCGAGCACCCTTGCCCGGCTGGTCGGCGAGAGACCGAAGTCGCTGGCGAGGGCCTTCGCAGCTGACAGAGCACTCTCGGCCACCTTCCTCTTGGGGTTGACCTGAGTGATGCTACCGGACTTCGTCTCCACGCTGATGGTAGCGCCCTCTTTCTCGATGTCGCGCATCATGTCATTGTACAGCCCCATCTCCCGGCAGTAGGCTATGACCAGATCCAATCCGAGAGTGTCCAGCACGCCCCGGTTCAGGAGCTCCGTTCCTACAATGGCGTAGATCTTCTTGGCCGTTCCCTTGAGTCCGCTCTTGGGCAGCGAAGACAGTGTTGCATTGTTCGACACTGTAGATACTGTTGACAATGACTTCTCCCCGGAGGCACCTCCGCTCAGGCGGCAGGGCTGGTCTGTACCCCGAAGCCGCTTCTGTTCATCCGATAATGCTTTTCGTCCTTTTCCCATATCCTGTGTTATCCAAATTCTCCAAATCTGCACGCGCGTGCAAAAGAGCAAAAACGCGATTGGCTTTTCAAAGGCCCGAAGGAAAGTGAGCCCCTACCCCTGCTTTCAGTTGTTAAGCACTTTGTAGTTAATGCATCCAATTCGCTCATCCGTTATCAAAGAGTTACGCCCTGTCTGGGCCACAACCCACCTTCAATTTGACACTTTTGTAACTCGCGCACACTTAAACCCTTACAAAACGCGCTGAAAATCAATTAATGTTATGTTCATACGATGGGTGTCTTACCCTCGCTTCTTTTTGCCTGTGTTCATCAGCAGGTGGCTCAGCTTGCGGCTTGGAGCCGACTCAAAGAGCCTGCGCTGGCGAGCCATGTTGGTGTAGATCCTCGTGGTCGATGGATCGGTGTGGCCCAGCATATCCTGAATGAGCTGCGGATCGTATCCCTGCTCAATCATCAGCGATCCGCAGGTGTGACGAAGGGAGTGAGCTGTGATCTTGGGATCATCGATACCGATGGCGCGGAGCCTCCGCTTGATGATGAAGCTGATGGTCTCGCGGTTGATGCGCTGCGGCTTGACTCCTCTCATGTGATTGGTGAAGAGCGGATCGCTCACCTCGAACTCACCCTTGCTCGATGTGTAGTCCTCGAAGAGAGCCATCACCTCGTCCGAGACCACCACCGTCTCGTGCTTGTCGGTGCGGCCCTTGCGCTGGATGTGCAGCATGCTCACGCCGTCCACCAGATCGAAGTCACAGATGTCGATGCGCTGCACCTCGCAGCTGCGAAGACCGTTGCTGAGCATCAGCAGGATCATCAGCTTGTCACGCTTGCCGATAAGGGTGGAGGTGTCGATGCTCTCTAACAGGGTGCTGGCCTGCTTCCGGGTGAGTGGCATCTTGTAATACTCCTTCTGCTTGTTGCTGCTCTTGATGCCGAGGGCGATGTTATCGCAGTACTTCTTCCCTTCACACCAAGAGTAGAAGACCTTGACCACTGTCACATAGCCGTTGACGGTGAAGCTGCTCTTGCCAGCCTTCGAGAGGCTGTTCTTGTAGTCGATGACATCACTCCTTCCCGGCTCCCTCGGATCCACTCCCTTCGCCTTGAGGTAGCGGAACCATAGGCCGATCTTACGGCGGTAGTCACTCCGGGTGGCTGGCAGAGCATCCGTCTCCGAGATCCACTCATCGACTATCTGATTCAGTGTTAACGTTGTTCTCATTGTACGATACTGTGTATACTGTCTTAGGGTGGTTGCTTTAAAAAGAAGGGATGGAGGCTCTTCAACGAAGATTTGCCATGCTTGCAACCACTTTTTTGTGTTTTGGCGTTCCACCATCGCATCCCTTCTGGTCGGTTCTTGTCTCTGGATTAAGTCATACTCACCTCCTCTTTACTTGTCCGTAGCAGACTTACGGCTGTGACAAGGGTAACACAGCGACTGCAGGTTACTCAGATCCAGCGGCGCTCCGCCCTTGTTGATCGGAACGATGTGGTCGACCACCTCTGCTGGTATGGTGCGTCCCCGGCGCAGGCACTCCTCGCATAGAGGATCCTGCTGGAGCTTCAGCGCCCGAAGCCTTCTCCAAGGCCGGCTCTGGTAGAACTCGGTGTTGTGATGAGCGAACCCCTCGAAGGGCTTGCGCTCCTGCATCCAAGGACGGTGTTTCGTTTTCTTGATGTTAGGCATGGCGGGGTTATCGTCTGAGGCTCTCGCCTTTGAACTTGACGGTCCGGCACAGGTGGAGGATGCGATCGAGCGTCCTCTCGCCGTAGCGGTTCAGGATCTGCTGCTCGGTCAGGTTCGTGGTGATGAACACCGGACGGTGGTAGCGCTCGGCGGCATTGAGGATGAGATTGATGCCCTCGCATTTCTCGCCGTAGTCATTGTACATACCCTCCACGCCCAGCTCATCGATGGCCGGGAAGGGAGTGCGCTCCAGCAGGTCGAGGTAGGTCTCCGGCCTCTGGTAATAGCCATATCCCTGCTGATAGGGGTGAGCCTTGTACAGGTCCTGAGCATGGACCGTCCTGATGCCACAGCCCTTCATCCGGAAGAGCACCGGCAGGACGTAGTTCAGGATGACGCTCTTGCCCCGGCCACCGTCCCCGATGAGTAGCAGCCCCTTGTCATCAGTGTCCGTCATCCAATCGATGACACCCTCGTACTCCGGCAGGTGACGGTACTCACGCATGGTGCCGTCCACGTTCCGGAAGATATCAATGAAAAAGGCTCTGCACTTATCGTGATCGCCCCAGCTCCAGCGCCAAGGCAGACGCTCATCGATGACCTTGTCGTGGATCATCTTCGTGATGAGCTGCTCGATTGTCATAATTGTTCCCATGTGATTGTATCTTGTTATTGTTTGTTCTCTCGTTTCTTGCTTGGATCGTAGACCGTCTCTTGGAAGCGCTCCAGCAGGCGGCGGCGTTTCTGCTCATCCTCCGGCTGGGTGATCTGCCCGATGCGCTGGCCGTACTGCGGAGCCTCGGTACGAGCTGCCGCACTGCCGCCGGGGATGGCACCATGAGGAGTGGGGATCTGGCCATAGCCTCGCTTGAGTGGGAAGAGGCCGGCGTAGTTCGATGCGATGCTCTGGTCGATAATCATCTGGGCTACCCTTGCATCGCCGCTGGAGAGGTTCTGCAGCAGGGTGAGGCACTTGCGAGCACCCAGCTCGGTCTTGTAACGCTCCCGCCGCTGGATCTTGTACTCCATCCACTGACGCAGCAGTCCCTGCCAAGGCTCATCCACACTCCCAAGCCACCCTTCGAGGTCGAATTTGGACCTGCCGGTGTGCTTTTCTTTTTGCGCGGAACTTTTTTCTTTTTTGGACTTCGAAGAAGTCTTTACGGATCGTTCGGAGTTCGGGCTCGAATTTGAGCCGGATTTTCTTTTATTATTTTCTATTTCTTGTTTAGATAAGTTTATATTCTCTTTATAAGGTATCGAACCTGCTGGCGTCTCAATCTGAGACAGTGGCGGCTCGATTTGAGACTCCAGAGCATCATTTTTCGACATCTGTGGCGTTTCACTGTGGACCTCCAGCGTTCCAATCTGAGACGCCAGCTCTTTGGAAAGGGACAGCATCCGGAAGGTACAGGGGCGGGATCCGGATCCGGCGACAAAGGTGATGAGGCCTTCGTTCTGAAGACGTGTTCTCTCCCGGTAGATGGATGCCTTGGAGAGCTTGGTGTCCTGCTTGAGCTGGTCGAGGCTGATGGTCTTCTCCTCCGGCCAGCCGGCCTTGTTGAAGATGTGCATCAGGCCATACCAGAGCGCGATTGAGCTCGGAGTCATGCGGCTCTGCGGCAGCAGCTCGTGGAAGCGGTTGATTTCTGCGATGTAGTTCATTTGGTATTGTATTTCTGAATTATCCTCTCAAGCTCCGATAATCCCTCTTGACGCTTACCCTGCAGAGGGGTGAGCTCCAGCCCTTGGTACTCCAGAAGCTCGCTGCGGCGGATTCGCACAGCTCCCCGGTCTGTGTAGCAGCGCCGGATCTGGCCCTCACTACACAGGCGGTCAAGCTGCCTGAGGCTCTTACCAAGGAAGAAGGCGGCCTCCTTGCGTGTCATCAGCACATCGACATCGTAGAGGGTGCCGGTCTGGACACCGCGCAGGAGGTTTAGCTTCTGCTGCAGATCGTCTATCGATCGCTGGATGTCGCTCAAGATTTCTTTCATTTCCATTGCCTTCGAGTGTTGATTTCGAGGGCAAAGTTCTTCACTTGAACAACACGCAACAAGACGTCCCGCCTCCCTACTGGGGAGGTTTTTCTTTGTAAGATGCTGTTAGTCAGTCAGAAAAAATTTCATCATTTTTAAATCCCTCCTTTTTGAGTCTGTCAATGAAGACCGTCCGGCGGGTGTTCCGGGCGAGGATCCTGCGGCGCTCGTTGTGGCAGTCGGTGTCATACGGCAGGCCCACTGTGCGGGAGAACTCCCGGACAAGAGATGAGAAGGAGGCCTTGATGCCGTTCTCGGTGATGATGTTGAGATTGTCGAGGGCGATGAGAAGCTCATAGAGCTCCGCCTTCTTGCCGGTCCATTTGAGAGGTGACCGGGCCACCGGCTGCAGAGGGGTGAAGAGTTCAGGGTTGGTAAGTCGTAGGTCGTTCTGATGGATGAACAGGGCGAGCTTGCGAGCAGCCCTGCGGAGGTACTGCCTCAGGCAAGGTTCTTTTTTTTGCTCGCAAGGCTCTCTTCGAGAAGGCCAAGGGCCTCATCTAAACTCTGGGCGATGGCAAGGTAGCCGATGTCGCTGTAGAGGATAGATTGGGCGATCGAAACGAACTCTGTGTACTGAGCCTCGAAGTCGGGCTGCAGCTGCTCCGGGGCGCTCTGGGCGCTCGCCAGAAGGCGACTTTTCAATAGTGATTGTGTCATAATAAGTTATAATTTTGGTTGATGAATGACTATAAAAACAAAAAGCCCATAATCCCCCTTATGGGACTATGGGACAGTCGTTATCAATAGGATTCTTTCTTCCGGTTGTTTTGACTAAATCGCTAAACGATTTGCGTTTAGCTTCTGTAAATATATGAATATTATTCGTACGTTGTACTGTGGCGATATTCTTTTTTATCCGGAGGTGCTTATTCGTCCAGCTTGCGCCTCTCCAAAATCTTCTTTACATAGTCGGGGTACTCGACTTCAGGACGCAGATCCATCGTGTCCGGATCCGTTCTGTAGTACGCCTTAATGACCTCTTCCTGAGAGTACTCCCGCGAGATGATGTTATAAGCTCCGATGAGCACGTCTTCCACTGTGATCGGTTTTTCGTCTGTGGCCACAAACTCTATCGAGATTGTCATCTGGCCGTCTTTGAGTGATAGTATCATAATCTGTTGTTATTAAACGTTAGCGCAAAGGTCGGCACTCCTTCCTGAAGCCGCAAGCAAGGAAAAGTTGACATTGTACAGGAATAGTTGACATTTTGCAGGTTCCTTCCGGTGATGGAGGGTAACTCGTTAAACACTTGTGGCTTAAGTGTAGGAAAATTGAATATTATTCAGGTTTTTATGGCCTTACCGAGAAAATTGCTAATTTTGTGAGACTAAGCAAAGATTGCCCTCACAATAAGACAAATTATTTGGTTGCATTTTGGTAATTGACAAGAGTTGTCAATATTGTGCGGTACCTTTGCTGGATTGACTAAAAGCAAATAATAACACCACACATAATGGGCATTAATAAACAGGAATTGATTGGTAAGATTCATGGTATTGAAGGTCTTAGCAATGATGAGAAATCGGCTCTTATCGAGCTACTGAGGACGCATAAAAAATATGGACTTGTTTGGGAAGATAAGCCGGAGAACGTTGAAGAGAGACTCCGCGAGGAACTTCCTGTTCTAACTGAAGTCAAAGAAAGAGCTATCATCAGCAAGGATCCTGAAGCCCCTAATCATATTCTCATCGAAGGCGATAATCTTGAGGCGCTAACAGCATTGACCTACACCCATGCTGGAAAAATTGATGTGATCTACATAGATCCTCCTTATAATACAGGCAATAAGGATTTTATCTATAATGATTCATACGTAGATAAAGAAGACGCGTTTAGACATAGTAAATGGTTGTCTTTTATGTCAAAGAGGCTTGTTATTGCAAAAAAACTTCTTTCTGATCAAGGTGTCATTTTTGTGTCCATTGATGATAATGAGCAAGCTAATTTAAAGCTTATTTGTGACGAAATTTTTTTACGAACAAATTTTATTGGTTGTATTCCAAGACTAACGTCTCCTCAACGATTTGCCCAAGAAAAAAACATAAATATCTCTCACGACTATGTATTGGTGTATAGGAAGTGTGATTTGGTTGAATTGCGTAAAGTTCGCAATTCTGTTACAGATAAGGAATTGAAGAGTGATGCAATCGGTCATTACTATGACGGCGATACAAAGGCTTTGATTGCCCCTATATCACAAGGTTATTCTGCTAATTGTGATTATGATTTCGAATATAATGGCAGAATCTATAAGCCTATCAATAAAAATGGAGTCAGAAATCGTTGGTTCTGGACAAAAACAAGAATGGAGGCAGCAGCACGATTAGGGATTTTGCGAGAGACTAAAACTACTATAAGAATGCAGATTTATCAAGATGTGAAGTTTGATGAAAATACGAATACGATGGTACCCAAAGAAACTGGATTACGATTTTGTAGTTTGGACCTCATTGATAATCAGTATTCCAATCCTAATGGTGTTTCTGATTTGAGTAATGTCGGCTCGTTTATTTTTAATAATCCTAAGCCGTTGAGTCTTTTGGAAACTATATTAGAATTATATCCATCAGAAACAGCCACGGTGCTTGACTTTTTCGCCGGTTCTGGAACCACCCTTCATGCAACGATAAAATATAATGAAGAAGATGGCGGTCACCGAAGATGTATCCTTATCACAAATAACGAAAACAATATTTGCGAAGAGGTTACTTACAAACGGAATAAAAGGGTGATTGAAGGCTATACGAAGCCTAATGGCGAAGAAGTCGATGGCTTGACTCACAACACCCTCCGTTACTACAAGACAGATTTCGTTGGCCGAGAAAGGTCCAGCCAGAATATGCGTCAGCTTGTCTATGCTGCAACTGATCTCCTGTGCATAAAAGAAGATCTCTATACTGAGGTTAAGCAGTTTGGTTCCCTTAAACTCAAATCTTCAGTCGCTCGTTATTTTGAAGGCAAGGACAAACGTATGCTGGTTATCTACAATGAGCTCGCTGTTCCAACAATTGCGGATGAGATTGCCAAGATGGATTTTTCAGGCAAGGTGAAGATATATGTCTTCGCTCCGGGCAATTACGCATACGATGATGAATTCTTTGAAGTCCAGAACAAGGTGGAGTTGTGCGCCCTTCCTGCAGCAATCTACAATGCATATCAGAAAGTCCTGCCGAAGCGCAAGACAAAACTTCTCGATGGTGTTCAGGAGGAAACTGAACAGGTAGAGAACAATGGAGAGTTGAACCTTAACTTCGGGGAGGAATAGCCATGCTCAAACAGATACGATATCAGGAGACCGCTGTAAATGAACTTGTTTTAAAGACCATCAGACTTCTCAATAGCGCTGGCCAAAGAAAGAAGATTATTTTCAAAGCACCAACCGGAGCTGGCAAGACGGTGATGGCATCTGAAATGCTATCCCGCATCGTGGGTGAACTACCGGAACGCACAGACTGCAATTATAATCAAGTGGCATTCATCTGGATAGCCCCAAATAAGCTCCATGAGCAGAGCTATTTCAAGATGAAGAACTATTTTACAGAGACGCGTGTCCTGCAGCCTCTCATCTATGATGAACTCGATCATTCCAATGAGGGCTACATCAAGCATGGGGAGATCCTATTTGTGAACTGGGAGAGCATCAATAAGGACAATGCCATAATGATCCGCGATACGGAGAACTCGGCATCGCTTTATGATATCACCAGACGCACTCAGGACGATAACCATATTCCTATCGTTGTCATCATTGATGAGGAGCACATGTTTGGCACCAAAAATGCCAGAAAGTGCGAGAAGGTACTTCAGACCATCAACCCGAAACTTGAGATCCGCATTTCAGCCACTCCAATTACGACCGGTGATGAGATGGTGAATGTCCTCCGGGAAGATGTAATTGCTGAAGAGATGATTAAGAGAGGCATCGTTCTCAATCCGGCCATTGATGTGTCCCAAGCCGGTGGGCTCACTGCAAATCAATGGTTGATAAAGGAGGCCCTTAAGAAACGGGAAGAACTCGCTTCGGCTTATCGGGACCTTGGTGTTAAAATAAATCCATTGCTCCTGATTCAGCTGCCGAACGACACAACAGAAACAAACACCGCTGATGATAATACCATCAAGGAAGAGGTTATGGAGTATCTCAAGGTGATGTATAATATTACTACAGACAATGGTAAGCTGGCAGTTTGGCTCTCAAATGAGAAAGAGAATCTTGCCAATCTTGAGGCTCCGGATAACTTGACAGAGGTGCTGTTGTTTAAGCAGGCTATTGCACTCGGATGGGACTGTCCAAGAGCAGCAGTCCTTCTGATATTCAGGAAACTGGAAAGCTTCACCTTTACTATGCAGACCATTGGCCGCATTCTTCGTATGCCAGAGCAGAAGTATTATACGAAGGATGTGTTGAATATGGGGTATGTTTACACCGACCTTAGCAAGGACAAGATAGAGATCGTTAAGGACGATATGGACTATATCTCCAAGCTGACGGCAAAGAGACGTCCTAATCTCAATAACATAACTCTGAAATCCTCTTACATTGAAAGGAAGTCAAGTGACCGTATGCGTCTCGGTACCGGCTTCAAGAAGATTTTGGAAGAGGAGATGGCAAAAATATGGACATCCATCTATGAGCCGACTCTTTTCGAGTTATTCGGAGAAGAAGATGAACCTGTGCCTTTCTTCGCTGAAGAGAAGATTGCAAAGAATAGGGAGTTCGCCTCAAAACACATCAATTTCAATGTCAGGAATATCACGATTGAGATTCCGAAGGACCTTCCAATTCTCAATGAGCTTGGTGTTATCGAAGTTGACAATAAAGCAAAGTTCGCCCGTACAGAATCAGAGCTGAAGAGGGTATTTGATGATTTCTGTCTCAAGCAACTATCCGAATGGGAGAAACACCAGAGTCTCGCGACATTGGAGAATGCAATTGAAGAGGCGATGGAAAATCTGTTTGGAGTGTTTGAGACCGAAGTCAAGAAGATTGTCCTCTATTTTCAGAACAGACCAAAATTTGAGAATGTCATCCATACTGCCCTCAATGTTTACAAGCAAGGGATGAGCATGAGGAGGAAGGCTTCTCAACGAGATGTGATTTCATACGATTGGGAAGTGCCGGAAGAACGTACCTATAATGAGCAGGTCAACTACATCGATGACGCAAAGAGAAATCACGCTTTGATGCCGTTCATCGTGCTCCGTAATGCTTCCGATCAAGAGAAGAACTTTGCCACATTCTTGGAAGAGAACACAAGGTACATCGATTGGTGGTATAAGAACGGTGATAATGGTATCCTGAACTATGCAGTTCCGTATATAAACACCAAAGGAGAGCAGGCCCTCTTTTATGTGGACTATGTAATCCGGATGAAGAATGGCCAAATCTTCCTGTTCGATACGAAATCTCATGGCAGTGACGAAAATGCTCCGAATAAGCACAACGCACTATATGATTATATGAACAGCACGGAAAATGCGAGTCTTGGACTCAAGGGTGGTGTTCTCATCTATGAATACGGCAATTGGAAATATTCACCCCTCCCGATTTCAAATACAGATGATCTTACAGGGTGGGAGTGTTTCTATCCCGATCAGTATGGAAATGACTAACAACGCATTATTATGGCACAAGGATTAGATCATAAGTTTCTCCACTATGGCATCAGGGAAGACGATCTTGCCCTGATAAAATCACTTTGTGTCGCTCACGATATCGATTTTGAGTGGCTCAGTGAAAGTATCCTCCGAAAGTACCACGCGGCCAAGGTGGACAAGATTGAGATGAGTGATGCAGATACCGAGGTGATTATTAACGAGGCAATCCAACTTATCAAATAGGAGGACTGGGTATGGTAATAAAGCACATCAAAATAAGAAACTATAAGACCTATCTTTCTCTGGATTTAGATCTGTCCACCGCAAAATATCGTCCAATCATACTGATAGGAGGTATGAACGGCGGTGGAAAAACCACGCTGTTCGAAGCGATATGCGGAGCACTGTATGGTCTGAAGATTCGCACCAAGGAACAATTCAGGGAATTGCTCAATAATGGAGCCATTGGAACGGAGTCTCCTGAAATATGGCTCGAATTGACATTCACTGGTCTTGTGCTTGGGCAAGAGCAGACATACATTCTTAAGAGAGGATATAAGCTGAATACTGCGGAGAACCCGGTAGAGAGTGTCTCATTGAATATGAACGGCAATCAGTTCGTCTATGGCACTGCTATGCCGATTGCTCAAAGGGCTCAAGCAGAGCAGCAGGTGAATAAGATTATTAAGGCCAATCTTCCTCAGGAACTCAGCAAATACTTCCTCTTCGATGCGATGCAGTCCAGCGATCTCTTGAAGGAGGGCGTTTTCTCTCAACTCATTAGGGAGAACATTGAGAACGTCATGGGCTTTAATAAATATATCCAGATGAAGCGTGCTGCAGAGAAATTGCAGCAGGAATGGGCGGCCCGGAGACTCGCAGCCGAACAGGAGGCGCAGGAATATAATGCCCTTTGTACGAAAAAGTCAGAGTTCGTTGATAAACTTAATGATAATACTGCAGAGCAGGATCGACTGTATAAGTATCTGGTAGGAATTAAGGAAGAGTACGATATTGCAAAGGCTGGTGCTAAAACAATCGCAGATAACTCTTTGAAGATAGAAAGCCTTACCAGCAATATCACCGAGACGAAGAAGGCTGCCAAGAATTATAATGAACAAATTAAGGAGATCGTTGATTCCATCGAGACGGACATTTTTATCCCGAAGATGCTCTCAAATATGTCTCTGGAGATTAACTCCATAATCCGGCAAAAGGACGAGTTGCAAAAGAAAATGAGCGAAGCTCTCTCTTTGGAGCAGCTCAAGGAGATTACCGACAAGGTCATAGGCTATCTTAAACGCAAATGCCTGTGTCCAGAGTATGTTAATGAGTCCGAACTTGTTGATTACCTTGTTGAACAACAGCAGCCGACCAGCAAGGTGGATAAGTATTCCTTTATTGATGAACATGAACTTGAGGCAATAAAGAAGTTTCTGACAGCAAGCTCATTCAATCGCTTCCTGCAGCTCGATGCCCTGCGCCATGATATTGATACTCGGATTGCAACTTTAAGGGATCAGGAGTTGCAGCGCGACACTTTACTCAAGCAGCAGAGTGGTGGCAATGCAGAGTTGATAAAGGATTACGAGGAGGCAGAAAGAAAACTGGCTGCTTGCAAACAAGAGGCGGAGAATATCCAGCTGGAGATTGCAAAGCTGGATAAGCAGATTCACAAGTATGATATTCAGGTACAACAGGAGCCGGATGTTAAGTATGATACCCTCGTTAAGCTCAAGGGCTTCTTCGAGGAAGTGGCAGATGGTCTTCTGAGGAAGAAGAAGGAGAAGATTGAAACTGAAATGAAGGAGCAGCTGAATGAATTGCTCATTTCATATAAGGGTTGCATTTCCAAAGTGGAACTCTCTGACCGTATGGAGCATTTCTCTATAAAGTTGTATCATAAGGCCGGCAATCAAATATCGCTCAATCAACTGAACGCAGCATCGAAGCAGATTTTTATTCAGGTGCTCTTGAAGGTGCTTCGTAACCTTGGAGATTACAATCCGCCTGTTATGATTGACACTGTTATGGGCGTGCTGGATGAGGAGAGTCGCGATGCATTGATGGAGTTGTACTTCCCGGATCTGGCAGAGCAGACGATTTTGCTGTGTACGACATCAGAAATCAGGAAAGACAGCGATTATGTGAAGCTGGAGCCATTCATTGCCAAGTCATACACATTGAAGCGAGATGTTGAAAAGCAGTGCACGAATGTGGAGACAGGATATTTTGGGATTCAATTAGACAATTAGCCGTATGGATATAGTATTAGATAACCTCCGCCAAGCTGAAGGGATTATTGATGATATCAACCCTTTGAAGGTTCTCTTGGAGTCCAAATTCAATCTTACCAAACAGGTGGAAGGGCAGAACCCTTATTTATTCCCTTTGAATAAGGTAATGCGCATCTGCTTGCTTGTCGGTTTGAATCTCCCAGAAGCTCGCAAGTTGGAAGATATTGAAAGAGAGTCTCTTTCAAAAAATAGCCAGAGACTTGTCCCGACTTTCTTTACGGCGAGCGATTTGAAGCCGTTGTTCTCGGCCCTACTGAAATTGAGATATAAGGATCTCAATGTGGATTTCAAGGATACCACCACAGTCTCCAAGATGGTGGCAGCAGAGATGCATCGTGGCTTGCGCTATCTTTTGGAGGGTGATAACCTCAATGCCTTCCTTTATGCCGAGAGTGACAAAAAGAGGTCATCAACCAGCATTCCTATTTTGGATCTGTTGATTGGAGAGTATAGCGATGGAATTGATGCAAAACTAAACATCAATGGACGTTCGATCAGTAACTCTCAAGTTATCATTGCGGGAACGACCGGATCTGGCAAGACAAATTTGTTGGCTGTACTGATTGAGCAGTTCAGAAGTTTGTCCATCGAGAGTCCATACCCTGTGAATTTCTTGCTTTTTGACTACAAGGGCGAATTCTCCGATCCTTCGAATAATCACTGGCTCCGGCATTTTGAAGTGGATCGTTCCTGCATTTTGGACCCTGTGCAGCATCCACTACCATTTACTCCTTTTAAGGATTTCTCCGGCAGGCCAATCAATGAGATAAATCTTTACTCTACAGAGATGGCCAATGCACTGTGTGCCATTGACAAGGCCAGCATTAGTGCAAATATGAGTAATCGCTTGAGTGAAGCTATTGTAGATGCATATAAGAAGACAAATGGCCGTCCGATTACTTTTAGAGAAATGCTGGATCAGTACCGGAGTAAGATGGTTAATCCTGATAAGGATGACAGTATTTCTTCCGTATTAAAGCAACTTGTCAGGAATAATCTGTTCGAGATCGAGGATAAGGTTGATCTGGTTAATGAGTGCTACATCGTAAAAATGGACAGCTTTCCTAAGGATGGAGTCATAGCAAAGGCTATTGTATACTTCGTGATTTCCAAACTGAACAATATTTATGAGAAGCTGGAGAAACAGGCTACCAACGATGAGTGCGTGCAGATCCGCCATTTCACAATCATTGACGAGGCCCATTATATGCTTGACTTTGATAACCAGCCACTGCGTAATCTGATCGCTGTCGGAAGGAACAAGGGACTCAGTATTATTCTGGCAACTCAGAATATGGACAGTTTTAAGAGCAAGCACTTTGATTTCTATGCTAACGCTCAGTACCCGCTGATTATGAAGCAGCAGAGTATCAATGATTCTGTCATAAAGGATATATTTGGAGTTACAGGCAAAGACTTTAATGACATTAAATCCGAGATTGCTTCATTGCAAAAGGGCGAGCTTATTATAAAAGACGATACGATGGCCTTGCTCGGCATATCAGGAAAGAATTACAAGAAGATCAAGGTTACCCACTTAATATAATGTCGGATGGATTCAAAATTTAAGGTCATAACTCTTTGCGGCAGCACACGCTTCAAAGAGGACTATATCAGGATTCAGAAGGAACTCACCCTCGCCGGAAATATCGTCATTTCTGTTGGCCTGTTCGGACACCAAGGAGATGATGAAGTCTGGGAGGAGGGAGTGAAGGAAATGCTCGATGAAATGCATCTGGCAAAGATCGACATGGCTGATGAGATATTCGTCATTAACCCCGGAGGCTATATAGGTGCGAGCACCAAGCGAGAGATCGCTTACGCGAGCGCTAAAGGGAAGAAGATAAACTCTATGGAGCCTATTCCGGAAGAATTAACGAAGGACAAGGAGATCCTGCAGGTGGTGCTGGATAAGGAAACGAGGGAATATGTGAGGAGGGTTGCTTATGATGCAGGGTGTACCGAAGACTTTATGATAGATACCGTTCTAAAGGACTACGACAGAATGCTCAATGAGCAATAACCACATTTGATAACCACTGACTAAAAGCAAGATATATGACTTGGAAAGAAGCAATCAGGAAGGTACTCCTCGATGAGGGCGGCCCTCTGCATTACACAGATATAACTACCCGGATTTTTGAAAACGGGTATAAAGGCAAGGCTGATTCAGGGGCAACCCCGGAACAGACTGTATGCGCTCAGCTCGCCATGAAGAAGGAGATCTTCCGGCAGCTTGGCGGCGGAGTGTATGAGCTCATTGATCCTACCGCAGACGTTTCTACTCAACCTGAGTCCAAGTCAGAAAAGAATCAGGTGAAGGATGAGGCTGCACAGATCGAAAGGAACAATATCATCAAGAACTTCGGAATGTTTTGGAGCAGAGCCGATGTGAATTGGAAGACGATGAACCTTTACGGCACCCAGAATATTGGCCCATCAATGGTGAACTTTAAAGACCAGCGAGGCATATATCTCCTCCACGATGCAAGGGAGGTCATCTATGTCGGCCAAGCTGTCAAGCAGCCAATTTCAAAGCGTCTGGCAGATCATTGCCGGGATCGTCTGAATGGCCGCTGGGATCGCTTCTCGTGGTTTGGATTCTATGGAGTGAATGAGGACGGTACCTTGATGCAGGATGACTTCAAGAACACCAACTTCACCATGGAGAATCTTGCCAATGCATTCGAGGCCATCCTAATTGAAGGTCTTGAGCCTCGCCAGAACAGAAAAGCCGGTAACGACTTCGGTTTCGAGTTCATTCAGGCACAGGATCCAGAGCTTGAGGAGGATAAGGCAGCCTTCGCCCTGATGAAAAAGCTCATGAAGAAGTAGCCGCCCGCCCGCAAAAATCGCACCCGATTTTTTGCCCTGAGCGAATTTGTAAACATCCGTAAACACGCCCGGTTTTTGCCCCGGAAGTCATTGATAATCAATACTGGGTTCGAATCCCCAACGGTCCGGAAAGGGTGTATGCAGCAAAAATGGCCCGCCAGAATGCATACGATATGCATCGTGACGTTTACGATTTGCACAGAAAATTTGGCAGCGAAATGGCTGCGGAAAGTAGTCAGAAGATAGACAAAAAGTAAGCCTCCGACGAAGCACGTGTGACACCCATTAACAGCGAAGTGGCAGCAACTTTTGAGAGTTTGCTGCCACTTTCGCCAAGTGACGCATCATTGACCGTC
>ENA-ORNY01000479-ORNY01000479.1-human-gut-metagenome-genome-assembly--contig:-NODE-479-length-27434-cov-3.494320_pt1 | contig 27434 bp, 28 predicted proteins | sample MGYA00242122_ERZ509036 | MGnify/ENA primary metagenome ERZ509036 (study PRJEB26280, sample SAMEA2338696) | human gut metagenome | biome: human gut; feature: human-associated habitat; material: faeces... | reverse complement strand
ACAAAGAGAACCGGATGCCACTCCCGTGCGTCCGGTTTTCTTTATGTATTATTTATAATTTTATAAATTATTCTTTATTTAAAATAGCGATATTTGTAAAATAAAAAAGAAATAAGAACAATCCTCCTCGAATTGTTCTTATTTCGTTTAAATATGTCATTATAGAATACTTTTGATAATAGTTCTTAATAAATCCCAAAAGTTTCCTTTAGATACCTCATTTTCAAAATCTAATTGATAATCTTGATATTTAACATTATCTATAAATACTTGTAATCTACCAATGTTATCTTTTCGATTACCATCTATATAATCTAATTCAACCTTATATTCTAATTTGCCAATTTCTTCATTCTTCTTTACCACTTTTGTAATATCTGTGGCAAGTACAATTTTATATGTTGAAGGTTTTAAAAGAATATTTTCACCAGTATCTATAATTGTACCTTTTTTTGCTAGAATCCTTCTTTCATAGTTAGCAAATGCATAATTAAGTAAAGCAAGTGTATCTTCACTTCGCTTATCGACAGTTTCTGCGCCCATAACAACGCTGATAACACGCATTCCATCAACTTTCTTTGTTGCAACTAAACAATAACCTGCCTGAGTCGTCCAACCTGTTTTTAAACCATCTATACCACTGTTGCCTTTTATCAACTTGTTCGTATTAACTAACCAAAAAGGCTTAGGTGTATCCTTTCTTAAATAATCTTCGTAAGTTGAGGTAAGTTTGATAACTTCCTCTTCATAATAAAATAGTAATTCTTTTGCGATAGTGGCTAGGTCTGCAGCAGTAGTGTAATGTCTCAATTCATGTAACCCTGTTGCATTTACGAAGTTAGTATATTTTAGTTTAAGTCTTTGCGCTTCGGCATTCATCATTTTAACAAAGTTTTCTTCAGTTCCTGCAATGGCTTCAGCAAGTACTACCGCCGCATCGTTTGCGGAAGCAATTACAACAGCTTTTAGTAGATCACTCACTTTCATCTGTTCATTAGGTGCTAAGTATATTTGACTACCACCCATAGATGCCGCATGTGCTGAAGTAGTTAATACTTGATCCATTGATAATTTACCTTGTTTTATTGCATCAAAAATTAACTTTAAGGTCATTACCTTAGTTGTACTTGCAGGATACAGCTTCTTGTCAGATTCATATTCGTATAATACAGTACCTGTTTCCATTTCAATTGCTATACCGCTTTTTGCATTTTTGATAATTGTGTCAGCGGCTTTTACTTTAACTTGCAATATCACCGATATAAAAACAAACACTAAACATGCACAAAAAATTTTATAATACCTTTTCAAATTATCACCAATTCATTTTATGCATTACTCTTACGAATATGATTTATTAATAATTATCTGTAAGTATAGTAAGATAATACAAGGCTATCTTTATTAAGCTCTCTAATACCTTTTTGGTACACCTTTATATAATACTCTGCTACGCTAGGTATTGGATAATAAATAAACGCAGTTGTCGAATTTCTACAAGTTGCTTCCGCGAAGACATTTCCATTATTATCGATTATTTTAATCGTATATTTATTACTAACAGTAAGTGGACAATTTAGTTCATAGCCTGTTCCAAGCCACGTAAGCGTTAATCTTATTTTTACGCCTGGTGCTCCTTCAGCTAATCTAGTTGAATAAACAACATCGCCCTCCGTAAAATTACCCTCAACATCAAATTCTTTACATTTAGAACCAGGTAAGTCACTGAAATTTTGATAATTTATCATACCGGCACCTTGTTTTCTGAATAACCCATTTTCAGTTTTTTCAGTATAACCTTCTAAACTAGTCGCAGTAGTTGCAAGAATTGATTTAATTCTTTGAGGCTTTCTTTTTAAATAACTAAATTCTTGCATTAACAAAGCAATAATGCCAGTGGTAAATGCTGTAGCTGCACTTGTTCCTGTGGCAAACCATACTCCGTCCCATAATTCTGGTGCAAATAAATCTATTGATGCATTTGGAGATACAATTGTTGGTTTTCCTCCTGACACAGCAGTATTATAAGCTGAATAATTAACAACTTCTCTACAATATTCATTAGTAGCACCAACAGTTATTACATTATATCCAAGTCCTGGATTAGTAACATAACCACCAGTATTACCCGCACAAGCTACAACTGTTATTCCATATGTATAAACAACATAATCCATATAGGCAGATTCTGAATCATAATATCCATCATTATTACTTGTTGCATAACTACAATTTATTATATCAACACCATTTTCAATCATCCAATCAACCTCATTATTTGGCGTATCAAACGCTTGAGCACTATAAATCATTGCGTCCTTAGCTATACCAATTCTACCAGCTATTACTGAAGCCATTTGAGTTGTATGTTCACTTACTATTTCTTGTTTATTAGGTTGGTCTAATATTGAATAGCCTAGACCCGATATAAATGGATGCGTAACATCAATTATCCCAGCTTCTAATATTCCAATTTTTATACCAACACCACTATATTGACGTGATTGATATATTTGCTTAGCTCCTATTTTATTTAAACTATACTCTAAACAAGGCTCGCGTTTAACCTCACCTAAAACATATACCTTTTCAATTTGTTCAGAGTTTTCTAGTGTATTTAATATATTTCTTTGATTTTTAAAGAAATAATCATAATCATATACACATTCAATAAATGGTGTATAAACTGATGTATAAACACTTTTATAATTTGTTAATCCTAAACTATTAAATGTATTTGTATTAGTTGTCTTATAATGTTGTGCAAATCTATTTTTTTCTGAAACGCTATTAATATTACAAACCTCACCTAAATCACCAGTAGTTTTTATCTGTAAAACTACTTTAGTTGGATTATCAATAGTGATTGTTCCAATTTCACCCCCACTTAAATCTTGTGATGCACGATTAACTGGCATTTCAAAAACAATTTTTGTATATTTATTTGTCTTTACATTAAATGTTATAAATAACAAAGATACGACAGATATAACACAAAATAGTAATAATTTTTTCATTCTGTTTCTTTCCCCTCCTACACCTTGAATTACTATTTTTATGTAATAAAAACTAATTATTAAAACTAGTTCCAAATATATATACACATTTTAATCCCATTTTGGCAATTTTTAGATATAAAAAGACCATTTTATCATTTTACTGATAAAATGGTCTGTTATTATTCATTAGTTTCAAAATAATAAGTTGATTCAGTATTACCATCAACAACGGTAAATAATACTAATTTTTTTGAAGTTGTTTTTGTTTTCTTTAGTATACCATAATCATTATTTGAATCTACGGTCAGTTGTTTACCATCAATGTTAATGTAAAATGAAAAAGGCTGGACATCAGATACCACAATATAAAAATAAATTTTTTCAGCTTTAGTAGAATCAGCATTTTTTTCTCCTTCGTATATATACATCTTCGTATTTGATTCAATTGTGATCATATATGCTGGATCCAATTTCAATTTTTCTGAGTTATCATTCATAAATGCAAATTGTTCAGATGTAATATGCGGTTTATTAGGAAAATTTTGATTTAATCTATCTAATTCTGTTATGAAAGAATTAGCACGTCTCAATTTTATGTTTGAAACAAGCAATACTGAAAAAGCAAGCACAAAAGCAAATAAAATAACACATATTGTCGCAAAAGATGTTTTGTATAATTTCAGGTTGAAGCCTGAATTTGCTTTTTGTTCCACTTGTTCAAAGTAGTCTGTACTATTCAGTATTTTACTTGATGTAATTTCAGTTTTATAATTTTTTTCAATATCGTTATTTAATATTTCATTTAAACTTTTTTTACTCATTTTTACTTCCCCCTATTTTAAATAATTTTTGGCACATTTAAATGCAATTTTAAATCTTTTTCTTATTGTTTCTTTTGATAGGTCACAAAGTTCAGCAATTGTTCTAAAACTCATATTGTAACCTGAGCGATATATTACAATCGTATAATCGACTTCTCCTAGAAGTTTTTTTAAGTCTTCTAACATAAGACTTTTTTCATGTGCAGGTTGAATAGCTGTTTTCTCGACGTCGTTTTCATTATCAACGACTTTGTTGGAATCAACTTTTTTATGACGTACATAATTTAGAGTATGGTTTCTTGCAAGTGTCATAAACCATGTTTCAAATGATGATTTTCTTCTATCATACAAGTGAATATTATCTAGTAATCTTAAAAATACTTCTTGTAGACAATCATCAGCGTCCTTTTGATTTTGAAGGTAACTATATGTTAAATAAAAGACTACATCTTTATACACATTGAATAATTCTTCAAAAGCTAGTTCGCTACCTCTTTTTAATTTCGCTATTACGTCTTCTCCTACTTTTTTCATTGTCCCTCACCCTTTTTTAAAATCTCCACTTCAATAATGTTATTTATTGATATTTGTTGATTTCAACATCAGGTAATATGAAATTAATTGCATTCGATATTATCTCAACATTGAATTCTTTTTTTATTCTGGTTTCCCCATCTAAACACCCTACTATTTCTTTATCGTTTTTCCCCCTTATTTGAATTTTTTTGCCACGGCAGTACTTTAATATATTTTTAAATTTGGGATTATCTAAGTGCTCACCTTTTTTGTAATACTTAACCATCTTTAGGAAAGTAATCGGTGATACTTTTTTTACTACCATGAATTCTAACAAATTGTCTTGACAGTCTGCATATGGTGCACATTTGAAGCCACCACCATAATATTTAGCATTAGCAACATTAATTAATAGAGACTTACCATCGAAAACAAGTTTATCATCAACTTTAATCTCTACTTTATCACCTAGTTTTGGTGATAAAATGTTCTTTAACAAAGCAAAGTTATACGCTTTTTTTATACTCTTGAAGACTTTACGATATTTAATTTGGTCATAATTACTTTTTGCGTCAAAGCCAAAGTTAGCAACATTGAGTGAGTACTCATCATCTACTTTTATTAAATCAATTACAATTGGATGGGCTTTTATTTGTTCGGAAATTTTTAAAAATGGTCGATTAGGAAAAGTTTTTAGAAAATCGTTACATGATCCAACAGGAATAATTCCAAAGTTAACATTTTTACTGCCAATTAAACCATTTATAACCTCAAAACAAGTTCCATCGCCACCACAGGCAAACACGTTGACTTCTTCATTTTGGTATTTATCACATATTGATTTAGCAATTTCAGTTGCTTCTTTGGGTCTTGAGGTAACTCTAAATAAAAATTCATTACCAGCTTTTTGTTCTGAAGAAAGCTTTTCTACTTGTTCTTTTACAATTCGTTCCCCTTGTTTTGTCCCCGCAACTTTATTTATGATAAAAAAGTTTTTCATGCTATCCTCGACTTATTCTTCCATTTTTACCAAATTATCGTGTCAATTCAAATTTGTATAACAATATAATAACATATTTTTACTTTTTTTAAAAAAACAATGCACTAAATTGCTATACTTTTTTTAAAATTTATGTTATAATGAACAATAAACGGAGGTAATTTATGAACGATTATGCTTCAAAACTGGATTTATTGGAAACAGAAATTGCCATAAAATATATCAAAGATAATTTTGAAAGGTTGCTGAGTACTAAGCTTTTTTTAACAAGAGTATCAGCTCCTTTGTTTGTTTTACCAGAAACTGGACTAAACGATAACCTGAACGGATTTGAACGAGCTGTTAGTTTTGATATATTAGATCTTGGAAAAACTGCTGAAATTGTCCAATCGCTTGCAAAATGGAAACGTATGGCTCTTGCTAAGTACCATTTTAAAAGTGATACTGGTCTTTATACCGATATGAATGCTATAAGACGAGATGAGAAATTAGACAACTTACATTCAATCTATGTTGACCAATGGGATTGGGAAAAAATAATTGACAGAAGTGAGCGCAATCTTGAATACTTGAAACAAACCGTTTCGACAATTTATCAAGCTATTCTAGCATTAAACAGTTTAATAAATGAAAAATATCCAGAATTAACAACACATTTGCCAAGCGATATTTTCTTCATTTCTACTGCTGAATTAGAATCTTTATACCCTAATTTATCTCGTAAAGAAAGAGAAAATGCTATCACAAAAGAACATAAGTCTGTCTTCTTATATCAAATTGGCTGGCCTCTTAAAGATGGTAAATCACATGATGGGCGCTCAGCCGATTATGATGATTGGAACTTAAATGGAGACATTCTTTTATGGTATGATACTTTGAATTGTGCTATGGAAATATCTTCTATGGGGATTAGAGTTGATAGTGAATCTATAAAGAAACAACTCGTGGCAAAAAGCGAGGAGTTTAAACTACATAATCCATATGTTCAAGATATTATCAATAACAAATTACCTCTTACAATAGGTGGGGGAATTGGACAATCAAGACTTTGTATGTTCTTCCTCAAAAAAATACATATTGGCGAAGTTCAAGCCTCAATTTGGGATGAGAAAACTATTAAAGAACTCGCTTCTAAAAATATTAATTTATTGTAGGTATTTTTATGCAAAAACTACTAGTTAAACTATTTATAAAAGATTATAAAAACACATCAGATATTAAAGTTCGCAGCAAATATGGAACATTATCAGGTGTAGTTGGTATCATTACTAATTTGCTTTTATGTACATTAAAAATTACCCTTGGCATTATCACCGCTAGTCAGTCTATCTTAGCCGATGGTATTAATAACTTAACTGATGCGGGGTCATCAATCATCACTTTAGTAGGATTCAAGTTATCGAGTGCCCCACCTGACAAAGATCATCCCTATGGCCATGAACGTATTGAGTATGTTACAGGTTTATTAATATCTATTATTATTTTAATTATTGGATATACAATAGGCAAAGATTCAATTATAAATTTAATTGAAAAGAAAACTCCAACTGATTTTTCGATTGTAGCAATTCTTGCCATGGGATTATCTATTTTGGTAAAATGTTGGCAATCAATTTTCTATCGAAAAATGGCTAAAGAAATTGATTCGGATTCGCTAATTGCAAGTTCAAATGACAGCCTTAACGATTGCATTTCAACTGCTTCTGTTATTATTGGCTTAATTCTATTTAAACTTTTCAATATTGTTTGGATAGATAGTGCAATTGGTATTCTTGTCGCTGTATTTATTGTTATATCGGGTATAAAAATGATATTTGAAACCATTAACCCTCTTATTGGTTCAATGCCATCACAAGAAGAAATTGATAAAATAAGTAAAAAGATATTAAGTTATGGGGGAGTTTTAGGAATTCATGATTTAGTAATCCATTGTTATGGTGCTTGTACTATTTTCGCAAGTGTCCATATTGAAGTTGATGCTAAAGTTGACATTATGGAGAGTCATGATATGATTGATAATATTGAAAAGGCAGTAAAGAATGAACTTAATGTTAATTTAACCGCCCATCTCGATCCGATAGATGTCGGTAATTCTGAAACATTACGCCTAAAAGCTATTGTACTAGATATCATTCAAAAAATTAGCACTGAAATTAGTATTCATGATTTTAGAGTAGTTCATGGAACAACCCACACTAATATTCTATTTGATGTTGCAATACCTTGTAAATTTCAATATTCACCAGATGAATTGCGAAATATGATTAATAATGAAATCCACAAAATTGGTGATAATTATATTGCTATTATCAATGTAGACCAATTATATGTAACAAGTGTAGAAAAAAACTAGCATTACGCTAGTTTCAGACTGTTGACAAACAAAAGTTTGTCAACAGTATTTTTTATTATTTAATTAATTTGGGCAAAAATAAGTATATTTTATGCATGGAACCATCAAAAATGACTATTTTTTATTTATTTTATAACAAAAATGCGTTTAAAATGAAAAAATAAAAGTCCTTATTTTTGGTATTAACAAAAATAGGACTTTGTCAACAAACTGAAACTAGCATTACGCTAATTTGTTTTTTTACATGTCTGACATATGAAGTATTTCATCATTATTGAGTTCTTTTTCATCAATAATCTTTGCAAATACTAAATTATCTTCTTCAATATCTTTTAGATGTAAAACATCTTCTACCAAACATTTTAGAACTCTTCTTGCATTATGGTAACAGTTTACTCCCTCATAGTTAAAAGTATCTTTGAATTTATCTACTTCGTTACTATGCGTTTCACCAACTCTATTGGCAAGTTCAGCTTGCTTTTTTGTCAAAACAGATATACCTATTACATCGCCTTTTTGGATATTTTTACCAGTTAGGCTTTGAGAACCTATTAAACAAACAAGGTGTTCATAACCTACTTGAGTAGCCCAAGCGCAAGTCATTGCATATTTTTTTCCTTGTTTTTCTACTGTTATAATACTAACAGAATGATCAAATGTTTCAAATTTTTTCATATATTCACCCTATTTCTTGAAAATGTATAATCCAGGCTTAATAAAATCATATTTTTCAACTGTTACATCTACAATATTGTTACCATCAAAAATTAGTTTAGTCCCTGGAGCAAAATATTTTGTATACTCATTATAATCTTGTGAAATTACTACTTGTAAATCCGGAAAGCCTTTAGCAAGATATCTAATTGAAGTAATTTCACTTGTTTGTTCTAAGCGAAGATATTTATTAATATCTTCCTTTTTTAAATAACTAAAATGAGGATATTTATTTTTAATAACAATTAAGTTTTTAAGTGTATTCGTTAAGTTAGGAATTTTATACCAATCAATGTGGTTAATATCATCACTTAAGTTATAGGAATTATCAAAACCATGTTTAGTTCTTAATAGCTCTTCTCCCGCATGAATAAATGGTGTTCCCATTGTTAGAATAGTAATTGCTAGACCTAGACTTATTTTATCGAGGATATGATTTTCTTCATTATTCAACTTAAGGAAATCATATAATGTTCTGTTGTCATGACATTCCAAATAATTAATTGATTGACTGGCATCAAGGAATTCACCACCATTATAATAATATCCTTTCATATAATGAAATATTTCTTGTCTACTTTTTAAATTATTGTTAAGAAGGGATTTGAAAAATTCTCTAAAACCATCATTAAAGAAAGCAATGTGTTCTAATTTTTGACAATTGTTCATATTAGCTCTAATATTGTTTGGCATTTCTACTGGCATATTCCAACCTTCACCATACATCATTGCGAAAGGATTTGCCATAGTTATTTTCTTGTAAGCCTCTTTGATAGTATCAATATCAATTAATCCCATCAAGTCAAATCTAAAGCCCTCTATTCTATAGATTTTTTGAAAATATTGTAGAGAATCAATAATTAATTTTCTTATCATTAAATGATCTGTTTTTAAGTCATTTCCACACCAAGAGGCGTTAGTTAAAAATCCTTGTTTATCTGTCCTAAAAGTATAACCTGGTACTAATTTTTCAAATGGGAAACAAAGGTTATCATAAACATGGTTGTAAACTACATCCATATTTACTCCCATACCAAGTTGATGAATTTTATCTATTAATTTTTTTAATTCATTTATTCTTTCATATGGGTCTTCCGCATTTTTTGACAAAAATCCACTAGGTACAAAATATTGAGTAGGGTTATAACCCCAATTATATTTGAATAAAGAATTGTTACTATCTTTAATGTTTTCATCAACGCCATCAAAAGCAAAAATTGGCATTAATTGAATATGGGTTATTCCAAGATTTTTAATATAGCCTAATCCATAATCCTTCAATGCACTTTTAGTTAAAGCATCAAACGTACCACTATCAGTTTTGTTTAGAAATGATGTTGCATCTCTAACACTGAGTTCGTATATTATCGGATTTTTACTTTCTACATATCCATACTTCATTTGATAAGTCTTATCAATATCAATAATGTAATTACATTTATTATTAGCATTAGATGAATTACCATATGGATCAAGAGTTTCAAAAAATTCACTATTTATTCGGCATCTATAATAATATGCTTTACTTTCCAAATCTTGATTAATAGTGGTTGTCCAAACTCCACTTTCCATATATTGAAGGGGATATTTAACATCATCAATTATCACATAAATTTCTTTTACAACAGGGCTCCAAACTCTAAAGATTGTTTTTTCTTTAGTATAGCGATATCCTAACCATCCATCAAAATAATAAGTTTTATCAAATAGGTTTGAACGAGTTATTTTACCTAATAAAACATTGGTTTCTATATCAATTGTGCTTAAAGTATAATCTAAATGTGGAACAAGTTTTTCATCTGATTGTAAAATCAAATGAACTTCATTACCAATACAATTTTCTTCAATAACTTTTAATTCTTTAGTTTTATTAATATAAAACTTTTGATTAGTTTGATAATTTTTATTATCCATTATTACTTTAACAATAGTGAAATCTTCTAAATAGGCTTTCATTTTATTTAATTATTTCCTTCTTTATACTCTTTTTAGTATTTTCAATAATTAGAAAAGTACATAGACTTACACAAATTGTTGCAAGCAATGCTAGAACAATGGCATTACCAACACTAATTTCTTCATTTTGCCAATTACTAGTAGTCAAATATATTACCTTTGTATGAATATTAGTTTCATCAGGAACATCACAATTGTAGTTAATCGTCAATTCAACAGTTCCTGATTGCCAGTTTTCAATAACAAAATCAATATGATGTTTGTTGCCTTTAGGTAGTTTAGTACCGTAAATATCTGCACTTTGATTGTGAATTTTATAACTTAAGCCTGTAACTATAATATATTCTTCTGTTTCCCAATTACAAGAGAATCTAACTTTGATTTTGCCATTTTCACGAATTTTAGTAGACGAATAATTAAAGTCAATAAACTCAACATCACTGCCTTCAGCTTTTACTACACCTGAATTTGTTAATGTCATGACTAGCATCAATAGCATTAACATTAACATTTTAACGAGTTTCTTCATCTTTGTCACGCTCCTTAAAATGTTTTAAGTTATCATTTAGTGATTTATTTGAACGTCTTTGTAAAAAATAGAACACTAAGATAATTATTCCAAGTCCTATCGCAAGAGTAATTAAAGTTGCTATAACTAGTTTGCTATTGTAATAAAAGTCATAAATGTAAGTGAAATAGCCAACAGTCAAAATGTTTATTGCAAGTATTAAATATACTACTAATACTTGAACTAATACTGGTATAACATTTATTTTAAGTATAAAATAGAGAACCATACTTGTAACAAGTGAACCAATTAACGAAATAATTAATTCACGAACAAAACGCATATCTTCATATACAAATTGTGATATTGTTGATAAAAGGATAATTGTACTAGCAAATACTATTGCAAAGATTATTAAAAATTGTAAACAGAATTTTTTTAATTTTTTAAAACTTCTTTTTCCCATACTATCCTCCTATTCCATCAACTTTTTCTTGAATTCTCTAGCATATACTCTAGTAATAATCATTTTCTCTCCATTTACAAGTACTGCTCCAATTCGTCCGTTAACTAATGTACTTACATGATCTATCATATTAATATTCAGTATTATTGTTCGAGCTACTTGTAAAAAAGATGTTTTTGCAAGCATAACAGTAAGTTCTTGTAATTTATAGTTTACTTCATAAACATTCTTTTCTACATAGGCAAAAACTCGATTTTCAACTGCTTCAAAGTAGTAAATATCACTTAAGTTTATAATGTGATTTTCACCATCGAGTTTACCATTTATGGTAATGTAACTCGTTCTTATATAATTGCTTATTCGATTTATTTTGCTATCAATTTTATTACATCGAATAATAATTTCTGTTTCCTCGATAGATGGTATTTCATCTATTTGAAGTCGCATAAGCACCTCTTTCTATTTAAATCTTAATCGATAACTACATTTTTTGCAAATTTCAAAATAGGGTTTTTTATCACAAAAGCCTCTTACAACATTTTTAAAAAGTTGACTATTTAAAATAGTATCAAACGGCTCTTCAAAAATATTGCCTATTTTAGTATTACCATTATAATCTAAGCAACAACTAACAACACTACCATCTATTAGAATAGCAATTTGTTTTTTGGCACCTAAACAATTTGTATATGGCAACACTATATCACTATTAAGATTTGGCCATACGAATTCATCAGCATACGAAAACCTGATGTTTTGGTAGTCTTGTTCATTCAACCAATCATTAATAGTATCTTCGATTTTTTGATTTAAATCGTTTATTTCTTTTTTGCTTTTATCATTCCATAGTCTTAAATTAATTGGTAATTTAGGACTGTGCATATTTTTAAAAACTATAAATTGTTTTAAATTATCTAAATATTTTTTTCTTCTTTCGTTTGAAAATTTAATTAAACACTGAAGTGATATGTTAATTTTTTCAAAGTACTCTTCTTCTAACATGACTTTAGTTATTTTATTTATTTCAACACCATTAGTTGTCAAACCTAACTTTAAACCATTTTGATGAGCATATTCAACGATTTCTGAAAAATTACTATGTAATATTGGTTCTCCTAGAACATGGAAATATAGTATTTCAACATTATCTTTGATTTTGTCAATAACTTCTTTACATTTTTTGATATCCATATCAAAATGATTTTTTTCATCACTCGAAGGACAAAACGGACAAGCAAGGTTACATTTGGTGGTTATCTCTAAATAAATTGTTTTTTTATTATTTGGCATTTTCGCTTGTTACTTCTTCATAGCTTGCGTCTACATATTCACTAGTACTATTTTTTAGTTTCTTGTTCTTTTTATTTTGATTAGTTGTATCAATGATTAATAAAACAATTCCATATACGACAGCAAGTATTGATAAAATTCTTAATATTAATACTGCTATTCCATCAAACCCAATAAAAATTGCTAATAATCCAACAATTAAACCATAGACTGATTTCTTTAAACTTTCAACAAACTTTTTAGATATGATAGCATTGGCAATTATTTCAATTATCAAAATGATACCGATAATTGTAGAAACTACACCAATTTGAACGCACAACATTAACACACCAATTAGTACTTTTAATATTCCATCAAATAAAATGAAACTACGATTCCCAAAACTACTAATTGGCAAATAAATAATTATCTTAATTACTCCAATTATTATAAGTATTATCGCAGAAGCGTCATATAGAAATTGAACCATTTCATAGCCTCTTAAAAAACTTACTATTGCAAAAATTAATCCAAAAGTAATATAGTATACTCCTGCTAAATTATTTTTGTATTTCTTCACTATTTGTATCCTCACTTACCGTATTTTGATATAATTTAATATTTTTTGGTGGCATTTTTACATCAGTAAATTGTTCGCTACATTCTACATCTTTATACCATACGTTATTATTATTGTAAGAATATTCTTCAATTGCTTGATTCTTTTTATATTTTGCCACATTAACTAATTCATTATTAACGTAATACTTTACATGATATTTTAAAGTCATAAAATAAATTATAAGTACTATCCATGGTATTAATGCAAATATTACTAATACAATATAACCAGTTTGCCATGCCTTTTTTTCCATTTCTGTTGTTTCTGTCAAGAAACAAACTAACTTTTGTAAACTATTCATTTTCTTTCTCCAATAATTCAAAATTGTTTTCATTTAAAATAACTATACCATTTTTATATAATAGATCAGCAGTAACACCATTACCACTTTTTAGTTTTGAGGAAAAAGTGCCATCATAAACTGAGCCAAATCCACATGAAGGACTATTGCTTTTTAAAATAGCAACTTTACAACTATTATTTTTGGCAATTTCTAAAGTCTTACATGCCCCTTTTTGAAAAAAAGGAGTAACATCAATCCCTTCTTTGTTAATAACAATATCACCTTTTATCTCACTAGGCAATCTTGGGGTTGAAAGTCCTCCCATTTGTTCTGGACAAACTTCAATAATTTCCATTTGTTTTAGAAAATCTATTAATTTAGGATTATAGTTATTTTTGCCATTATACTTACAATTGTTACCAAGTAAACAACTACTAACTATAATTTTCATAATATCTATCTCAAATCAAGAACTGGATTCTTTAAAGCTGGTATAACTTTGATTTCTTCAGGATATAATACAGCTTCTTCTTCTTGATATTCATCTGAATATTCAAATTCAATTCTTGCGACAATATGTATCCAATTTTTATTTTTAACTTTAGCATTGATTGTATTCTTGCATAGGTGTCCATACAATTGAACATCTTCCGCACAACATGTCATGCAATGGCGTCCTGCAATAAACGTACCCTTAGGAAGTTTCTTAGACATAATTACAATAGCATTAAATGAAACCACTTTTCCGCGATATCGATTTGGATTGTCAAAGGTATCAATGTACCATCTACCAAAATCATCATCTGAAATTTCAATTATGTCGGCATCCACATCATATGGTAATGGTTCTTCAAAGGCTTGTTTAACAACGCCATTTTCATCCATAACGACATATTGTGCAGCCCCATTCACAAATTTTAAATTTGTTTGATAACTTGCTAGAGCAGCTAAATCATTACAACGATTGAATACAACTAAATCTGAAAACTTAATCATATCGATAAATTTTTGACGCATATTATTATAATATACTGCAAATGTTGTAAAATCAATAAATGATATTACTTGACCAAGATTTAAATCTTCTGGTATAAATAAGTCATTTAATTCCCACATACAGTTCATTTCAAGAATGATTCGGTCAGGTGTTGTCTTATCAATAATATCATTAAAGAATTTTTCATTCAATTCATCTGAACTATTAACTACAACAGCCTCCGCATTGTAAGTATCTAAAAGATCTTTGGTAAGTTCTATTTCACCTTCTTCGCAGAGTATAACAAGGGTTTTCCCTTTTTCTGAAAAACCATCTTTTTGTAATGCATCTTTGATGAAAGTTGTTTTACCTGCATCTAAAAAACCGGCAACGATGAAAATAGGAATTGCCATATTTAATCACCTACTTTTTTAAAATTAATTTTTCAATTGCTTCTTTATTTAATTTTGAACCAATAACAACAAAACGACCAATCAAATCACTTGTGCCAGTTCTAATTTCATAGTCCCCTGCAACATAATCAAAATATAACCATTCTGTTTGTCCGGCTGCACGCACAAAACCTTTTGCACGTAAAACTGTGCCATATTTTGCTTCATCTTTCAATTGTTCTAATATTGCTTGTAGTTCTTCTTTTGTATAACTATCCGCAGTTTCAACACCTATTGATACAAACACTTCGTCTGCATCATGGTGATGGTGGTGGTGATGTCCACAACCGCATTCATGATCGTCATCGTCATCATCATCGTGATGGTGGTGGCAACATTCATGTTCATCAGCATCGTCATCGTGATGGTGGTGACAGCATTCATGTTCATCAGCATCGTCATCGTCGTGATGGTGGTGGCAACATTCATGTTCATCATCGTCATCGTCGTGATGGTGGTGGTGACAACAGCAATGTTCGTGATTAAATTCATCTACCGCATCTTGTTCAAAAGTATTGCGACGTTCTAATGCTTCCAATAGTTTTGCAGGATCAACTTGAGTTAAATCTGCTAATACAATATTAGCATCAGGATTTTTCTCTTTTAATAATAAATATACTTCTTTTATTTTTTCATCAGATAGTTTTTCTGCTTTACTAACAACGATTGTATCTGCATCTTCTACTTGATTGTTGAAAAATTCACCAAAGTTTTTCATATATAATTTACATTTTCCGCCATCAACAACAGTAGCGATGATGTTTAATTTTAAATCTAAGTCTAATTTTTCAACTGCATTTATGATATCTGAAAGTTTTCCAACCCCAGATGGTTCAATAACAATGCGATTGGGATGATATTGATCAACAATTTCTTTCATAGATTTTTTGAAATCACCTACTAGTGAACAACAAATACATCCTGAATTAATTTCTTTTATATCTACACCTGATTCTTTTAAAAAGCTTCCATCAATTCCAATTTCTCCAAATTCATTTTCAATTAATACTACTTTTTCATTGTTGAAACCATTTTTAAATAATTTTTTTATTAAGGTTGTTTTACCAGCGCCTAAAAATCCAGATATTACATCAATTTTTATACTCATATTATTACCTCACTTTTTATAATCATATTTATTATACCACAAACTAAAATTAAAATGTCAAAATTATACTTATAAAAAATAAGACATATGTTAAACTACGAATTAGTAGTTACATATGTCTTATTTAATTTCTTTTATTTAGTGTGAATATCAATTTGTTGATTAGGAATTGTGATATTTAATTCAACAAACTTGTCATTTACCGCTTTGATTAAATCGAAATATACTGTCCAATAATCAGCATTTTTAACCCATGCGCGTGCAGCAATTGTAACTGCACCATTTTCTTTTTTTAGTACTTTAATGAATGGAGCAGGATCAGTTAATACTAACTTATGACTAAGATATACTTCTCTTATTTGTTCCATTACCATATCAACATCATCATTGTATGATATATTAAATGTTAAATCAACTCTTAATAATTCTTTTTGAGAGTAATTTACAATTTTACTATTAGCAAGTGTACCATTTGGAATCATTACTGCTTTGTTATCAAATGTAACTAAATGAGTATAAAATAATTTTATATCTTCTACAGTTCCTTCAACATCACATGCAACAATATAATCCCCAAGTTGGAATGGTCTAGTTATTGATAAAACAATTCCTCCTGCAAGATTAGATAGTGACCCTTGAAGAGCAAGTCCTAAAGCTACACCAGTTGATGCAACAAGAGCCGCGAGACCAGCCGTATCAATACCAACAAATCCAGCATATGAAATGATTAATAAAACTCTAATACTCCAAAGAACAGTTGTAAAAATTACACTAGTTAATAACTTATCTTTGGTACGTTTCATTGCTTTTTTGCGAAGCTTTTTCAAAATTAAAGTTGTAAGCCACCATATTAAAATAAATACAAGGGTTGCAACTAAAACTTTAATAAATGGATTATTAAACAAGTTTTTAATAAAATTTATTATTTCTTGAAATTTACTAACTTCGGTTGTTTCTTCGGCTAAATAATATAATCTCATATTCTACCTCCTTACAGTATTGGCGAAAAGATTTTTAATATTCTTGCGACAAATTTTTCTAAAGGTTTCAACTTGAATGTTTTAGGATTAACATAAATTGATTGTCTAGTTATGTTAGCAAAGTCATTCTTGATATCAATAATTGATGGTGTTCTATATAACATAATTCCACATTCGTAGTGGTGTACTAAACTTCGATAATCAAGATTAATTGTTCCAACAATTGCTACTTCATTATCAATTAGAATATTTTTAGTATGGATAAATCCAGGTTGATATTCGTAAATTTCTACACCTTGTTTTAAAAGACTCAAATAATTAGATCTTGTTAAAGCAAAAATTGTTTTCTTGTCAGGAACGTGAGGTGTAAATATTTGTACCCTTATACCTCGTTTTACTGCCGCAATTATTGCATTTTGCATTTGCGAATCCAAGATTAGATATGGTGTAGATATTTTAATATCTTCTTTTGCGTGATTAATCAAATTCAAGTAAGTATTTTCACCGATTAAATCAGAATATATTGGAGATGGACCATCACAAAGTGGTAAAACAATACCTTCATTTTCAAAAATTGGAACTTCAACATTTAGATATTTTTGATAATCATCTTCTTTTCTTGTTTGAACATCAAAATTTTGTAAAAACATTACTGTAAGTTGTTTTGTGGCAACTCCTTCAACTCTAACAGTTGAATCCTTCCAATAACCAAAAAGATTTATAACGTTAATGTATTCGTCCGCAAAATTAATTCCTCCAATATAACCAACTTTACCATCAATAACCGTTATTTTTCTATGATCACGGTTATTGTGAATAGCTGATACAAAAGGTAAGAATGGGTTAAACTTTATACAGTTAATTCCTAAACTTCGAAGTTCTTTGTAAAATCTTGCGGGGACCTTACCAATAGTACCAATATCATCATAAATTAATCTTACTTCAACACCATTTTTAACTTTTTCTTTTAGTATTTCTAACACACTATCAAACATTACACCACGTTCAATAATGAAGTACTCCATAAATATGAACGATTCCGCCTTGCTAAGATCTGTTAAATAATCATTAAAGAAAGATTCACCACAATCATAATAAGTACTCTTAGTATTGTTAAATGGTATACAGCCACAAGTGTTTTCAATATATTTTGAGCAATCTTTATAATAACCTAAATCTATTTTTTCATCTCTTTCGTTATTCAAAATAGCCTGCGAATTGCTATGAATAGTTTTGGAAAATTTAATTTGTTTTTTTCTAGCTAAATTCCTAGAAAACAATGAATATATTATTATTCCCGCAACAGGTACTAAAGTAACAACCATAAGCCATGGCAACTTTAAGTCAGCTGGCATATCACGATTAGCAAGATCTAAAATTAAAAGAATTTCTAAAACCAACACTAATACTGACATCCATTTATAAACATTATAGGCTCTTTCCGCAATCAGTATAATAAATAATACTTGTGCTATTATTAGAACTGTACCAATAGTAAATCTACCAAATAATAGTTTAAATATTCTTTTCATATGATATATTTCCTTTCATATGATTTTCCTAATATGTAATTCCTTCATTAGTATTATACCAAATTTTTCACATTTTGTCTTTTTTTTAGATTTATACATTATTATATTTATTGATGAATATAATACTATAGCCACTTGGAGGTAACTATGAATAATTATAAACATACTAATTTAACTACCAATCAAGCTTTAAATAAATTAAAGCAGAATGGTAAAAATCAATTAATCAAGGCCAAGAAGAAAAATGTTTTTGCCCTTTTTCTTTCTCAATTAGCAAATCCGATGATTGTTGTACTTATAGTATCAGCCATTTTTTCATATATTATTAGCTTATATTCTAAAGAAGGTATTTCGGATGTTATTATAATATTAACTGTTGTTTTTCTTAATTCTTTACTTGGGGTAATCCAAGAAGCAAAAGCTGAGAAGGCAATTAATGCTTTAAATGATTTAACGCCTAAAAAATCAAAAGTAATTAGGGATAATGAAATTAAATTTATTTTATCAGAAGATTTAGTTACAGACGATATCGTAATCATTGAATCTGGTGATATAATTCCTGCCGATGGAATTTTGCTTGAAAATCATAGTTTAAAAATTGATGAATCTACTTTAACCGGAGAATCAATCGCAAAAGAAAAAGATTTAACTAATGATAATAACCAAGTATATATGGGTAGCGTTGTAACCTATGGTAAAGGTATTTTTAAAGTTACTTCTACTGGTATGAAAACCGAAATGGGTAAAATAGCAAAAGTAATAAGTGATAGTAAAAATAATTTAACTCCTTTACAAAAAAGATTAAATAAATTAAGTAAACTTTTAACTATTGTTGTTATTAGCATTTGCATTTGTATGTTTGCTATAAGTCTTTTAAAGAGTCCTAAAATAACAATTAACTTTGTGATTGATTCATTTATGTTAGCTATTAGTTTAGCGGTTGCGGCAATTCCTGAGGGTTTAGCCGCAGTTGTGACTATTTTATTATCAATAGGTGTAACTAAGATGGCCAAACAAAAAGCTATTATAAGAAAGCTTACCGCTGTTGAAACACTAGGATGTGTCCAAATAATTTGTACAGACAAAACAGGAACATTAACTGAAAATAAAATGAAAGTAACAAACTGGGATAGTGAAAACCCCTATATGCTCGCAAAAGCAAGTTTTCTTTGTAATGATACTAAATTGCAAAATAATAAGTGGATTGGTGAACCAACTGAAATTGCTCTAGCAAAATTTGCTATTGAGAACTTTAAATCAATTGACACTAATACCTTAAAAGAACAAAGAGTTGATGAAATTCCTTTTGATTCTACTAGGAAAATGATGTCAACTATTCATAAAAATGGTAGTTTTTATATTCAATATACAAAAGGTGCCGTCGATGTTATATTAAATAAGTGCACAATGTACCTAAGTAATAAAGGACCAATTCCTTTAACCGATAAAATTCGCAATAAAATTTTAGAGACCAATCACACATATGCAAAAAATGGCCTACGAGTACTGGCTTGTAGTTATAAAGATTATTGGTATAACCCTAAAGGTTCGGATAAAAATGAAAATAATCTAACTTATATTGGAATGTTAGGCATGCTAGACCCTATAAGGCATGAAGTATTTGATGCCATAAAAGAATGCAAAGATGCCGGAATAAATGTAATGATGATAACAGGTGACCATTTTGATACCGCAACAACTATAGGAAAATCAATAAATTTAGTAAATAATGAAAGTGAAGTTATTACTGGCAGTAAATTAGATGAATTAAGTGATGAAGAATTAGAAAAGTGTATTTTAAATTATCACGTTTTTGCCCGAGTTAGTCCTCTTCATAAAGCTCGTATTGTTGAAACTCTTCAAAAAAAATCACTTGTTGTTGCGATGACTGGCGATGGAGTTAACGATGCACCAAGCATCAAAAAAGCAGATATTGGTATAAGTATGGGAATCATGGGAACTGATGTTACTAAAAGCGCATCCGATATGGTGCTCGCCGATGATAATTTTAATACTATTGTAAAAGCAGTTGAAGAAGGTAGAAAAATATATGCTAACATTGATAAAGCCATTCATTTTCTACTATCAAGTAATTTAAGTGAAGTATTAAGTATTTTGATTGCCACATTATGTGGGTTTGTTATTCTTGATCCCGTTCATATTCTTTGGATTAACCTAATTACCGACAGTTTTCCTGCTTTAGCCTTAGGCTTAGAACCTGCTGAGGATAATATAATGAAGAAACCACCAAGACCTTTTAGTTCTAAACTTTTCAATCGTAAAACTTGGTTTGATATTTTATATCAAGGCATAATTGTAACTATTTTAACAATTGGTTCATTTTTAATTGGAACTTATTTAGAAAACGGAAGTTTTACAAATTTATTGAGTTATGATGGAAAAACAATGGCTTTCTTAACAATGTCAATGGCTGAAATTTTTCATTCATTTAATCTAAGATCAAAAAACGATTCTATTTTTAAAATTAAAACTACTAATAAATACTTATGGTTTGGTTGTCTTGGTTCATTAATATTAACAACGATGGTTATTTATATTCCATATCTTGCTAATTTATTTGGTTTTCGTTATCTAGCATATTATGAATTTGCAATAGCATTGGGACTTGGTTTACTAATAATACCTATAGTTGAGATAGTTAAGAAATTAGAAAACAAATTAAAAAAATCTGCAAATTAAATTTGCAGACTTTTTTTATCGTGCTACTTCAGTTTTCTTATTATTGATACCGACAACTTCATCTACAGGCATTGAAAAGGCGATACCTTGACCAGGTGAATTCAAACCAACTTCTTGATATATGGCATGTAATATATCGTCTTTTATTTTATTTGAAGCAAGAATAAGAACAACTTCTTTTTCAGGGTGAATTGAAATGTTAAACCGTGTTTCAACTTCTTGGCGTGCTGTACCTCTTGCATGAATTACAGTTCCACCTCTTGCGCCACATGAACGAGCAGCATCCATTACCGCATCCGAAAACCCTGCATTTATTATACACATTATTAATTCAAATTTTTCATCCATTATATATTACCTCCCATATTTATTAAAAATTCATAAATTGATTTGCCAATAACTGATGATATTGGTACGGTAAAGGCAATACCTTGTCCGTGTTTAGTTTTGAAATATTTATCCTCATAGGCGATTAATATTTCTTTTATTTTATCTTCTCTTACAATACTTAAGATTACTGCTTTATCATCATTTACTAACCCTAAATAATGAGCTATTTCTGATGGTGCCGTTCCCTTACCATAAAATACCGTTTGAAGATTTACTTCATATCCTTCTAAAACATCTAAATAAAAGTCAACTTTTCTTCTTTCAACAATTGTGAATAAGATTTTTATTTTTTTAGGTGCCGTTAATTTTTCTTTAGGAGTTTGTGCTTTTTTATTTTTCTTTACAACTTCAGCCATTTTTTCCTCCTTAGTTAAAATAAATGATTTGTTCATCATCAGCATCGATAATCTTCTTCATTCTTATCTTTTCACGAGCTTTATCTGTCATTACTGATTTAAAACCTAATAATTGAATAGTAATAAGTGGAGTCATTGCAACCATTGCTACTATTCCAAAGGCATCTTCTAATATTTTTGAATTACCTTGAAGAGTTAAACACGCGCCAATGGCAAGTGGCAAGATGAAACTAGATGTAAGTGGACCAGATGCAACACCACCTGAGTCAAAAGCGATAGCAGTGTATACTTTTGGCACAAAGAAAGATAATGCTAATGAAATAAAATAACCTGGTATTATGTAATATAGTATTGAGAAATTAAAAGTTATTCTTATCATTGATAATCCAATAGAAATACCAACACCAAGACATAAAGCTATTAACATTGCACGTTTTGATACACCACCTGTAGTTACATCTTCAACTTGTTTAGTTAACACATGAACAGCAGGTTCGGCAAGTACTACTACCATACCTAAAATAAAGCCAATTACGATTATCCATACTGGACTTGTTTCCGCAAGCATAACACCAATTTTAAATCCTACTGGCATAAAGCCAATAGTAACTGATGATAAGAACATTACTAATCCTATTAAAGTATATAAGATACCTACAAATATTTGAACCAATTTTTGTTTAGGTAGTTTTATGAAGATTAATTCGATTACTAAGAAAAAGGCAACGATTAATCCAAGGGCAAGTGATACTTCTTTTAAAGAAGATAAAACTACTTTTACGATTTCACTACTATTTTCAAAAATTTCGTATTGGCTAAAATCATTAAAGCTAATACTTCCACTAAATGATAAACTTAGTAATAAAACAACTAGTATTGGACCAACTGAACATAAAGCAATTAAACCGAAGCTGTTTTCTTTAGAATCTCTACCACCAATTGTTTGGGCAATACCTATACCTAGAGCCATAATAAATGGTACTGTAATAGGACCAGTAGTAACACCTCCTGAATCGAAAGCCATTGCAAGAAATGCTCCATTTCCTGAATTAACTACTAGACATGCTACCGCAAACATTAAAAAGTAAAACAACATTAGTAAAAGCGATAAATCTTTTTTATAAATTATTTTGATTACCGCAAGCATTAAGAAAATACCCACGCCAAGACCTACTGTGACAATTAATAAAGTTGTGTTGTTATTCATTACATCTTTTACTTGTTGTGCAAGTACAGATAAATCGGGTTCCGCAACGGTTATTAAAACTCCCATAACAAAACAAACTAGTAACGCAAGCCAGATTTTTTTGGTTTTGATTAGTGATGATCCTATTTGTTCACCCATTGGACTCATAGCCATATCAGCTCCTAAGTTAAATAAGCCAATACCAACAATCAAAAAAACAGCGCTTATAATAAAGATTACTAACTCCCGTGATGTAAGACTTAACAAGGGAGTAAAATATAATAGTATTACTAATATCGTTACTGGTAGAACTGATATTAGTGATTCTTTGATTTTTTTTCTTAATTCACCTAGCATTTCTTCCTCCTTATATTTTAATTTTTGTGCTGCCATCATCTGTCGCAGCGAGATTTTTTACCCAAACTTTGCTTTTTATTAAAAAGAAACCAATTATACTTTTAATGATTTCGGTTGATTGAATTATTAAATAAATATTTATAATGTTCAATTCCGTATATTTAACAAGTAAAACTGCAGTCGGGATGGAAATACTCCATATAAATAAGCAATCAAACAAAAAGGTTACAATCGTAACTCCGCCTGCTCTTAAGGTATAAAAACAAGCTGAATTAAATGAAAATATTGTCATTCCACCAGCCACTACCCACATAAAGCAAGTTGCCATATGACGAACTTCTTCAGACGAATCGTGATAAATATATGGTACGAATGGCGCAATGATTGCTAAAATTATACCAAATATCAAACAAACAAAAACAGTAAAGGCAATTAGTTTTCGATCGTTGTCAACTGCTTCTTCTAGTTTACCTGCTCCTAATGATTGTCCAACTAAAATTGAAATGGCCGTAGCTAAAGCACCAAATACTATATAGAACAAATTGGTCGTAGTATTTGAAATACTAAATGCTTTAAGTACTTCTGTCCCCCTTCTTGAATAAACATTTAATAAGAAGATAGTCCCAAATGACCATAAAAATTCATTTAGAATAAGGGGAGCTCCTTTTACCAATATGTTCTTTACTAAATATTTTGGTACATAGCAACTCTTAAAAGCATCACTGACAAAAGTAAATTTACTCTTATGTTTATGCGTAAATATTATTAAAAATGTCATTTCGGTTATTCTTGCCAGTAAAGTTGCTATTGCGGCACCCTTTACACCTAAAGCAGGAATACCAAGTCCACCAAAAATAAACCATAGGTTAAAAACAGCATTTACTCCTACCGCAATCCCTCCAGCAATCATTGGTATAATTGTTTCACCAACTTCTCTTAAACTTGATGAATATATTTGCACGATTACAAAAGGAATAATAGTTAGTAAAATTATTTTCAAGTAGTCACTAGCATAATTTTCTATTGCGATTTTTTCTTCCGGTGTGGTGGGATTAGTCAAAAAGGAATTTACTAAATTATTCCCAAACAATCCTAATACCAAAAGTGTAATAATGCTTATGCCAAGTCCTAACCAAAACTTAAACCGAAAACTATATCGCATTCCACCTTGATTCTTAGCACCAAAGTACTGGGATAAATATACACCAGCCATTGCTAAAGATCCAATTGTAACTATCTCGATAACAAAAAAAATTTGGTTAGTTACACTTACACCAGCCATTGCTTGATTACTATAATTACCAATCATTATGTTATCTAATAAATTAACAAATGATGTAATACCTTGATGCAACATTATAGGTATTGCAATTGCAATTACCCTTTTATAAAAGTCCTTAGTTCCGATTAGTTTTTTCATACTGCCTTTCCCTTTATAAAATGTTTTGATTTATTTTATCATAAATCATTATTTTTATCAATTGAAAAAAATATTATTTTTTTAGAACCTTAAAATTAAAATTTCCGTTATCAATAACACTTAACATTGATTCTACTATATTTACATTGATTTTGTCATTTAAACTTAATAACTCAAATTCTCCAGAGTAATCACTTAATAAATAATCCGTTAACTTAAAATCATTTTTCTGATAAAACTTTAAGCGTTTTTCTTGTAGTTCATAATCAATTGATTCTTTGTTAACTTTCTCCATAATAATTATTAGATTTTGATACTTTTCTTTTAGCTTAGTCAAAACAATACTACCATAACCCTTTGATCTTACAACATCATTAATAGCAAAATAATATATTAAAGCTTCATTTTCTTTTTCAATTAAAAACACTAAGCCAATAATTTCTTCATTTACTGCCATCAAGAATTTAACATCTTTATTAGTTGTCATACTTAATATGTAATCAAACGACATCTTTTCAATTTTTGGGAATGATTGATTGTAAATTTTATGTATTTCATTTTGTTCAAAAGTATTAGCATCTCTAATAGTTTTAAATAAAATATCCATATTTCCCTCCTATTACTAATTAATTTTTTCCTATTCTATTTAATATTTTTCGATAAATTTTAATCATATCTTTTTCATTTACATATTTATCCAAATCGTTTATTTCAAGCCATGCTAGAGCGCTATTTTCATCTTCTTTGATTTTTAATGTATCTTCTTCATTTGCAATAAGAACATACGTAACATTTAAATGTAAATGATTAGGTACAATATTACCTTTTTTTAAGTGGGCCATAACAGGTAAAACTTCCAATGACATTATTTTATCATTGAATGGTTTTAAATTATTCAAACCACTTTCTTCCTTTGCTTCTTTTAAAGCTACTTGATATAAATCTGGATTACCATCAGCGTGACCACCAAGCCAAGCAAAAGATTTGTATATTAGATGATATGCAAATAAAACTTTGGTTTTATTAGTATTAACAACAATGGCTGAAGCAGTAAAATGAGCAATATTATTTGCTCTATCAAATGCTTTTGCTTTATATGAATATAGAAATTCTAACATCGTTTGTTGATCAATTAGTTCTAATTCATCATTAGTTTTATATGATTTTATTTCTTCAATTAATTTAATTATCTTTTCCATAGTACATTCCTTTATAAGTATTATACCATAACTGGCACGCTTTTTCAAGGTGGTAATTATTAGTTGCTATTTTTAAACCAATATTAAAAGATATTCCCTTTGTAGAAAAACGATTAGTTTAATTAGTCGCTTCTTCCATAAAAGAAATATCTTTACAATTCTTTCAATCAAAATATTTTGAGATGTCAATAGGGTTTTCACTTACATACTCTGTTCCATTTTTATCAGTATATAGAATATAGCCCTTAGTTGTAATGTAATAATCTACTCCTACTTCTTTATTATCTACAAACACAGTAACTGATTTAAATCTAAGATAATATTTAATTTCACCATACTTTTCTTCATCGTAATCGGTATATTCTATATATTTTAGTTTTTTCATATCTTTTTTCAACTCGGTATTCTTTTTGAAAGATATTTCTTGATTTTCACTATAATTCGAGAATATCTCATCAACATATGCTATTTTTTGTCTTAAAAACCCTATCGCAAGTGATAATAAAATAAACATTGTTAATGCTGAAAAAACAATTAATCTCTTTTTCATTTTCCCCTCCTATTTCATTTGTGTTCAGTTAGAAAACTTGCCATTTCCAAATAGTTTTTCTAATGTCATTTTATACAAACAAAAAGCTCTCTTTAGTTAAGAGGGCTTAATAATCGATTCCAGTAAAGTTTATGATAAACATAATCTTTCGGTGTATGAGTTACTTCCCCCACTTGATTATATTCTACCACAATTTACCTTATCTGTCAAATATTTCATTAATTTGTATAAATATTATTCCCCCCAAACAAACCAAATATATAAATATCCAGTAATTACTGCCGCAAGAGTAAAGGGAATACCTATTTTAAAATAGTCTTTTAATTTTACGTTATATCCTTCTTTTTTTAAAATCGCAATCGTAGTTATATTGGCAGAAGCCCCAATTGGCGTAAGATTGCCACCAAGAGTCGCACCTGACAATAAACCAAAGTATAACAAATATATTGGTGCATTAGCAGTTGTCGTAATTTGACTTACAACTGGTAACATTGTTGCAACATATGGTATATTATCAATAAAACTAGACAAGAAAACGGAACCAAAAGTAATTACTGTATATATTATGAAAATATTATTTTTACTAATTTTTATAAATATGTTACTAAGTTGTTGAATTAAACCAGCTTTAGTAATACCTGCTATTACTACAAAAATACCTGCTAACATTATTATTGTTTTTAGATCTATTGCCTTTAATGAATTTTTTATTATTTTA
>ENA-ORNY01000466-ORNY01000466.1-human-gut-metagenome-genome-assembly--contig:-NODE-466-length-27811-cov-7.948660_pt1 | contig 27811 bp, 20 predicted proteins | sample MGYA00242122_ERZ509036 | MGnify/ENA primary metagenome ERZ509036 (study PRJEB26280, sample SAMEA2338696) | human gut metagenome | biome: human gut; feature: human-associated habitat; material: faeces... | reverse complement strand
TGTGTGGGGCGGCAGCAGCCCGTCCACGTCCTTTGACTGCTCCGGCTTCGTCAGCTATGTCTACAATCAATGCGGCTGGAGCTTCGGGCGGCTGGGGGCGCAGGGCCTTTATAACATCTGCTCCCGGACGAGCAGCCCCCGCCCCGGTGATCTGGTGTTCTTTGTCGGCACCTATGACACAGCGGGTATTTCTCATGTGGGCATCTATGTGGGCGACGGCTGGATGATCCACGCCGGAAACCCCATCGGCTATGTAAATCTGAACACAAATTACTGGCAATCGCACTTTTACACCTATGGACGCTTACCGTAAAGGAGGATGACAGATTGAACGCAAAAATCGAGCGAGTGATTAAAGAGATCGACAAAACCAAGGAAAAGCTCACGGAGTTTCAGGGCAGGCTTCGGGAGCTGGAACGGCAAAAGACCGAGCTGGAAAACACGCAGATCGTGGATACCGTGCGGGGCATGGACATCTCCCTTGCGGACCTTGCCGCTTTCCTGAAGGCGTCGAAGGCCACTTCGGGCCAAGTTGGCCCGAAGTCTGAGCCGGAAAAGGAGGCTGGAAGCCATGAGAAAGTCTAAACGCTGGCTGTCGGCGTGCCTGCTGACCCTGATCCTCTGCCTAGGGGTGTTCTGCACCCCGGCCATGGCGGACAACTCCACCCCGGAGCCGACGCTAACCCCGCAGCCGGAAAACGGCGTGGAAGTGACCGTCTCCGAGGACGGCACCTACACCGTCTCCCTGGGAGATTGGGAGTGGACCTTCCGGGTGGAAGATCTGGCGGAGGCGAGGATCGGCACCGTTGTCAATGTCCACTCCTATCTGAATGTCCGCACCGGCGCGGGCACAAGCAATCAGATCATCGGGCACCTTTTGCCCGGCGCACAGGTGAAGGTCTTGGGAGAATCGGGCGGCTGGTATCGCGTGACGGCCCCGGAAATCACAGGCTATGTCTGCGGCGATTACCTCCGCGTTTCGGATGCGGCGGCAAATGGCGGCATGACCATGGATGAAAACACGCTGAAGCTCCTGCTCAGCGCCATGATCCAAAGCGGCAGGCCCAACGGCAGCGGCACCCTTGCCCTGACCCCGGACGGGAACCTGACGCTGCGGGACGACTTGGGGCCCGTGTTCGGCGCGGGAAAACAGTTTCTCACCGTACAGACCAAATCCGGCAATTACTTCTACCTCATTATTGACCGCGACGCGGACGGCGATGAAAATGTCCACTTCCTCAATCAAGTGGATGAGGCAGACCTGATGGCCCTCATGGATGGAGATAACCGCATGACTGTACCAACGTGCATCTGTAAGGACAAATGCACCGTCGGCCATATCAACACCGCCTGCCCCGTCTGCTCCGTCAACATGAGCGAGTGCATGGGCAAGGAAGCCCCTACCCCGGAGCCGGAGGTTACACCTGAGCCGACTGCCCCGGAAAAGAAGGGCGGCAGTGGGTTGTTGATCTTTGTGGTGCTGGCGGTGCTGGCCGCCGGAGGCGCCGGGTACTACTTCAAGGTCTACCGGACCAAGCAGGTGCATGAGGACTATGACGAGGGCGGCGAGTACGAGGAAATCCCCGAGGAGGAATACGACGACAGCCCGCCCTGGGACGAGGATGGAGAGGCAGACGCCGATGAAGGCGGTGGCGACGAGTGAATTTCACCGACAACCCGCTGGAACGGCTGATGAAGGAGATCCCCCGGCCTGTTCCGGAAAGCAGGCCAAAGCCCCGGCGCGGCTCCCTCTGCGCCTCTTGCCCCTACTGGAACGGGACGGCCTGCGTAGGCTTCTGCTACCGGCTGCTGAAAATCCAGAGGACTTCGGGCCAAGTTGGCCCGAAGTCCGGGGACTGAGCTGTGGACTCCCGGGAGCTGACCCGTGCCGAGCGTGCGGCCATCCGCAGGCTGGTAAAAAGGTGGTGCGCCAACTATGACCCGGAATACGGCTGCCTCCCGCTGGACTGTGAGTGCTATATGCTCAACAAGTGGTGGACGGGTGCGTATTGCCGTTATTTCCGGGAGGCGGTCTTACCCCTTGCCCCGGAGCTGGCGCGGGCCTTGTCCGGCCCCGGCCATAAAGCGGAGCTGCGGGCCTGCGCCGTCTGCGGGAGACTATTCCCCCGGCAGGGCAAACGGGCCTTCTGCTCCGGCACCTGCAAGGAGGTCGCAAAGCGCAAGCGGCAGCGGGAATATATGCGCCGACAGAGGGCGGCATGTGGACATTTAGGACCTGAAAACCCCTTGTAAACAGGGGCTTTCCGGGGCCGGAAACAGGGTGGGTAATATGATTTCCCATCCCACCCCTGTTTTGCAGAGAAAAAGCTAACATTTGGGAAAAGACACGGACAAGCAAAGATAACTTCGGGCCAAGTTGGCCCGAAGTCAAAAAACAAAGGAGGTATTTACTATGCAGGAAAAAGAAAACTATCTCAAAAACGCGGAGCTCGGGACGGAGCAAAACTACAACATGATCGACGGCATCCTCAACAACGGCTTGAAACCAGCCGAACATGAAACTTCCACACCCGGCAGGTCCAAGAAGACTGATGACGAGCGCAGGCTCAAGCACAGAAAACACAGGGATACCCCTGAACGATAAACCGGGAGGTGCCTATGATTCAATCCATCCAAGACTACGAAAACTGGCGCGACCGTCAGTACGACCTGCCCGAACCGGACAGCACAACGCCTGATGAACACGCGACCTATGCCTATTCCCACGACTATCCCGATGATACCAAGCTGGAATACGTCAGAGACGGCGAACACGCCGAGCTGCGTCTGTCCTTCACCTCGGAAGACCCGGACACCAGTGTTGAGGAAATGCTGCTTGGCAGTGACAACGTCGAATCCTTGCCGGAACTGGCCTCCGACCTTCGCGCCGACATATCCTCCTATCTGGACGCGCAGGACACCTCGTCTTTCTTCGAGCAGCAGGGGATTCCACAAGCGCCTGATGACAGGGCGGCTCAATGGGATGATTTCACCCGCACCGCACTCTATGCCTTCGAGGCTATTCTGAAGGATGTAGAGCGCGGCATGGATACACAGCTCACATGGAAGCCCATCGAATCGGACAAGCGGGATTGGCTCTATTCTGCGCGTGATAAGCAGGACGCGGAACGCAGCTGTATCGGCCACCTGCGCGGAGATTTTGGCCGCGATGACAATGAATTCTGGACAAGCTGGTTTGATCACCAGATAGGTTTGAAAACTGTATCATTCCGGGATGAGCTGCAAGCGGTGGTCAATGGTTTTCACGAGGAAGGCGGACTCTTGCAGAGCTTTTCCAGCATGAGCAAGCTGTGCCGGAACGGTCTTCCCTGCGATACCAGCTATGGCTTTCATGCCGAGTCCCAGCATTACGAATACTGTCTGCGCTGTACGCCGCGCCGTGGAGATTACAACTTCTACCTCTACTGCTACGACAAAAGCGCCCAGCGGGTGCTTGCCCCCAAACAAGCTGCGGTGCAGCAGCCACCTGCGCATACCAAACCCAAATGCAAGACCAATGAAAAGGAGCGATAGTGTGAAAACATCAAGCACAACGACAAACAAGGCACCGCCGAAGGAAAGGTATAGCAAACAAGCCCGCAAAGGGCGATTGAAATTGTGAATGATCTACCCAGTCAACGCGGCGAGCGAAACGGTATCCTCCTGTAACACTCCCAGCGAAACAAGGAACTTAACGGCATCCTTGGCGGAAGAAACGATTTGCTTGCGCTTGAGTTGTTCAGGCATATCGTACTTCTGTAAATCGCAGGGGTTGAACACCTCGCCGGTCTTGAGCATGGCAAAGACGGCGGTAAGGATCATTCTGGCAATGGCGATGATGGCGCGCTTTTTGCCTCTGCGTTTGGAGATACGCTCGTACTTGGACTTGAAGTAAACACTCTTGGTGGACTTGACCGCCGCATGTGCGGCTTGTACCAACGCAGGCTTCAGGTAAACCCCGGCACGGGTGATTCTCACGGATTTCTTTTTCCCGGCAGATTCGTTGTTGCCCGGCGTCAGCCCCGCCCAACGGCACAGGCGCTTGGAGGAGCCAAATTCGGACATATCCGTGCCAATTTCCGAGATGATCGTAATGGCGAGATTACGGTCAACACCCGGAATGGTACAAAGCAGGGAGATTTGGCTCTCGTATTCAGAAACCATCTTGTTGATTTCAGCGTCGAGTCTGGCAACTCTGGCGTTGATATCGGAGAAATGCTCCTGAATGATGCGAACACGCTCCTTCTGCTCGGCGGACATCTTGAAGCCCTCGACAGCGGCCATGACATCTGCGGACTTCTTCTTGGCAGTGCGTTGGAGCAAGGATGCGCAGTAAGCCGGGTTTACGACATCCGTATCCAGGAGGTAATTTTGAATCGCCGTTGCGGATTTACCAAACATATCGGACAAGACGGCATCCAGCGTCGAATTGCACACAGTGAAAGCATTCTGGAAGCGATTTCTTTCACTGGAACGCATGGAGATGAGCTTGTAACGGTATCTGGTAAACTCGCGCAGCACACGAATCTTCTTGTTGGGAACGAAACTGCCGGGAACAAGCCCCATTCGGAATAGGTCGCCAATCCACCTGGAATCCTTGGTGTCGTCCTTGTTACCCTTCACAGCGGATACCCACTTAGGGTTGGCGACAACGACGTGAACGACATCCTCAAGGATATTCCAAACCGGAATCCAGTATTTGCCCGTACTCTCCATGCAGACATCCTTGCAGTTATTGTCAAGGAGCCATTGTTTGAAAGCGAGCAAATCACGACTGAAAGTAGAGAAACGCTTCTTATGGTACTTTAGAACAAGCCCATCCGTTTTGATGATGGTGGCGACGAGAAAGGTTTTGTGAACATCGACGCCACAGCAAATCGGATATGTGAGTTTCATGACGACCCTCCCTTCATCGTTGGAGAGAGGCAGGGACTGAGCCGCCACACATTTAGGCAATAGCTAAAACAATCCTTAGTGTGCGGCCTCTTACGACCACTTATTTGTGCTTGAAAGGCGACTCTTGCACTGATTAAAATTCAGCCTTGCAGGATTGCTGCTTGCAACTCCTCCTACCGTGCTTTGTAGTGTGCCTCTCTCAAGCCCATTGTATCAGAAAACGGAAATCTTGCGGCTCCGTTTTCATCACTATTTGTGCCGGCTGCCGCACCGGCATGGGGATTAAAATGATGTACTTGATTGAACTGATGAATGCCCGTCATATGTCCCGTACCGATCTGAGCGACCTGAGCGGCGTGCCCGAATCCACGCTGCGCGACATTCTGACCGGCAAGGCACAGCTTGACCGCTGTGAGGCGGCGACGCTGTACAGCATCGCGGAGGCGCTGGATGTTTCCATCGAAGACATCCTGCTCAGCTATTGGGATGAGCTTGAGGAAGCCAACGCGCCTGATACCTTCGCCGTCCATGAGGAGGGCACCCTCATGCCCTTCTATCTGCTGGTTGACGCCACCCTGAGCAAGCTGCACAAGGAGGGTGATCTGGCCGTTATTAGACACATTCGTGCAAACGAATGGATTGAACAGTTTTGGGATGGCGGGCTGTATCGGGCAGCGCTGTTCCTGCTCGGCCTGACGGACTATCTGTGCAGGAGAAACGGTGTCAAGCCAGATTCCAAGTTTGACGCCTGCCGAAATGCGCGTCTGGACAGGGCGGTGTATGCTCTGCGGACGCTGGAAGAAAACGACGACGCCTGCGCCTTTGAGGAAGCCCGCTGCTATGCCGAGAACAATGCGATTCCCGAGCTTACGCGCTTCAATATCTACATGACGGAGGACGACATTCGCCAAATGGCGTGATGCTCCTCCGGCTCGGACGTGATTGTCCGGCCGGAGAATCGAGGTACTATGACTGAAAAACAGATACTCAAAAGCATCAAGGCGCTGGCTGCCGGTGAATGCGCGAACTATAACGGCGGCTTCTGTGCCGAAACCGACCGGCGCTGCCATCTGATCAACCCGAAATATGATTCCATCCGGGATGGCATGATCGACTGTGACTATTTTCTGGAGTGCGTTCTGCCCGCCAACTGGGAATTGAGCGATCTTGTCTCCTATGCGCTGTGGTATGACGAGGCGGAGGACGATGACCTGCCATCCAACATGAAGCGCTGCGAGGTATGCAAAGCCCTCTTTGTGCCTGCCAACGCCCGACAAAAGTATTGTAAGGGGTGTGCCGCCAAAGTGAATCGTGATCAAACGAGGGAACGGATGTATCTTCAGCGGCGAAATGTTTGATTTGAAGCCCTGTTTGGGGTCGAAAAAGCCTTGCAGCGCAACGCTTTTGAAAAACCAAAAACGCCTATTTTCGAGCAGGACGACCCGTTGATCGTCCTTGCTCGTTTTTCCTTTTGAAATCAAACGTTGGAGGTTAGAGGATTCATGAATCTTTATTTCTCGACTGAGGAAATCAATCTGCTTTGCATCTATGATGCCGGTGATCGGCGCAAAACCATCCGGTCGCTGCGCAACATGAAGCGCTATCTCATGTATGACGAAGACGAGCTTCGTTCCCTGACGGAAGGCGCAATCTCGAAGCTGAAAAACATGACGGATGCTGAATTCGATGAGCTGATCCGCGAAAACACATCGGATTTTTTCGACTTGGATTGACGGAACACGACTAATGGACAGGAGGACTCCCTATGGCAACGAAAGCACAGGTTTACGCAACGCTGGCTGATGATACCGCCCGAAAGATCACCGGCGATTACCTCGATTGGGCGGCATTTCTGGATACATCATCCAGATTGTACAAGTACCCTTTTCACGATCAACTGCTGATCTATGCCCAGCGCCCGGATGCGACGGCCTGTGCCGAGTACGATATTTGGAATGATACGATGCGACGTTATATCCGGCGTGGCTCCAAGGGCATCGCGCTGCTCTCTCCTGGGCCTGGTGGCATGTCTGTCCGGTATGTCTTTGACGTATCGGATACCGGCGAACGCCGCGGCTCCCGAAGGGTTGAACCCTGGGTGCTGGCAGAAGGCAATATGGAGCCTGTCAAGCAGATGCTGGAAAACGCGTACTACGCTGACGCCTCCATGCCCTTATCCGGCCAGATCGGCCAGATCGCAACGCAGCAGGCGTTAGCCTATTGGCGCGAGCATAGGCGGGACATCATCGACAGCGTTGACGGTTCGTATCTTTCGGAGTACGATGAATTCAACATCGGGGCTTCCTTCCGGAAAGCCGCCGCTGCCAGCATCTCCTACAGCCTCCAGGCGCGCTGCGGACTGGAGCCGGAGCTTTTCCGGGAGGATTTCACCGAGGTGCTTGACTGGAACACACCCGCAACTGTGGCGGAGCTTGGCAAAGCAGTTAGCGAGATTTCAGGCCAGGTGCTGCGCCAAATCGAAAAGACCATCCGACAAGTGGAAAGGAGTATGGAGCATGAGCGAACTGATTTACAGGAAGAACGGGGACTATCTGCTGCCCGACCTGGGTCTGACCGAAGCGGAACGCAAGCCGCTGGGCAAGTACGGGAGGATGCGGCAGCGCTACCTGGAGGAGAGCCGTCCGGGCCTGTATACGAGGCTGCTCCTCAGCGGCAACCTGATGACGCACCTTCAGGAGATCGAGGAGACGGCCCAGAACCGTCTGGACAACCTGATGAACCATCTGACGAAGGAAGCGGGCGTGACGGAGGAACTCAAAGCCCAGAATCAGATGGCGTGGGTGGGCCTGATGAACAACTGCAAGGCGCAAGCGGAAGAGATGATCCTGTCGGAGCTGATTTACGCCTGACGGACTATGAGCCGCAGCAAGAGCAACTGAGCTTCATCCTTCCAACGGAATCGGAACAAATTCAGATCATTGACAGCATGGAAGCGGAGAGCATCGGAATGATGCCCTTCGCTTCTTTGGTTTCCCAGGAAGTCGTGGATGAATTCCTGCGCGTCGGCGGCAATTCGGACGATCTCAGGCTGGTCATCGGCACGGCCATTATGAAGCAGCTTTCCACTGAATCCGTTGCGGACTACATGTGCCGGAGCTTTCATGGTGGAAACGGCCTGAAGGTAGATGGCAGGCAGTACAGCGCCTGGTACGATGAGGATGGTATTCACTTTTCGCTGGGAAAATCTGCCCGATACGTAACCATGGCGCAGACCCTATCGTGGGAGGATGCCGCCAAACGGGTCGGAGAACTCATGAAATCAGGACAATACATGAGCATGATGGAGCTTGCTGCTGCCCCTGCGCATGAGCGCGCTGCACTATCCCAGAGCTTGTGGTATATGTACAGCGAGACGGCACCGGAAGCTCAAGGCTTTTTCCCTTCCATTGAAGCGATTCACGGCGGCGGCTTTCCTGAAGAAACCAGCCGTTTGGCTGATCGGCTTGCAGACCCGCAATTTCTATCTACCCTCACTGCTGAGGTAGAGCGCTTTGCAGGGGCATACGAAGATAATCACGATCTGATGCGGTTCCACTACCATCGCCCCGAACAGGTCTTACAGGCATTGAAGGAGCTGACGCTCCCTCGTAGGGAGTACGATTCCCTGCTGACGGAGGTCTCGCGTCCCGATGGTTTCATTACAGAGGATGAGCTTGGCGCTTTTCTTTCGTCTGGGAGCAGCATGGAGGGTGGAAAGGATCGGATTTACCGTTACTTTACGGATATTCCCGCCCATTCCACGAAGGAAAAAGCGGATTTCCTCAAGTGTGAATACGGCATTGGCGGGCGTTCACACGCACTTTCGAGGAGCGATGGCAGTTCGGAGAGCCACGACAGCAAGGGCATTAAGCTCACGAAAAAAGGCTGTCCCGAGGTTCATCTGAACTGGAACGAGGCAGCCAAGCGAATTGATAGGCTCGTCAGTCTGCATCGGTATCTGACGCCAGAAGAAAAAGCTCAGTTTCAGCAAAGTGCCCAGCGCAATTCCCTCTTTGACACCTACAAGGTGGTCAAGGAAAGCCACCCCGACGATATGGTGCTGTTTCAGGTGGGTGAATTCTATGAATTATACGGCGAGGATGCTCGGACTGCCGCCTCTATGCTGGGGCTGACGCTGACCTCCCGCCTTGTTCCCGGAGCGGGGCGAGTGGATATGTGCGGTATTCCCGCCCACCAACTGGAGCAGTATGTAGAGCAGCTCCGGGACAAATATGATGTGACGATCTCCGCTGTTGACTGGGACAGCCAGGAGCGCCGTGTGTCATCCCGTCCATCGATTGACCATGAGGCGGAACGAGACATTGACGCCTACGAAGCCGAATTCGGGGCAGACGGCACACGGGTCTTTGGGAGCAGCACAATAAGGTCGGAAGATACATCCACGCCGTCTCGTACTGAGATCACCCAGGCAGACATTGACGCGGCCATCCAGGAATGGAACGGCGATACATCAAGCAAGCGCGCCGTTGTGCGCCGACTGCGGGAAGGGGCTTCCCGCGCAGATATGCTCCATGTGCTCCGGGAGGAGTACGGCGATGATCTTCCATCGTTCCCGGTCAATGGCGTAAGTGGTGCGGGGGACATTCCCTGGGAGGAAATCCGCGACCGTGTGCTTAATTTGATTGAAGAAGATCGTTTTTTTACTGTAGAAGAACAGGACGCTCTGGAGGACATTGACCCCGTTTATATCCGAGAACGGCTGGCCGAATCCGGCATTGAAGGCGGAAAAGTCGTTGACCAGGAGAAGTTTGCCCAAAATCCGTTCATCCGGCAGGTTGAGCAGACTGTTGCCCAGATTATTCAGGAGGAGGCCGAACTAGAAGAATCGGAACAATCGCAAGGCACTTCGCCAACGGTACGGGAAGTTTACGAGCAGTTTCTACCTATTGTTAAGAGCCTTGTATTGGAAGATGAGGCTTATCAAAATGCCTGCAAAAATTCGGACAGGGAGAACGCTTATCTGGAAGGAGAAGCTGCTATTAAGCGAGTCGTGGCCACGATTCAGGATGCCCGCTTTATTGATCTGTACTATGGACTGGACAACTTTCACAACAGACTGCATAGCGACATTATACAAGCCACCTACCCTGAATTGTCTCAGCCTTTGCCGGATTTGACTGAACAACCTACCGTCCAGGCACCCGCCTATCAGGTGGGCGATACGGTTTATCTGGAAGATGGGAAACCTTTTATCATCGAGCGAATCAGCCCGTTGGGCATCGAGCTGCGCGACCCGTCGCTGACTTATCCCATTCTCCGGGCAGAAAGTCAGGAGAGCTTTGCCCGGCTCATGGAGCGATATCCGCAGCCTCAGAAGCAGCCGGAAATCACCTCCGAAACGGTCGCTGTTTACCCCGCCAAACAGAACGGCCTGCCCTATGATATCGTCATTGAGCGGATGCACACAGCACCCCAGAAGGAACGCCCTGAGCAGTCCACCACGCAGAACTTTCGTATCACCGACAACCACTTGGGCGAGGGCGGCGCGAAAACCAAGTTTGGCTACAATATCGCGGCTATTCGCACGCTCAAGCAAATCGAGGCCGAAGGACGAACAGCGACGCCAGATGAGCAAGAGGTGCTGTCTCGATATGTGGGCTGGGGTGGTCTGGCGGATGCCTTTGACGCGAGCAAGCCCGCGTGGACAGACGAATACCGGCAGCTCGCCGCAATCCTGACCCCGCAAGAATACGAAGCGGCACGCGCCTCCACACTCAACAGTCACTATACCAGTCCCACCGTGATTCAGGCTATCTATGATGCGGTGGGCAATATGGGCTTTACTTCTGGAAATATTCTGGAGCCGTCTATGGGCGTGGGCAACTTCTTCGGAATGCTCCCGGAAGCTATGCAAAGCAGCCGCCTGTACGGCGTAGAGCTGGACGGCATCACCGGACGCATCGCCCAGCAGCTCTATCCCAAGGCGAATATCACGGTCGCGGGCTTTGAAACCACGGACAGACGGGACTTCTTTGACATCGCCATCGGCAACGTGCCATTCGGCAACTACAAGGTCAACGACCGGGCTTATAACAAGCTCGGTTTTTCTATTCACAACTACTTTTTCGCCAAGGCCATTGACCAGGTGCGTCCCGGCGGCGTGATTGCCTTTGTCACTTCCCGCTATACCCTCGATCAACAGTCCCCGGAGGTTCGCAAGTACATCGCCCAGCGCGCGGAGCTGCTGGGCGCGATTCGCCTGCCGAACAACGCTTTCCGCGCCAATGCCGGAACGGATGTCGTCTCGGACATCATCTTCCTCCAAAAACGGGATCATCCGATTGACATCGAACCTGATTGGGTGCATCTCGGCCAGAACGAGGATGGTTTTTCCATCAACAGTTACTTTGTCGATCATCCGGAGATGATTCTGGGCATTCAGAGCAGGGAAAACACGCAGTATGGCCGTCAGGATTTCACGGTTCTTCCCGTTGAAGGAGCAAGTCTCGCGGATCAGCTGCATGAGGCCATCCAGCATATCCATGGCAACTACCAGGAAGCGGCACTGCCCGACCTCGGTGAAAACGAAGCAATCGACGAGTCCATTCCCGCCGATCCCAATGTACGCAATTTCTCGTATGCCGTCGTGGATGGCCAGGTCTACTACCGGGAAAACAGCCGAATGGTCAGGCCAAGCCTGAACCAGACTGCCCAGGAGCGCGTGAAAGGCATGGTTGAACTGCGCGATCAGGTGCATCGGCTGATTGACGCACAGCTCGACGAACACAGCGATGAAGAGATCGCCGTCATGCAGCAGGAGCTGAACCGGACGTATGATGCGTATTCAGCAAAATATGGCCTCATCAACGACCGCGCCAACCGCCTGGCCTTTTCGGACGATTCCTCGTATTATCTGCTCTGTTCGCTTGAGATTCTGGATGAGGAGCATCGCCTCAAAGGCAAGGCGGACATGTTTACCAAGCGGACGATCAGGCAGAGACACAGTATCGACCATGCGGACACAGCTTCCGACGCGCTGGCTGTGTCCATCGGGGAGCGGGCAAAGGTCGATCTCCCCTTTATGTCGCGGCTGACAGGCAAGGACGAAAAACAGCTTGCCGAAGAGCTCACCGGCGTGATCTACCGCATCCCCGGTACGGATGCGCAATATGTCACGGCAGATGAATACCTTTCGGGCAATGTACGTCAAAAGCTGCGCGAAGCAAAGCTGGCAGCGCAGTCTGACGCTTCCTTCCAGACCAACGTGACGGCGCTCACTGCCGCCCAGCCCAAAGACCTGGAGGCATCGGAGATCGACGTCAGGCTCGGCGCGACGTGGATTTCGCCGGACTATATTCAGGATTTCATGTATGAGTTGCTCAATACGCCATACTACCAGCGCCGTGCGATTGATGTGCATTTTTCGCCCCATACCGCCGAGTGGCGCATCAACGGCAAAACGGTTGTTTCGCGCAGCAACGTCGCCGCGTATGCTTCCTACGGCACAGACCGGGCGAATGCGTATAAGCTCTTAGAAGATGCGCTGAATCTGCGAGATACGCGCATCTTTGACACCATTCAGAATGCGGATGGCAAGGAGCAGCGCGTACTGAACCAGAAAGCCACTACCCTTGCCCAACAAAAGCAACAGGCCATTAAAGACGCTTTCCGTGAGTGGATATGGAAACAGCCAACCCGGAGAGAAACGCTTGTGAAGGAGTACAACGAGCGATTCAACTCGATCAGGCCCCGTGCGTATGACGGACAGCATATCGTATTTTCCGGCATGAACCCGGAAATCACGCTCCGCGAGCATCAGCGGAGTGCCGTCGCTCACATCCTGTATGGCGGCAATACATTGCTTGCACACCAGGTAGGGGCAGGGAAGACGTTCGAGATGGTCGCCGCGGCAATGGAAAGCAAGAGACTGGGCCTCTGCCAAAAGAGCATGTTCGTCGTGCCGAATCACTTGACGGAGCAGTGGGCTTCTGAATTCCTGCGTCTCTATCCTTCCGCAAGGATTCTGGTCACAACAAAAAAAGATTTTGAAACGAGCAACCGCAAGAAATTCTGTGCGCGTATCGCTACCGGGGACTATGACGCGGTCATCATCGGCCACTCCCAGTTTGAAAAAATCCCCGTCTCCCATGAACGTCAGGAACAGCTGCTTCAGGATCAGATTGACGAAATCATGATGGGCATCACGGAACTCAAGGAGAGCAACGGAGAGCGTTTTTCAATCAAGCAATTGGAGAAGTCCAAAAAGCAGCTGGAAACCAAGCTCCAGAAGCTGAAAGCGGAGGAGAGGAAGGACGATGTTGTAACCTTTGAACAGCTCGGTGTAGATCGGCTCTACGTGGACGAGGCACACTCCTACAAAAACCTCTTTCTGTACACCAAGATGCGCAATGTTGCCGGCATCTCCGCTACGGAAGCACAGAAATCCTCTGATATGTTCATGAAGTGCCGGTACATGGATCAATTAACCGGCGGGCGAGGCGTAATCTTCGCGACAGGCACGCCTGTCTCCAACAGCATGACGGAATTGTATACGATGCAGCGGTATCTGCAATATGCCGCGTTGCAACGTAGCGGCATGACCCATTTTGACGCCTGGGCATCCACCTTTGGCGAGACGGCGACGGCAATCGAATTGGCCCCTGAGGGTACTGGTTATCGGGCCAGAACAAGGTTCAGTAAATTTTTCAATCTCCCTGAACTCATGAACGTATTCAAGGAAGTCGCTGATATCAAAACGGCGGATCAGCTTCATTTGCCTACACCTGAAGCCCATTACGAGACCATCGCCGTCAAGCCCAGCCCGCAGCAGCAGGAGCTGGTGCAGGCCCTATCCGAACGCGCCGCGGCGGTTCATCAGAAACTCGTTGACCCCTCCGAGGACAACATGCTCAAGATCACGGGCGACGGGCGCAAGCTGGGCCTCGATCAGCGGCTCATCAATCCGCTACTGCCCGACGACCCGGACAGCAAGGTCAACGCCTGCGTGCGCAACATCTTCCGAATTTGGGATGAGAGCAAAGGGCAGAGGCTGACACAGTTGGTCTTTTGCGATATTTCAACGCCCAAGCCCGTTTCAGACGACCAGATGCCGGAATTCAACGTCTATGACGACATCCGGGCCAAGCTGATCGCGCAGGGCGTCCCAAAGGAAGAAATCGCATTCATCCATGATGCGGATACGGAGGTAAAAAAGAAGGAACTGTTCGCTAAGGTTCGTTCTGGTCAGGTGCGCGTGCTCATGGGCAGTACCGCTAAAATGGGCGCGGGCACCAATGTTCAGGACAGGCTCATCGCCCAGCATGATCTGGATTGTCCCTGGCGTCCTGGTGATCTGGAGCAGCGTGCGGGTCGTATCGTCCGTCAGGGCAACCGCAATGAAAAAGTGTTCATCTATCGGTATGTGACAGAGGCCACCTTTGACGCCTACCTCTGGCAGACGGTCGAAAACAAACAAAAATTTATCTCGCAGATCATGACCAACAAAAGCCCTGTTCGTTCCTGTGATGACATGGACGAAACCGCGCTTTCGTATGCTGAAATCAAGGCGCTGTGTGCCGGCGATCCCCGTATAAAAGAAAAGATGGATTTGGATGTGGATGTTGCGAGGCTGAAGCTGATGAAGGCCGATCATCTGAGTAAACAGTATCGGCTTGAGGATCAGCTGCTCAAGGATTTCCCGCAGGAAATCGAACGCGATACCCAGCTGATTGCCGGCTTTGAAAAGGATATTGCCACGATTGAGGCGCATCCGCTTCCGCAGGAGGATTTTGTGGGCATGATGGTGGGCGGCAAGCTGATTCTGGACAAGGAGGAAGCTGGCAAAGCCATTCTTGCGGCATGCAAGGAAGCCGCTAAGGGTATGGACGCCGAGTTTGGCTCCTATCGAGGATTGACGATGAGCATCTCTTATGATTCCTTCATTAACAAATTTCAGCTCATCCTTCATGGTTCCGTCTCCCACCGCATGGATGTTGGCAATGATGCAAGAGGCAACATCACCCGTCTTGACAACACCATCGCACAAATTCCAAAGCGTATGGAAGAAACGGCTGCGCGTCTTGCCGCCGTGCGCCAGCAGGTTGCCGACGCTAAAGAGGAAGCCGGCAAGCCGTTTCCTCAAGAGGATGAACTAAAAACCAAGAGCGCACGCCTGGCAGAGCTGAATGCAGCACTGGATATTGACAAAACAACTGCAACAAAGCAGCAGGAGAAGCCTCGTCGGGGCGAGGAACGATGAGCGGAAACGTCATTTTCTTTGCGAATCGAGGTGATCTATGAATCTGTTTGAATCCGTAAAAAGCAGCATAACCACGCGAGAAGCTGCCGAGCACTACGGCATTCATGTTGGCAGGAGCGGCATGTGCCGATGCCCATTTCACAATGACAGGACACCCAGTATGAAGGTGGACGAACGCTTTCATTGCTTTGGATGTCAGGCGGATGGTGATGTCATCAGCTTCACCAGCCGCCTTTTCGATCTTTCTCCCAAAGACGCTGCGCTGAAACTGGCTTCGGATTTTGGCATTGCTTATGACGAGCACCTGCCTTTGTATATTGTCAGAAAGCATCCTGAAATCAGCAAAGAAGAAAGGTTCCAGCATCAGGCGTCCTACTGCTTCAGTGAACTGGCAGCTTACAGAAATCAGTTGGTGCAATGGCAGGAGCAGTATGCTCCGCAATCTCCAGACGACGACCTTCATCCCCGATTTCTGGAAGCGCTACATCATCTGGATGATGTAGAGTATCAGCTCGATGTGCTGCAATATGGAACAGATCAGGAAAGGCAGGAAGCCGTTCAGGAATACATGCAGAACCAAACAAAACCCCAGGAGGTAACGACTATGAGAAAAGACTTCGATCCTATCCCCGTATATTATGAAACCGCTGCCCATGCGCGCGAACATGGCGAACTCGATCTGTTTCGACTTTCACATCAAGAGAACATCGCCTGTAAAAGGGACATAGAGGATGCGATTGCCCGCCATTTTGACGGCATGCATCTGGACAATGAAGCGGTCACAGAAGTCCTCGACCAATACGGAGAGGAGCGCGTCTCCGTTGTGCTTGCGGCGACTGTTCAGATCAGAGGCTGGGATGGCCGCTTTTCTTCTTCCAACAAGGATTGGGCCTGTTCAGTCACTTTGCCGGAAGCGCAAGCAGCGAACGGCCTTGATCGCCGGGATGATTACACCGTGGCTTCTCATTCCACCGTTCTGGACGGTTTCATCCGGCTTGCCCGCAAAGAGATCAAGGAGCGAAGGCGATCTCTTAGCGAAGAAAAGAGCAGTCCGGCGACCATGCCTGAAACCAAAACACCCAAGCACAAATCCCACGACATGGAGAGATAGGTGATGAACTCAAATGGGTGAAAAGCGATTTGCGATATTGCTCACCGATACGCAGCATGTAAAGGTCTTGGTGTGTGATTTCCCAAAAGAGATACTGCTCGGTCGCATTCGAGAAACTGATGAATCTTCACGACGACAGCCTTGCAGAAAAGGCAGTATGGAGAGATAATCATGGTGGAAAAGGAAAAACGGCTGATCCAGCACAACTTCAAGACCACCGAAACTGAAGCGGAGATCATCAAGAAGAAGATGAAGTCCCTTGGTATCACGAACACGTCCGCCTTCCTTCGGTCGATGGTGCTCAATGGCTACATTCTAAAGCTGGATCTTCCGCAAATCCGCGAAATGATACGCCTGCTGAGCAACATGACCAACAATCTCAACCAGATTGCAAAGCGTATGAACGCTCATGGGCAAATCTACGAAACCGAAATCGACGAGATCATTCAGAAGCAGGATGAGCTATGGAAGATGATAAACCGGCTGCTGACCGTCTTGGAGCGAACAGCATAACGAGGAGGAACATCCCATGATCAAGACTACACTGCGAATCGCGCTGACCCCCGCCATCCTGATCGTCAGATTGCTGCTCGGACTGACCGCCTTCATTACGTCCATCGCTTCCTCGATCCTCGGTTTGACCGTATCCCTGTTTGCCCTCTTGTCCTTGGTTGAGTTCTTCATTGGATACTGGCAAAACGGTATTGCGTTCCTAGTGCTTGCGCTTCTGGTCAGTCCCATTGGACTGCCTGCTATCGCCAACCTGCTGCTGAACAGGCTGGATCACATGATCGGTTTCCTGGAAGGTCTTCTTTGCTAAAAGCACATCACGCGGCGATTTGTGTTCATCACAGATCGCCGCTTTTCATTTATACTGAGGAGGAGTTCATGGCAACAACCCGCATTATGTCGATGCACATCAACAAAGGAAAGACGATCTCGCAATGCTTGAAGGAGCGAGTTGAATATATCAAGAATCCGGATAAGACGGAGGGCGGCGAACTCATCTCATCCTACGCCTGTTCTCCCGAAACCGCTGACCACGAATTTCTGCTTGCGCGCAATGCGTATCTTGCCAATACCGGCAGACAGATTCATAATGAAGTGATCGCTTATCAGCTCCGCCAGTCCTTCAAGCCTGGCGAGGTTACGCCGGAGGAAGCGAATCAAATCGGATACGAGCTGGCCTCCGAATTGCTGAAGGGCGACTATGCGTTTATCGTAGCCACCCATACAGACCGCAAACACATTCATAATCATATTGCGTTTTGCTCGGTTTCGCTGGAATGCACGCACAAATTCAGAGATGTTATCCGTTCAGGAAAACTGGTGGCCGAGCTTAGCGACAAGATCTGCGAGGAGCATCGCCTATCCGTAATCAAGAACCCGCAGGACAAAACCGTTTCCTATGATAAGTGGCTGGGGAACAACGCAAAAACCAGCGGCCGCGATTGGCTGCGAATGACGATTGACGCTGCGCTGCGAATGCAGCCAGATGGATTTGATGCGCTAATGCAATTGCTTGAAGACGCCGGATGCTGGATTAAGCGAGGCGCTCAAATCAGCATCAAACCTCCCAATGGAAAGCGTTATGTTCGTCTGGATACGTTGGGAGCGGAGTATACAGAAGCTGCCCTGCGTTCTGCGCTTACCGGTCATCGTGTTCATATTCCCAAGGTACCAAGAAGTCAGTTCACGCCCAGTCAGGTGGAACTGCTGATTGACATTGAAGCAAAGCTCCGTGCAGGCAAAGGAAAAGGTTATCAGCGTTGGGCAGAAAGGCACAACACAGACGCCGTTGCCAAGTCGATGATCTATCTAAAGGAGCACCATATTTCTTCCTATGACGAGCTTGAGGAGAAATTGCGCTCCGCACTTGCCAGCCGAAATGCGCTCAAGGATAGAATCCGAACCGCTCAATCACAGATGACTGAGATTCGCAACCAGCGGAATGCGATTCTTAGTTACCGCAAAACCAAAGACATCTATACACAATATCGGGAATCGGGCTGGTCGCCAGCGTTCTATCGGGAGCACAAAGCAGAGATCGAAGCACACAAAAAGGCACAGGCCATCTACAGTGCCGCTGATGGAAAGCTGCCGACATTGGCCGAGCTTTCAGAGGAATTTGACCGACTGCTTAATCAGAAACGCGAAGACAGCGAAGTTCTCTCTCAACATAACACGGAACTTCGCGATCTTCGTCATATCAAAACCAACCTCGATACCCTCTTATCCGATGAGGATTATGAGGCCGATCTACACAACCACGCTATACCTTCCGAACCCGATCAGCACCGCAGCTGTGAATCTGTGGAGCGATAGACGAAAGCCCTATGCCTTTCTGCGTCAAAAGCGATTAGGCATAGGGCTTTTTTCTTTTGGAGTGGGCGTAAGCCCAAACGGAGAATGCGCAAGCATTCTTCATAACCGCAGAGCATGCTCTGCTTAAAGGGGATTGGGGGCAGGTGCCACCAACAAGCAAAGTGCAAAAAGTATAACGTTTGCCCTGCTTGCACCGATTATCTCAAATTTGACATAACAATGCCAAATCAGTATGAAATCTCTCCAATCAGCTCATTGGCTTCATTGATAAATCCTTTCCAGATCACTTCAGATTCGGAGTACTTATAAACAGCTGCAACCCATTGACCGCCCGCGTCAACAAAGTCATCTGCATATTCCCATTGTGGCTCAATAACATAGGCTCCTGTCGTGTCCACAAATCCGTATTGCCCATCAACCTCGACGCGCGCGAGCATATTGGCGGTAAAGTCGTATGCCGCATCCCATTCGGAGGAGAGTACGATGTCCCCGTTTACACTCGCAAAGCCGCATTGACCTACAGGATCATCAAGCGGCCCTACGATCCGTTCTTCGTCAATTACGCGAATCCAGCCGTTTGTGAGCTCGTTATAACCATCGTGATAGGGATAAATAGTCTCTGGGAACGTGGACAGTGTTTCGCCGTCCATGCTCAAATATCCCCACGTGCCGTCGCCATAGTTTACAAATCGGAAATATTGGTTCTCCTCAAACCATGTGATAGAATAGTTACTGTCGATCTCGGCGATCAGCTTTCCTGTATTGTCAATGAGTTTTGTCGATTCATCGTCGTTGAGAGTATACCGATTTTCAGCTTCATAGAACAAGGTTTCACCAGGCTCCAAACTCAAAACAGTCTCCCCATCTGAATGAACCCATTTCCACTTGTTTGTGCCAGGATCGGTTACGCGCCAAATATCTTCTTCAAGGCTACCTACAAGAGGTGCTGAGGGCCACTGCGCGGGCATAATGACATTGCATTCATAATCAGCAATGCCCCACAGGTCATTTTCACAATAGGCGACGAGCTGATCGCTGAGCCATTCAAATTCCGTCCACGTTTCAGGCACGAGATGATGCTGTTCTCCCTGAACCAGATATATTTCTTTCTTTCCATTCGGCTGGTAAACAATATGCTGCCACAAGTCTACATGCTTGTCGAAGAATAGACGGCCCCGGTCAAAGGACTCATCTACTCTAATTTCATCCAATGGCGCAAAAAAGATATATTCCCACCACACCTCTGAGGTTAATTGACCGTTTGTATCGATTTGATTGTATTGATCCTCGTATCTGATGAAGAGTTTTCCATTTTCAAATTCATACAACATCAGATCAAACTTTGTGTTCGAGAGCCATTCGCCTTCTGTATTCATCAGTTGCATGACCTTTTTGTCGTCAGCGCTGTACCATGATACCAGCAGGACATCTGGAGGCACGGCTTCCGAGGTGCAATTCGTTGGAATGGCCTCAATCTCATCGCATGCAAACGGCTTGACAATGATTTTGCCGGAGCGGTCAATCCTCCCCACTTTATCATCAACATAGATATTTGCCTGCTGTGTTGCGTCAAAATAGCCTACGCCATCAAACTCGGCAGCATGCAAAACATTCCCATCTGTTGCTTGCAGCCCAATCTTGCCATTCTCTTTGAAGAAGGCAACGTCTCCCTGCGCAGCGTAGACTTGGCGTTCTTCCGCCAGCGCGGTGTCGCAGATGGTGAGAATCAGGAGTAGAAACACCGTAAGTATATTCAGTGCATAGCGTCTCATAATCACCATCTCTCTATACCTTATGTGTCATAGAAGACCCGCGCATTGCTGGCGTTTACAATACAGATCCTTTAATTCGTCATTGTACTTTCACACCGCAAATCGTCTTTATCTCTTAGAACGAATTTTACATCGAACTCAATCCGTTCAAAAGATTTCCATGTATATCGATGTACCCAAATTTTCTATCTTGGTTATCCATTTTTTGAATAACCCGAGCCACTGGACCATCCACTCCCAAGATAAATTCACCGCATGAGTCCCATTCTTGGTCATAGGCGCGCTCTCCGTTTTGTGTAATATGAGTCCATTTTCCCGTTGAATTCAACAAGACTGCAGCGAGCCCTTGACTAAAAGGTTTCGTTTGCCCCCATTCCGTCGATGAAAGAATCGTTCCGTCGATGTACATATATCCTACTTCTTCTGTTTCCATCATTTCTATTTCGATCCATCCTTCGCTGTATTGACCGAAAGAATCAGGCTGTATCTTATTTCCATCAACACAGGAGAGAACGGTTCCGTCAGAATCCATAAATCCCCATTGGTCAGAATCTGTCTCGTATTGGATATATCCATTCCCTACAGGATACAATACAACGTAGTTTTCAGAAGACAAATCCTTAATGATGTTACCCGAATTGTCCATCACGGCAGCAAAGTTCTCTTTCCAGACTATCCACCTGTCTGCTGTGATATAAGAGATGTTGTCGTATATTGAATCAATCATAAGATTTCCTGATTGATCCAAAAGACCGGTCTTTCCATGATTCTTAACCAGAAAATAGTTTTCATCTTGAGTTGATGTCACTTGATCCCATTGAAGTGGGCAGATAACCGAACCGTTCTCATCCATCATTCCCCATTTTGAACCCGCCTGATAATAGTAACCATGACTCAACTTTATCACATATTCACATGCTATCTCAGAAGACAGGGGCTGTTGAGAGAGTGTACTCAAGACCCATTTATTATCCTTGTAGCTGTGTTTTGCAAATACCGTTCCATTCATATTCATTCGTATTTTTTTTGAGTCGGTAGTTAACGTAACCGTATTTCTATCTATATACAGATCGTCCCACCAATCATCAAGCAAAAGTTCGCCCGCCATGTTGATCATATTCCATTTTCCATTCTGCTGGACATAGGCTATTCCATTCTTAAATCCATATGCCTTATCCCAACATGCCTCAGTAATCAACCTACCATCCAAAGAGTAAAAGCCATATTGCGATTTGTCATTTTTCGTGGTTGAAAATAACAAAGCCTCATCATAAACCTCTGTATATCCCGTATGTTGATATTGAAGAAAGCCTATGGAATTACAATGGATAGGAGGGACAACAACCTCGCCATCCATACGAATCTTTCCCTTGCGATCTCCTATACGGATTTCAGCTAAGCCATACTCATCAAAATAGCCAATATAATCATATATAGCGTCGCAAAGCACAGCGCCATCTAAGTCTTGAATGCCCATTTTCCCATTACTGCTAAAGCAAACAATATTTCCTTGAGGCTCCCAGAGGGTCAGTGAAGCTTCGGCTGTTGCAGTTGTAGCCTGAAAGAGTAGGATGAGCATAAATGCCAGCATCATTTTTTTCATGTTGAAAGCCTCCTTAGTTTCCTGTGACCTTTAATTGATCGCCCCATCTAAACTCAATGCCTTTCGATATCCATTCATCATATTTGGCATCAAAGTTATAGATTTGCAATCCTTCACCCTTAGCGCCTATGCCGACAAGGGCATGATCCAAATGTATCGGTTGACCATCAGCGTCCATATAGTCGAAGTCTTCAATATAGGTATAAATCTTCTGATCTTGATATTGCTTATCTGAGCAAGATGCTATTGAGCCTTGCTAAGTTATGAGAGGCATTTTCTTCTACTGTAGTTGTAGGATAGCTGCTTGTTTTTATTATATTACTATCGATTATTCTACAATTTGGTATGGAATGAATAGCCTGTAATTTTTTAGGGCCAATCTTTTTTAGGGCTGATTCTGAAAAAAAGTTAAGCCAATGCAATGTGGTTGGCATTTCATCAACAACATATTTTTTTTCATTGGTCAATCCAAGATTTGCAACGCATCCCCAATATGGACAAAATAATTTGACTAACTCCATAAAAAGCTTTTCAATCCGAGTAATTACATCACTATTTTGCCAATTCCAGCATAATGGAAATTTTATAAGAACACTGTCTGTAAGCCGCGTGTGTCCTGAACCGATGTGCAATAAAAACGAGCATGAACATAATGAATCCAAAGAAGTAAAAAGACTCAGAGTATAGCCTGTTTTATCTATAAGTACAGTGTTATGCTCGGACTTATGTAATAAAGATTCAATGCATTCTTTTGATAGAACTGCTTCTTTTACTCCGTTTTTTTTGGAAGCGGGGATATAAAACGTTGAGAATTCAGGAATGCATTCTCGAGTTATTTCAATTATGTTTAGCATCTCTGAAGCAACATCTGTTGCATTATGTTTTTTTTCAAGGGAGGGTTTCCTCCACATCAAGAGAGTCAATCGTTCCAAATTACTTACGCCTCCTATATTTTTATTATTTTATCGGATCAAATACAAGAGAAATTCCTTCGATGTTTTGAGAAGAAAACAACTGTTCAAAAGCATGTAATGTACGTTCTTCTGAAAAATGCCATTCTATTAGAGCACCTTCGCTGGCAGCAATTTGACGACTTGCTTCATCAAGTAATGATGACTGCCCTCCAAACCAATCATAAAACTCCCCTGTGTTCACATCAATAAATTGAGAATAATGGTCTTTTGCTTCTAACAACACGCCATCTCTCATGCCATCGAATCGCACCCCGTTTTGCACCCATACTTCACCTTCGCGGCCAGTTACATAAGTTTGATAGCGCCTTGCTGAATCACTCATATATTCGTCTACTTTTTTCCAAGTCCCCGATAGAGTATCTACATCGTCACCATGTTTAATTATGGCTTCCACTGAGTCTGTCAGGTTGTCTCCCTGTTTTGCAATATCAGAAACCTCATCAGCACGCTTTCCCAAATCGGTAACAACATCGATCACATCATCAGCTTTGCTTATGGCGTTTCCGGATGCATCGACCAAATTGTCAACGTTTTTGATTACGGTACCCGTAGCGTCAATAAACTCATCTCCGTGCTTAAAGACGGGCTTTAATGATCCCAGAACGGGAATAAAGCCAATAAGATCAACCGCAACCCATCCTGCATTCCCCAAAGAAGGTTTATACCAGAATTGCTGTGCGCTATAAGTAAGATCACGAATATCTGTTATCGTGTCAGCAACAGGAATAAAGCTAACGCCGATTTGTGCCGCTGTGCCAACTAATGTAGTTTCTTCAGCATAATCCCCCTTTATAGCCTGATCAAGTGCCTGACCAACCGCCACTCCTGCCCGCTGCCAGAAAGAGGGCTCCCAAGCTTGCAGCATAGCCTGTTCCTGGTTGGCGTTGATAATATTCTGAATCCCTTCTGCTGTGGTTATAGTAACAGTACTGCCATCAGGTAAGGTGGCTGTTGCAGAACCGTTTGCAATCAGATCCATAACACCACGAATCATGATGGAATCACCGTATTCCATAATGAAGGAAATGATCTCTGCCTGTGTATAGGTTCCATGGGGTAAAACAATACGACCATAAGGATTTTTCGTAGTATGTAAGACCATTCCACCTTCAACAGTATACATCTGTTCGGTTCTGTTAATACTTGTGCTATTTGTGTTATCATCAAGTCCTAAGAACTTAGCACAGGCTCTTCGAATGATTTCATTCTTTTCAGCTTCGGAAACCGGACGAGTTTCTTCAAGTGCACGAATTTCCTCTTGTGCTTCGGCAAGGCTTTCTTTTACCTTTTGCCAAGCTGATGTTGCCGCATCTACAACAGGCATGATGACATTCTTTACAGCCTTTGCAACGCTTTTCACCTTTGAAATCACGGTATTGACAACGGTCTCTCCTACTAAGGCACTGGCGACTTTTTTGATGCCATTGCCAATAGTGCTAACCACTTTTTTCACCGAGTTGCCAATGGAAGACAACACATTACTCAGGCTACTTGCCTGTAATCCGTCCGCATCGATAAAGCTAATAGGGTTATTAAAAGTGAACAGATATGCATTGAAAGAATAGGTGATTAGCGGATTGGGAGGATAAATATCCTTCTGACTGAACCTGTTCAAAGCAGGTTCATATTGCCTGGCCCGCAGATTCAGCATGCCGGTGGCCGCGTCATAAGCCTCGGCATTGTAGGCAAAGCCGCTGACCTTCTGCACACCCATCTGCTCGCCATAGGCGGTGTAGGAGATGGACTGTACCTGCACGCTGACATCCGGCAGGGCAGAGGACACAGCCTCACCGGCAACCGGCATGGTGATTGCCTGCGCCACAGACCCGCGACCGTCATAGATGTAGCCGGTCCTGCTGTACGACGTGTATGCCGCAATGCGTTCTAAGCCATCCCGTTGGCCATGGCGGTGAGCTGGTTGCCCTTGTTGTAGCTCATGGAAAGGGCAATCGATTCTCCGTCCATGCCGGAGATGACCTTCCCGGTCATGTTCCCGGCCTTGTCGTAGGCATACTGCTCGCCGTAGCCTGTGGATTGCAGGAAGCTGGTGAGCTGGCCCAGCGCGTCATAGGCATAGGTATTCTCGGTGGTCTGGCCGTTTTCAGTGCGCACCTCGCCCGTGATGTAGCCGTTCTTGTTGTAGCTGTAGCCGAAGGCGATGTCGCTTGTGCCGCTGGTGGCCTGGGTGAGCAGATTGCCAACGCTGTCATAGCTGTATGCCGTTGTCAAGGTGCTGGATGCAGTTTCAATCCTCCGGCCTGCCGCATCGTAGGTGTAGGAGGCAGTACTCCCGTCTGGAATGAAGGGTTCACATTCAATTATTTAGATCTTTTGAATCCATTTGACAATGACACATATCAATCTCAACTGTGAACGGTATACCATCATATCCCAGAGCTCCCTCTGTCTCATCATTTTGAAGTATACCAGCAAATTCGGTATGAACTGTGATAGGAATGGTCATTTCATCAATCGCTTGCTCGGAGATGTTTCCGCCGCATTCAGGTTTTCGAAGTATTAAATAATATCCACTCACCGGAATGCTTGTGCCCGATTTGCAGCCGTATATGCTGCGGTATTCCATATCAAAATACATGAGCCATGTATTATCATCGCAAAGCACAGACTCATAATCGAGGCTGAGAATATCGTAGAAACTCTGATTGGTAAGAGTAAATTCAAGCGCATAGCATTGAAAATGCTCCGGATGAATCTGGGCTTCTGATTCAAGGTCTTCATCAACGTTATAATTAGCAAAAATGTCATACGCTGACACGCTGCTTTTTTTACATTGTTCCGCGCTGATCTCAATCGAGTCGGCGTCAAAAAGAATCCGGCGCTCTACAGCAGATATGTCAATCAATAGATCTGCCTCTATATTATATTGATCATTGTGCTGAACATAGGCATCGCAAAGAATTTCTGCTTGCCGCAGAGCCTGTGTAATTTCTTCTTCTGTTCGGTCGCGTTTTTCAATCATGACTTCCATGTACCACCAATCCCCATCCGAATTCAATGGTTTATCAAGAAAAGCAGAGGGAGTAGAGGCAAATACCATTCGAGACTTTGGATACACGCCAAGTTCATGCATATTGCAGATGCGGATGTTTTCAAAGCGCAAATTGCTATAGGAGAGCGGATTCGTATCATCTTCTAAGTCACAGAAAGGAATGGTTGCCTCGTGAATGCTTGGCTGTACATACAGTCGAATCCAAGCCTTTAACCAATGTTCTGGATATGCGGCCAGATCTGTGCGCTGAGCGGCCGTTAATCCAATGATATCATTCTCTGCGTCGTCCATCGCGGGAAAGCCCCAGCCAACAGGTGTAGAATAGTCAAAGCTCTCGGCGTAAAATAAGAACTGATCGGCAGAGATGTTTTCTGCCAGACAGGGAATATGAAGCAACCATGAAGCAAACCATATGGCAATTAAGCACCATAACTTGTTCTTTATGTTTGAAAGCATTGTTTACCTCCATTGTTCAAAATCTTGATCAAAATAGGTATATGTTTGTGATAATTCTTCGATTGCGGCACTGTTGTTATTGATAATAACATAATCAAATCCAATAATTTTACTATTGTTGCTTTGAGAATACTGGGTTATAAAATTTGTATTTTCATTATTCTTAGGCCAAGCATTTGAGTTGACACCCGCGTATGTTGTTGGCGAAAGAAGTAATATGCCGTGATTTTGAGCATAATCCTTGCCATAGAGCGTATTAGAATCAGCATTTGAGTTTGTAAGAACAATATCCAGAGACCCTGTGATTCCTGATAACCCTACTAATCTTCGTTGTTCATCAAGAGATAAACTATATTGTTGTGAATCATACAATTCAATATATTCTGGCGTGCCTGGTAATTTTATCTTTATAACGTCATCTTTACCAACTGAGACTGCCAACGCAACATTTTGTTGCATTGGTTCATTACGTTCTATTCCCGCTTTCAATAAAGCACGAGAAGAGATGCCTACTAATCCTGCGTGTACGGCTGATGATGTAGTAAGAGGTGAATAAGGAGGCGTAAGGCCTAAAGCTTTCCATTCGTTATTTAGTTCGAGCAAGTCACTATATAGTGTAGTCCCTTCATAAGGAGCCAAAACAAATTTTATACAATAATTTGCTTTTGTATCTTTCTTTTGTCTTGCACTATAGGCCTTGTATTGTGACTGCACCGATTTGCCAATAGCAATTGTTTCGTCATAAGTAAAAGCATTCGAACTGCTTACACCATATTCATAGGACAATTGTAATGAATGTACTATACAAGCCTCCGCAAAAATTCTATTTTTTTCTTTGTCGGTTAAGGGCTTTTTGTTGCTTTTCTCAGCAGCAGAAATCTCTTTCAAAGCTTGATTATAAGCTTTTTGGACATTGATATCAGTAGAATTAGCAGCGGCATTATATCCGCCTGTGATTGCATTCTTGAGATTACGCAATGCTGTTTTTACTTGTGCTGCAGAAGTTTTTAGCTTTTTGGCCGTGACACCAGCGATTGCACCAGCAGTAATACCTCCCATTGCAATCGCGGAGAAATTAGGTGCTTTGCCATTGGGGTCAATTAAATTGATTGGATTATTGATGCAGTAAATATACCGATTGAGCGACAACGGAGAGCGCACCTGCCCGCGCACAATGTCCTTCTGACTGAACCTGCCCAAGGCCGGTTCATACTGCCTCGCCCGCAGGTTGAGCATGCCCGTGGCCGCGTCATAGGCTTCCGCGTTGTAGCTAAAGCCGCTGACCTTCACGTTACCCATCTGTTCGCCAAAGGCGGTATAGGAGAAGGACTGCACCTGCACGCTGACATCCGGCAGGGCAGAGGACACAGCCTCACCGGTAACCGGCGCAGTGATTGCCTGCGCCACAGACCCGCGCCCGTCATAGACGTAGCTGGTCCTGCTGT
>ENA-ORNY01000462-ORNY01000462.1-human-gut-metagenome-genome-assembly--contig:-NODE-462-length-27855-cov-11.605288_pt1 | contig 27855 bp, 26 predicted proteins | sample MGYA00242122_ERZ509036 | MGnify/ENA primary metagenome ERZ509036 (study PRJEB26280, sample SAMEA2338696) | human gut metagenome | biome: human gut; feature: human-associated habitat; material: faeces... | reverse complement strand
CGGGCCGCGCCGCCCGTACCTGCCACGCCGGCGCAGACGACGGCGGCGCACAGTGCCGCCGCCAGGCCCCACCGCTTCCAGGCTTTCCGTTTATCCTGTTTCATCAAAACCGCCTCCTTTTCCGCTTCTAGTATACAACGTGTCCTGGACAACAAAGGACCCCTGCAAGAAAGATTCCCGTTTCCGCGGCATTTCTTTCTTCAGGGGTCCCTGTCCATGCGGCAGGCCTTTACCTCCCGGGCCGCCGCCAGATCTTATGGCTTGTCCTGCCCGGCCGTTCCGTTCCCATCCACCCACGTGACAGGATTGCCCTTACGGGAAACGATACGGCGGAACGGCAGTCCGTCCAGCGTATCCGCGTAGCCGATGACGAGAGAGGCAAAAACCTTTTCCCCTTCGGCCAAGCCGAGACCGCGGAGATACTCCGTCATCACCGGATTATCACGGAGCCAATTCAGCTGGTTGATATAGCAGCCGCCCAAATCCAGGGCATTGGCCATGAGAAGCATGTTTTCCACGGCGCAGGCGCAGTCGGCCATGGCGTTGCCATACCCCTCCCGGTTGGCCGTCACAATCAGGACCGGCGCGTTATAGTGGAACGCGCATTTTCCCAGCTTGCTGAACCGGATACAGTTGGCCAGGGATCGGTACGTCGTCGGAGTCACTTCCATTTTCGCAAATTCAGCGCAGGCGACGCGGGCGATTTTCTCCAGGACGGCGTGGTCGCGGATCACGAGGAAATGGGTGTACTGGTTATCCCCGCCGCTCGGCGCAAACCGACCGGCCTCCACCACCTGTTCCACTTTTTCCCGCTCCACGGGTTTGGATGAAAAATGACGGCAGCTGTGCCGCGTCCGAATCAAGTTCAATGCGTCCAACGATGTACTCCTCCTTCTGTCAAACCCCGGGTCGGATAGGACCCGGCTTATTTGTCACTGTTCGTAAACCAGCCGTCGTGGTACCCCGTCAGAAGGCCGCGGTTGGTATACCACCCTTCGATGCCAAACTTCCCTTCGGCCATCTCGACGAAGGGATAAATCATTTCCTTGTTGCCGTGGAGCCACAGGGCGCCTTCCTTGGCGCGCTTATCTTCCACGTCGACGCCGAAGGCCTGGAAGAATTCCAGGAGGGTCTTTGCCTGCATGGCTTTTTCGACGACCGTCGAGGGCACGATAATCTGTTTGCCGCCCCGGTCAAAGACGACCGTCCCGTCCTTGCGCAGGTACGGGGCACAGTGGATGACGTCCACCGGATCCGGCGTCCAGGCACCGGGCCTCACTTCGTCCTTTTCCATGGTCTTTTCAATCACGGAGGCATTGTGCAGCCGGCGTCGGATAACTTCCAGACTGTTTGCCATGCGATCCAATTCTTCGGATAATTTCAGGATTTCCTGTTCGACCAGTTCCAATTCCCGCTTCGTCTGCTGCTGCATAAGGCACCCTCCTTGGCACATCGTTCCCGGGACCACGGCGTCGGACAAACGTTCGGAACACCTCGGGAAAACAGGTTTCCCGCCGGGAATCCTTCCCTTTCATTATAGCAGGATTCCGCCGTCCTGACACCGGGGTCTCCCAAATTTTCGCGACCTGCCGGTGGAAAAAATCACCAGGGCAAACGCACCATGTCCCGCGTAATTTCGCCGAGAGAATGGGCGCCGCACATTTCCATCGTGTCTTCCAGTTCCGCCGCCAGCTTGTCCACATAAATCCGTACACCTTCCGCACCGGCGCCGTACAAGGCCGTTACGAAGGGCCGGGCGATAACGACGGCGCGGGCGCCGAGGGCCAGGGCCTTGAAGATATCCGTTCCGCTGCGGATGCCACCGTCGACGAGGACCGTCATATCCTCCCCCACCGCCTCGACGATGTCCCGCAGCACCTCGGCCGTGGCCGGGCACTGATCCAGCACACGGCCGCCGTGATTGGATACGACGATGCCCGCCGCCCCAGCCCGTTTCGCCTTCAGGGCCCCGCGGACAGTCATGATTCCTTTCACGAGGAAGGGCACCCCGGCCTGACGGATGATTTCCGTCAGTTCCGCTTCAGACTTCGTCCCTGCCGACGTATGGAGTTTTTTCAGGAAAGGCAGGCCAGCCCCATCAACATCCATGGCACAGGCAAAGGCGCCGGATTCCCGCACCAAGGCGAATTTTTCCGGCAGGACGTCGTCCCCCCAGGGCTTGATGGTCGGAATTCCCATGCCGCCGGCCGCCTGGATAGCCGCGCAGGCGCCGGGCACGACGGAAGCGTCGGCCCCGTCGCCAGTCATGGCCACAATTCCCGCTTCCGCACAGGCCGAAACAAGGATATCGTTGTAGGTCAGGTCCGAATAGGCATCGCTGTAATGCAGCTGCACAAGGCCCACCGGTCCTGCCAGGATGGGATAACGCAGGGTCTTGCCAAAAAGGTCCACCGACATATCGACGGGCCCCTTTTCTGTCAGCGTGTCCATGTTCAGGCGGATTTCCTTCCATTTGTCGTAGTTACGGGCCGCCACATCCCCCGTTCCCTTGCTGCCAGGCCCCGGCATCCGGTTGCCGCAGGCCCGCCCATTGCAGACAGGACAGGCCTTGCAGACCGTGCCGACCTTGTCCCGCGCCATACGCAATACTTCCTCATAGTTCATCCTGACCCCTCCTTGCAAAAAAGGCGCGTCCCCGCGGGCGCGCCATCACGTCAATCTTTGAATTCGCACTTGAGATGCTGCCGTTCCGGCATCAGTTGGTAGCGGACGCGCGGATAGCCTGCCATCATGCAGCCGACGAGTTTTTGCTTCGCCGGGACGCCAACCAGGTCCAGCAGCGGCTTATACCCGGCAATGCCGCAAGCCTGCACGAAGCCCGCAATCGTCGTGCCAAGGCCCAGCGTCGGGGCGTATAGTTCCGCGTAGGCCAGGGTCTGCTCGCTGTTGGAGACGCCCGTAATGTTCAGGCGGCGGGCCGACAAGAAGACGAGACACGGCGCGTTGCGCGTAATAATGTCCACCTTCTTTTCGTTGTACATGTGCAGGACCGCCTTGAAATACCGCTTGTTTTCCGTGCCGGCATCCACTTCGGATTGCATCCAGTCGGCGACGGCCTGCCGAATGGCAGCCAGCGTCCCGGGGTTCCGGATAATCGTGAAATACATCCCCTGGCTGTTGCCCGCCGTCGGGGCGTACCGGCAGATTTCCAGCAGTTTCCGCAGGTCTTCGTCGCTCGGGGCCCCCGGTTTGAATTGCCGCACGCTGCGGCGCGACCGCAGGAAATCGTAGGCATCGCCGGCCGTCCACCGGGCCTGCGGCACCGACACCATTTCCGCGCGCGGCGTATACTTGTTGTCCAACGCTCCTGCCGGGCAGATGGCCACGCAGTGTCCGCAGCTCATGCAGCCCCTGTCGACATGGCATTCCGGTCCCTCAGGACCCATGTCCAAAATGCACGCAGGGCAGTCTGCCACACAGAGACCGCACTTTAGGCATTTGCTCTTGTCAACAGTAATCAAATCCACTTTCCATACCTCCAAAGGCCCCTGGCTGCGGGGCATATTCTGACGCTAACCTGAATGTCCGACTTGATACCAAGTTAATATCAAGCTATTATAACACATTTTTTCTTCCTTGTGGCAGTTTTTCCCGCCGGAATCCGTCAGACGCTGATATCTTCGTTGTGCGTGACGCGGAAGAAGAGCAAGAGGGACACGATGGACGTGAGCGTCAGGATCGTCGAGTAGGCCGCCGCGTTGCCGAAATTGCTGCGGATGACCTCGGCGTAAATGGCCACGGTCAGTGTCATGGTATGGGTCGTGTACAGGATGATGCTGGAGCTGAGCTCACTGATCAGGGTAATCCAGCTCATGATGGCGCCGGCCAGCACGCCGGGCAGCATCATGGGAACCATGATTTTCCGGAAGGTCTTGAATTCACTGGCGCCAAGGCTGATCGCCGCCTCTTCCACACTGGGGCTGATCTGGGAAATGATGGCCGTGCTCGACCGGATGGTATAGGGCATGCGCCGGATGGTCAGGGAAATGATAATGATCAGGGCCGTGCCGCTCAAGACGAGGGCACCGGAGTTAAAGCCCGACAGCAGCGCAATCCCGAGGACGGAACCGGGGATAATATACGGGAACATGGTCAGCGTATCCAGGAGATTGGTCAGGACCGACGGCTTGCGCGCCGTCAGATAGGAAATGAGGATTCCCAGGACAACGACGAGCAGAATGGCCGCCAGGCCGAAGGCGTACGTGTTGAAAACGGACAGGTTGTCCTTCGAAAGCAGCGTGTTCTCATAGTTCATGAGAGAAAAACGGCCTGTATAGACGGCGCCTCCCACCGTTTCCAGGAAGGACGTGAAGATAACTGTCAGCTGCGGCAGCATGGCAATGAAGCAGACGCCGTAGACGAACAGGTAGGCAAACACCTTTTCCAGACCCTTCGCCGGCACGGCCTGCATGGGTTTCAAGGCCGTCATAGCGTAGGAATAATGCTTGGCCAGCAACCGCTGCAGGAAGAACAGGAACAACGTGATGACGACGACAATGACGCAGAGCGACGCCGCAAAGTGGTCGTCCGTACTCACTTCACCCATAAACTGGGTATAGATCAAAACCGGGAAGGTCTTATAGCCTTCGCCAATGAGCATGGGCGTCCCGAAATCAGAGAAGACGCGCATGAAAACCAACAGGGAGCCGGCCAGAAGGGACGGCATGACCAGGGGCAGGATGATGCCCGTCACCCGCTGGAAAGCGTTGCAGCCCAGGCTTTCCGCAGCCTCGTTCAGGGAGTTGTCCAGATTCTTCAGCGCTCCCGACACGTACATATAAATCAGGGGGAAAGACTGGAGGGAAAAGACGAGGACAATGCCCGAGAAGCCATAGATGCCCCCGAAATGCAGGTCGAACAGGCTGTTGATGATTTTCGTGAAGAAGCCATTCCGCCCCAACAGCTGGATCCACGCGTAGGCGCCGATAAAAGGTGGCGACAAATAGGAAATGACAATCAGGATATTGACATACTTGCTGAAGGGAATCCTGTAGCTGCGCAGCACATAGGCCATGGGCAGCCCGATGGCGGCCGCTACGACCGTGGCGCAGATGGTTACGGCGAAGCTGTGGACCAGGGTAATCCAGTAGAACTTGCGGCCAAAGAATTTGTAAAAATAGTCCAGGGTGACCTGGTGATGGACAGGGTCGATGACGCTCTGGTACAGGATCAAAAAGAGCGGATAGACTACGAAAAGGACGAAAAAGGCCAGAAGCGCCAGGGTAAAGAGAGTCCAGAGGGACGGTTTCCGCTGCAGTATCTTCATGTGCGCTCACCGTCCTCGGAGGCCCGGATCAAAGTCCGGGACCCATCTTCCGTAAACACATTGATCCGCGTCGGATCCACCCGCAGCTTAACCGCCGTCCCGTTCGGGATAATGGACCCCGCGTCGGAGGGCTTGATGACTTCGATTTCCCGGTCATCGGGCAGGGTCATGAAATAATGCGTCGAAATGCCGAGGAAGACGGAACTCCGGACCGTCGCGTCCAGCCCTTCCTGCCCCGCCTGGTCGATGACGAACTCTTCGGGCCGCACGGCAATGGTCACGGGCAGCCCCTGCGCGTCCGCCAGGCTTGCCTTCCCTGCCGGCGTCACGTCCAGGTTATCCAGGCATTCGCGGTACGAGCCGAAATCAATGCCTGCCCGCGACCCTTCGGCAAAGAGCCGTCCCGGGAAGAAGTTCGACAAGCCGATGAAGTTGGACACGAACCGGTTGGCCGGCCGCTGGTAAATGAACTGCGGCGTGCCGACCTGCTGGATCACGCCGTCGTGCATGACGGCGATGCGGTCCGACACGGCCAGGGCTTCTTCCTGGTCATGGGTAACGTAGACCGTCGTAATGCCGATCTGCTGCTGGATGTGTTTAATGGCGTTGCGCATCTCCACGCGCAGTTTCGCATCCAGGTTGGACAGCGGTTCGTCCATGAGCAGTACCTGCGGATGGATGACGATAGCGCGGGCCAGGGCCACGCGCTGCTGCTGCCCGCCGGACATTTGGGTCGGCATGCGGTCTTTCAGGTGGTCGATTTTGACAATCTTCAGGATTTCGTCAACCATGGCGGCCCGCTGCTCTTTGGGCACGTTCCGCTGTTTCAGGCCGAAGGCGACATTTTCCGCCACGGACATATGCGGAAAGATGGCGTAGTTCTGGAAAACCATGCCCATATTGCGGCGGTTGACGGGAATGTCATTGATGACCGTATGGTCAACGGAAATCGTACCTCCCTCAATCGAGTGGAAACCGATAATCATGCGGAGCAGTGTCGTTTTTCCGCACCCCGACGGCCCCAACAGGGTAAAGAACTCCCCCGGCCGGATGTGAAGGGACAGGCCCTTGATTACCGTGTTTTCACCAAATTTCTTGACGACGTTGTCAATGTCAATGGATACGCTCATACCATCACTCCTAGTGTGTTGTGTCCGGGGTTGGCCCGTGTCGTGTCCTGCGACAAAAATAGCGCCAAGGAACTTGGCGCTATTCCGTCTTGCTGTTGGAAAAAGGTCACAGGGTCTTTTCCAGATGTTCCGTAAAGGTCTTCGTGAATTTTTCCTTATTTTCGGAAACCCACTTTTCGTTGAACTTCGGCGCCAGTTTGATCTTGTCGGCCGGGGTCATGTAATCAGCCAGTTTCGCGCCCTGACGCAGCGGACGGACCGTCAGTGTCGTCCCGACGAGGTTCTGCACCTTTTCCGAAAGCATATAGTCCACGAATTTCTTCGCGTTGTCCGGATGTTTGCAATTCTTGATAATCTGGACGGACTGCGGGGCATAGAGGGCGCCCTCCTTCGGGAAGACGACTTCCACGTCGGCGCCGCTCTTCACGAGATTGGCCGCCGGGTCTTCCCAGGTCAGGCCCACGACGTATTCGCCTCCTGCCACGCCCTTATAGACCTGGCTGGAGCTGTTGGCCATCTTGCCATTCAGCTGTTTCAAGAACTTGTCCGTGTAATCCCATGCCTTGGAACTGAAAGGATCCCCCTCGCCCATGTCATAGAGCATGCAGACCAGGGACTGGAAGGCCGACGAGGAATTGACGGGATCGCCGAAGGAAATCTTCCCCTTGAGGGACGGGTTCAGAAGATCCGCGAAGCCTTCGATCTTCATGGCCCCCTTCAGCTTCTTGTTGACGATAAAGACCGTCGGATCCGAAAAAGCCGGCGTAAAGTATCCCGTCGTATTCCGGAATTCCGGCATCATCTTGTCGTTTTCCTTGGATACGTACTTTTCAAAGAGATCCGCCTTGGAAGCCAGCATCGCCTCGCTGCCGGCCCACAGGACGTCTCCCAGGGGGTTGTTCTTCTCCGACGCGACGCGCTTGACCACTTCGCCCGTACCGGCAACGACGACGTTGACCTTGATGCCCGTATCCTTCTCGAAGTTCTGGATGACTGCGTTATTCAGGCTTTCACTGCGGGCCGTATAGACCGTCAGTTCCTTGCCGCCGGCGTCCTTCGCCGCCTCTTTTTTGTCCCCGCCGCAGCCGCCCAGAAGGGCCGCCAGGGAAAGCATGGTTCCTGCCGCCAAAAAGAAAGTTTTTCTACGCATGTGTTTCGCCTCCCATGTACTCGCGGCTCCCTCTCCATCCAGGGGCCGCTGTTGTCCATACTGTAAAATGGATGTAAAATTTGTACTACATTTTTAAATTTTCCGTCAATTCCCTACATGCCATTATAACACCGCCGCCGGCCTTTCTCAACCGGGAATTAAAGAAATCGGCACAATCTGTCTTCCGGCTGGAAGACAGATTGTGCCGTCCGGCGGCGCCACAGCCTCCCACAGGGGAGGTTCGCGCCACCGCTCCTTACTGGCGGTTCTTTTGGGCCGCCGACGTGAGCTTGTACATCAGGGCGTTGCAAATGGCCGCCGCCACGTTACTGCCGCCTTTTCGGCCCACGGCGACGATGTAGGGCACGCCGCTCCGCATAATGATTTCCTTGGACTGGACCACATTGACGAAGCCTACGGGGACACCGATGACGAGGGCCGGTTTGATTTTCCCTTCCCGGATCAGTTCATCCAGGCGAACCAAGGCGGTCGGCGCGTTGCCTACGGCGATAAGGACCGGTCCCTCCAGGGACGCCGCCTTTTCCATGCAGGCCGCGGCACGCGTGCTATGCGCTTCTTTGGCGCGAGCCGCCACGTCTGGGTCGGACATAAAACATTCGGCCTTGCCGCCCAGTTTCATCAGGGCCGATCGATTGATTCCCGTCCGGGCCATGTTCGTATCTGTCACAATGGTGAACCCGCCCTTTTTCAGGATTTCCAGGGTCTGCTCCACCACGCCTTCGCTGAAGCGCAGCGTCCGGGCGTAATCAAAATCGGCCGACGTGTGGATGACCCGCTTGATAATGCTTTCCTTTTCCGGGTCGAGTTTCAGCTGTCCCAGTTCCTCCGTAATGATTTCAAAACTGCGTTTTTCAATATCCATGGGGAGAACATTTTCCAGATTCATTCCTTTTACCTCTTTCGTCCACTCACTGTCCTATTTTTCAATGCCATCCCGGGCCGGGACGCCCTTGTCGAAGGGATGTTTCCGCTTGACCATTTCCGTCACGTAATCGGCCCGTTCCAGCAGGGCCGGTGACGGATTGCGTCCCGTCAGGACCACTTCCAGGTGGGCTGGTCTATGATCCAGGAAATCCAACAGGAGGCCTTCATCCAGCAGGCCTGTGGCCATGGCGCCCAGGGCTTCGTCCAGGACGAGCAGGTCCGTACCGTCTGCCCGGCCCCGGCCGATGACATCCCGCAGGAGGACGTCATGACGCTGCCGCACTGCCTCTTTTTCCGTCTCCGTCATCTGGAAAGAGAACTTCGTCATTTCCTTGGCACGGTATACCTGGACCCCTTCCAGACGCTCCAGGGCCTGGAGCTCCCCGGTGGGACGTCCCTTCATGAACTGCAGCAGCGTAACCCTCAGGCCCCGGCCGCTGGCGCGCAGGATCAGTCCCATGGCGGCTGTCGTCTTGCCCTTTCCTTCTCCCGTATAAACGTGGACCAGGCCGAGCTTTTCTTTCATCGAATCCATTCTTGTCGTCGCAGTCATGGTATGGTTCAAATCCCCCTTTCAAGGATTTCCTTCACTTTATCCATATCGAGATTCTCGCGGATGCTGTCGGCCAGCAAATCGTACTGCTGTTCCTTGTAGGCCTGGTAGTCGATGACCTTCACGTCTTCCGGCGACAGGCCCTTTTTGGCCAACAAGGCTTCCACCACCGTGGCCGCCACGCCTTCGGCGTCGAAAATACCGTGCATGTACGTCCCGTAGACGGAGAATTTGTCCCGTACGGTCTGGCTGCCTTCGGCCGAAGTTTCTCCCGCCTCGTTGATGGGGCCGGCCTCTGTCAGGGCATGGGCCGGATCCACGCTGGTCACGCCGCTGTGGATTTCATACCCGTAGAATTCCTTTCCCGACAGTCCGTGGAACAGCCCTTCCACCTTGCCAAAACGGCCTTTCATCTGGATGGTCCGCTTCGTATCGACAAAGTCCGTTTTCGAGTCCAGCAAGCCCATACCGGCAATCACGCTGCCCTTGTGCCCCGAATCGTACCCATAAGGATCGGACAGGCTCTGGCCGAGCATCTGGTAACCGCCGCAAATACCGAAAACGACCGTGCCGGAAGCGGCCTTGTGCAGGATGGCCGCCTCGATGCCATTCTGCCGTATCCACTTCAGGTCGTCGATGGTATTTTTCGTCCCCGGCAGCAGGATCATGTCGGGGCTGCCCAGCTCCTCGACGGTACGGACGTAGCGCACACTGACGCCGTCCAGGATTTCCAGCGCGTTGAAATCGGTATAGTTCGACATGCGCGGCACCTGGATGACAGCAATGTCGACGAGGGCGTTCTTCAACTTTTCTTTGGTCAGGCGGTCCGACAGGCTGTCTTCATCCTCGATGTCCACATGCAACATGGGCAGCACCCCGACGACGGGGATGCCCGTCTTGGCTTCCAGCATATCCAGGCCGGGCTGGAGGATGCGGACGTCGCCGCGGAATTTATTGATGATGATGCCTTTGATCATGGCGCGTTCTTCCGGGTCGAGGAGCATGACCGTGCCGTACACGGACGCGAAGACGCCGCCGCGGTCAATATCGGCCACGAGCAGGACGGGCGCCTTGGCCATGCGGGCCATGCCCATGTTGACGATATCCTGGTCCTTCAGGTTGATTTCCGCCGGGCTGCCGGCGCCTTCAATGACAATGACGTCGTTCTCGGCGCTCAGGGAGTCAAAGGCTTTCTGGATATCCGGGACGAGATTCTTTTTATACCGGTAATATTCCACGGCGGGCATCGTGCCGATGGCTTTTCCGTTGACGATGACCTGGGACCCACTGTCGCTGGTCGGCTTCAGCAGGATAGGATTCATGCGTACGTCCGGCTCGATGCCGGCCGCTTCGGCCTGCACGACCTGGGCCCGCCCCATCTCCGCCCCTTGGACGGTAATGAAGGAATTCAACGCCATATTCTGCGATTTAAAGGGTGCCACCTTATATCCCGCCTGATGCAGGACACGGCACAACCCCGCCGTGACGAGGCTCTTGCCCGCATTGGACATCGTTCCTTGCACCATGATTGCTTTAGCCATTTTGTTTACCCACCTTCCTTATAAACTCCAGGAGATCGTCATCCCCCCTGACGGGTGCCGCTGTCCCTGTCCCGCTAATCCAGGCCGACAGGACCGGCCCCTTGCCCCGCGTGTGGCGTCCCGTGACACTGCTGGTCACATGGTCGCCGCAGATTACAATCTGCAGGGAATCCGTCCCGCGCTCCAGCAAAGGTCCCAGGAATTCCCGGTCAATGCGGGAAATAAACCGGGCCTTGCCCTCGTAATCGTGACGGTGCGCCGCTTCATCCGTCCCGTTGAAATGGGTCATCACGAAAGGATAGCGTGCCAACATGCGGCGCGTGACGGCAAGTTTCTCCCGCACGTCCGTGTCGATATCGGCCGTACAGTACTGCAGGGGCGGGACTTCCATGCCCAGGGCCTTGCCGATGCCCCGCACGATTTCCGTCTGCCCCACCAGGGCTCCGTCCATGCCGTGAAGGGCCCGGAACGAAGGAAATTCCGTCCGGCACGAGGCTCCCCAGGGATAGAGGCGGTAACGCAAGTCGTTGCGGCTGTATTTTTGCAGCAGGCGGTCCGCCTCTTGTGTAAAGACTTTCATCTCCAGGGACGCGGCCTTCAAGTCCGCCAGCAAATCATCCACCACCATGCCCATGCTCTCGTGGGGCGGCGCCGTCAGTACATCAAGGACGGCTTTTTTGCGGTTCATGATAAGCAGGTTGCGGTAATCGGAAAGATGCAGGAATTCGATGGTATGGGCAAAGTGGTTGAAAAGCCCGGCGATTTCCCTCAGCTCGCGGGGCGTCAGCCCCATACCGTTGAAAGAAACGAGCCGGCCGGCGCTGTCCTGGGAAATGACGTTGCAGCGCAGGACCATTTCGTATTCCGAAACGTCGCGTCCCTCGGCCAGCAGTTCCAGATAAGCCCGGTTCGCGGGAATTTTTTCCTTCGGTACGCCGAGCAGGCGCAGGATGCAGGTCAGGCTGCCCGGCACGAGATCCTGTCCGCAGACACTGACTTCCTCCAACTTCCCCTGGGCCGCCAGGCGATCCATGTGGGGATGCTCCGCCCGTTCAAACGGCGTCAGTCCGTCCCAGGCCGGAATGGGGTCATCCCCCAGTCCGTCAATCAATACGAGAAGTGAACGTGCATACATGCTTCGTAATTTCCTTCATTTCCTTAATCAGGCGCCGGTTGTCCCGGCGCTGTTTGACAGCGATGCGGTAATACCCCGGCGCCAGGCCATGGTAATTGGAACAATCCCGGATCAGGATGCCTCGCTGCCGGAGCAGGTCCGCCCAGCCGGGATCCCGGGAAGCGTAAAAGAAAAGATAATCCGCTGCCCCGCCATAGACGACGCAGTCCAACTGGCGGAGCTGTCCCGTCAGGTACTTCCGCTCTGTCGCCAGGAGCTGCCGCGCCTCTTCCAGGTAAGACGGCACCGAGAGGGCCGCCACACCCGCCGCCTGGGCCAGGGTCGACACATTCCAGTCCGGCCCGGTCAGATACAGGGCATCTAGGAGAGCCGTATTGCTGGTCACACAGTACCCCAGGCGGATGCCCGGCAGGGCATGGGTTTTCGTAAATGCCTTTAGGACGACGAGGTTTTCGTACTGCTCCGTCAGGCCCAGCAACGTGTACTGTTCCGCATGGGGAACGAAGTCGAGAAAACATTCGTCGACGACGCAGAGGGTGCCGTTGGCGCGGCACTTGTCCAGGATCGCCGTCAACAAGGTCCGGTCCGCCAGGAGTCCCGTCGGATTGTTGGGATTGCAGAGTACGACGAGTCCCGTCCGCTTCGTCACGGAACGGAGCAGGCTCCCCGTTACGCGGAACCCGTCCTCCCGGCGCAGCTGGTGGTAGTCCACCTTGCTACCTGCCGCCGCGGCGGCCCGCCCGTAGTCGGCGAAAGTCGGCGCCAGGACCAGCGTGCGCTTTGCCTGTGCGACATAGGCCAGGCGAAAGAGGATTTCCGAAGCGCCATTGCCGCAGTAAATCCACTCTGGCCGTATGCCCAGGGTCTCCCCCAGGCGCTTTCGCAGCAGGCGGCACTGGGAATCGGGATAATTCACGCAGTCCGGAATGGCGTTGCGGATGGCCTTGCGGACCTCCCCAGGAATTCCCAAGGGATTGATATTGGCGGAAAAATCCAGGACTCCCTGCGCAGGCAGGCCGTCCGCATCGTAGATATTCCCGCCGTGGACATATTCATACATCGGCGCTTTCCTTCCCTTTCCCTGTTACAGCAGGCTGGTGTGTTCGAAGAACCACAGAGCCCGCAGGAGGCTGAAAATCGTCAGGCCCGTAATGGCCGTAAAATACATCAGGACATTCATCTGCTTGATGTGCCTCGCTTCGGCAGGCATCAAATTGTCGCCGATGGTTTCCTTATGGACGAGTTTGCCGAAATAGTAATGGTCCCCTCCCAACCGGAGATGCAGGGCTCCGGCGGCCACGGATTCCGTCTGGGCCGAGTTGGGGCTCAGGTGGTGGTAGCGGTCGCGCCAAAAAGTCCGCCAGGCCCGCCGGACATCGAGACCCGTAAAGAAGCTCGCCGCCATCATGCAGAACGCGCAGAGGCGGGCGGGGATGAAGTTGGCCGCGTCGTCCAGGTAGGCGGCCACGCGGCCGATATACAAGTATTTGGGATCGCGGTAGGCAATCATGGAGTCCATGGTGTTGATGCCCTTGTAGAGGAAGGCCAGGGGCGCGCCGCCGAGGAACATATACAGCATGGGCGCCAGGATTCCGTCCGCCGTGTTCTCCGCCACCGTTTCCACGGCTCCCTTGACGACTTCCTCTTCGCTCAGCTCCTGCGTGTCCCGGCCGACAATCCACGAAAGCATCTGGCGGCCCAGGGGAAGGTCCTTCCGTTCCAGGGCGTCATAGACCTTCATACTTTCGTCCCGCAGGGAGCGGGTGCAGAAAATCTGGTAACACAGGATCGTTTCCAGGGCGAAACGGAGCCAGGGATGGACCCGTTCCGCCGCGGCCAGGATGACGTAGGGGACGGTAAAGGAAAGGAAGCAGACAATCAGGACCAGCAGGGCGCCGCCGGCAAGAAGCCGTCGCGGGTTTTCCCCGGCCGCCGCACGGACCCGTTTTTCCAGCCAGGCAATCAGGTTGCCGATGAGACAAACCGGATGCGGCCAGCCGTGGGGATCCCCGATGAGAAGATCCAGAACGAATCCGCCCAAGATGGAGCCCAAAAGCATCATTCGCGACCACCCTTCCCTTGATATTGCACGCAGGCGCGCACAAAATTTTTGGCAAACTCCGGATTGCCCCACAGATGGATGTGGGGATACCCGGCATAAAGCGTCCTGGTCGCCTGGGCGCACGGCCAGGACAGGGCACGGCGCGCCTTGACGGCCACAAAGGACGCCCCGTTGGCATCGCTGTCGGAATAATGGAATTCATGGGCCGCAATGGTCCCGCCGGCAGGGCACAGGACATTGTCTTCCTGTGCTGTCAGATTGACATAGCCAAAGCGGACCAGGCGCTTCGTCATCCAGCAATGGCCCCGGACGGCGCCAACCCAGGGATATTCCTTGTCCCCGGCACGGAAGCTTTCCATCAGGTACATGAAACCGCCGCATTCGGCGTAGCACGGCAGACCGTCGGCCAATTTCTCCCGCAGTTCCGTCCGCAGGCCCGTGTTATCCGCCAGCTGGGCCGCGTACAATTCGGGATAACCGCCGCCGATGTAGAGGCCGTCGCAATCCGGCAGATGCTGGTCCGTCAGGGGGCTGAACGGCACAAGGTCCGCGCCGAGGGCTTCCAGCAGGTCCAGGGCATCCTGATAGTAGAAGCAGAAGGCCTTGTCCCTGGCTACGGCGATGCGCACCTGTCCCAACGGTTCCAGGGGCAGCGGTTCGTAAGCCAGGGGGGGCGCCGTACGGGCCAGTTCCTGAAGTCCCTCTAAATCGATGGACTCAGCGGCCTGTCCCGCCCAGCGGGAAACGAGGCTTTCCAGATTTCCCACTTCCCCCGCCGTGACCAATCCCAGGTGACGGCTTTCCAGGCCGGCGTCTTCCAGCCGGGGAAAATAGCCATAGAGACGGACGCCCGTTTCTTCTTCCAGGATTTTCTGGTAGAACTGGTAGGTCATCTTCGTCACGTTATTGAGGATAACCCCCTGGATCCCGCTATCCCGCCGGAATTCCCGGAAGCCCTTGATCATGGCCCCCAAGGACAGTGCAGCGCCCTTCCCATTCAGGATGAGGACGACGGGGGCCTGGACCGTGCGGGCCAGGTCGTAGGCGCTGCCGTCCGTCGTGTCGGCCATACCGTCGTAGAATCCCATGGCCCCTTCCAGCAAGGCCAGATCCGCCCCGTCGGCGGTTTTCGCGAAGAGACGGCGGACATTGTCCCTGCCCGTCAAAAAAATGTCCAGGTTGCGGGAAGGAGCACCCACGACTTGCGCGTGGAACATGGGATCGATATAATCGGGGCCGCTTTTGAACGCCGCCGCCCGGACCCCCTTGTCCAGCAAGGCGCGCAAAATGCCGCAGAACAGGGTTGTCTTGCCGCTGCCGCTTTGGGGCGCCGCCAAGAGGAGGCGCGGAGTGCTGCAGGTTGCCGTCATGGTGTTCATCTCCTAACCGTTGGTATGGCGCCAGCCGGGCCGGCGCCGGAACGCTGTCTCACTACCGCGGCGGGACAGCGGTCATGATATAGATCGGATTCTGGGCCGTCATCAGGTTATAGCGGCCCAGCTTGCGATTGTAGGCCGTGGCCACGTTCACTACATCCAGCGTGTAGTCCGGGCGGCCTTGGTAATACTCGACGACCTGACAGAGCGTCTCCAGGGCAATGACGTTGAGGACGACACGGCACCGGGGATTGCGGGCGTATAGGTCGTCCAGGATCTTGTCCAGCCGGCCGCCGCTGCCGCCGATGAACACGCCGTCCGGGACAGGGGCCTCGGCCAGGTGTTCCGACGCTTCGCCGGCAACAATGTGCAGGTTTTCGCAGCCGAACCGTTCCTTGTTCCTGGCCAGCAGATCCAGGGCGTCGTCCTTCTGTTCGAAGGCGTAAACCGCCCCCAAAGGCGCCATCAGGGCCATCTCGACCGAGCAGGAACCCGTACCGGCACCGATATCGTACAGGATATCCGTTGCCTTGGGCTGCAGCTTCGAAAGGGAAACGGCGCGGACTTCCTGTTTCGTCATGGGCGCCTTGCCCCGCAGGAAACAGCTGTCATCCAGGCCGTGGACGCCTTCGCGGACCGGCCCGCCGGCCTTGTCGTTCAAAATCATCAGGACCGACAGGGACGGGAAATCCCCTGCGGCGACTTCCGCCGCCGTGCCCTGCACGATGCGTTCATCCTCATAAGACAGGTTCGAGCCGACGTAAACCGTGACATCGCCCAGGCCCAGGTCGCAGAGCTGGCGGCACAGGACCTGGGGGCGGTTGTCTCCCCCTGTCAGGGAAAAGACCTTGGGATACGCTAGGACCGCCGCGCCCAAATGCTGGTTGCGGCCGTGCATACTGACGATTTTGGCGTCCTCCCAGCTCAGCTGGAGCCGGGACGCGAAATAGACGAGGCTGCTGATGCCGCAATACCGCTGGACATCGCAGCCCGGCAGCTTGCCTGCTATCGTCTTGGCCAGGCTGAAGAAGCCGACGTCACCCGAAACCAGGATTCCCAGGACGTCCTGGTCCGGATCGGCCTGAGCTGCGAGGGCCGCCAGCTCTTCTGTCTTGAAGGTCGCGTACACTTTTTTGCCTTCGCCGAACTGCGCCACCATGCGCTTGTCGCCGGCGAGAATCGTGCTTTCTTCCATGGCGCGGCGGGCCTGGCCCGTCAACAGGTCCGGATTGCCCGGGCCGATGCCGATGATATTTACTTTCAGCATGATGACTCCTTTAGCCGAAACGCTTCCGCAAATCTGCCAATACGTGGTCCAGGTCCTCCCCCGCTTCCGGGACGCGGTCGATGAGGATCAATTTCGCCCCCACTTCAGCGGCGGCAGCCACTTTATCCTCGAAGCCCCCGGCCTTGCCCGTATCCTTGGAAACGATGTAGCGGGCCCCGCACTGGCGGAACATGGCCACATTCAACGCCTTGGAAAAGGGCCCCTGCATGCAGATAATATGGGATGGCGGATACCCCAGGCCAATGGCGTTGTCCAGGGAATCCCGCAAAGGCAGGATCCGGCACGTGACGCGCTCCCGGTACTCCGGCAGCCTGGTGAAATCCACCAGGTTCTTGCTGCCTGTCGTCAAAAAGACCGGGCCTTCCGTATCACTCAGGAACTCCACGGCCTCCTCGAAATCGCGCACGTCGATGCAGTCCGGATGGGGCGTGGAAGGACGGAGCATCCGTTTGTATTCGTACCCCAGGTCCGCGCAGGCCCGACAGACCGTCTCCGTAACGATTTTCGCGTACGGATGGGACGAATCCAGGACTAGTTCCGGGTCCTTTTCCCGCAAAAAGGCGCACATGTCGTCATACGTCATGCGCCTGGCGTAGACGTGGATGTTTTTCCTGTCGGGATAGAGGGAGGCGCCGTAGTCCGTGGCCACGGTCACGTGGACCGTGGCTCCCAGGTCCGCCAGCGCTTCCGCCAGCCGCCGTCCTTCGCTGGTGCCGGCAATGAGCCAGACGACCTTTTTCATAAATGGTAACCCCGCGGCGTGACAATCTTCCCGTGCAGGACCTTGCTCTGGGAATTGCCAATGAATACGGTACTGAACATGTCCACGCCGTCCGTGTTGTCCCGCAGTTCGCGCAGGGTCATCACCTCGCAGCATTCGCCTTCGCGGCCGATATTATGGACGATCCCTGCCGGTACGTCGCCGCTCTGGTGCCGGAGCAGGATGTCGCAGGCCTTCTGCAGGTAATCGGACCGTTTGTGGCTCCGGGGATTGTAGATGGCAATGCAGAAATCTCCCTTGGCCGCGCAGTCCAGACGGTTTTCAATCTTTTCCCACGGCGTCAGCAGGTCGCTCAGGGAAATCAGGCAAAAGTCGCAGATCAGGGGCGCACCGAGAACCGCCGCACCAGAACAGGCCGCCGTAATGCCCGGAATGACTTCGATTTCCACCTCCGGATGGTCCGCCGCCACTTCGTACATAATGCCGGCCATGCCATACACCCCGGCGTCGCCGCTGCTGACAATCGCCACGGTCTGTCCCTTCAGGGCTTCGTCCAGCGTGGCGCGGCAGCGGTCCACTTCCTTGCGCATGCCGTTCTGGATAAATTTCTTGCCGGGGAAATCGGCCTTGATCAGGTCGATGTAGACGTTATAGCCCGTAATGATATCACAGGATTCCAGGGCCGCAACGGCGCGGTACGTCATCTGTTCCTTGCCGCCCGGGCCGATGCTGACAACATAAATCTTGCTCATATGGGTAGTTTCCTCCTCTATACACTAGGCACCTGCCCGTCCGGCCGGGCAGGTCCGTCGAATTTCACGTGATAATCCTCCACGGCGATGGCCAACGTAACGCCGTTCCGGCTCGTCTTGCGCAGCAGGAGCCGGCCGCCTCCACTGTCCTTCACGGCCGAACGTTCACAGACATTCTCGACGCCCACGGTTTGGGCCACGAACGCGGACGGCGTAAACTCCCCTTCCACAGCCCGCAGCTCCTCCGCGCTGTAGAAATGGATCGGCAGGGCGTACTCTTTCGCGAACTGCAGCAGTCCCGGTTCGTCCTGCTTGACATCAATGGAGGCCAGGCCCTTGACGACGCTGAGGGTGACCCGGAGAGCCGTCAATTCGCGCAGGACCAGGGCTTCGATGTCATCCATGGACGTGCCGCGCCGGCAGCCGATGCCCAAATGAAGGATGCGGGGACGCAGGACCACCGTTTCCACAAACGGCTGGACCGATTTGCGCAGGGAAATGGCCATGCCCACCGGCCCTTCCTCCGCAAGGACAAGACCCTTCGGCAGGGGACCGTCAATCGGGAAATCACTCTTGACCCCGACTTTCTTGCAGTCGACGAGATACGCCGCGAAGGTCTTGGCGCTGGGCAGATTGGAAATGGCCATATTGTGCCGTGCCGCCCATTCGTCGACGGCGAACAGGTCGTTGATGTCCGTCGCCGTCGTAATCACGGGCACGGCGTGGAGGAATTCCGCGATTCCCGTCGCCAGGGCGTTGGCGCCGCCGATATGACCGGACAGCAAGGGAATGACGAAGTGCCCCTGCTCGTCGATGGAAACGATGGCAGGATCCTTCACCTTGCTGCGGATAAACGGCGCGATGGTCCGGATGGCAATCCCTGTCGCCCCGATGAAGACCAAAAGCCGGCACTGCCGGAAGCCCATGCCGCACAGTTCCTTCAGGGACGGTTCCATGGGCCGCAGGCCCCGGGACTCCTCCACGTAGCGCCGCATGGTGTACATTTCCGTCTCAAATCCGCAGGTTTCCAAATACTCACGCAGGGAAAGACTGATCTTTGCCCCGTTCTTCGTAAACGAAAAGATGATGGCGTTCATATCCTCTTCTGCCTTTGCCGCCTGAGGCACTGTCTGCCGGGTTGGGCCGCGGCCCGGCGCCGCGCTGGGTCCGCCCTGTTTATTCCATTTCCGGCTTGACGTTCAATTTCGACGCGTCGGCCTTGCGGAAGCCCGTCTCAAAGGTCGGGTTGTACAGCTCGCTGCGTTCGTAAGCCGTACCCAGGAACCCACCGACCGTAATCAGGGCCAGGTTGCGGATATGGTTTTTTTCCGCCGTTTCGGCAATGGTGCCGACGGTGCAGCGGAAGACTTTCTGATCGGGCCAGGAAGCCTTGTAGACGATGGCCGCCGGTTCCTCGGCCTTGTACCCGCCGGCGATCAATTCCTTCTGGAGTTTGTCCAGCATGGCCGCGCTCAGGAAGATGACCATGGTAGCATGGTGCTTCGCGTAATCGATGATTTTCTGCTTCGGCGGGACGCCCGTGTGGCCTTCCATACGCGTGATGATGACGGACTGGCTCACGTCGGGCAGGGTGTATTCCGCCTTCAGGGCCGCCGCCGCGGCGCAGAAGGAACTGACGCCAGGGACGACCTCGTAGTCCAGGTTGTAGCTGTTCAGCATATCCATTTGTTCGCGGTGGGCGCCGTACACACTGGGATCGCCCGTGTGGAGGCGGACCACCAGTTTTCCCTGCTGGGCGGCGGGAACCATGGCGGCAATGACCTCTTCCAGGGTCATGGTCGCGCTATTCATGATTCTGCAGCCCTGTTTGGCATAGTGCAGCAGGTCCGGATTGACCAGGGACCCGGCGTAGATAATGAGATCCGCCTTCTCCAGCAATTCCTTGCCACGGACCGTGATCAAATCAGCCGCGCCCGGGCCGGCACCAATAAAATAAATCATTATTTATCAAACTCCTTTTCCTTGACGAGAATTACCGAGAAGTAACTGCTCTTGTCATCGACATCGCGCAGGTCCTTGTAAATCTTTTCCCCGGGCAGGCCGCAGTTCTCGATCATCTGGGCGTGGAGGCCCCGCTGCAGGACCTCGTCACGGACCCGGCCGATTTCCGACGCGGACTTCATGAGAATCTTATTTCCCGGCATATCGAGGAAGCGGGACGATTCCTTGTAACTCCCCGGCAGAATCGTCAGGGGTTCCGCCTTTTCGCACAGGGACGTGTTCAGCTTGGCCGCCACGGCGCAAAAGCTCGTGACGCCCGGAACCAGTTCCGTCTCGTACCCGTCGGCGCCGACCAGTTTATGCACGTAGATGCAGGTCGCGTATACCGTAGGGCAGCCCAAGGTAATAAACACGACATTCTTTCCCTGGGCCAGGTACTTTTCGATGTCGTCGGCCCCTTTGCGGTGCGCCTTGGAAATGATATCGTGGTCCTTGACCATGGGCATGTAGACGATCAACTGTTCCTTTTCGCGGATATCCACCAGGCCGGAAACAATATTTTTCGCCACCAGGACGTCGCTGTCCCCCTGAGGAATCGCCAGAACATCACATTCCCGGATCAGCCGGATGGCCTTGGCCGTCATCAATTCCGGGTCTCCCGGCCCTACGCCTACACTGTACAATTTGCCTTTCATGACAAATCTCCTTTCCTGTTCGCAAGACTGCGTGTATTTGAATTTATGTATTCCCTGTATTCAGGATTTGTCCAGCCCTGCGGCCGCCAAATCTCGCTGCACCTGCAGCAATTCCCGCGCGTGCTCCGTCTCCCCTAAAATCCCGTAGACATTGGAGAACAGGATGGCCCCGGTCTTCACTTTGCCATGGACCCGCTTCTGCATGTAGAAGTCGATCTTTTCCATGGTCCTGGCCATGACCGTCTCGAAAAGTCCTTCGCGCTTCAGGACCTTGGTCATTTCGTCCGTCGTCTTGCATTCGTAGAGCTCGTGCCCCACGGCCAGGGGAGCGCCGGCAAAGAGGGCCTGGAGAGCCACGAATTCACCGCGGCAGTCGGCGTATTTGGAGTGGGTGTTCATGACCCCCTGGGCCAGTTTGATCAACTTGCCCGAATGGCCAATAAGAAGCAGGCTGCGAAAGCCTTTCAACACGGCGTAATCCAGCAGCTCCCCGATAAAGTTGCTGCACGTCACGGCCTTGGACACGTCCAGGCCCATCTCCTCGCGGGCGAAATCTGTCCCGTAGTTGCCGAAGAAAACCAGCATGTCCTCATAGCCGTTGGCCTTGCGCGAGTTGATTTCCGCATACATCGTTTCCACCAGGGCGTGGTCGCTCATGGGTTCCACGATGCCGCTCGTACCGAGGAGGGAAATGCCCCCTTCGATGCCGAGACGAGGGTTAAAGGTCTTCGGCGCGATGTCCGGTCCCTTGGGGACGGACAAGACTACCCGGAGGGTTCCCTTGTATCCGTAGCGGGCCTTCATCTCCCCCACGGCCTGCGTAATCATCCGGCGCGGCACGGGATTGATGGCCGGGCCGCCGACTTCTGGCGCCAGGCCGGGCTTGGTCACCTTGCCGACGCCGTATCCGCCCCAGATTTCCACGGTCGGGTCCAGCTGGTGGACCGACGGCGTGCAGGGCCGCATCCGCTCCTCCTCCGGCAGGACCGCGCCGGGTTTGCTGACCGTCGCGTACACCAGGGCACCGTGCGTATCATCCGGATCGTCGCCGCCGTCCTTGCGGATCGCGCAGCAGACAAAATCCTTGCCGCGGTAAATGTCCTCTACTTCCAGCGTGAGGGAAATTCCCTTGGGCGTATCCAGACGCACATGGGACATCTCTTCCCCCGACAGGAGCATGGCAGCGGCCGCTTTGGCCGCGCCGGCCGCACTGCTGCCGGTCGTATAGCCGCGGCGCATCAGTTTGCCCTGGGACACGACTACTTCGTCTTCCATTCTGTCGATCACCTCATTACGGTTCTGAAAAAGAAAAAGATTTCTGCCGCAACCCACAGAAATCTTCATAAACGTACCAAGTCGCAGCATTTTTGACACTGCGCCCTGCCTTACGCCATTTCCATCACTCGTGGATTACGGTACAGCCAGTCCGGGCTGGTTCCTGACTCGGAGGGGGACAAGTCCCCCCGCATGACAGTGACGGGATCGTGGCGGAGTCGCACCGCCTTGCCATTTAAATTTTTCGAATACCCGGACATATGAAGTTTTAATGCACGGACAGAATCCGTGAAAATTCACGTGAAGATTATATCACAAATCAGGCTCTCATACAATATCGCGCTGGGCCGTATAGAGCAAATAGTAGCGGCCTTTTCGCGCCATCAGTTCCTCGTGGGAACCGGCTTCGACCACCCGGCCTTCGCTCAGGACAAAAATCCGGTCGGCGTGCTGCACCGTCGACAGACGGTGGGCGATGATCAGCGTGGTCCGGTTGCGGGCCAGCTTTTCCAGAGACTCCTGCACGACCGCCTCGGTCTTGTTGTCCAGGGCCGACGTGGCTTCGTCGAAAATGACGATGGGCGGGTTTTTCAGGAACACCCGGGCGATGGCCAGGCGCTGTTTCTGTCCACCGGATAATTTCACGCCCCGCTCCCCGATCAACGTGCCGTACCCGTTGGGAAGTTCCTCGATGAACCCATCCGCCGCGGCGAATTCCGCCGCCTGCCGGATAGCTTCGTCCGTCGCCCCGGGCGCCCCGTAGGCAATGTTTTCCCGGACCGAGTCGGAAAAGAGGAACACGTCCTGCTGCACGACGCCAAACTGGCCGCGCAGTTCCTGCTGGCGGAAGCGGCGGATGTCCGTCCCGTCGACGAGGATCTCGCCGGACGTGGGTTCATAAAAACGCAGGAGCAGGCTCGCGATGGTCGTCTTTCCCGCCCCCGTCTCCCCCACGAAGGCCACCGTTTCCCCGGGCCGGACCGTAAAGCTCAAATCCCGCAGGACCTGGTGTTCCGGCGTATAGGCGAAGGACACATGGCGGAACTCGATGGCACCCCGGAAGGACGGCGCCGGCAAGGCATCGGGAGCGTCGACGATATCAGGCCGCAGGGACATCATCTCTTCGAAACGGGAGAACCCCGCCATACCCCGCAGCCCCATTTCCATGAGGACCGTCAGGCGGTACAAGGGGCGCATGAAGAGGTTGACGTACAGCAGGTAGGCGATGAAATCGCTCAGGGTAATGGCCCCGAGGGAAATCATAAAGCCCCCTGACAGGAGGACGGCCAGGTTCGTCAGGTTCGTGAAGAAATTGACGGAGCTGGTGAACTGCGCCAGCAGACGGTAGGATTCCTTGCGGATTGCCGCCAAATCCCTGGCCCCTTTCATGAAGCGTTCCTGCTCGACATCTTCCTGGGCAAAGGCTTTCACGATGCGGATGCCGCTCAGCGCTTCCGAAGTCTGGGCCGTCAATTCGCCGTTTCGTTTCCGGTTCTCCCGGAAGGCGGCCTTCATTTTCCGGTTGATGGCCACGGCATGCCAGGTCTTGGCCAGGAGCAGGGTCGTGATCAAGAGGCCCAGGGGCAGGTTCAGGTACAGCAACATGAAAATCGTGCCGACCATGGTAAAGCCGCACACGACGGCATCATGGGGAAACCGGAAGGCCAGTTCGCCAATTTCCTGGATATCGCCGGTCAGGCGTGCCAGCAGCTGTCCCGTCTTCGTATTGTCGAAAAAGCGGAAGGACATGCCCTGCAAATGCCGGAACAAATCACGGCGCATGTCGTTCTCCATGTTGATGCTCATGGCGCGGCCGTGGTAGTTGATCCAATACATAGTCAGGTAACTCACGACATAGAGGACCAGGAGCAGGGCCGACAGGCGGAACAGGAGATTCATGTCCCCCGTCGGCAGGGCGTCGGAAATAATCCGGCGGACAATCATGGGGAACAAGAGGTCCAGGCCGCTCGTCAGGAAAGAGCCTGCCAGGACAAGCAGCAGGGTCACCCCATACGGTCTGTAGTATTTCAACAAGGACGGGAACATACGGGTTCGTCTCCTTTCCGGGAATGGCGGACCAGATCCAAAGGCAGCAGCGCCCGCTGTCCCGACGGTCCCACGGCTTCTTCGGCCACGACGCCGAAGACGCGGCGCAGCAGATCCACGGTAATGATCTCCCTCGGGCTGCCGCTCGTGACTAAAGCCCCCTGCTGGAGGACCACCACGCGGTGGGCGAATTGCATGGCCTGGTTCAGGTCATGGAGGACCAGGACGACGGTCAGCCCCAATTCTTCGTTCAGGCGGTACAGCAGCTGCAAGACTTCGAGCTGGTGGGAAATATCGAGGTACGTCGTCGGTTCGTCCAGCAGCAGGATTTTCGGATTCTGGGCCAGGGCCATGGCAATCCAGGCGCGCTGCCGCTCGCCGCCGGATAAGGTTGACAGGACGCGGTGCTGGTATGCCTCCAGGTTCGTTTCCCGCAAGGCCCAGTCGATGAATTCCCGATCTTCCGCCGTGGCTTTCCCGAAAAAGCGGCGGTACGGGAAGCGGCCCATGGCAACCAGGTCCCGCACGGTCAGGTCAGCCGGCGCCTGGGGAGACTGTGGCAGGATGGCCAGTTGGCGGGCGAACTCTCTGTACCCGTAGTCACGCACGTCGCGGCCCAGCACGCGGACGGAACCGGCGGCAATGGGATGGATGCGGCAGATCGCTTTCAGGGTCGTGCTCTTCCCGCAGCCGTTGGGGCCGATAATGGCGGTAATCTTCCCCTTCTCCGCCGTAAAGGAAATATCGTGGACAATCCGTTTGTGATTCAGCACGACGGACAAGTTTTCCACTTCGATCATCGGGAGGGTTGGTGTCGTCATCAGATTTCCCTCCTCAGCAAGAACAAGAAAAAGGGTGCCCCGATCAGGGCCATGATAATCCCCACGGGCAGCTCCACCGGGGCGAAGACCGTCCTGGCAAAGGTATCGCTCAGGGTTACGATGGCAATCCCGAGCAAGGCTGCCCCCGGGACGAGATACCGGTAATCGGAGCCCAGGATCAGCCGCGCCATATGCGGCACGACGAGACCGACAAACCCAAGAAGGCCGACGACACTGACAGCAGAAGCCGCCAGCAGCGCCGCTACCGCCGTCAGGAGGACGCGGGTCACCTCCACATGGACCCCCAGGCCCTTGGCCATATCGTCCCCCAAGGCGAGGATATTCAGATAATGGGCACTGCATAAGGCCAGGACAAAACCGACGGCCGCGTAAGGAGCGATAATAGCCACATGGGGCCAACTCCGGGCCGCCAGCCCGCCGACCATCCACAAGAGGGCCCCGTTGACGCGGTCACTGTAGAAAATCAGGAGGCCCGAAATACCGGCGCTCAAAAAAGCCGACACGGCCACGCCGGCCAGGATAATCCGCACCGGCTTGATTCCGTTCTTCCAGGCGAGGATATAGATGGCCACGGCAGCCGCCATGGCCCCGCAGAATGCCACGGGAGTCACCAGGTATTCCAGGGCCGGAAAAAGGATCATGGTGGCGATACCCGACAGGCCGGCGCCCGAAGAAATGCCGATAATATGCGGGTCTGCCAGAGGATTCCGCATGATCGCCTGCAAAATCGCGCCGGACAAGGCCAGATTGACGCCCACAAGGGCGCCGACAATAGTCCGGGGCAGACGGATATTCCAAATAATCTGATCCTGCGGCGTTGCCTGCGGATTCATCAGAATCTGCCAGACCTGGCCCGGCGTGATGTCCGCCGCGCCCTTCGCGATGGACAGGAACAACCCCGCCACGGCCAGGATCGCAAAGAGCAGGAGCATCACCGCCCGCCAGGTTCCGCGCCGGAAGCCGAAACGCGTCACTTCCTCCGAGAGATCCGGCAGGCGGCTGCCATCCGTTTGTCGACTCATTTTCCCAGTACCTCCGGATACAAGTCTTTCGCCATGAATTTCACCGCTTCCGGGTACTTCAGGCCCGGATTCAGCAGGAACAGGTTTTCCGGCAGGACGTAGACCTTGCCCGTCCGCACGGCGCGGAGAGAGCTCCAGGCGGGATTGCCCTGGACATCTTTCTTCAAACGGGCTTCAATCTTTCCATGTTCTCCCATGGACGTGATGAAGAGCACGTCCGGATCCTTTTCCACGAGGGCTTCCATGCTGTAGGGCGTCTTGTCCGGACGGCCTTCGATGGCTTTACCACCCGAAGCGACATTCGTAAAGCCCAGCAGCTTCGCCGTGCTGCCGGCAATGCTGTTGTCCAGTTCCACGGAAACATTGGACGGCGTGGCGTGGAGAATGACGATCTTTTCTTGCACTTTCGGCAATTTAGCCCGCAGGGCCGCGATTTCCCCGTCCATGGCGGCAGCCTTCTTTTGGACCAGGTCCGTCGTGCCGTAGACCTTGCCGATGAGGGTCAAGGCTTCTTTCACGTCTTCGTAGGTCTTGGGCTGCAGGTAAAGGACGGGAATGTGGTTCGTCTTCAGGATGTCGCGGAATTTGAGATGCTGGTTCTTATTGGCCAAGACCAGATCCGGCTTCAGGGCCACGACCTTTTCTATGTTCACGTTATAGACGTGCCCGACGGGTTCCGCGGACTGGAACCGGTCGGGAATCCGGGATTTGCCGGCATCGGCCCGTCCGACGATGTTTCCGCCGGCCGCGTCGACGAATTCCAGCAGGGACGGCGACAAGACGACGACCCGTTCGGGCTTTTTCGCCAGACGGACCGTTTCCCCCGTCGCATCCTGGACGGACAGCCATTCCCCGGAATTCGCTGCCGTCCCGCCCGTCGTCGCCGCGTTCTTTGGCTGGCAGCCCGCGGCAAAGGCCAGACAGAACAACAGACAAACAATCCATAAGACAGGTTTTCCCAATTTCATACCCCATTCTTCCTTTCCGATGCCATCGTCCCGCCGGGGCGCCCTGGCGCTTGATTTCAAGGAGCTCTCCCGCTATACTGGAAAGAGCGCCGGACCGCAGTCTCCCCTTGGGGAGGCGTGCGAACTATCCAATTGCATTACATTTTATAATAGCATTTTATCCTGTTAGCGTCAATGAAAGGAAGACTCTCCCATGAATTCCTCCTCCCTGTCCTCCAAGCCCCTGTCTTTCCCCGACGGCACCCCCAAAGGCCCCGGCGCCATCCCGGCCCTCACCGGCTGGCCTCCCCTGCGGGAAAACCCCGGCGCCATCTGCTACGAAGACGACTTTTTCCTGATCCTGAACAAGCCCGCCGGCATGCTCGTCCATCCTACGGCACGGGAAGACGGCTCGACCTTGTGGAACTATGTCCGCCGGTACTACGATTCCCAGGGCCTGTCCCTGGGAATCCATCCCGTATCCCGTCTGGACCGTTTCACGTCCGGCCTTGTGATCTTCGCCAAATACGCGTCCCTGCAGGCGGCCCTGTCCCACCAATCCCTCCTGAAGGAGTACCTGGCCGTCACGGTCGGCGCCCCGCCGGCGCGGCACGGCATCCTGGAAGATCCCATCGCCCGCAAGGAAGGCAGCATCATCGAACGGGAGGTACGGCCCGACGGCAAGCCCTGCCGGACGGAATACGAGGTCCTGGAACGGCACGGGGATCTGTCCCTGGTCCAATGCCGCCTCTACACAGGCCGAACCCACCAGGTCCGCGTCCACTTCGCCCACGCCGGCTTTCCCCTCTGGCAGGATCACCTGTACGGCGCCCCGGGAGAACAGGCCCGTCATGGCCTGCACGCCTGGCGCGTCGGCTTCCGGCATCCCCGCACAGGGCGCTGGCTGGAAATCACGACAGCCCTGCCGGAAGACTTGCGGGAGCAGGCGGCCGCCAACTTCTACGGGATCCCCGTACACGGCGGGGTGAACCTGTGCCGCGCCGTAGGCGGGGTTGTTGAAGCTACGGCAAATTATGAAGACCTGCGGGATATTCTGGACACGATCCGCCCCCGTCTGCTGGTGCTGGACACGCTGGCCCGTTTTTCCGGCGTTGACGAAAACGAC
>ENA-ORNY01000446-ORNY01000446.1-human-gut-metagenome-genome-assembly--contig:-NODE-446-length-28439-cov-3.341742_pt1 | contig 28439 bp, 54 predicted proteins | sample MGYA00242122_ERZ509036 | MGnify/ENA primary metagenome ERZ509036 (study PRJEB26280, sample SAMEA2338696) | human gut metagenome | biome: human gut; feature: human-associated habitat; material: faeces... | reverse complement strand
CGATTTCAGCACCTCTTCCATAGCGGCGACCAGCGTTTTGTGTCCCTCCTGCTTGGGAGCGCCTTTCTTCATCGTGGCGATCTCGACGCCTTGAGCTTTAAGCGCGCCCTCCAGTTTTTCGATCTTCGCCGGCGACAGCCCGAGTTTCCCGAACTCCTCCTTGACAGCCTCGACGATCTCGTTCTGTGACTTGATGCCTGCGACCATCTCCTCGAACTGCCCTTTGATATAATCTCCGAGCGCGTTCAGGCCTTTTTTCTCGTCCTCGCTGAACTCTACGCCAGCGGGAAGCACAAATGATTTAATCTCCATTCTTCTTTGTGTTTTTTGGTTAATTGATATGTGAACCTATTTTCCCGAACATATTTTCAGTGAGTGGTTTCTCCGGCTCGGCTGCGTTCAATGTCTCGATGATTTGCTTTTTGATCTTCATTTTCTCCTCCAATGACGCCGCATTGAGAGCATCGCTCATAACCTTTATGGCGTCCGGTAAACTCTTCACAGCACCGACGAATGCCGTTTCCTCGTTGGCTCCGGCAGTAACGACGGATATTTCATGCAACACGACTTCCTTAACGATGAACGCGTCGAGGGCTTCGTCATATTCCATTTTGTCCCATACGTAGTTGAATCCGAACGAGAACTGATTAATATCGCCGTCTTTGAGCTGGAACCACGCGCGCTTTGCATTCGGCACCGCGTCGAAGTTGCTCAGCTTAACTTCTGCATATGCACCGTCTTCACGTTCTTCGATAGACAGTATCCGGCCGATAGGGTCGGCGAAATCATGTTGCCATACGAACGCGATTTTGCGGTTTGTGGCCGATCCCGGGCCCCTGTCGTTAATGGACTTGGCGAAGCATCCTTTGATAAGAATATCGCCCGCGCTGTCCTTGTTGCCGAAATTGGCGAACTTCACGAGGATAATATGCTCGTCCTCGTTCGCAATGTCCGCTTTTGTCACGGCGAACTCTTTGCGGCAAGTGTTGCCCATTGCCGCCCGGCGCGCTTCTATTTGCTGAGATAAGTTCATGTTATACGATATATTTCAAAAGTTCTGTTTTAGCCTGCTCCGTAGTCATCAGACCTCCGGACACGGCGTTATTCAAGGCATTTACGAGATTGGTCATGCCCGCCGCCTGTTCGCGCTTAGACTCTTGGAAGAGTTCAAGATGATCGTAGTAGGGCATCACCTTGAAATCCTCAAAGCCATATATCCTGTTGAGCACGGAGAATATATTATTTGCCTCGGGGATTATCGCGTCGTTATATAATATCGTTTTCGCTTCTTTGGCGTTGGCGTACGTTGAACCCTCTACGTCGAGCAGCACGCTCGGCACTTGGTAGATGTCCGCGATTTCCTTCTTGCAGGCTTTCTGTACGTCTGTCAGTCCCAGATCGGTAATCGTTGACGATACCGGACTTACGGCAGCATTCATGGACGTGATCGCGTATTTGAATTGATCGGCCCGGATGCCGTACTTTCTGAATGCCTGTTGTATGTTATTCTTCTCCGACTCTGTTTCCGGCAGCCGAGCATCTCGAATAATATCGCCGCTTCCGGATGTCAGCGAGATAATAGCCAGCATACCGCGGTTGATCATCAGTTCATGCACCGCTTCGTAGGATGCTACGAAAGTATTCACCGGTATCTGTAATGATACCATTCGGGAGATGTTGCCGCCGCAAGCATTGAGATCATAAGAGGCATCTCTAACGATGAACATATCTTCTTTGGCTATCTTCATCGAAGACCCGCAAATGGTCACCGTGTAATCCACGATATCCGCATCGGGCATGAACGATAACGCCGGAGATATTGCGGCATTTTCCGTGACGCAAAGATTGGGGACAACGAACAGCTCGAAAGCTTCCGGAAGCCCCACCGATTCCATGCGTACGATATAGGCTTTGCCGAAAATCTGCGTCATGGCCTCGATGTGTGCCACGAAGTCCGCGATGCCCTGCACGCCATTAGGATGCGACATGGTCCGCACGGCGTCCGGTCGTTCGAGGTCTTCACCATCTTCCGTGGTGGCTGCAAGACGTAGATTCTTAATTGCCGCGCATTTCTTCGAGATTACAGACATCAGCGGCGAGCAAAGTGCGTATGCTTTGGCTTGTCCCGCTTTGCCCCTGGTGTCGATCGTCCCCACGGTTTCAGTTGATCCCTGAAATACCGGAGGTACGCCGATGTAGCTCAATGTCGATGCCGGCAAATTTGAGGCTGTATTATTGCTTTTCCTGCGTATTTCGTAGCCGAATAGATTCATTATGCAGCTATTTGAATAAGGTTCTTGAATTCAGACTGAACGGCATATCTGGCAGCGTCCCATAGATGGTTGAATTCGTCGTGCGGGTAGTTTATGGCGATGCCGTTCACCGTCTCCCACACGTACGAGTTTGCTTCTATCTGCATGTTGCGCGAACGCACGCAATGTATCTTGCATCCTTTCATGGCCGTGATGCCGTCCATGACAGACCCTGGGTATTTCCGAACAGGAATGACCGTAAGCCCTTGAATGCGCATTGCGGTTATCATGCTTTCGGGGGATTTGGCATATTTGTCGGCGCTATCTGCATAACATCGGAATACTCCGTTTGAGAAGTGCGGCGAAAGCGCTGCATATAATTTCGAAGTGTCGTCGATAGGCTGATATATCAGCTCCTGCAAGTAAAGATGGTTCGGGGCGCGGAATCCGACACGTACGCAGGCCGTGGGGTCTGCTGTGAATCCGAAGTCGAGGCCCAATACAACGCGTTCGATGTCTTCGGGGAATTCGTCGATCCAGTCGATGTCGGGGAATATCAGCCCCTCCTGCGCGGCACGTACTCCGAGGCCGTACACTTTCCAGCGCCATTCGTCGGCAGTTCCGGCGGCGATATTCTCGGGAGTGGGTTCGTATCCCTCGATTGTGCGGCGAACTCCCGCCGGGCAGAAGGGATTATCCTTGTACGTCGTGTGCGTGAAAATAGTATCCGGAGCGCCCTCCATATGAAACGCCCAATGCTCCGTGTATTTCGGGTTCCAGTCGCCGATGACCATCCGCGTGCAACGCATGGTGATATTGTCGAATTGCGCACGGCTTACACCGTCGAGCATCTCGTTGAAATATACGATGTCGCAGTCGTGGCCCTCTTTGACATCCATTTTGTCGAGACCCCGGAAACGAATCACGCTATCCTTGATGCGATATTCAGGGAGAATGTTTTCGCCACGCATACAATCGGGATCGTATACGCCGCGTAATTGCAGCTTCTTGCGGAAGTCGTCCAGCGTCTTTTCCTTGCAATCTTGAAGCGTGGCCCGATAACAGTATATTTTAAGAGGTACGGACGATGATGCGCAGATGTCATACAGAAAGTCTGCCGTGTCGAAAGTTTTTCCGGATCGGGAACTTCCCTCGTCGAAGATACGGACGACGGCGCCGCTCCCGGCGTATAGCTGGTAGAGGTACATCTTGACTTTGTAGGTCTTGCCTCTGTATGTTACGGGATTGGGCGTCATTCCTTCGCTGTCATTTTGCCGATAGACTGAATGATCTTGGCAGCTTCGGGATCGAGGACCACGGAAATAGGCTGTGTTGCGGCCGTTATCGCCTTGCCGTTGGTTGTCACATCCTGGCGGTCGGCAAGATGCAGAACACGCGACGCAATCGTCGAGTTGTACTGCTCACACATAGCGCCCTCCAACTGATCGGATTCGATTCGCGCGCGCACGCGCGCACACACGCTCAAAAATTCATCCTGCTTTTCGTATTCCCGGAAAGTATTCTCTACAATCTCCGCGAACACGCAGAATCCTACAAGTGTCAGCGGTCGTTCGTAAGGTACGGGAATAACAGAGCCGTCGGCCAATACCCTGTTGCTGTATCGTGGATTCGCTTTCACCCATTTTGCATACTCCTCGAACTTGACTTCAAGAGCTTCGGGGGTATATGCACGAGGGCGGCCCACTTTGCGGGCGGGCTTGCTGTCGAGTGTCTTATTGGGTCCTTCCGTTCTCTTTGCCATAGAAAAAGGGTCTGCGGCCGGATGAATAGCCACAGACCCTCGTTTCCAGGAAACCTACTACCAACAACGTGTCCTTTCGTCGTTAAGATTCGCGGATGTTGCCGCTTTTCTTGTCCGTGGCCTGCTTCATCACAGGCTTACGATGCAAAGGAGCGAACCCTCGGCACATTGTGCAATAGTTTGACGAAAAATTTTCAAATTTTTTGAAAAAATGTTTTGCATATTCAAATTAAATGCTTATATTTGCAATACCAAAACAACTAAACAAGGCCGACGGGCCATAAGCGGCAACTATGAAAAACTTTATCAATTCTTACGATCGCGTCAAAGGAGCCATTGAATCGGGCAAGGCTATCAACATCTTCAACATGGTAGACGGCGACTACGTCGGCATGGGCGAATTCGAATATTCGGACGAAGCCATGATCGTTCTCGAGCTCGTCGCCAAGAATGGCGAAGGATTCGTCGTAGACATCTGCAATCGTGTTCTCGAATCAATAAATGTCGGCAAGGCTATCACGTTGTCCGAAAAACAGCGTTGGTGCATCGCCTTCGCGGCGAATAAGATTTCGACGGACAAAGTCGATGAGCTGCACACAGCCGATGCTGAATTCATCGCTATGGTCGAATCTGAAGAGGCTGTTGAAAATACGGCACATAATAACGAATATTTTGAAAACATGGACGACAATCAATTTATTTCCATTCGTTCGCTTCTGAACCGAGCCGAAGCCGGTGAAACTATCTCCTCCATTAAACTGTCTGATGCCGGAAAATACGCCTCCAACGCGAAAGGTGATATGCTTATCAATACGGACATCTTCTTCTCGTCGCGCGTATATGCATACAGGGCCGATGACCGGCTGGTTAAGATTGGGAAAAAGACGCTTAATGTCGATGAGCTGCGCCGGCAACTCGAACGGTTCATCGGTAAAGGATCCGCCGTCGTTTGCATAGGCGGCAAATGCCTTCGTGGCGAAATTACAAAATAGCTCAATATGAAAGAGTACCCCGCATTTATTATCGATAGAAGTCGCCGTTCAGGATCGTCCCGTTTTTCCGACGACTTCATCGTCTGCACCGATCGGGAGGTCGGGTTCATCGCCAGAGTATACAAACTTCCCAAATCACGCCGTGCAGAGTTCGAGCAGAGCATCGCCTGTCTATCCGAATCGCAAATAGATAACCGATACTATTTTGCCATCATTGGAAATGTATTGTGCGTGCTGGAGGTCGTGCGAATGTTGCATGAGCCTGTTGCGCATATCAACAGACTTCGGCCGTTGATGAAGAAGGCTTTCAAAGCCTACATACACGGCGAAGAATCAGCCGTTCGACGGGACGGCCAGCCGTATGACGATCAGATAGCCGCTCTTGACGACATCCTGCGGATGGCAAAGTCGCAACGGTCACGTATGGTCGATATGAACGGTGAAGCGGCCACGGAACGATTTACAAGCGCGATTCAGTCGGCCCGCGATTCCGTTGCCTTGCTTCAAAAAATCACACAACATGAATAAGGATGCATCAAAACGGGGCGGTGCGCGCCCGGGCGCTGGGCGCAAATGTAAAGGCAGTGCGCCGTCGGTCACTGTAAGCTTGCGCCTCCCCCCGGAATTGCGAGACGAGTTGCGCGCGTTTCTGAAATCCCGCCGGATGACCGCCGCACAGTTCGTGGAGGAAGGCCTATGCATCCACCGTAAACCCGATGCGAAGTCTTGATCCCCACCGTAAACCCGATGCGAAGTCTTGATCCCCACCGTAAACCCGATGCGAATAGCCCGGGTTTTAATGGGATAGATTGTTCAAAATGTCCGTGTTTTTCTCGGGGAGAAAACCAACTTTAAAGCGGTTTATTGTTCAATATGTATAAAAAATCCCCGAGCTCGTGGCCAGGGGATCGGCAAGTCTTCAAATATTATTTGCGCATCTGCTGATTCTTTGGGATAGGTCGAGCAGGGCGTTGCGCAATACCTCTTTCTCCGCTTCGTCGAAGTCATCCGGTTTCCCATTATTCATGCCATTCATTTTGTGATAGAGCCAAGACCGCGATTTCCCGAAGTACTTTTCCGATATTTTGGCCCAAGATACGTCCAGCAGGATGTCAGACATCTTCTGTTTTACTGTCTCCCGATTTTGTTTTACAATGATTTCCATATTTGTCTTTTTGTGCCCTCGACCATTGGCCGAGGGCTGGTTGTTAGTCACGTTCCAATAATTCTTGTAGGATCATCTCGATATACCATTCTTGTTCTTCTTTCCCGTTGGGATAGGCTTTGTGGTAATTGCGTATAGATTCGATCAAATCCCACTCTTTTTCTGTTAGTTCGACATTCATATCGTTTGTTTCTTTTCTGTAATACAAATATAATACACTTTTGCGTATTATGCAAATTTATTGCGAACAAAATAATAAAAAACGCCCCGGCAGAAGTCGGGGCGGGAGTTGGGAGGGTGCGTTAGGGTTTATTCGCTCTCCCGCTATATATTAGATAGTCATTGTCGGATTTAATAGCCGCCACATCCTCCGGGAACGGCACTCCTGCCTGTTCATATAATTTTTTGAAATAACCAATTCGTCCTGAATAATTAATGTAATATTTATTTCTATTTTCATATACATACTCCAAAGCATTCCACAGTGAATCAAATAGTATATTCTCAATATCGGGATTTTTCTTTTTTATCTCTCGTTTAATGATAGATATAGGAGTTGATGGGTTCGTAATTTTATCTTTAATTTTATTGACATCATTTGTCATCTTCCACAACTTAAAGAAGAGAATGATTTGTAAAATACCGAAAACAATCAACAATAAAGTAGCAATAAGTTCCATAAACGTTTATTTTATTATTATACAATTTGCCCCCCCCCGGATACTCGGAGAGGGGCATTTTTGTTTAGTGCTATTATGTGTGTGCTTTGGCGTACGGCTCCAGCTCTCCTCCGGTAGGCATTAGTCTAATTAGAACACCTTTAGCCCTCTTTTTTTAGGGCGACTTCGCCCTTGTTTTTAGCCCTCTCTTCTCGGAATAGATCAAGTAGTACCCCATTTTGCCGAATTAGCTCCTCGTTTTGTCGAAGGACTTGGTCTAAATACTTCTTCATAGTGTTTGAATTATTTAAGTCAGCTTCCGAAAGTGTTGCGTCTTCTCCTCCTTGACTGACAGGTTGGTCGGTATTTTTGAGCATTGACCCTTCGCCGGTCAATAGCCAATTTATATCGAATTGGGGATAGGTGTTGATAATATAATTAGCAAGCTCCCCAGATATTTTTTTCACTTTCCCGCTCTGAATATCTAAAATGCGCTGATATTTTACGCCTATTCGTTTAGCAAACGTAGGCGCTTTAATACCGAGATTGAGCAATATCTCATTTATTTTTTCAGAACCTTGCATTTTGAATGAAATTTCTATTATTTTTGCGAAAAGCGTATTGTTATGGTATTAGGCATTATATCGGTTATTTTTTCATTATTCGCAGTATGTTTTAATCTGTATGTATTCCATCGTCTATTCAAATCATCGGAGCGAGATTATGAACGCCGCTGCCGATATAATGAACGAAAGCAAAGAAATGACAAGGGCTACAACTGAATAATATTTATTTCGCTTTTTTTCAGCAACCGATAATTCTAAATCCTCGTTTTGTAGTGCAATAGCATTTGTATTTTCTTGCTCTTGTGCGTATATATACCTTGCTCCACCTTTCGATATTATATAAGCAGTTTTTTCTGTACCGCTAAGCCCGATACTGCCTTTTATAGCCGCGCCAAAGTTGCACAATGAACAGCAAATACGATAATATTGCGCTTCATCAGTCACTAATTCTTCAATATCTACTCCGGTAACGCATCCATTCCTGTTTTTAAGTCGTTTCAATATTTCTTCCGCTACATATATATCACACTCATTCATAGTTAATTACGCCTTCACCATAATTTTCAATTAAAAAAATAATCGAAAATTCTATTATAAAAATTTGATATAATAGAAATATCGTGTATATTTGCATTGTCAACGGATTGATACAGCAAAGGTAAAGCGTATTTAACCCGAAAACAATGTAAAGATATATAAAAAATATCGAATAAACCTAATATAAAAGGCTATAAAATGGCTATGAACGACCAAATAATCGAAAAAAACGCCTTTACGCGCGGATTGTCAATAGTGGATAACTTCGACCGCCAAAACGGAACAAAACTGGGCCCGAGGCTCCGACATGAACTCTGTATGGAGCTGGGGTTTATCAAACTTGTGGACATCGACGGCAAAAAGGTGGAGGTTCCCAATCCTCGCACGCGGCAGGCTCTGCATAACCGGCAGAATGGATATGTTCCCCATACTTCACTCGAGCGGAAAGCCATTGAGCAAACTTTCAAGGCATACATAGGCACTACGGACATCTGGGGCTTGGCTTAAGACTATGGAAACTGACACCATACTGAGCAAACGCGAGCGTGAGGTAATGAACCTCGTCGTGCTGGGCTATTCGGCCCGCGAGATCGCAGAACGGATGAACGTGATCTACCAATGCGTAGCCAACCATCTCCAGAGCATCTACGACAAGACGGGGACGAAGCGGACCTTGCAGGCATTGGTTACCTGGTATTTCACGCAGAATTTCGGCATCACGCTCAACGTGTCCGAGATGACCCGACGCATCGGGGCCACGGTTCTGCTGTGTCTGTTCTCGGTGGAGGTGTTCAGTACGGATTTCGAATGTCGCAGGTTGCGCAATCCCCGCCGAAGCCGAGGCTTCCGGGTGGAAGAGCTGATAGAGAACTAAACCAACAACACAACAATATGAAAACGAATTACGAAGAGGTGAAAGACAGCCTTCTGTCTTTTGGAAAGAAACATTTGGCCTGCCAATATGAATATAAGCGTCTTTATGCGGCTGAAAGTGTCGAGGCGGTTATGGCAGTCGTTAAAGATAATTTCTCATGGTGTTGTCAATTCTACGATTTTGCCGATGTTCTTTTGGCATACCGGGATCAGTTCGCCGAACATAAAATATGGATCAACACTTCTGTTGAAATTAAAGAAGGGGTTGGTTGCCTGTTGACTACGGAAGGCGAATTCAACGCCGAGAGCTGGGGAACCTCGACGATCAACGCCGAGAGCTGGGGAACCTCGACGATCAACGCCCGGAGCCGGGAAACCTCGACGATCAACGCCGAGAGCTGGGGAACCTCGACGATCAACGCCGAGAGCTGGGAAGCCTCGACGATGATTATCCCTACTTCGGCTATCGAATGCCAAGTAAACGATAAAAGCATCGCACGGTATATCCAAGACAATAGAGTTGTATTCGCGGATGATTCTATAAAATTCGAGAAGCAGGGATAGTAACAAGGAGTGCGTGGCAGGTTGGCAATACCTCCGCATAACTAACGGAAGGAGATGTGAAGTAAAGCACCACCTACGCAGGTTCGAATCCTGCCGCACTCCCAAGATAGCAGCCCGCAAGGGTTAGGGGTTTGATCGCTGGCAATACCCCCAGCCGCAAGGCAGAAAGCGATTTTTCGGGTCTTTGGCGTATTGATACACGAGAACCATCCGAGTGGATGTAAAACCCAGTGAGCGACTTGGCGCAGAAGGGCTGGCAACAGATAAATACCAACGAGCGAGCGATGATCCGGAGCGATCCGGTGAGCCGTATCAACACTATGCCCGGTGTGGTTTGAATGTACCTATCCGGGCTCCAATGCGGGTTTTGTGCACACGTTCTTTCTGTCCATTTTGTAGTAGTTTAAGTTAGTGGTTATCACACCGCGCAAAGCCCGCACCCTTGCCCTGATGGCGCCGATGCACGTGATCGGTGAGCCTTGCCTTCGATGGCGTCAGGGCACGAATACCTTAAAATTTCAAAACTATGGAGAATTTAAAAAAGCCACAAGCTCGCATATTGGCCTACTTCATCAGAGGAGGCACGCTGACCGTGTGGAAAGCGATGAGCAAATTCGGCACGACGGAGCTGCGGAAGATTGTCACGAGGCTCCGGCGCAAAGGCTACATCATCGTTGGCGATTGGTGTTACAGCCACGACGCAGACAGAGGGCGGGTTGTCCGCTACAAAGAGTATCATATGGTCGTTAATCCTGAAATTTCACAAATATGAAAACCGAGACATTCAAGCCCCGGAAATTTCTGGGTATGGACTTCACTCCGCGAAAGGGATACCGTGCGGAGATCGAACGGCTCGAGCGCGTGAATGCGGACATCCGTCGGAGCTTTGCCGAAGGCGAGAAAGATCGCAATAATCTTCTGAAAAAGTGCGCCGAGGAACGCAACCTGCGTATTGCCGTCGAACTCGATCTGATGAAATATACCCGGAAGCGAGGCGCCGACGGGCGGTTCGTCAAAGAAAAGGCGTGACGACGCCTTACTTACATCATAACAAGAACCGTCGCCCTCCATCCGTGAGGCCCGAGGGCGATATTTGGAGGGTTGGCCGAGTGGTTGAAGGCTCCGGCTTACTAATCCGGCGAGCGGTAACGCTTCGGGAGTTCGAATCTCTCACCCTCCGCAACCCCTTTGTTGATGGTGCAAGTAGAGCGACGATAGCGCAAGGGATTATTGCCGATTGCGCGGCAATGACAAAGCGGAACAGACGCTTGACTCTATCGGACAGGTTATACGAAAGCATCTGACAGCCTGGAAAGACAGGCATTTTGAGCTATGGTGTAACGGTAACACAGCACCCTTTGGAGGTGGCGCTTCCGGTTCGAATCCGGGTAGCTCAACAAGTGATAAGTTCTTGTAATTATGAATGATATTTTCAAAGATATTAAAGAAAAGAACCTCGTGCCCTTACGGCTCGATAGAAACACGGTAATCTTGGTTCCTCCGGAGAAAGCCAATGAGAAATACAAGGCGCGCTACCTCAAAAATGCCGAGAGGGCGCGGAGGATGGCATTGAATCTAAAATAATCAACCCTAATACCCAATTATTATGAAAAAATTCTTATTGATGGCCGCGGTGTCCATTATCGCCGCCATGACTGTCGGGTGTACTACCATTGACAGCGGAAGCGTCGGTATCCGCTTCAAAAAGTGGGCCGCCAATGTTGATGAACAAGGCGGTGTGATCGGAACCTGCAAAGGATTCGTGTGGTACAATCCCTTTACCCAGCGCATCTTCGAATACGAAACGTTCGTGCAGCGTAAGACCTACGACGAGTTCAAGGTGAACGCCAAAGATGCTTCTATATTCACGATGCAGCCGACCATTGCCTATCGTCTGAATCCGGATATGGCTACTCATGTATTCGTCAAATACCGAAAATCGTTGTCAGAGATTGAGGAAGGATATATTAGCACCTGCATCTATGAAGCATATCGCACCTGCGGTAACTCCTATACTTCCGATTACCTGATGTCAAATCGAGGCGAATTCGAGGCCGAAGTTCGCAAGCGTCTGGAAAAATCGCTAAACGCCGAGGGATTTATCGTCGAAGAGTTCACGTCTAATATCATTCCTCCCAAGTCGCTCCAAGATGCCATCAATGCCAAGAACGAAGCCGTTCAAAATGCCTTAAAAGCCGAAAATAAAGTCAAGGAAGCGGAAGCGAATGCGAAGATCGAGATTGCGAAAGCCGAAGGCGAGGCCCGAGCTCTGAAAATCAAAGGCGACGGAGAGGCTTATTATAATCGCGCAGTCGCCGCCTCCTTGAGTGAGCTTCTGGTAAAACAGGACGCTATCCAAAAATGGGACGGCAAACTTCCTCAATACACAGGCGGCGGAGCTACGCCGTTGCTAAATCTGAAATAACATGTGTGTAATTATACTCTATATTTTGCCGATAATTCTCGTTGTTGGTGAGATTATCTTTATGCGAAAATGTCTCACTCCCAAAATGCCACGAATAGCGTGCATGGGCGCATTTGCAGTATCGCTTGTGCCCATTTTGGGAGCTATTGCCTGTCTTGCATTGCCTGTAATTATAGCATACGCATTGGATGAATGCGGTTATAAATTAGCCAAGAATAGATTTAATAAATTCTGGTTCGAATAATCATGGTTGACGCAGCGCAGCAAGTGGATGCTGAATAAGGTTAAACCGAGGCGGGAGTAATATAATCCCCGTCGAGAGCGGATAGCGGAGGCGCAAAACTCATAACAGGTTCCGATATGCCTTCGGGAGGTTCGAATCCTCCCTGCGTCGCAATAGTATTACCGCCATAGTAGTATTGTCGGCTGGCGTCCTATCTACGAATAACCCCTAAAAGTAAGAAATTATGGATGACATTACCCGCGTCTGCCGCAAATGCGGGCAGGAAAAGCCGTTGGAAGAGTTTGCGAAGAATAAGGAATGCGTATTAGGTCGTACCCATACTTGCAAACAATGCGAGGCGGAGAAGTACCGCAAGTGGCGTGAAGCCAATCTCGAAAAGGCGCGGGAATCGGTTCGCAAGTGGCGCGAATCCAATCGCGAAAGGGGGCTGGTGTATGCCCGCAAGTATTACGCAGCTAATCCCGAAAAGGTACGGGAAAGGCACCGCAAGTGGCGCGCAGCTAATCCCGAAAAGGTACGGGAATGGGCCCGCAAATCGTGGCACAGGATGGCCGATAATATTAATGACAGTTATTTGAAGTCTCAATTAAAAAAATGCGACCTTCCCATCACCCCAGAAACAATCGAATACAAACGTATTCAACTAAAGCTATACCGAGAAATCAAAAAACAACAAAACGATGAAAGAGATTAAGAACATCCGGGAATTGACGGCCGATTTGGGCCGCGTGTATGCAGAGCTTCGAGCACGAGAGATCGAGACCAAAGAGGCATCGGAGATTGCCAACATTGCGGGTAAGATTATCAACGGTGCAAAGGCTGAGATGATGTACCGAATCGCCCGTAAGGAGAAGCCGTCGATACCTTTTTTCGATGCCGATGGCAAATAATTTTGCAGATTCGAAATGAAGTTGTATATTTGCAATTGCAGACCGATGCTATTAGCATCAACAAAGTACATAGTTAACGCTATATAAAGCGTTGTCCCTTGTCCACTTTCAGCTTGCTGATAGTGTCGGTCTGCAAACCTGACTGGGGCAACGCCTTTTTTATTGCCCTTTACATATTAACTAAACTTTTAACAGACAATGCAGACCGATGTTAAAAGTGGTACCCGGGTAAATAACACCCAGACCACACCGCGCGCAAAGCGCTTCCCGTATTTTCTCCGCGACATGCGGAAACTCACTCTGAGCGAAGAGCAAACATACCAGGTATCCTTTACCGCAACCGTACACAAAGAGTACGGCAATCAACCCGTGGGGCTCGATTTTTCGTGTCCCTACAAAACGGCGCATCCTCTTCTTGCGCTGGGATATGCCATTGCCGACTGCGAAGATCGGTATTTCTCGACCGAAATAGAGGTCGGGTCGATTCGCATCAAAAAATTCTAAACCGCTGAATCATGGAGCATCTTGTAACGCTGGTTCTGCCGCTATTGGTGATAGCCGCAGTTTTCGGTATCGTCTACTCCGACAAGCGCATCTACGACGTCGTGGAGGTCATTCTCACCCGCGTATTTGAAAAATTCGATTAACCATGAACACGCAATACCACACCACGACAACATCCCCGGCCCTTCCGGTTACAGAGGAGTTGGTGGACATTCCCAGCGAATATATTACGGGCAACGTCAAAAAGCGTCCGACACTTAACGAATTCACATTGTCTGACAAGTCGATGAAGCTGCTCTTCAAAATGTTCGCCGCTTTTTTCGAACATAAGACACCCGGAGATGCCCAAGATTCAGATCGAGGCCAGTATTATACCTACGGGGATGTCGACGGATTCACTTTCGAAGTGGACTGGGGTGTATTTCACATCACCGTGGAGCGTCGTTACCTATGGGACGATCTGTTGAGCGCCCCCGATGAGGGGTTCACGGTTACAGAAGTATGGGACACGATCTATGATTGTTCCCGTCCGTGCCTGGCAAAACGAATGAACGATTACGCAAAACGAAACAACTTATAATATCATGAAAACACGTATCGAGGTCAGAAGCCGTGCTACTGGCAAGCTGATCCCCAGCCATGAGGAGAACCGCCGTATGACGGCCAAAGAAATCGAGAAAGCCAAACGAGATTGTATGCGTAATCTCGATCCTTCGAAAGTCACATCACCGGAAGTAACCTATATCGAAGACTAAGCCATGAAAGAGTTAATCGCCATCCAATCGGAATTGAAAGTCCCCAAAGGGCAGTATAACAGCTTCGGAAAATACAAATATCGAAGCTGCGAGGATATTCTCGAAGCGGTCAAACCGATACTCAAGGCGCACGAATGCGTCCTGAACCTGTGCGACGACATCGTCGCCGTCGGGGACCGCTACTACGTGAAGGCCACGGTGCGCATCACGAACGCCGCCGGAGAGGTCGATACGGCAACGGCCTTTGCCCGCGAGGACCTCGACAAGAAGGGTATGGACGGGTCGCAGATAACGGGTACAGCATCCAGTTATGCCCGCAAATATGCCCTTAACGGATTGTTCTGCATCGACGATACGAAAGATGCGGACACGGACGAGCGGCACACGGAGAACGCCAACCGGGCGGCGGCACAAAGTACCAAAACAGCACAACCGTCCACGGTCCCGGCAACTGCTCCGGCCCGCAAGCGCATCACTATGGAACACCTGGACAACCCCATTGCCTGCGATCAGCTGATAAAATGGATGTATGGATTTCTCACTACGGCCAACTATGCCGCGGATTTCGACGCTGGAGCGCGATTGCTGAAATCATACGATGCCGATGCGGAAGTCGTCGATCGCTTCTCGGCGCTCTTTGAATCATACCGTCAGGCTCGGAAAAATGCGAAGTGATATGGAGACACAGGCAACATTGATTCGGGAAACGGCGTCTGCCTCCGAGCTGGCCGCCCGGGCTATCTCCTCGGTTGTAAACGGGGAGGTAGACCCGATCACGGCCCATATCAACATCAGCCGTATGGAAAAGGCCATAGCCCTCTACAAGGATAACGTTGATGTGCGAGACATCACGCTGCAGGAGTTATCTAAATACGGCAAGAAACAGACGTTCGGCGACTGTGTGCTGGAAGAGTGCGAATCCGGCGTCAAATACGATTATTCGATGTGCGGCGATAGCAAGCTGGCGGATATGTACGCCACGCTGGAAGCCCTGAAAGCCGACATCAAAGAACGGGAAACGATGTTGAAGCACATACCGTCATCTGGGGTTGCGGACCCCGATACTGGCGTGGTGATGTTCCCGCCGGCTCGGAGCAGCAAAACAGTAATTAAGACAACTTTCAAAAAACAATAGGAATAATGGCAGAACTTATCAATGTGTCGTTGTGTGTCAGCGACATTCCCAGGGACAAGATTTTCGTTGCTGAAAACGGCAAGAAGTACATTTCTATTTGTGTTTCGGAACTCCGCGAGGCTGATCAGTACGAGAACACGCACTGTGTGTTCATGCGTCAGTCCAAGGAGGAGCGCGAGCGCAAGGACAAACGAGTGTATGTAGGCCGGGGTAAGTCAGTGGTATTTCGCCCGGCGGAGCCGACGCCCGATCAAGTTGCGGATTTGCCGGTCGCCGAGAACGTGGATGACCTCCCTTTCTGATGTAGTGCCGTATGGTTTACGATCTGAACACCGACATCGACCGGGAGCGCTTCAAGCGACGTGCAAACGCCCTTATGGCGCGACGGGCCGTTGTCGAGTGTTCGGAGCGTAAGCCCAGGCGGTCATCGCCCCAAAACAGATATTTGCACGCCTTACTCGGCGAATTCGCAATGCAGACAGGGTGCACACTGTCGTACGTGAAAACGGAGTATTTCAAGAGGTTTTGCAATCCGGAGTTGTTCGTGCGTGTCGAGTTCGACGAACTGATGCACAAAGAGATTGAAAGGCTCCGCTCGAGCCGGGACCTCGACACCGGAGAGATGACAACGGCAATAGAGCGTTTCCGCAACTGGGCGGCCGCGGAGGCCGGAATAGACCTGCCAGCGCCTGACGAGGCGGAGTGGATAGGCTTCATCGAAAGGGAGATGCAACACCAGCAAATATGGTTATGATATGGCAAGAATACGAACTATAAAGCCACAATTTTGGGATGACGCGAAAATAGGCCGAATCCCTCGTGACGCCCGTCTGCTATATATAGGTCTTTGGACCTTTGCGGACGATTTGGGTGTGGTGGTCGCCGATCCCGTTTGGCTAAAATCAAAAATATTTCCTTACGACAGAATACAGATCCAACAACTGGAGGCGTGGTTAGGGTTGCTCGAGAAGACCGGTTTTATTAGTCTTCTCTCCGTCAAATCGGAGAGTTTCTATTATCTTCCTACTTTCTCCCGTCACCAAATAATCAATCGACCTAATTTGGACGATGTAAACATCGATAAGAAGCTATTAGACAATATTTTAGCTAAATTCACTGATCAATCAGTGATCAATCATGGATCAATCAGTGATCAATCAGTGACTATAATAGGAGAGGAAAAGGATAGGGATAGGGATAGTAGTACCCCCTATAATCCCCCTAAGGGGGAAATCGGCTCTCCGGACTCTGACGATGAATCCGTAAAAAACAGACCAAAGAAAAAGAAAAGTTGCGGCAAAAGAAAAGAGGCTGATTTATCCTTCGTCGAACCTTCGTTCCAGCCAGTAATGGCGGAATGGCTTGCTTACAAGTCTGAACGCGGACAGACCTATCGGCAGCAGGGATTAAAGGCTTGTTATTCCAAATTGCGGGAACTTTCAAACGGGTATCCGGACATTGCCCGTAAGATCATCCGACAATCTATGGCAAATAACTGGGCGGGGTTATTCCCGCTGAAAACGACAAATGACTATGGACGAAGTGCAAAGAATCAACCCCCAGGCCCTGATGAGCTCGCTCGGGCCGTCGCCGAGGGAATCTCTCGCGCTCACACTCGCCAAGAGTGGGAGTGAGGAAGTATCCGTACTTGCAGGGCCTCCGGCATCGGCGGCACATATCGCCACGGTGGTGCATAAGCTGTCCGTATGTTTTCCGGATATGTCGAGCGAATTCTTCTCTATCCTTGCCGAGCGCATCGGGAAGACGGGAATGAGCGGGAAGCGGCTGGAATATGCCCTGAACAGGGTGCTGGACACGTTCACGTACAAACGGCTGACGATCGCCGACATCTTGGGCATCGATGTGAAATGTCGGATTCTGACGTATTCCGCGATGTGCAATGAGGTGGCCCGGAACGGCGGCAGCACGGACGATTATGCTCCGATACGCATTAGCGGGGCCGAGAAGCCCGGATGGGTGCTCAAAGGAGACAAGGCGCGGTATAATATCCCGGGCGAGTTATAATAATCACCATGACACGACACATCGAATCACACCTGCAACGAATGTGCGTCAGCTGGTTTCGACTCCAATACCCGGACATCGGGAAGCTCCTGTTCGCCGTACCGAACGGCGGCGCCCGGGGCCGCACGGAAGCCGCGATAATGAAAGCCGAGGGCGTAACGGCAGGCGTTACCGACCTTATCCTGCTGCTCGGACGTGGAGGCTTCAACGCCCTATGTATCGAAATGAAGACTCCCGACCGACGTTCCGTCCTATCGGACGCGCAAATCGAATGGCGTTCACTCGCAATCACGAACGGGAACAGACACGTCGTCTGCCGGACGATCGAGGAATTCCAGTCGGAAATACGTTGGTATTTAACCATGTGACACAACAACCATGAACAAAGAGATTAAAATATCGATCAAGAGCCGCTGGACAGGTTCTATCCTTTTCGAGTATTCGAGCGTTGGCAATACGCTTGCCAAAACGGTAACGGAGGCCTTGAAAGGCGGAGCCAACCTGTACGGAGCCAACCTGCGCGAAGCCGACCTGCGCGGAGCCGACCTGTACGGAGCCAACCTGCGCGAAGCCAACCTGTACGGAGCCGACCTGCGCGAAGCCATAGGTACATACATGGCTTGCCCCACCGATGGCAGTTTTATCGGCTGGAAGAAGGCTTCGGAATATATCGTGAAGCTGCAAATCCCGGAGGATGCCCGCCGCAGCTCTGCCGGAGGCGAAAAATGTCGCTGCGACAAAGCCTATGTGGTGGAGATTCAGAATGCTGATGGAACTAAAGCCGACATCGACACAATTCATTCGAACCATGATGCGAACTTCGTGTATACGGTCGGCGCTACCGTCGAGGTCTCCGACTTTGACGGTGACCGCTGGAACGAATGCGCTCCGGGTATCCACTTCTTCATCGACCGCCGGGCGGCTGTGGAGTATTAACACGAAAGCCATGAAAGTCATCGCCACCTATTACCGTTCCGAAGTGGCGAAACCAATCCATCAAAGGATTCGGGAACGCGGTAGTGCCGCAGGTGGCATTGCAGATATTCGAAACGATAAATAAGTACGAAAATTATGAAAGATCAGGTAACAAGCATTGAACAGTCACGCCGCCTGCTGGAGCTGGGCGTTCCGGCGGAGAAGGCGAGCATGATATATCAGAGTCATTACACTCAGGGCGTGCCTAAATTATATGCTCAGCCTTACCAACGGAACGGTTACCCGCCAAAAGAAAAAATACGAGAAGATGTTATCCCGGCCTTCACGGTCGCGGACCTGCTGGGGATGTTGCCGAAAAAGATAACGACCAATGGAGGCGCAGTCCATATTTTGCACATTGAGGCCTGTTCGTCCACCAGCCCTTGTTGGTGTTTGTATTGGGGAGATGAAGAGACGCAGGTTGGATGGCAGGATCGAATCTCTTTCTTGCATCTGCTGGAAGACGCTATTGAGTGGCTTGTGTCTAACGGTTACGAGTTGGAGTTATGAGACATGCAGTAGGAATGCCGTTGCGCCTCGTGAATGGCAAATTTATGCGCGGGGATATAGAGGTAAAACCTGAAATCGGCAATCCCGAACAAATCGCGCTTTTGCGGAAGATCGAGCGCGAACGTACACAACGGGAAAAGGATGCCAATGATGGCCGGTTGGATGTCCACATTCATGTGGAAGATATTAAGTATAAAGTCGTCTGTGAGTTCAGGTGCATTTGCGGAAATGATATTCAGGCGAGGGGCATTAATTATACTGACGTTTGGGAAGATTTGGAATGCCCGGTTTATGAGGATGGGCCAATCATCTGCGATAAATGCTACCGGGAGTATGAGATTGATGGGTTACATGCAAAGTTGATTAAACGATGAAAACACGCCTACTGAAACGACTGCGGCGGGAGGCTGACAAGAAGTTAGCTCCAATACGCATGATGCATCCGATTCATTTTTCGGAATTTGTTGAATGATGGAATTACCGGATGTATATGGCATACCGAGAGAACTTTATCCTCCGCCGCGTTGCGGAGCTAAAAGGAAAGAGAAAAATGAAGACCAACAGACTAATAAACGAATGTCATTGCTACAACTGCCGAAAATACGAAGAATGCCAAACCAAAGGCGTATTCGACGATGATCCGGGCTTCGACTTCTGCGTGAACTATGAGGATGTGAGCTATCCCGATGACGATAACGATGAAAACGATTGAGCCATGAAAAGCGAGAATGCAAAGGAATACATTACACATGCCACGTGTACGGCACAAGAGTATGCTGAAAGATTCGGAGGGCGCGAGTTGGTCGTGTCAAGATGGGATGTGCCTACCGCTATCGAACTCGCCGAGCAGGATGCCGAGGAGCGGATGCGTGAAAAAGCGATTGAGGCATTCAAGTCCTCCTGCGTATACAAGGATGGTTGTGGTGAGGATAGTTGGGTTTGCGATCCTATACTGTGCGAAGATTTGAGATTGTTCGTCCAAAAACTGAACGAGGAATGAGAAACTTTTTGATTGATGGCATTTGGCAGGGCCCGCCGGATGGATTCGACGTAAAGGAATGGCTCAATGAGATTGTCGCCTATTCGGGTCTTGACGAATACCTTCAACCTACTGGAGTTATTCGTCGGTTTCAGAAGATAGAGCGAGTGCGCCGCAATGGCCGAGGCCGGGGCAAGACCGTCGAAGCTATCGCCGCGGAGATAGACAGGTTGAACAACTTAAAACAAGAATAGAATGAAATTCACGACCCCGTGCTTTAATATCTACATCCAAGTCCGTGTCGAGGATGTGAAAAAGCGGAAAGAACTGATTGGGTGGCTTTTTAACATTGGATATGAGTTATGCGAGGATTTGATAGGCATAGATGGCGATACTCCGGTTGTGATAGCCGCATTCGGTAAGATTGATTTATGGGTGAGAACCCATTGCAAATCCGAAACATGTTTTGACTGTGGCGAAAATATCGAGTTGTTCAAGGCGCTGGCGGCTATGAACGACGAGAATGACAACGAACAGTATTTTGTGACTGAGTTAGCCGGAAGTTCGTATTGTGTGCACAAAAATCGAAATACAAACCTTGATTATTCTCTTGTTTGCCGCAAAGCCACGGTCGAGGAGATTATCGAACATTTCAAAAAGAGGGAGAAATGATACGAGCAAGATTCTATATCAAATTCAAAGATTGCGGTAACGATTATCGGCCAGTTAAATGGCCAATCAAGTATCCGTATTGGTGTACGGGCGAAAGCGTCGACTCTTTCGTTATTGTCGCCTATGCCGAAAATGTCGAGCAAATAAAGGATTTATGGCCGGAGGCTTATATGATCGAATGTGAAGAAGTGAATGAAATAACCTTCACTACAAGATTTCCAAAACCGAAGTGGTACAATTAATATCAATGTAAGCCATGAAAAAGATAATGTTTAACGACCGCTACGGTTTGACACAGGCGGTGATCGAGGGCCGAAAGACCATGACGCGACGGTTGATTCCTGATGAGTTCTTCGGACTTACGTGGGACACAAGGGGCGACACCTTGGTTTATGAAAACGAATACGGGGATTTTATTGATGTCAGGCACTCGAAGTATACCCGCTATAAGGTTGGCGAAGTCGTGGCCGTGGCACAGAGCTATTCGACGATTGCCGCCGGGCATCCGGATGTCTATACGTTTTTGCCCCAGGTGGCTAAAGCGCATAAAATATCCATCGAAAGCGTACATGACCTTGCAGGGTGGAATAACAAGATGTTCACCAAAGCGGAACTTATGCCCCACCAAATCCGCATCATCGGAATCAAGTGCGAACGGTTGCGGGACATTTCGGACGAGGATTGCATCAATGAGGGAATTTTTGTTAACGAGTATGTCGGCAAAGGCAAAAAATGCCATCATTACGGGTTCGATGGCTTTTTCAATGAGGCCGCAGGATGGTTTGCCCGAGGGTGGTATAACACTCAACGCGAAGCCTTCGCCATACTGATCGACAAGGTTTCTGGTCGCGGAACCTGGGAGCGCAATCCGTGGGTCGTGGTGTGCGAATTCGAACTTGTAAAATAGCAATGAGATGGCTTACTTTATAACAGAACCTTTAGCTGGCAGCGACGATGTAGTTGTGTCTGTTTATAAGAATACGGGAGAATATGTCGGGAATATCATTTACGACAGGTATAAATGGAGGATGTTGTCCGATGATGACAGAGATAACGTTATTCGAAGGTGTTTCGGCGATAAGAAGCGGAGTTTTTGAAATAGCGAGATTCTCGCAAAATCTCGAAAAAACTGTAAATATCTTTAAACACTTTAAAGAACTTGAAACATGGAAACGATTGAGGAAAGAGCACGAGAATACGCGAACCAATACCGACGAGATGTGCATGACTTGAAAGGAGAACGAGCCGATGCGGCCTTTGCGGCGTATTGTCAGGGGGCTGAAGATGAGCGTGAAGAGCTGGTCCGTTGGCATGACCCGAAAGAGGAGTTGCCGCCTATTGAAAAGGTTGTGTTAGTAAAACTCAACTTCGGAAGAGGTTATGCGTTAGCAGACCGGGGTGACGAGGGGTGGTGGTACGCCGATTCCGAAGAATGGGAAATATCGGATGAGCAAGTCATCGGCTGGCGCGAGATTCACGAATAGAGCTATGGATATTCTAACTCCACATGACGGCCTCACGAACGAGAAGATTTGCAAGGCGCAGATCGAAGCCGTCGAGAAGAAACAGAACGAATACAAACTGATCGGTCGTTTGACGAAGGTCCCCGGTCACACCCTTTACAAGTTCAATGCGACTACGCGGGAGGCTTCGAAAGCCGAAGTGCGAACCGAGATAACACGCCAATACGATCCTGATACGGATACGGTTATCCGCCATGTCAAATCGGACGTGAAGGTCGAAAAGGACTGCTACTACGAACAGGCGTTGAACATGAAGAACTTCATCAAGCGCCTGCGCCGCCGGGGGATCATCGGGGCGGACGAGGATGTGAAATTTGTAAAAGAATGAGAACATGCTTGACTTGAAATTGCACGTAACCCTACACGGATGCAGCAAAGCGGACATATACAGCCATAGAGGACAATCCGTCGCCGTGTTCAAGAACGTAAAGGTAGACCGTCGTAAGCGACGAAAAGGCTATGGAAATGAACTATTGACCACGCTGGAGAATATTGCTCGCGTGTTAGGCTATGATTCATGCGTTTTATGGACCGATAGGTCAGCATGGATGCACGATTGATATAAACGCCGGGGGTATGAAGATTATGCCGATTATGATGAACCGGCTTCTGTGTGGATGTGGAAATCGCTATGAGAAACTTAAAACTGAATAAACCATGAAGAATTTCGATTTGGAGGCTGCCAAGCGAGGTGCGGCGGTGTGCACGAGGAAGGGGATGAAGGCTCGCATTGTATGCTTCGACCGTGTAGATCTCGAATATCCTATTTTAGGGCTACGTAAAAATAAAGCAGGGGTAGAGCACATATTTTCATATACGCTTAATGGATTTGCGTTTCTTGAGGGCATAGGAGGAGGTGAGGACCTGATGATGCGAGACGACGACTATATGGAGAAGCTGGAGCGGGGAGAGTATGGCCATATTGCTGACGCTCCCAAAATGATCGGGCCAGCTATTAAGCAAAACTTAAATACTGACCGCGAGTACTGGCGGCGGGTGTATGCCGGGCAGGCGATGCAAGGCGAAATATCCGGATGTTTGGCAGCCGGCAATGGTTTCGATGGCGACAAGGCTATTCCGGGAATCATTGCGAAAAACTCCGTCATGATTGCCGACGCTCTGATTGAAGAACTGGAGAAAGATGAAAAAGTACTGTAAGTGCGGCGAGTGTGCTTTTCTGAAGAATGAAGGCATAGACGGCTACGGGCAATGTATCATTACCCGGAATATACAGCATTGCGGGGAAATGTGCAGTTTTCAGGACGACAAGCCGGACGAGGTTCAGGCTGTCCGCATCCTGCATCATTTTCAGAAATGGCGGCGGGGCGGCCGGGGAAAACAGCCGAACCCCACGGTTATCGGAGATGCCATAGACCGGGCGATACGGACGTTGAGGCGGGAAACCAAAGATGTACCGAAATTTTGAATGGCAAAAGATATGAATTGCCGGAAAATGAAGATCTGATTTTGCGGAAATAAAAAAGAGGCAATCCCGAAAGATCACCCCTAACGCCGACAACGTAAAGGTAATGATTAATTCGGGAAAACAATGGGTGGGCAGAAAGAAAAACGCAGGGGCGGCCAGCGGGACGATTCCGAGGTCCATATAAGCTATTCGAGGGAGCGGTTGATGCAGCTTATTGTGGACACGGATCAGAAACTCGGGGTCAAATACGATCACGACTTCAAATATCACTTCAAGAAACATAGGTCATTGCCGCATTTATGGCGAACCTTCAAAAAGATTTTACGGGAACACATTGACGGATGGCAGCAAGAGCTGCCTTTATTCTAATATAGGTATGGGAGCAATTACAAAGAATGAAATTCGCAAGTGGGTATTCGAGGCTACGGAGGATTGTTTCAAACGCTTGATAGCCGCCCAAACTTATCACACGAACGAGCACTTGACAAAGGACCAGGCTCTCGCATTTCTTGATGGGCGTGGATATAAAACGACGATAAGCAAACTTTACAAATTGTCCGCCGCTGGAGAAATACCGTCTACCAAGATCAACGGCAAACTATCTTTTTTGAAGTCTGATTTGCAGGAATGGGTGGACCAGCAGATCGAGCATGATGTGTCGCGGGCGAATGCGGGAAAATTGTTAGCGGAAAGTGCGATGCGGAAAGAAAGTCGAGGGAACAGTTTGTAGAATCATTATCTCGTCGCCAGTCTTGGCTAGCGGCGGGATTTTTTTGTGTCTATTTTTACAGATAGGCGCAAATTGTGTGAGCAACGGCAAAAAATTAGGAGTTGCAAATTATTGCAACCCCTTGATTTTTAATTGTGGAGAATACGAGATTCGAACTCGTGACCTCTTGCATGCCATGCATATTTTATTGGTTTTCATGGCTTTTCATAGCTTTTCATATCGTTTACAACAACACTTGTCGAGCAATTTTATTTTTCATATCTTTGCATATCTTTGCACGCAATAAATAAGATGTGTGCAAATAATGTGCAATGAACAACCACTACTATTCAAAGGATGGCGTAACGGTGGCCACTATTCTCGACACCCGCCGGGCGTTGGCAAATGGCCAGTATCCCGTGCGTATCCGGGTATCGTATCGTCGTGTGCGCTCTTATTACCCAACCGGTAAGAGTATGATGCCCGATGATTGGCAGCGGCTCAATGCGACGCGCCTTCATTCGCTTGTATCCGTTCGCAAAGATATAGAAAATAGTTTTGAATTGGTTCGACAAGCTGTCGAGGATTTAACGTCAAAAGGTTGTTTCACGCTTGAATTGTTAGGTGCTCGTTTGAAAGGAGCCGGCGCTACTTCGGTAAATGCATCCATCCAAATCAAAGAGCATGAATTGCGGGGAACATCCCACATAGGGACGGCGGATATTCTGCGTGCATTGCTGCTGTCGATGAATGCTTTTTCAAAGCGGGAGGTTCAATATATCGACGTATCTATTTCATGGCTGCGTCGATTCGAAGAGTTTATGCGTGCTTCGGGTAAGGGGCAGACAACTATTGCGATATATATGCGCGCTCTGCGATCGATATTCAACCAGGCACGGGCTATTGGTATTGTAAAGGAAGCACAATATCCATTCGGTCGGGGGCGCTACGAGATACAGGAAGGAGAGGGGCGTAAACTGGCCCTTACATTGGAGCAGATAGGCTTGATAGCCCGTTATGATGATGGATACGAAGCAACGGCAAAATACCGCGATTATTGGCTGTTTATGTATTTGTGCAATGGAATCAATGTCGCCGACTTCGTAAGGTTGCGATATAGTGATATTGAGGACGGGGAAATAAGTTATGTACGGAAAAAGACGGAGCACCGCACAAAGTCCCGGAAAGCCGTGCGGGCGATAATTGTACCTCAAATGCAGGATATTATATCACGATGGGGCAACAAAGAAAGTCCTGATAGTTTTATATTTCCTATTCTTACGGGCAAAGAATCTATTGAGGAGCAGCGGCAAAAGGCAAAAGACCTAACAAGCTGCATAAATCGTAAATTTAGGTCTATTTCCAAAGCATTAGGGTTGCCTCCGGTTTCAACATATACGGCCCGCCATTCATTCGCCACCGTATTGAAGCGTTCCGGGGCAAGTATAGCCTATATTTCCGAAAGCCTCGGACATACGGACTTGAAGACGACAGAAAATTATCTCGCTTCTTTTGAACGAGAAGAACGAGAGAAAAATGCCGCATTGCTGACGCGGTTTTGATTCATATAGCCTCCATGATCTTTGCGATCACAAGGGCGAACAGCGGCGCAGAACACTCGCTTACTTCGAGCTGAGACAGCCAGTATGTCATTTCTTCATTCATAACAAAGTAGCGTCCCCGCAATTAATGCGAGGACGTTTTTCTACGTCAGTTCATCTTCGAAATACTCTCGGATAAAGTGCTTCCGGTCCTTGTCGCAGAGTTTCTCCACGGCTTTCCGGTAGCAAGATAGCGCCATTTTTTCGGACGGAATATCAGCCGGCGAAGCGTGTCCCATATCCTCGGCGATACTCTTGGCGTGATCGCTGTATATCATTACAGCCGTAACCCATAGGGCATTGTCGTTGTAATACGGCTCCTTTTCGACCTCCCCGTCCAGCTTTTCCACGGTTTGCAGGAATGCCTCCTTGCTCCATTTTGCTCCGGTGCTTCCGTCTTGGTTTACGAGCTTCGCGGCGATCATCTTTGCCTCGGCGTCTGACAGGTAATTATACCAGCATATCGCCTCCATTTTCCCAAGCCACATTTCGGCGATGGTCGGCGACGTTTCCGCGATTTTCCCGAATGCCCACATCTGGGCTCCCGCGAACACCTTTTCTGCGTGCTCATCGTCCATGCTGGCCATCTTGTCATGTAGTCGCTCGTATCGTTCTTTCATTTCACTTGATGTCATATCTAACAGTTTTTGCACGCCCTCACCCGCGGCAGCGGTTTATATACTCCCACGATATTTGGCGTATGGATTATTACTGCCGGTTCGACCTTTTCTTTTGAGGACGTTGATCCGGGTTTCTTGTTGTTCTTTGCCATAATATTTCGTATAATTTCTCCGCACCATAATATGCGAATCCGACCCAATTAGCAATGTATGCCATAAATAGGGATAGCCCTACCGCACATAGTATGTTGCATCCGTTAACGAGCAGCACAAAGAGCGTAGCCCAGAACGAGAGGCATTTCGGGCATGCCATAACCTGGCTGCCGATCTGCGCGATCTTCTCGGCCAGCCCGAGGTGCTGCGCAATGGTGGCGCATACCATAGTGAGCAGGGCTATCCACAGCATACCGCTACGCTGTTGGGGTTGCGGCCGTTGCCACCGTTACGGTGATCGGCGTCTCCGATACGAATGTCCGGCTGCACGGCTGGCAGGCTGATGCCGCCACGGCGTTCATCGCGGCTCCCTGCTCGATGGTTACGGTGGGTGTCGATGCCGACTGAATGGGAATCGTGAAATCCTGCGAGAGAGGTTGCTGCTTGGTGCATCCGCATCCGCCGTTACACGGAACATAGGAGATGATGCCCTCGACATGGACGGTAGCCACATAACGTCCGGTCCCAACTTGTGACAGCGATTTCAACGAGAACTGCGGATTGAATACCGGAGTGTTGTCTGCGCACGTCGGATAGCAAAGCCGCTGGGTGATGTTCACCTCATAAAAGTACGGCGAAGCCACCGATCCGGCTGCCAGAACGGGTGTAATAACAGCCGCTTGAATTTTGTTACAGCTCATAAAATGGGTAATTATTTAGTTTTGCCTCCTACTGTCTCTATTTTTTCATCCGCGCCGGAGGCATTAGGCTCGGAGGTAGGGTATAGTGCATCGTATATCGCGTTTATTTTCGCCTCGAAGGCGTCTACGCGGTCGTGCAGCGTCACGATATTGTCGTTGGTTACCTGCACGCCAAACAGAATCTGTTCGAAAAGGTTCCGCGGTTGACGCGGTTCCTGGGGATTGGTGTTCTCGCTCATCGTTTCAGAAAGTTTTGCACGAAAAAGTTGTTCTTGTATTTTATCAGCAGGTCTTTCAGTTTGGATGCCGTCACGAGCCCTCCTCGCTGGTAGTTCTCGTTCACGAAATCATAGGCTGCCTGCTGCACCTCCCGGGCTTCCTGCTCGGATTCAGCATATATGTATATTTCGATCTTATAGGGTTGCATGGCTTATAGTTTCGGTAGTGGTGGAACATCGGCTACGGGAGCAGCGGCACTCACGGCGCTTATAGGCTCTCCGCTTCTGATAGTTCTGAATAGATTGTAGGCGCCGACCAATTTGTCTTGATTGGCATCGGCCCATCCGAACAGCTCCCCGATGGTTGTTTTTGCCTGCTGGAGCATCGATGGCGGTACCGGGTCGAAATCGGGGACCTTCTCCATGTCTTTCATGTAGAAATCATACATCCGCTCCATCGTGGCCACATCACCTTGATACATCTGCATAAGCGATCTTTTCAGGGCGTCTTTGGATGTTGTGCGGATCGTGTCCATATTGTGATACTCTTTTTTAGCGAATAGCATATCGTAGCGGTTTTAAGGGTTAAGGGTGGGACGGATTCCCGCCCCACCCCGGAAGGGCTAACCCTGGCACGTGTCGCAACCACAAGGCTGCGGGGCGGAATACCTCGCCACGCGAAGGAAATTGCATCCCCCAATGGCGGAGTTGAGCCCCGAATTGCCATTGATCGCCTGAGCCAGCGCGATTGCTTCGGCGTTCGACAGCGCGTTAGCGCCTGCCCCGGCGCCTGCACCTGCCCGTACATCAACGTACTGGCTGATCGTAGGTGCATGGTTGTTCTGCCAGCCCTCACGCGAAACGCGTTCTTGGAGCTGCGTCTGAGCGAGGATGTCGATGGCCTTGCTTGCGCCCTCACTGCGAGCTTTGGATGCCTGGTTAATGCCCCAGATTCCGGCTGCAGCCAGAAGGAGTGCGCCGCCGCCCAGACCAGCCAGAGCCGC
>ENA-ORNY01000442-ORNY01000442.1-human-gut-metagenome-genome-assembly--contig:-NODE-442-length-28549-cov-3.829824_pt1 | contig 28549 bp, 21 predicted proteins | sample MGYA00242122_ERZ509036 | MGnify/ENA primary metagenome ERZ509036 (study PRJEB26280, sample SAMEA2338696) | human gut metagenome | biome: human gut; feature: human-associated habitat; material: faeces... | reverse complement strand
GCTACTCGGACTTCTGCAATCGCGTGAAAAACGGATGGTTATTCAGTAGACATTAATTATAAGAATACTCTGTGGACAAATATAATGGATAAAGTCGCTGGGAAGGAGGTACGGCACGAAGGCAGGGAAAGAACCGGACAGACTCTTGCCTAGTAAATACAAATATCACAAATCGTTGAAAACATATCGGTTTCTGTGAGATAAAGTACTTCGGGTTACCCAATAATAACGGAGAGGTGCCATCGAAATGTACTTACAGTTATTTCATATACACTATGGAATTAGTGAACGGATGTTGCCGGATCAGGGGGATGGCAAGTACATTCTTTCTTACACGGATTTGGAAGGAGAACGCCATCCACTGATTGAACTGGAAGGTCTGGGCGACATGTGGCAGATGTACTCGACAACCACCGGAATCCTGCTTGACCGCGATCAGCCTGTGGAACAGTGCGAACTGCGCTGCAACGAGAGTTACCGCATCATGGCGGCGGGACTGCCGGAAAATGACAACATCTTCTTTCTGCTGTCCCAGCCGGTCAGCCAGCAGGTGCGCCTGCTGACGCTCCCGGCGCATGACCTCATCTCCGTCGGCTTTGAGTACTGCGACATTACCTATCCGCTGGATTTGCTGTGCAGTACGCAGGTGCTGCTGAGCATCGAGGGCGGGCGGGCGACGCTCAAGGACGACAATGGCGCGGAGAGCAACGGCACGTTCGTCAATGGCAAATGCGTCACATCACGGCAGCTGCAGGTGGGCGACGTGATTGACCTGTTTGGGCTGCGCATGGTGTATCTGGGCAAGTCGCTTGCCATCAATTCGCCGCACATCCCGGTCACGATTCACGAGCGTCTGCTAGGGACGCTGCCTGAAGCGCCGAAGGCCAAGGCACGGAACGGCGGAATCCAGCGCAGCGAATCCTTCGAGCGGCGCTTTGACCGTTCCCCGCGCATTTACCGCGAGGTGAAGCCGCTGGAAATGGAAGTGGATGCACCGCCGACGCAGGAGGTGCGCAACGAGCAACCGCTGCTGCTGACGATGGGCTCGTCGTTGACGATGAGCATGTCCTCCATCATGATGGCGTTCATATCGCTGCAGAACGTGCAGACGAACGGCGGCAGCATCATGAGCGCGCTGCCGTCGCTGGTGATGGCGGGCGGAATGCTGATGAGCAGCATGGTTTTCCCGTTTGCGACGCGCAAATACACCGAGCATAAGAGCCAGAAGAACGAAGAAAAGCGAATCAGCAAGTATTCGGCGTATCTGGATGACGTGGAGCGGAAAATTCACGAGGCATCCGTCCTTCAGCGGGAAGAACAGCTGAAAACCGCGCCGGATGTGCAGGAAAGCTACACGCGCGTGATGGAAATGCTGCCGAACCTGTGGGAGCGCACCCCGTATCATGCGGATTTCCCCCCCCTGCGGCTGGGGCTGGCGACGCTGCCGGTGAACGCGAAGATTCGCTTCCCGTCGGCGCATTTCTCCATGACTGAAGACCGGATGAAGCAGCGCTTGGATTCGCTGGCGGAACAGCAGTGGCTCGTTGAGGGAATGCCGCTGACGGTTTCGCTGCTGGATATGCGGATTATCGGCATCATCGGGCACTATGCGGAGCGGATGCACTACCTCCAGCGGATGCTGGTGCAGCTGACCGCCCTGCACAGCTATCAGGACTTGAAGCTGGCGTTCCTCTACGATGCGGCGGAGGCGGACGCGTGGGAGTTTGTCCGCTGGTTTCCCCACGGGTGGGATGACGAGGGCAATTTCCGCGCCATTGCGGCCAGCGGCGACGGCATTTCCGCGCTGGGAACGTATCTGGAAAAGTTCATGACAAGGGGGGAGGATGCACCGACAGCGCACTGCATCCTGATTGCGGCGAGCAAGGAGCTGCTGGAGCAGTGCGGCGACATTGCCGAGCATTTGGAAGAGCTGCCGCAGACGCACTTGAGCGTGATTGCGCTGGCGGGCAGGGCGAGCGAACTGCCGCGCGAGTGCCACTCCGTCGTGACGGTTTCGGAGCAGCAGGGGCTTTTGTACCGCAACATTGCCAAGAGCGACTCCGAGCCGGTGGCGTTCCAAGTGGACAAGGCAATTGATGAGGAGCAGGTGCGCCAGCTGGCAATCAGCCTGAATCGGACGCACTTGAGCGAGGGCAAGGAGAATGTGCTCCCGTCGATGCTCACGTTCTATGCTATGATGCGCTGCGGGCGGGTTGACCAGCTGCAAGTGCGCAACCGCTGGGCAATCAGCAACCCCATCAAGAGCCTTGCAGCGCCGATTGGGGTGGATAAATACGGCAGCCCGGTGCTGCTGGATATTCACGAAAAGGCGCATGGCCCGCACGGCCTGATTGCAGGCACGACTGGCTCCGGCAAATCGGAATTTATCATCACTTATCTGCTGTCTTTGGCGGCGCACTATTCGCCTCTGGAAGTCAACTTTATCCTGATTGACTACAAGGGCGGCGGCATGTCGGAAACGCTGCGCAAGCTGCCGCACGTCGTGGGCACGATTACGAACCTTGGCGGACGGCAGGGTATTCACCGGGCGATGGTATCCATCAAGAGCGAGGTGCAGCGGCGGCAGCAGGTCTTCAGCGAATTGCAGATGAAGCGCGGCATCAGCAGCCCGAACATCTATCAGTATCAGGCAATGTACCGCAAGCACGAAGTCAGCGAACCGATGTCGCACCTGATTATCGTCTCGGACGAATTTGCGGAGCTGAAGCAGCAGGAACAGGAATTCATGGATGACCTCATCAGCATCTCCCGCATCGGGCGCAGCTTGGGCATCCACCTGATTCTGGCGACGCAGAAGCCGTCCGGTGTCGTCAACGAGCAGATTGTCGGCAACACGCGCTTCCGCGTTTGCCTGAAGGTGCAGGATCGCAGTGATAGTATGCAGATGCTTGGCCGCCCGGAAGCCAGCACGCTGGTCAACACGGGGCGCTTCTACCTGCAGGTGGGCAGCAACGAGCTGTTCGTGCTGGGGCAGAGTGCATGGAGCGGCGCGCCGGATACGGATTTGCCGTACTATCGCAAGCAGCCGGATACTTCGCTGGAAATCCTCAACGATTATGGCAGTGCGGTGCTGAAGCAGCAGCCGACGGGCCGCCGGGAGAACGAAAGCGGGCTGAAGCAGGTCAGCGCCGTGACCGAACACATTGCGGAAGAAGCAGAAAAGCTCTCCGTCATTCCGGCGCAGATTTGGCTTCCCCCGCTTGACCCGGACGAGATTACCCTCTCGTGGCTGGCGGAAACGTACCCGGCGGAAATCCATCCGGAGCAGATGGAAGCTGTGATTGGCATGGTGGACGACCCGGCGCAGCAGCGGCAGTATCCGCTGAAAATTAACCTCAGCGACGGCAACATTCTGCTCTACGCCATGCCCAATTCGGGCGAAAACGAGTTCATTGCGGCAATGGTTGCGTCGCTGTGCGAGCACCACGGGCCGGATATGCTCAACATCTACTGCCTTGATTACGCGGCGGAAGCCGGGCGGCTCTTTGCAAGCCTGCCGCAGGTCGGCGACGTGATTGTCGGCGGCGAGGATGAGAAGTTCCAGAACTTCATCAAGTGGCTGAATCAGGAAATCAGCAGACGCAGAAAGGTGCTGGCGGATTATGCGGGCGACATCCAGCTTTACCGCAGCGCATCGGGCAGCACAATGCCGGATTTGCTGATTATCATCAACAACTACGCCGCCCTGCAGGAGACGTACGAGGATGAAGCGGCGCTGCTCCACCAGCTGATGCGCGAAGGCACGCGCTTCCACATGTACTTCATGGTGGCGGTGACGACGAGCACGACCATGCGCATCCGCGATACGCAGAACTTCACGCAGAAATACTGCTTGCAGCTGGCGGACAGCGGAAGCTACTTCGACGTGCTGGGCAGGACGGAAGGTATGGAGCCGTGCAGCCGGGTTGGCAGCGGCATTTTCCGCGACGAGCGGATTCTGGAGTTCCAAGTGGCGAAGATGGCGGACACGACGAATGAAGTCCACGCGGCATTCATCGAAATGAGCAGGCGCGTGGCGGAGCAGTATCCGGAACAGCGTGCGCCGAGGGTGCGGGTGCTGCCGCCGTTCGTCAGCGTGGCGGATTTGACCGCAGCGCCGGAGAAGATTCCGATGAACCGCGTGCCGATTGGCATCAGCCGCACGACGATGATGCCGGTGGAATGGAATTTGAAGGAAAACTTCGCCAACGTGATTCTCTACCGCGACCGCCCCAAATTCCCGTTTGTGGAGCGGCTGACGGAAATGCTCGCCCTCTGCCCGGAGCGCAAAGTGACTGTGCTTGACCTCGGGCAGACGCTGAACATCAAGTCGGAGCGGGTGCAGGTGGTGCACGATAAAGAAGCGTGCATGAACATCATCAATGAACTGCAGCGGACGAATCTGGCGCGCAACAACGCCTACAAGACGGCGCTGATGAAAGGCGAACCGACCCCGACGTTCTCGGAGGAGGTCTACATCATCTGCGGCTACAAGAACCTGATGGAGGCCATCAAGGACTCGAACCAGACGACGGCATCCATGCAGGTCGTCCTCCTGCGCGGATCGGCGAATTACGCTCTGCACCTGATTCTGGTGGAAGAATCGGCGAACGTGAACGGCTCGCTGCGCATGGAAGAATGGTATCGGCGCAGCTGCGTGCGGAACGGCCTGTGGCTCGGCAAGGGCTGCTCGTGGCAGAGCGCGCTGGAGATTGAAGGCAAAGTGGCGGAAATGGACGGCGCATTCGGCTGTCTGGTGCATCAGGGTGAGCCGACAAGCTGCCTGATGCTGACGAACGCTTAATAGAAAGGTGGCTGGAAGCATGGAAGACAAGGTGCTTGTCCGCGTCCGGGCATCCATGTCGGGGCTGGCGTTTGATTTCAAAATCCCCTATGACATTCAGGTGAAGGACATTACGCCGACCATGAAGCAGATGTTCTGCAAAGTCAGCGAGCAGAAGCTGCCGTTTTTGCAGCGGCCGCTGCTGTTCAAGATGGACGGCGAGATGATAGCGGAAAGCAAAACCTTCCGCGAATTGCAGATTGCCAGCGGCGATTTGCTGATTCTGGTCTAATCACTTATTTCGGCAGCAAACAGGAAAACGGGAAACATGCAGGCGAGCAGCACAGCAACAGCACGAAAACGACGAAGGAGGGACTTAACATGTCGAAGGTAACGGTGAATACGCAGGGTCTGCGCCAGAAGGCGTCGACCATCAGCAGCGAGGCGGCTGCGTATCAGAAGGAAATGCAGAAGATGTTCGAGGCGGTGGAAAGCCTGAAGAGCAGCTGCGAGGGCACGGACATCAACGCTTACGTCAAGGACATTGTGAACTGCAAGCCGGAGATGGAAGCACTCTACAACAAGCTGTCTGCCAGCGCGCAGACGCTGGAAGGTATCGCGGAAATCCACGACAAGGTGGAAGCATCCTACCAGTAATCATCAAGAACAGCAATCAACTGCCTGCATAAATCCTGTTAGCCTGTTTCTCAATAAAATACAAAAATCAACGGTTCACAAAAAGAAAAAGGAGTGATTATGATGGCGGGAGAAAACCGCGTAATTGACCTTGATGCGATGGGGGCGACGGTGACTGCGCTTGAAAATGCGAACAAGGCGATGGGCTCGCACTTGGAGACGATTGTGAGCACGACGAACAGCGTCAAGAGTTCCTATGACGGTCCCGGCACGGAAGACCTGATTAAGACGGCAGGCTTGATGACCCAGCGCTTTGCGACGCTCAAGGAGAGCATCGAGAAGATGAAGAAGACGCTGCAGACCATGACCGACACGAATCGCGCTGCCATTGACGCGACGAACAAGTATCTGCAAGAGCAGGAACAGCAGTACAAGTAAGCTTATTGCCTGCTGACAAGCATCATCATCAATAGCAGCAGCCCGCTCTCTTCACAGGGATTTTTTCCCCTTGTGAAGGGGGCGGGCTTGGGAGGAAATATGGCAGATAAGGTATTGAAGTTTGATACGGACAAGGCAGGGCAGGATATTACTGCGCTGGGCGAGAGCGTGAACCAGATTGACGCAATGGTGGACACGATGAAGCAGACGCTGGAAGCGATGTGCGGTCTGTGGGACAGCAGCAATGCGACGAAGATGCTGCAATTGGTCAGGCAGCAGGTGAATGCGATTCAGCTGTATGACTATGTGCACTATGCCTGCACGGTGCTGCAAAATGCCAACGTCAACTATCAGGTTGCCATGCGGTTTGACCAGAAGGCATTCCAGCAGATGAGCAATCAGTATCTATGAGGTGATGGAAGATGAAACTGTACCTGAATTCCAGCGGAAAAGCCAAAAAGCAGGAAGCACTGGATGCTTTGCAGGAATCCATCAACGCATTGCGGCAGGCGAGCGAAGCCCTGTCGGAGTCGAACAAGCTCACCGGCATCGGCACGGAGATGCTCAAACAGAAGATTGACGAGCTGATGGACGATATTGCGAAGAAGAAAAGCAAAGTTTCACAGATTGAATGATACCCTGCCCGGAACAATACGACTTATTTTGACACCTGCCGATTTGCAGCAGGATTCTGAAGCTGAGGAAAGGTTGAGGACACCATGACGACGAACTATGCTGAAAATCTGACAGAACTTCAATCGCTGCTGCACAGCACGAGCGGGCAAATCCGCACGCTGAAAAGCAAGATGGATACGCCGGAACTCCAGCGCGTGTACGAGCAGGCGCGCGCAAGCGACGCAGGATCGCAGCTGGAAAGCAATATTTCCAGCGACCTTGCGAAAAACGGCTATCTGGGTGCAGACGGCAAGGTGAACACGCGCGGCTATCTGGGCATGATTGGTATGCCGCAGGATGTGGCGGATGGTTTCAGCCAAGCGGTGGAAAACGAGCCGCGCAATCTGACCGCGGAAGAATTGCAGGCTGAACAGAGGACTTTCGCCCAGACGGTGGTGGCGAATCGCGGGCAGACCTCCGTGTCGCTCAATGAATATATTGCCATGAGCGGCAAGGCGACATCAGACAATATTACAACAGCGGACTATGCAACGTATGCTGAACTGTCGTATGCCAGCAAGCAATACGGCAGTCAGGGCTATTTGAATGCAACACAGAGAACGAATGTTTCGGTCAAGGAGTATGCACAGGGGCTTCTGGACGAAATGCCGGCAAGCAACCCGTACAATCCGACGGAAAATCAGGCAGCGTATGATGCTTGGAACCGCCAGTACGGGACGAAAGCCTATCAGGAAGAGCGCGAATTTTTGCGCACGGTTGCCAATTCGGAGCGCTACGCCGATGTGACGGTGGACGGCAGCGAGCTGATGAACGCGGGCAACAACCGCACGAATCTGCTGGTCGTCGGTTATGGCGACGGCAAGGCGGTCATGACCATTCAGGGTTCGGACGGCACAGTCGCCGACTGGGGTCAGAACACGCATCTGGGGGTTCGCGACAGCGAAACTTGGAGTACGAGAAAATGCGAGGAGTACGCCCAAAACTACACGTCGATTGACCTGAACGGCCACTCTCAGGGCGGCCATGAGGCAATCACGGTGGCTGTTTTGGGGGACGATTCGTTTAAGGGCAAAATCGGGCAGGTCGTCAGCTTGGATGGCAACGGGCACACGAAGGCGTTTGCGGAAGAATATGCAAGCGAAATTGCCAAACTTGACGGCAAAATTATTCATTATAATCCGGGCAACAGCATCGTCGGTGAACTTGAACACGGGATTAACGCCGGAAACACGGTCTATGTTGAAACAAACGGTACGGGTCTTTTTGACCAAGGAAATATCCACCCGGCGACGAGCTGGCGTTATGAGCTGAACGGCGGGGCACAGACGACGGAGCGCAGCGCGGGCAGTATTATTTTCTCCGATGTGATGAATTTTGTCGCGGATAACTGCTCTGAATCGCAGGTGAAGCAGCTTGGCGAAACGCTTTTCGGGCGCTTCCTCTATGATCAGGATAATCCCGATCAGCTTGGCGCGCCGAAGAACCTTGATGAGTTCCTTGTCCGTCTGGGAGGCATGAACGACGAAGACGTGCTGAATCTCGCGAGCGTGGGCTGCACCGTCCTTGGCAATTTCCTCACGTCGGACACGGTGGCAGATGCAATTGATACGATTGCGGATGTCGTGATTCCTATCATCGCGGATACGGTCGGCGATATTGTTTCCGGCATAACGGAAAAAGCGATTATGGCTGCGCTGGTGGATTTTCCGGTGCTGAACGTCATCCTTGCAAAGATAGGCGGCAAAGTCTTAGGAAAGCTGGCGTCGATACTGACAGAAAAGGTGCTGGGCGAATTCGTCGAGCAGATTAAGCAGGGCGTCAAGAAGCTCGGCGAATTCTTGCAGCAGCTTGGCGACGCGATTGACAAATACCGTCAGCAGATTACCGCCGCAAAGACAGCCGCACGCCAAGCCTATATTGCGGCGAATCCGAAAATCAGCTCTGACTGTCTCCAGCTGGAAGAGACCGCGAAGCTGATGCAGAAGGCGATAGACAGCCTGAACGAAGCAAACGATGCGCTGAAGCGTATGATGGACTGCTTCTTGGAGGATGTTGCAGAAAAAATCACGAAAATGGTGGGGGATGACCTCGTTACCAAATATGTTACGAAAACGGTTATCCGGCTTGCAAGTGCTGCGACCAATTTTGTTCGCGAAAAGTGGGGATTCCGGCTGGAAGACCTCGGCAAGCGCGGTGCGATGGAAAACATCCGCAAGGCGTGCCTGCGCATCAGCGCGGAGACGCGGGATGTTATGCGCGGAACGGCGACGAGCCTCATGGAGAGCAGTTTCACGGTCGAACCTGCCGCCATGCTGGCCAAGTGCAAGGTGATGGAGACGACGGCGGAGCAGCTGAAGACGCAGAAGAACACCTTCCAGACGCAGATGGACAACACGAAGGGCTACTGGCAGGGCAGCGACCAAGAGGCGTTCGAGCGGGATGTTGCGAAGCTGGTGGAAGCGGCGGATATCCAGATTCAGAACATCCTCGTCCGCGTCGCGCAGGTGTCGGATGCGATGCAGCGCTATCAGCAGTTCCAGGATGCGGCGGTGCAAATCTGTCAGGATAACACATAATCGGGCGTTTATCACAGGCAAAGAAAGAGGTTAAGACGATGCAGGAATGGTTTCGGAATGCCGTCATCGGCATACTGCTGTGCTGCATGATGCTGTCGGCTGCCGTGGCTGATATTGGCGGGGACGACCCGGCGTTCTTCTACGATACGGCACTGAAGAACGTGGAGCTGGATCGCTATGCCGATGCGGAAGAGTACTTCGCAAAGGCTGGTTCCTACAAGGATGCTGCCCTGTGGAAGCGCTATTGCGAAGCGATTCAGAAGACAAACGGGGATGCGGCCATTGCGGATTTGCAGCGGGCGCAGACGCTCTTTGACGGCTTGCTCAACGTCAGCATCGAAAACGACAAGTGGCAGCCCGCCCAGTGGAAAAAGTACGGTCAGGCGCTCCTGAACGAGAAAAAGGGCTTTCTGGACAGCGCCATGAAGACATATCAGGAACTGGGAAACTTCCAAGACAGCCTTGACCGCTATTGGATGCTGAACGACCAACGGAATGGCACAAGCGGGCGCAGCACCTATGAGGGCTGGCTTGTCACCTCGAAATATGCCGTGATTTACATTGGCCCCGGCAGCAATTACCCGGAGGGCGAAACGTCGGATGCGTGGGAAAAAGAGCGGCAGAACAGCAAGAAAGTCAAAGTAAGCGTGCTGGAAAAAACGGGCTACTGGTACTTGATTGAGTATTCCGTGGATGGGCTGCTGACGCGCGGCTATGTGGCGCAGAACCGCTTGGTGGATGTGCAGGTGGGCGTGCCGGAGACGACGGAGAAGGGCGTGCTGAAAATCGGCGGCGGAAAGCCGCTGTACGCCGGGCCGGGCGAGGAATACGAGGTGCGGCTGAACATGATTCCGGCGGGCAGCACCCTGCGCATCTTTGACGACGAGGAAGACGGCTACCAGCTTGTTGAGTATGAGGACGCGAAGGGCATCTGCTACCGCGGATGGATGGAAAAGTGAAGTAAAGGAGATTGATTGATGATGAAACCGGGGCTGCGAACCATGTGGATGGCATTTTTCCTCTGCGCGGTGATGCTGATGAACATTGCTGCGGCTGACATTGGCAACGGCCCCGGTGTCGCGGACAGGAAGGAATTTGAAGCGCTGTTTGCGGCGGAGGAGTACGACAAGGCGGCGGAGTTCTACCGGGAGCGCGACTTGCGGCAGATTCAGTCGCTGGACGACTACAAGGCGTTTCTGGACATTCAGTCTGCCTTGGCGGATGAATCGGCGGACTACGCGCTGGTGATTTCCAAACTCAAGGTGCTTCAGCAGCGCGGCTTTTCGCCGACTGGATGGCAATCGTCCGTGGCGGCGTGGGTGAGCTACGCTACGGGGCGGCAGGCGGAGAGCGTCGGCGACTATGACGCGGCAGTGACGGCATACGAACAGGCGGGCGGCACGGCGGATTCCGTGTCGCGGCTGGAAGTGTGCCTTCAGCTGAAGCGGCAGACATCCGAAGCGGCGGCGAACCGGCTGCTGCAGGAGGGCAAGCAGGAGCAGAACGCGGAGAAGGTTCAGCAAGCGAAAGAACTGTTTGCCGCGCTGGGCAAAACGGACAAGGTGGCGCTGTGCAATCAGACGCTGGAAGACATTGCCGAAGCCCAGCAGTATGCAGAAGCGGTGCAGCGCTATCAGGATGCGCTTGCAAAGAACGACCGCGCGCTGATGATGCAGGTGGAAAAGGCGTTTGCGGATTTGGGTAAGGTGCAGGACAGCGAAAGCTATCTGGCGGCGTGCCGGAAGTGGCTGGCGGATGATGCACGGAACATCACCGTGACGCTCCAGCTTGACGGCACGGCGCTGACCGTTGCATGGTCGGACAGCGCAGAATCAACGGAAAACGCTGCCTATCAGGTGACGATTCAGCAGAAGGACGCACCGCAAGTCTTCCAGCAGGTGCAGGCGGGGGACAAAACGGAAATCAGCATCAAAAACCTGATTCCGGAGGTCGCGTATGCGGTGTCCGTGAAGGAAGTGCACAGCGGCAAGCAGTCGCAGACGCAGGAAGTGCAGGTTCCTGCGGCGGCGGCGTTTTCCCGCTGGGGGATGACGTGCAGCGACATGAAAATCGAAACGGCATCCCGCAGTATGCTTGTGGCATTTGACTACTGGCAGCTGCGCGAGAAGTTCATGACGGACAGCAGCGATGCGTTCGTGATGGCGCGCGGCAGCATCAGCCAGCAGGAAAACAGCTATTTCGTCATTCTGCCGTTCAGCGTGACGGAAACGGCGGAGATTGATTTGCCGTGCCAGTGGGTGATTCGCACAGCTGCAAATGGTACATACGCATCCGAAGCGGGACAGGAGCAAGGCAATGTTCAGCCGGGAATGCGGCCCTTTTTTGTGAGCTGGGACAGCGTGCGCGGCGAAAACGTACTGGACAAGCTGCTGGATGCGCTGTATCAGGCAAACGACCGCACTTGGCCGGAGACGAGGGTCTGCGTGGAATACTATCTGGACGGCGAACTGGCGGGACAGACATATTTTGAATTAACGAACGGGAAATGAGGGAAGGGCTATGGAATCATTTCCGCAGGAATGGAAAGAGAAGCAGGTGCTGCAAGGCTGGCAGCTGCTGAATCATGACATGCTGCCGTCCGGGGAGGGCGGATACGGCAAGGTGTACAAAATCGCCAAAGAGGACACAGGCGAAACGGCGGCGCTGAAGTGGATTCGCATCAAAACGGACAGCAAGCAGCAGATGTCGGAAGCGCACCGGCGGCTCAGCACGGAAATCAAGGTCATGTACGACATGAGCAGCGTGCCGCAGATTGTGCATATTCAGGACTATGCCATCATGGACAACGAGGATGAGCTTTGCGTGGATGCGCTGATTCGCATGGAGTGGCTTCAGCCGCTCAAGGAGCGAATCCGCAAGCTGAAGCTGCAGGATGTGGCGCAGATTGCGACGGATATTTCCGAAGCCCTCAAGCAGCTGCACGCGAAGAATCTGGTGCATGAGGACGTAAAGCTGGAGAACATTCTCTATGGCGACGGCATCTACAAGCTGAGCGACTTCGGCTGTGCGTCCTACTTGTCCAGCAGCGTCGTGGGGCGGCCGGGCGGCACATCCTTTTACCGTGCGCCGGAATATTTGCAGAAGGAAGCCGTGCCGTCGTTTGTGGGTGACATTTACTCGCTGGGCATGACGTTCTATCTGCTGTTCAACGATGGCAAGCTGCCCTACCAGAAGACGGGCATTTCCACCACGGCGGCGTATGAGGAGATGAAGCGAGCCTGTGCCAAGGGTGCGGGGCATTATCCGCCACCCGCGGATGCCGTTGCGCCGATTGCGGATGTAATCGCGAAAGCCACGGCGATTCAGCCAGAAGCGCGCTATCAGCGGGTTGAGGATTTCAAGCGCGAATTGTGTCAGGCGATTGCCCAGCTGCCGCTGAAAACGCCCCTGCACGAGGATGGCGACCGGGGCACGCAGTCGGCAAGCTCGCACAAGCCGCGCCGCCCGTTCAGCAGCTCCAACCATCAGGGGCAGAGCGTCTATCAGACGAGCCAGACCGCCGCTGTGCGCACGGCAGAGCACACCAAGCGCACGCAGGACGGCTTCCAGATTCCGCAGAACGAGGCGGAAGCGCCCGCTGCGCAGGAGGAAAAGCCCGCAGAAGTGCCGGAAAGCAAGCGGCGCGGGCATCTTGTCCGCTGGGTGCTGGCGATTGCGGCGGTGATGCTGGTGGCAGGAATGATGGTGCTGCTGCGCCTTGTTCATCAGGAGAATATCACCGTGGCGGCGGCAAACTGTACGAATGTCATCCTGCAGGCGAAAGAGGAAAAACAGGCGCAAATCCGCTATTATGCGCTCGGCACGCCCAATCACGCGGTGGAGCAGAGCATCAGCCGCTGGCCGGTGGAGCTGACGGGGCTGATTCCGGCGACGACCTACGAGGCGGAAATCAGCACGGCATCCGGCACATCCACCCTGCGCTTCACGACGAAGGCGGTGGAGAGCAACCGCAGCGCAACGCGGCAGTATCAGGCGCTGTACGTTGCCAGCAAGGCGGAAATCGCCCAGAAGCTGGAGCAGGGCATGACGCGCAACGAAATGCTGCTGAACGGCGTTTATCAGCCGGTGGATATGCCGTGGAAAATCCAGCTGCGCAACGGCTCGACGGCGTATCAGGACGTGGAATACCTGCTGTACGCGGAATTTCAGCGTTCCGCATCGGCACAGGCGGAAAACATCATGACGGGCGTTATCCTCCGCATCGGGAAGGAAGAGGTGTACGCGGTTCAGAAAGAAGAAGGCTACATTTTGCCGAATCTGCTGATTAAGATGTATTTTCCGCTGGATGACCTGTTCGCACAGCGCTGGGAGGAAAAGCAGGGCACGCAGTATTACGGCAGTGCCACGCTGGAAATGTACTGCGGCGACGATTTGGTGGCGAACGGGACGGTTTCCATCGAGGAAGAATAATTGATAGGGGGTAAGATTCCGGTGAAAAAGGTTATGCTGGTGCTGCTGGCGATTTTGCTGAGCCTATCCATCGCCTGTTCGGAGGAAATGCTGCGGGTTTCCATTATCCCGGAGGTAGAAGCATATATTGATGAATTGTCGCTCGCCCAAGGCAGAAAGTGCAGCACCGATGCGCTGCAGAATTGCATCCGCGAGCTGGAGAGCATGGGCGGCAAAACCGCATCCGCTATGCGATTGTACTGCACGGTGCTGGTTGCGCTGGATGACGGCGATTTTGACACGGCGAAGAGCGCGATGAGTCTGCTGGTGCTGCCGAACGTGGCGGCATCGTTTGATGAGAGCATCGTCGGTTCGGCGGGCGAAACGTCCATTGCCACGGTGGAGATGCTGTCGTACTATCTGGATGGGCGGGCTGCGGAAAGCGCGGGCGACGATGAGGCGGCGCTTGAGGCCTATCAGCAGTGCGCGGGCGAATTTGACACACTCTACCGGATTTCTGCCGTCAAAATGCACCGCTTCAACAAGGCGGTTGACCTGATGCTGAGCGGCAAGTATGCCGAGGCGGAAGCGATTCTGATTGCCCTGAACGCGGAAGGGTACGAAGGAGCAAGCGAGTATTTGCAGTACTGCCGGAATCAGATGGGGCGCGTGGAAGCAACCGCCACGCCGCGCACGGCGGAGGTGAGCGCAAAGATGAACGCGCTGTTCACCGTCGGCAATTATGTCACGTTCGGGCATTATCCGCAGACGAAGAATGGCAACGATTCCACGCCCATCGAGTGGGCAGTGCTGGCGCGCGACGGCAGCAAGGCACTGCTGCTGAGCCGCTACGGGCTGGAAGCGCAGCCGTATAATCAGGTGTCGGCAAATGTGACGTGGGAGGATTGCACGCTGCGTGCGTGGCTGAATGACACCTTCCTGAACTGCGCATTCACGCAGGAGGAGCAGACGGCGATTCTGCTGACTGACGTGGACAACAGCCGCGCGCAGGGGTACAGCAGCTGGGCGACCGACGGCGGTAGCGACACGCAGGACATGGTGTTCCTGCTCAGCTATGCGGATGCGCAGTATTACTTTGGCTTGGTGTATGGCGACAAGAACAACCGGATGGCGCGGACGAGCCCGACCCCGTATGCCCTTGCGCGCGGTGCATGGGTATCCAGCGATGCACCCACCTACGACGGCAAATACGCCGCATGGTGGTGGCTGCGCTCGCCCGGCGGAGAGCAGAACTGCGCCGCGCGCGTCTCCCCGGAAGGTGGGCTGGTGGGAAGCAGCGTGAGCTATACCTACACGATGATTCGCCCTGTGATTTGGGTGGATTTGTCGTCCGCAGTGCTTCAGGAGACTGCTGCGGCGGGCACTGGCACGGCTGTGCTGCTGATGAACCAATCCAGCGCGGGGGTGGTTCCTGCGGCCGACCGCTGCACCGAAGGCGACGGCTACGCCGAAGGCAGCAACAGCAAATACGCTGCAAGCTCCGGTTCGGGCAACGGCGACACCGACAGCCACGCCGGGTGCTACACCGCCCGCGCCGACTACGAGACCTACGAATCGCCCCGCGCATAATCCAACGCCGACACCATTTTTGAGTTTGCCTGATCCTGACCCGACATTATCAGCGGGCGGCGGCAACAGTTCAACATCATCGAGCGGAAGCAATAGTTCAACGTCAGCAGACAACAGCGACGATTGGTGGTCATCAGGCGGCGGCAACAGTACGCTGCCATCACCAGACGACTGGCTGAATTGGTAATTCAACAGCATGGAAATTTCAAGGGAGGATGGAGAAGGTCATGAAACGAATGGTTGCGCTGCTTCTGGGCATTGCGCTGCTGCTGATGAGCGTCGCGGCGGCAGACGACGACCTGAACGAGATTGCAGCAAGAGTGGAGAACTATCTGGAAGACATGACGGACGATGCAGGTACGCAGACACTGGAAGAATGCCTGGAGCTGCTCAAGAACGTCGGCAACGGGCCATCCAAGAAGGCGCTGGAAATCTACTGCAAAATCCTCCTGAACATTGCGAAAGAGAACTTCGACGACGCGAATCAGAGCATGTACACGCTGACGCTGCTGAAAAAGAACTTCGAGGAGGAGTTTATCGAGCACAGCGCGGGCATCACGTCGTTCCTGACGGTGGATGAGCTTGGCGCCTACCTGCAGGGGCGCGAAGCAGAGTATTACGGCGACTGGGATGCCGCCATGACGGCCTACGAGCAGTGCGCGGCGAAAGCGGATGTGCTTGACCGCATGCTGACCATCGAGGGCAAGCAGTACGGCGATGCGATTGACCTGATTGACGCTGGCCGCTACGACGAGGCGCACGCGATGCTGGAGAAGCTGGCGGAGCGGAATTATTCGTACGCGAAGCAGATGCTAAGGGACTGGGCGACGCCCACGCCGAAGCCGACGGCAACGCCAACGCCGACGGCAACACCTGTGCCAGAACCTTCGATTTACTTGTGGGTAGATGAAGTGTCAACAGAACATGTATCAATATCATGGCAGTGCAACATAGAAGATGCGGTGTGCAGCGTGCAGAAAAAAACAGAAAACGGCTATGAGTGGCAAACCATTTATGTAACTACTGCACAGAGGCTTAATAGCCTTGTTATGAGTGAAATAGTATTAGGGAACTATACATACAGAGTTGTTGCAGAAAAATTAAACATTACATCGAATGAAGTTACTGTGCGAATGCCGGGGGCACCAACACCAGAGCCAACAGGAACGCCTAAACCCTATAATGGATATGCATGGACAAAATACAATTGTATGTACTTTAGTGCGCCGCGGGCAAATAAAGCTTACAAAGTGGGTGAGATTCCGGGAAATACGCTATTGAATGTCATTCGGCTTGAATATGACAACGGTGACACAGCATGGGCATATGTAGCCAGCGACGATGGTGCATATGTAGGTTATGTGCGCAATAACGCATTACGATATGTGAGCAATACTAATACAGCAACAAATAAACTAAACACAAAGGCAACCGAAATAACGAATCCGGCAGCAACACCGCTCCTGATAGATGAAGATTTTACGGTACATGTTGGTACAGCAACGGGATTTGGCGGCGGCGAAGTGACAGCAAGAGTGATCCTGCGGCAGCCTATTATGCAAGGGGGAAAAGATACCATTGCATGGTTGTTTATTGATGCGTCCACGCAAACACCCGGAATGGGGACAAAATGTGCGGAGGATGGCGACTTCAAGTGGCAATTCCTCGATAAAAGTGGCCCGTTTATCCTCGGTGAGAATGCGGATGCACTAACTGGTGCGACTGTTACCTCAACGGCGGTGGTAGAAGCTATCAATGCGGCATTGAGTGCACCGGCAACTTCAGAAAAGGCTACATGGGTTTCTGTACAGGCGTTTTCTGTACAGGCGTTTGATGGCGAATACATCGGCGTGGGCGTAACGGATGAAAACGGCGTGATCACCTCTTTAATGATTGATGCTTCCTCCCAGACACCGGGCTTAGGGCAAGAATGCGCAAACGCAGCATTCACAAGCCAATTCATCGGCAAGAAAGCACCATTCGTGCTGAATGAAAACATTGACGCGGTAACAAGCGCAACCACCACATCACAGGCGGTTGTAGATGCGGTGAACAGCATCTATGGATATTAAGGAAAGGAAGGAACCCCACATGAAACGATTCATAGCATTACTCCTTGGAATCGTGCTGCTGCTGACAGCCGTGCCTGCCTTGGCGGACGAGGAAACCGACGACTTGAACGAAATTGCGCGGAAGGTGGAGGAAGAATACCTTCTGCCGTTGAGCGAGGGCAAAGGTGCAAAAACCGAAGTTTTGGAAGTCTGCTTGGAAATGCTGAAAGATGCGAAAGGCGGCCCGAAGAAAAAGCCGCTGGAGCTGTACTGCCAAGTCCTTTTGGCGATTGAAAAAGGCGACTTTGACGATGCCAATTACACGATGTTTGTTTTGAGCCAAGGCTCAATGAAGAAGACGTTCAATCAGGAATTTATTGAAAAAAGCGGCGGTGAGAGCATGACCTCGCTGCTGACGATTGAAGAGCTGGCACTCTATCTGCAAGGACGAGAGGCGGAGCAAAACAACGAACGCGATGCGGCGCTGGCAGCGTATGACCAGTGCAACAACCGTGCAGACGCGTACTATCGGATAAAGAAAATTGAAGATGAGCAATACGACGATGCCATTGAAATGAAAAGGCAAGGAAAGTATGATTCGGCAAAAGAAATTCTGAAAAAGCTGGCGGAACGGCAGTATCCGTGGGCGATTGAAGACTTGAAAGACTGGGCGACACCTACGCCGAAGCCGACGGCAAAATCGAATGCCAGCGCCAATGCAACGCCGAAGCCCACTGCCACCCCCAAGCCTACCCAGAAAACCACCGCAAAGCCCACGACCGCATCCAAGGCTTCCGTCTCCATCACCCTCCAGCTGAACCACGCGGGCATCAACTCCGTTGACCTCTCGTGGACGTGCGGTACGTCCGGCGTGACGTACGAAGTGCAGCGCAAGGGCGACAGCAGCAGCTCGTGGACGACGCTGGCAACCATCAGCAGCAAGAGCTACACGGACAACAGCGCACAGGCGGGCACGAAGTACACTTACCGCATTGTGGCGAAATCGGCAACGGGCACGTCGAACGAAGTCAGCGTGACGACGCTGCAAAATTCCACTCCTACGCCCAAGCCCAAGACGTGGGGCAGCTGGAGCAGCTGGTCGACGAGCCCGGTCAGTGCGAGCAGTACACGTCAGGTGGAAACGAAGGTGGAAACGCAGTACAACTCGGTGCCGGTGTACAACTATTCCCGCTGGTACTACTACAACACGTCCTGGGGACAGTGGACGCACTCGTATACACAGTACACAGGTTCGAATTACAAATCCGGTTCAGGCGAATGGCAGTACAAAACAACCAGTCAGCCGCTGGCGAAGGTCAACAAGATTGACGGCCGTCAGCAGTACAACGGCGGCTGGTGGAATGAGTCAATCAGCTACAAGCAGGAGAGCTATCAGGTGACGTACTACCGTTACCGTGATCTCAAATAAAAACGAAAAGAAAGGTGGAACTTGACGATGAAACGAATCTTGGCATTGCTGCTGGGCATCGTGCTGCTGATGGCGACCGTACCCGCCTTGGCGGACGAGGAAACCGACGACTTGAACGAAATTGCGCGCAAGGTGGAGGAAGAATACCTTCTGCCGTTGAGCGAGGGCAAAGGTGCAAAAACCGAAGTTTTGGAAGTCTGCTTGGAAATGCTGAAAGATGCGAAAGGCGGCCCGAAGAAAAAGCCGCTGGAGCTGTACTGCCAAGTCCTTTTGGCGATTGAAAAAGGCGACTTTGACGATGCCAATTACACGATGTTTGTTTTGAGCCAAGGCTCAATGAAGAAGACGTTCAATCAGGAATTTATTGAAAAAAGCGGCGGTGAGAGCATGACCTCGCTGCTGACGATTGAAGAGCTGGCACTCTATCTGCAAGGACGAGAGGCGGAGCAAAACAACGAACGCGATGCGGCGCTGGCAGCGTATGACCAGTGCAACAACCGTGCAGACGCGTACTATCGGATAAAGAAAATTGAAGATGAGCAATACGACGATGCCATTGAAATGAAAAGGCAAGGAAAGTATGATTCGGCAAAAGAAATTCTGAAAAAGCTGGCGGAACGGCAGTATCCGTGGGCGATTGAAGACTTGAAAGACTGGGCGACACCTACGCCGAAGCCGACGGCAAAATCGAATGCCAGCGCCAATGCAACGCCGAAGCCCACTGCCACCCCCAAGCCTACCCAGAAAACCACCGCAAAGCCCACGACCGCATCCAAGGCTTCCGTCTCCATCACCCTCCAGCTGAACCACGCGGGCATCAACTCCGTTGACCTCTCGTGGACGTGCGGTACGTCCGGCGTGACGTACGAAGTGCAGCGCAAGGGCGACAGCAGCAGCTCGTGGACGACGCTGGCAACCATCAGCAGCAAGAGCTACACGGACAACAGCGCGAAGGCAGGCACGAAGTACACATACCGCATTGTTGCAAAGTCGGCAACTGGCACGTCGAATGAAGTCAGCGTGACGACACTACAAAATGTCACCCCGACACCTAAGAACATAACGCCCCCGCCTGTGACAGCCAAGCCCAAGACGTGGGGCAGCTGGAGCAGCTGGTCGACGAACCCGGTCAGCGCGAGCAGCACCCGTCAGGTGGAAACGAAGGTGGAAACCGAATACTACTCTGTGACGGTGTACCACTATAATCGCTGGAAGTACTACAACACGGGCTACAACATGTGGTATTACTCCTATGCACAGTATACGGGCGAAAATTACAAAGCCGGTACCGGCGAATGGCAGTACAAGACGACTTACGAGCCGCTGGCAACGAATGGTGAGTCGGGTGGTCACACGCGCTATGCGGACTGGTGGTGGAATCAGACGACTACCACGGAGCAGAAGAGCCGTCAGGTGACGTACTACCGTTATCGCGACTACAAGTAACCCTAATAGCGGGCAGGCACACACGCCTGCCCGTTTTTTGCGTCGTTCTTTTTCGGAATATCTGTTGAATTGCTTGAAAAAATGGAAATAAAGGTGTATAATGAAAGCAGAATGATGTTCTCCGGTGAACGGCGCGCTGCTTGAAAGAGAAGGTCTGACATCGGGCGATAAAAAAGGGAGGAATTATCATGGCAGTGAATTTGAAGAAGGGTCAGAAGGTTGATTTGACGAAGGGCAATCCCGGCTTGAGCAAAATCATGGTCGGCTTGGGCTGGGACGTGAACCGCTACGACGGCGGACATGACTTTGACTTGGATGCCTCTGCATTTCTGCTGGGCGCAAATGGCAAGGTTGCGAACGATTCAAACTTCGTGTTTTACAGCAACCCGGCTGATCCATCCGGCGCGGTGCGGTACGGCGGCGACAACAGAACCGGCGCTGGGGAGGGCGACGACGAGACGATTTTCGTTGACCTCGCCACGGTTCCGGCAAACGTGGAGAAGATTGACTTCACCGTGACCATCTACGACGCCGCCGAGCGCCGCCAGAACTTCGGGCAGGTCAGCAATGCGTACGTCCGCGTTGTGGATGAATCCACGGGTATGGAGCTGATTCGCTACGATTTGGAGGAGGATTTCTCCATTGAAACGGCGATTGTTGTTGCGGAAATCTACCGCCACAACGGTGAATGGAAGTTCAATGCCATCGGCAGCGGTTTCCAGGGCGGACTCGAAGCACTCTGCATCAACTTCGGCGTGAATGTATAACGGTGCGGAAATAGCCTGACAGAGGAAGAGACGTACCCCGTTTCCTCCTCTTTTTTTCAAAATACAGCACGTCTGCGGAGGAAAATAGGAGCATGAAGAACAGCAAACGCCTTCGGATTAGTTACAACGCCCCCGCTATCTTGTCCTTTGTCCTGATTTGCTTTGCGGTGCAGCTGCTGAATGTCCTGACAAAAGGGGCAAGCAATCGGGCTGTGTTCAGCGTCTATCGTTCCTCGTTTCTTGATCCGCTGGCGTATCTGCGCTGCGTCTGCCACGTCTTCGGCCACGCAAACTGGAATCACCTGATGGGCAACATGATGTATATCCTGATTCTGGGGCCGATGCTGGAGGAAAAGTACGGCACGTCCAACATGGTGTTCATCATGCTGGTGACGGCACTGGCGACGGGGCTTGCGAACCTGATTTTCTTCCCGAACATTCGCCTGCTGGGGGCGAGCGGCATCGTGTTCGCGATGATTCTGCTCTCATCCATTACCATCACGGAGGAGCATACGATTCCGCTTTCGTTCATTCTTGTTGCTGCGATTTACATCGGGCAGCAGGCGTATCAAGGGCTTTTCACGGCGGATAACATCTCGCAGATGGCGCATATCGTGGGCGGCATGATCGGCTCGGTGCTGGGATTTGTGATGAACAAGTATAAAATGAGCCGTTATGAACGAGGCAGCCATGGCTAACAGAATCAACGCAAGCAATCTTTCTGATTTGCTCCTGCCCATGCGCCAAAGGGGAAATGCGCCGGGGGTATACTTTGTGCGCCTGTGCCAATGGAGCCCGGAAATCAAGGATTTTCTCTGGCGCTACCACGAAGCGGCGCGCGCAAAGGGCGTTATCATTGAGGGGCAAATCGGCAATCCGGATGAGCGGCAGCTGAGTTACCTGACGGAAATGCTGGGCAGTGCGTTTGAACCGAATCCGGCGTTCATTACCCAAGCGCTGCAAAAGTGGATGCCGCGCATGAGTCAGGCAAATCGCGTTTCGTTTGCCGAAGCAATGTGCGACCAGATGGATGAATTGAAGCGGAAGGGAAAAACGGACAGCATCATCCGGAACATCTACATGAAGGTGATGTGCTGGCTGTACTACAAATTCGAGCGCCTGATGCCCTTTCTGGGCGACGACAATCCGCCCCGTATTCTCTACGAATGCAATGCGGTTACGGCGCATGAGCTGATTCTCCTGCGCATTTTGTCGATGATGGGGACGGACATACTGCTGCTGGAGCCGCAGGGCGACGCGGCGTACTTGAAGCAGGATGCAGCCTCGGCATGGTCGCAGCTGCTGAGTGTGCAGGGGATGCCCTTCGCGAAGAATTTCACACTCAAGCAGTTCCGCAAGGAAATGGCAGCGGCAGCGGCGGGAAACATGCGCCAGCCGTCGCAGCCTGCGCCGCGCCCGGTGACATCCGCGCAGCCGATGCGCCAGCCTGCCCCCGCTGTGCCGCGTCCGGCGATAGCGCCGAACCAGCCGATGCGGACAACGCCACCCGCTGTGCCGCAGCGGCGCGACCCCGAAACATACTTCCCGAAGCCGTCGCGGATGGCGTGCACGAATGCGTGGATGAAGGAAGCATCCTATGAGGAAATCCTGACCCCCATTGCGGAACGCGGCGACGACTTCCGCCTGTTCTACCATGCGTTCATCCGCTTAAAAGGCGTGCCGGATAAGCAGACGTACATCAGCGACCTGTTCCAGTTCTACCAGAAGTTCCGCAGCACGGGGCGCAGAATCGCCATTGTCGACGACGGATTATCCCTGCCCGGCCCGGAGGAAGCGGCGCAAATCCGCCGTCACCCGTACCGCTCGCAGGAGGAGCTGATGATTGACATTGCCGGGAATCTGCCCGCGTGTGCGAATGTGGAGTTGCAGCGGCTGATGCAGCAGGCGTTCGTCCGGACGATGATGGCGGCGGCAAAAGCCGAACCGAACCTGAACCGCCTCCTGATTTCCGCCGTGTATCTGCTTTGCTGGATTCGGCAGTATCAGGCGGCGCTGTTTCAGGGCTACAAGGGCAGCGAAATTCCGTGCTTTGTGCTGATGGGCGGGTGCAGAAATCAGCATGACGCGCTGTTTGTGCAGTACCTTGCCCAGCTCCCCGTGGATATCCTGATTCTCGCGTGCGATTTGAGCCGCCCGTGCACCGTGCAGAGCGACCAGCTGCTGGAATTGACGGGCAAGGACTCCATGCCCGTGCCGAAATTCCCGCGTGACGGCGGCAGCGTGCAGATGCGCACAATGGCATCGAACGCTGAGCAGGACTTAACGTCGATTCTCTACACCGATTCGGGCATTTACCGCAATCGGCAGTTCTCGCGGGCGGACGCGATTACGCTGCAAACCACCTACGACGAGGTGTTCATCCTCTGGAGTCAGGAACTCAAATACCGCGCGAATTTCAGCACGGTGAATCAAGTGGTCAACATGCCCGTGGTGTATGCAAAGGTTTCCGGCGTGGAGGATGGCAAGGTGGAGGCATACTGGCAGAAAATCAAACTTCTGCTGGGAGATGACACGATGCTGATTCCCTCGCTGCCCTATGTTGTAACCGGCGCAGCCAACCAGTTTCAGCCGCTGGCTGTGAAAACGCTGCGAAACGGCAGGCTGAAGCGCGAGGAAATCAAGGCAGACCGCCAATATCCGTTCGCTCTGCTGCGCGAAGAACTGCAGGAGCATATGTTTGACAAGGTGCAGCTGATGCTGGATGAGCGGATAATCAAAGGCACGTTCACCAACGGCACGGAATACACGGTGCTGGCGACGGTGCTGAACATGAATCGCGATATCGTCCGGCGGCTGCAAAGTTTCGATTTTACGAAGAAGAATCCCAAGATGGTCGTGCTGTGTACGGGCGAACAGCCGTGTTCGCTGGAGGATGCAATCCTGATGACATTCCTAAATCTGGTGGGCTTTGACATTGCGCTCTTTGTCCCGACCGGGTATCAGACGATTGAGCGCTACCTCAATGGGAATTATCCGGTGGAGCACCAAATCGGCGAATACGTCTACGATTTGCAAGTGCCGGATTTTAACGCACTGACCCCAGTCAAACGTTCGTGGCTTGAAAACATACTGAAAAGAGGTAACTGACAATGGCAATGAATTTCAACCGTCCCGCAGGCGCACCGACCACGGCCGTCGCCGCCAAGCCGGAAACGGCGCTGATGGAAGTGCAGCCCTATGACATCATTGCGGATCAGCAGGCGACGCAGAAGCAGCTTGCGCATTCGCCTGAAATTGAGTCGCTGACCGCCAGCATCGACGTCAACGACTTGAACACGATTGTTACCTTCGGCAGCCACTCGGCGGAAGAAATCTCCAAGGCATCGGATGTTGTCCTGCGCAGCATGAACATGAGCCAGCTGGATGAATCCAGCAAGATGCTCAATTCGCTGGCGAAAATCATGGATCAGTTTGATATCAACGAGATTCGTGACAACCCGTCGCTGTTTGGCAAGCTGTTCGGAAACCTGCGCAAGCAGCTGGACAAGATTCTGGCGAAGTACAACACGATGGGCAACGAGGTGGACAAAATCTACGTCCAGCTGAAGCAGTATGAGGGGGAAATCAAACAGTCGAATCAAAAGCTGGAGACGATGTTCCAAGCCAACGTGGGCTACTTCCATGAGCTGGAGAAGTACATTGTCGCGGGCGATCAGGGCTGTCAGGAAATTCAGAATTACATGACCCAGCTTCAGCAGCAGATGGAAGCAACGGGCGACCAGTCCATCACGTTTGAATTGCAGTCGCTTCAGCAGGCGCTGGCGATGCTGGAGCAGCGCACGCAGGACCTGCGCACGGCGGAGAGCGTCGCTTTGCAGTCCATCCCCATGATTAAGACCATCCAGTTCAGCAACATGAACCTTGTCCGCAAGATTAACTCGGCGTTTATCGTCACACTGCCTGTCTTTAAGCAGGCGCTTGCGCAGGCGATTATGCTCAAGCGGCAGAAGATTCAGGCGGATGCTATTTCCGCACTGGATGAGCGGACGAACGAAATGCTGCTGAAGAACGCCCGCAACACGGTGGAGCAGGCGAAAATCACCACGCGCCTTGCCTCTGGCAGTTCTATCAAGGCGGATACGCTGGAAACCACTTGGCGCACCATTATGACGGGGCTGGACGAAACGAAGAAAATTCAGGAGAGCGCCCGCACGCAGCGCGCGCAGGATCAGGCGAAGCTGGAAGCCATCAAGAAGGACTTCATGTCCCGCTATAACATGCCCAACAGGTAAGGGATAAAGCAAATGAGAAAACTATTTGCGCTTATCCTGATTTTGGGCGTGTTGGCGTGTGCGCTGGGCTTCTATGCCGCTGATACGTTTGAAACCAGCGACTACTACCGCGTGCTGAACCCCGTTTTCCGCACCGCCGTGGGTCACGACATTGACCCTGACACGGTGAAGGATATGATGGCGATTCATGTGGACGGCAACCTGCCCGGTGTCGGTGAATTTAACTTCTCGCTGAATGCCCTGATTGATGGCGGCGTTGATTTGCCGGGATTAGGGCATGTTTCCCTGTCCGATTTGCTGGGGCAGGAGCTGAACTTCGGTCAGCGCCTGCAGGCGAAAGCGGTGATTGCCGGATACGGCTGGAGCCACGAACTCAAGCTGTATGGCGGCATTGCGGCAGGCGTGATGGCGTTCCTGCTGATTGGAACGCACCGCCCGAAGCGCAGAAGGTAATCCGGCTATATATTAAAACCCCATACAGGGTGCGCAAATGCCCTGTATGGGGTTTCAATTGTCATGAAATTACTTCAGCCAGTCCGCAAATTCTTCCTGCGACTGCCCGTCAATCGTCAGAAACGTGCACGTCGGATGCCCAGCATCGAGGTACGCCTGGTCACTGCCCGGCAGCGGTGGATCCTGCTTCATTGGGGAGAGCCAGAAGTACGTCTGCTTGCGCGGACTGATGCGCTGCTCGTAGCTGTCGCGGTAGCCGGCGCGGTTCAGCGGGCACAGTACCTGATTTTTCAGCTCCGCGCGGGGAATCGGCGGCGCATTCAGGTTGCACACCGTCAGTTCCGGCGCGCCGCGCGTGACCAGCTTCTCTGCCATCTCTACGGCCCAGTCGGACAGGTACGCCAGCGTGTCGTGCGGCGTCTGCTTCTCGGCGGATACGGCAATGCCCGGCTTATGCAGGAATGTCGCTTCCCGTGCCGCGCCGACGGTTCCGGACACATACACCGACATGCCGACGTTGTAGCCCAAATTGATGCCGCTGATGACGGCGTCCGCATCCGGCGCAAGGTTCATTGCTCCGATGCGGCAGCTGTCCACCGGCGTACCGAAAATTGCCCACGCTTCATCCGCATCGGGCACTTCGCGCTTCTCCGCCAGAATCGGCTGCTCGATGCTGAATGCATGTGCCTTTGCGCTCTGCTGCGTCGCTGGCACGCAGACCGTCACCCGATGCCCGGCACGCTTGACCGCCTGCGTCAGAATCGGCAGAAACGGGCTGTTGATGCCGTCATCGTTCACAATCAGAAAGTGCATGGTTATTCTCCTTCCGCAGGGGTCAGCGCGACCAAGAGCGTCTGCATGTTCTCGCGCATCCGATCCTCATAGTAGGTCAGCGGCACGTCGGTTTCCGGGCCGGTCACAACGGGGTCAAGCGTGTAAATCGGCGCGCCCGTCTCGCGGGAAATCGTCTGCGCTGCCATATCATCGTACTGCGGCTCGGTGAACAGCGGCGGATTGTTCAGCTCACGGATAGTGCGCACCAGCTCCGCCAATTGCGCGGGGGACAGCGCGTCGCCCGGCTCGTGGTTGACGCCGGCGGCGACTGTCAAGCCATACGCCCGCGCAAAATACGGGAATGCCTCATGGAAGGTGACGATGTTCTTGTTCGGCACGGCTGCAAGCGTCTCTTTCAGCTCCTCATCCAGCGCCGTCAAGCGCGACACATAATCCGCGCGGTTTTGCTCAATCTGCGCTTCATACTGCGGCATGGCGCTGATAAGCCCGTCCGCAAGGTTGTCCACCATCTGGATGGCATTCTGCGCATCAAGCCAGATATGGGCGTTCGCTTCGCCCGCGTGGTGATGCCCGTGGTCGTCAGCGTCTTCGTCCTCGTGGTCATGGTCATGGTCGTCCACATACTCGTCCATGCCGTCCTCGGTCAGCAGCGTGATGCCGGCGGACGCATCCACCACGGGCAGCTTCGGGAACGTGTCCATCACGCGGGTGAGGTAGCTTTCCATGCCCGCGCCGTTGATGAGGAATACATCCGCCTTGTTCAGCACCTTCATATCGCCGGTGGAAAGCTGATAATCATGCAGACAGCCGGTGTTCGGCGCGGCAAGGTTGCGGATGGTGATGCCGTCGATGCCCTGCGTGAGGTTGAGGGCGAAGAGGTAGATGGGATAGAACGACGTGACGACGGTTTCCGCCGCCGCGAAGGTGGGGGAGAGGAAGATGAGCAGCGTCAAAAGGGCTGCAAGCAGCTTTTTGGTTTTCATGTGATGATGATTCCTTCCTAAAACAGTGGTTGATTGGGGGATGCAGTGGCTGCCTGCGGCGCGTTTTCCCGAAGAATCCGCTCCAGCAGCGCTTTTTCCGCCGATGACAGCGGGTAGAATTGCATCAGCGTCCGCATAGCGCACAGGCTGCCGGAGGTCATGGCGAACGCCATCAGCGTGTCCTTCGGCATTCCGGTTGTGCCGAGGGATTCAAAGAGGACGGCAAGCAGCTCATCCGCCAGCAGGGGAAACTCCTCCATGCGGAAACGGCGGGTTCGTCCGTCCGGCATGGAAACGCGCATCTGCGGGCCGAGAATGGCGTATAAATCGCGGAACAAGCCATCGCGAAGCGCTTCGCACAAGGCGGAAAGGTCGTCGCCCACGCGGTAGTGCCGTAGCCGTTCTGCCGCATGTGTTCCGACCCCGGAATGCGCCAGCGCTGTCCCGATTCGTATCGCCAGCACCTGCTGCACCCGGTCAAGCGGAATTGCAATCGCCATAGCCTGTCCTCCTTTGGGGGAGATGCAGAATCCCCGCCCTTTTCATTTCGACATCCAAAGGCAAAATCCCTTGTTTCCAAACTTTTTTTGCACTTTTTTTCGGGCGGTAATTCCCAGAAAAATATGCAGGATTCAGCATAAAATACGCCGCCACATGAAATTATCCACAGGAACTTGTGGGGAACATAGCTTCTTTCCACAAGATTTTGTTCCGCCGGGCTGCAAAACGGCATGGGTCATGCACAAAAATGACGGAATCGGAATGCTTGCGATTTTGGCGAACCTGTGGTATGATACAAAAGGATGCGAATGGACATGAATGCAAAAGCATCACAGGCTCACGGCCGCAGGTCGGTCGTGCGCCTTTTTCGCCCCCTTGCGTCCCCAACGCGGACAAAAAAGCCGGTCGGACAATGCGTCCGCGCAAAGAATACGGAGGAATCCCCTGATGGACATGGAAGAGCTGTGGTCAAAGACACGCGAGGTGCTTCGCGCGGAAGTCAACGCCGTAGTGTACAATTCTCTGCTGGGCAGCAACAACCTCGTTCCGGCGCTGCTTGACGGCGATACGCTTGTGCTTCGCGTGGTGATGGACAATCTGAAGCTGCTGATTACCAACCAGTGGTATTCGACGATTGTCCGTGCGCTCAGCCAAGTGGCGGGCCATCAGATGGATGTGGAAATCCTGACGCAGGAGGAAATCGAGGCGCGTCCGCAGCTGAAGCAGAAGGCGGTGGAGGAGCAGGAGACGGTGCTGGAAAGCTCGGTCGCCCTGAACCCGAAGTACACCTTCGAGACGTTCG
>ENA-ORNY01000441-ORNY01000441.1-human-gut-metagenome-genome-assembly--contig:-NODE-441-length-28603-cov-9.840759_pt1 | contig 28603 bp, 25 predicted proteins | sample MGYA00242122_ERZ509036 | MGnify/ENA primary metagenome ERZ509036 (study PRJEB26280, sample SAMEA2338696) | human gut metagenome | biome: human gut; feature: human-associated habitat; material: faeces... | reverse complement strand
TATCCTATTCCCGCCGCATCGTAAAACGCCGCTTTGATCTCGTCCGTTTTTTTCGTTTTGCCAAGCGTTTCGGCAAGCAGCCGTCGCTTTTCATTCGTTGTATTTTCGGTAATCCCGTTCATCGCACGCTCCTTTGCGCGTTTTTTCCTGCGTATCCATATCTCTGTCTCCCGTCAAAAAAATATGCGGATATTCCTACCCGCATATTATATCATATCCTTTATCTCATTGTCTTTCGAACGGGCCCTTCCCATCGGGATCCGTGCCTTTCGGCGCGTCCGGTCAGTTGGCGACCTTGGTGGATTTTCTCCCCCGTTTCCCCTTGGCCGTCTTTGTGCCCTTGGCCGGACGGGCCTTGGCTGCGGCAGCGCCGCTGTTTTCCGCCGTTGCCGTCGTTTCCGCGTCCGCATCCGCTTCCGCCGCCTGTTCTTCCGCGATGGCGATCTGGCACTCCGGGCAGATGCCCTGGAACACCAGGTTGTGGTTGTCCATCCGGAACCCCGTCAGCTGGGCGATCTTGTCATCCAGGTCCTGAAAATATTCCAGGTCGTCGACGTTCATGAATTTATGGCAGCGCGCGCACTGCACATGATAATGCTTCGTCAGCATATGGTCGTAGCAGTCGGCCGACCCGGGCACGGACACACGCCGCAGGAGGCCGCTTTCCACGAGGGAATTCAAATTCCGGTACACCGTTCCTTTACTGATATCCGGGTAGTCCAGGACGATGCGGTTGTACACCTCTTCCGCTGTCGGGTGGTTACTCAGCGAGCGGACCGCGGCAATGACCAGCTGCCGCTGGATCGTATTCCGTTTCTTAAGCACAGACATCTCCTCCATTCTCAAATAACAACAACAGGTTCTTTTTCCCCTATGTCTCTTTTTTTATATCGTCAATAAAAATCAATTCCTAATTAGATTATACGGAGTCGATTTTTAAAAATCAACGGGCAGATAGTGTACGAATTGTGAAATCAGGGCGCAAAAAAAGCCGCGTTCCCGCGGCTTTTTTCACAATTCATGGACAAATTCTCATTTAGTAGTTTCTTTGCCAATAGTGTCTTCCTTTCCCCCGTCCCGGCCTGCTTTCCAGCGTTCGTAGAGGACGCGCATGCGGCCCGGCGCGGCAGTTTCCAGCGTATCCGTGTCCCCCGCTCCCCGATTTTTGCCGGTTCCTTTCGCCGTCCGGGAAGGACGAGCTTCTTCCCGCGTCCAGAAAAGACGCAGGGGCAAATTGGACGCGCCCGGCGGGGACCACAGGAATTCCTGCGTCGTGTACCCGTGCCCAAAGGTTTGGATCGTCTCCCGTTTATCCTGTTCCGAGAAAACAAGACTCGTCGGCGGAATATCGAGGACTTCCATACCGGACGGCCCGGCAGCGAGGGCCGCCCCGGAAAAATTGCCGCCCCAGGGATTCAGGCTGACGACGACAGGCTGCCGTTCCGTCGCCTCTCCCAGCGTGTAGATAACATGGTAAATGACGCCGTAATTGCCGTAGTCCGTCGTCGCCGTGCCGGAAACAGGGTCCGTGCCGCGCAGGAAAAACGGGTCGTCGGACACGCCCATGGTCAGGGCGTCAGCCTGGCCCGGCTGCAGGCGGATGGGCTTTTTCACGAAATACGTCAGGTCGCTGTGGTCGTAAATGCCCCGCAGGGGATGTTCGTCCATGGGCAGTTCCCTGGCCGTGGCCGCGAAGGCCGGGACATCGTCCCGCAGGCCCGTAAGCAGGACCAGGACTTCAACCGGGCCCCGCGTGCGGAAGTCGAACATGCCCGTCAGCAGCTCCTGCGGCTTGACGCGCGTCCCGACAAAACGGGCGTTCTTCGCCAGGGACAGGCCCTCCACAAAGTCACCCGCTTCCAGGCGCGTCACGGCCAGGTCCCGGCTGCCGTAAATATTGTAGTAGTCCGGCGCGGTCCCCGTGCGGCGGACTTTCTTCCGGTAGCTGTCGTAGTCCGCTCCGGGCAGGTCGGCGCGATGACGCGCGTAGTCCTCAAAGTAGCGCCGCTGGCTTTCCCGGGCAGCCTGGAAGTAGTCCTTGTTCGGGGTTCCGATGCCCCGGAGGCCCCACGTGATATAGGCGCGTTCCCCGACAGGTCGCAGGAGGACCGCCGCTTTCAGGGGTTCCCTGGTTTCGTTCAGGTGGTGCAGGAACAGGCGCGTGTCGCCATCGGCGATTCCCCGAAAGACGATTCCCTTTTCATAGATGCTTTCCGGGCTGTCGGAAAAGAAAAGGCGCGGGCCGCTCCATACGGTTTCCACGGCAACGTCGTCGTAGGCTTTCGGTACGGGCTGTACCCCGCCGGCCAAAGCAGGATGGCCGGAAAATCCGGCCATCCCGAGCCACGCCAGGATGGCGCAGCCTTTTTTCGTCAGTTGTTTCCAGTTCATATGATTCGTCGGACGCGTCCTTTATTTTTTCAGGCTGTTGCGGTAGTCTTCCATAAATTTCGCCAGGCCTTTGTCCGTCAGGTCATGATGGACGAGTCCTGCCAGGACTTTCGTCGGGATCGTGGCAATATCCACCCCGGCGAGCATCACGCGGTCCACGTGCTCCTGGCTGCGAATGCTGGCGGCGATAATCTGCGTCGGCAGGCCGTAGGTGCGGAAGACCCGGACCAGGTTTTCCACGAAGGCGCAGCCGTCTTCGCCGATATCATCGAGGCGGCCGATAAAGGGGCTGACATAGGTCGCTCCGGCACGGGCGGCCAGCATGGCCTGTCCCAGGCTGAAGATAAGCGTGCAGTTCGTCCGGATGCCCTCGGCGCTGAGGATCTTAATGGCCTTCAGGCCTTCGGGGATGCAGGGAATCTTAACAACGACATTGTCGGCGATCCGGACGAGTTCCCGCGCTTCCCGCACCATCCCTTCGCAATCCTGGCTGATGACTTCGGCGCTGACCGGTCCCGGAACCAGTTTGCAGATTTCGGGGATGACCTCTGCCTGGGTACGCCCCGACTTCGCGATGAGGGACGGATTGGTCGTCACGCCATATACGATGCCCTGATCGGCAAATTCCTTGATTTCTTCTACATTGGCCGTGTCCATAAAGATTTTCATTGTACAGTCTCCTTTTCTTAAAACAGCCGCAGCTGGTCGTCATTGACGGGAAGCATGATATCGTCTTCCTTTTTTTTGCGGTTTTTGCCGGTCACCCAGCGTCCGCACCGGGGGCATTTCATTTCCGCGCCCGGCAAGGCCCACGCCAGATGAGTGCCGCATTTGGGACAGATGAACTCCACCTGCATCCCCGGCTCGATGCCTGGTTCGCGCTTTTTCATGACAAGCCTCCTTCCGTCGCGGTTCCATAACCTGTTCCATTATAGCAAATGGCCCCGACCCATACAAGTCCGCAAATTTTCCGCGGCCAGGCCGGATTTGTGGTATGATGAAGACAATGGGGTGACAGGCGCCGGCGGACGGGCCGGCCACCGCCCAACCACGGAGAAAGGAAGGAACACGACATGCTGGATCTGCGCGCGGAATTTGCGGCCCTGGGCTTTGACGAAGACACGGACGAGGACAAGGTGACGCTCTTCGCCATGGATTTTCCCGAGGGCCGGTTTATCACCGTTTCTGATGACAATGGCAAGATGCCCGAACGGGCCAAGGCGAATCTCGTCGTCGCCTGCTACGATGAGGAGGGCCGCTACCTGTGGGGCAGCGAGTTCAAGACCTTCATGGACCTGCAAAAGGTCTGTGCCGCCCATCCTGCCGGTTCGGCGGAGCTGCTCCAGGCTTTAAAGGACGCGTCCCGGACGCTGAAGGACGCGGAATGGACTACACCGTCGAAGCCTTGAGCAAGACGGCAGAAGGAGGACCCCGCAAGGGGGCCCTCCTTTTTTGTCTCTTTTGGGGGGTGTCTTTTTTCGCGCGGTCCTTACGCGAGGAGGCAGGCCGCCAGGGCCTCTGGATCCGACACGATGCGCGCGGCGCCGGCGCGGACCAGGAAATCGTGGTCCCGGAAGCCCCAATCGACGCTGACGCAGGCCAGGCCGCTCCGGGCAGCCGTTTCCAGGTCCACTTCGGAATCGCCCACGTAGAGGGCATCCGAGGCGGCCACGCCCAGGCTGTCCAGGGCCAGGCGGATCATGTCCGGCGCTGGTTTGCGGCGCCGTTCCGGACGCACGCCCAGGGCGCAGTCGAAGCAGCCCGGGAAGAGGGCGTCCGCCAGCTCCCGCACTTCGCTGTCGCCCTTGTTGGACACGACGGCCAGGCGCAGTCCCGCGCGGCGCAGCCGCCGCAGGAGTTCCGGGATACCCGCGTAGGGCGCGGTCTTTTCACGGCAATGGGCGTGATAATAGGGAGCGTACAGCTGCCGCAGCGTCTCTGCCTCGGCCCGGTCCGCCGGGGACAGGGCCAGGGGCTCCCGCCCCACCGGCAGGACGGAAGCCCCCATCGTCACGGCTTCGTCCATGGGCACGCCCCGCGCCGCCGCCAGGGCCCGCTGCATGGCCACGGAAGCCCCGCTCCCAAAGAAGCGGGCCACGTCACGGACCGTAAAGTCGTGGCGATGCCCTCGCGCGGCCAGAACATGGTTTAGGGAATCGGTCAAATCTCCCAGCGTATCCAACAGGGTTCCATCCATATCGAACAGGACGGCGCGCACCGTCTTCGCTCCCGTTGCAGGCGCGGCGGTCCGCGCCATCTGCGGGGTCATTACTGCAGGCCGAAGACGAGGCTGACCCGGGCCGATACGGTCAGCACGCCGGCACTCAGCTCCGTCCCCGTGGAAGCGGCGTCATTCTGCGCTTTCGCCTCCATCAGGTAGGCCCGTCCCAGACGGAGGGGCGACGCCGTCGTGTTGAGGGACGCGTTCAGCAGGGTGCCGAGCTGACGGCCGCCGGCGCGGGCAACGACAGCCGCGCGGGCACGGGCGTTGGACACGGCCTGATCCAGCAGTTTGTTTTCATACAAGTTGCGGTCCTTCAGGTCGAAATCGACGTGGTTCACCGTCAGCCCGCTGCCGATGGCTTTGTCCAGGACAGGGCCCAGTTTCTTCAGGTTCGTCACGCGGATTTTGTATTCCGTCCGGGCCAGATAGCCGTCGGCTTTCTGTTTGTTCGAGTTCCGCTCATAAACATATTGCGGTTCCAGGCTGTACTGGATGTTCTGCACATCTTCGTCCGGAACCAGCTGCAGCCGCAGCTCCCGCGTCAGGGCCTGGATCTGCCGGGCCAGGCCTTCCCGTGCCTCGGCGGCCGTGGGGTTCTTCTGCTCCAATGTCCCGTAAATCACCGCCATGTCCGGCGCCACTTCCTCTTCGGCGCTGCCCGTGACGCTGATGCTGTCCCGGGACGCCTCGGCGGCAAAGGCCGGCGCGGCCGTCAGGGTGAACAAGGCCATACAGGTCAGGATAAAAGCCAGCAATTTCCGTTTCAGTCGCATAAAAGTACCTCCTTAAATTTCGGGCGGCGTTGCCGCCCTGTACTGTTTCCATTGTACAACACCTTTTTCCTCATTGCATTAATAGAAGAAAAGATTTACAATTAGTTCAAATATGCGGCCTGCCCGAATGTCAACGTCCTTATATCCCGGCTGCCAAGGAGGATTTTTATGTCACGTCGTGTCATCCAAGTAGAAGAACGTGTCCCCATTTCCTTATCCATCCCCCTGGGGATCCAGCATCTGTTCGCCATGTTCGGCGCCACGGTACTCGTCCCGTTCCTGTTCCACCTCAATCCGAACACTTGCCTCTTCATGAACGGCGTGGGCACCCTGCTCTACATTTTCCTGACCAAGGGAAAGATCCCTTCCTATCTGGGGTCGAGCTTCGCCTTCATTTCGCCGGTCCTGCTGATTCTCGCCAGCCACCCCTATACGGACGCCCAGTCGGGCTTTATCGTCTTCGGCCTGTTGTTCATTTTGTTCGCCTTTCTCGTCAAGATGATCGGCACCCGCTGGATCGACTTGATTTTCCCGCCCGCGGCCATGGGTGCCATCATCGCCGTCATCGGCCTGGAACTGGCTCCGACGGCCGCTTCCATGGCGGGCCTGACGGGAGACCACATCGTTCTGAATAACGTCATCGTCTCCCTCTTCACCTTGGCCGTGACCGTCCTCGGCTCCGTCGCCTTCCGCGGCTTCCTGGCCATCATTCCGATTCTCATCGGCGTCGTCAGCGGCTACATCCTCGCTTTCTTTTTGGGCATGGTCGACCTGACACCCGTCGTCCAGGCTCCCTGGTTCGCCCTGCCTCATTTCAGCGCCCCCACGTGGAACTGGAATGCCGTGGCGATTATCGCCCCGGCGGCCCTCGTTGTCCTGACGGAACATATCGGCCACCTCATGGTGACGGGGAACATCGTTGGCCGCGACCTGATCAAGGATCCCGGCCTGGACCATTCCCTGTTCGCCGACGGCTGTTCCAACATCCTGTCGGGCCTTTGCGGCGCCACGCCGAACACGACCTACGGGGAAAACATCGGCGTCATGGCCATTACGAAAGTCTACAGTGTCTGGGTCATCGGCACGGCGGCAGTCTTCGCCATTCTCTTGTCCTTCATCGGCAAACTGAGTGAACTCATCCACGGCATCCCGACGCCGGTCATGGGCGGCGTGTGCCTGCTTCTCTTCGGCGTCATCGCCGCTTCGGGCCTGCGCCTTTTGGTGGAACAAAAAGTCGACTACAGCCAGCCCCGCAACCTGACCATGACGGCCGTCATCCTAATCATCGGCCTGTCCGGCGCCAAGCTGACCTTCGGCTCCATCACCGTCCAGGGGATGGTCCTGGCGACCCTCGTCGCCATCCTCCTGTCCCTGGTTCTCCACCTTCTGGACCACCTGCGTCTCTTGCAAGAATAAACCACCCCTAAAGGAGAAGTCCCATGGAATGGACCCGCCTCGGCCTGGTCTTTCTCGACATCGTCCTGCCCCTGCTGACAGGCTACCTGCTGAAGACCCACAATATCATATCGCGGCAGACCTGCGGGCGGCTGATCCAATTCAACGTCGTCGTCTTCTGTACATTCATCAACTTCATTTCCTTCTGGGGCCTGAAGTTATCCGCTTCCCTTTTGCTGCTTCCCCTGGCGTCGATCCTGCTGACCGTCGTACCCGGCCTTATCGGCTACCTCTTTTTTGCCGACGCGTTCCGGGACGAACTGGACCGCGGGGCCTACATCATTTCCTCTATGCTGTCGAACATCGGCACCTTGAGCGGCCTCAGCGCCTTCATCCTGTTCGGGGAGCCGGGGTTTGCCTATGTACAGCTCGTGGCGGCGCCGCAAAACTGCCTCATGGTCGCCGTCTGCTTTCCCCTGGCCCGCTTCTTCGTCGCCCGCCATGACGCCCAGCTGGCCGGAACCCGCCTGCGCCTGAGCGTCCGGGAAATGTTCTTCACCATCAACCAGATCGCCCTTTTGGGCATGCTCGGCGGTGTCCTGCTCCAGTCCCTGGATATCCCGCGGCCCGACATCCTCGGCACGGTCTTCCATTATATGGTCCACATCCTCGCCTGGGTGTCCCTGCTTCCTGTGGGATACCTGATCGATCTGGGCAGCGCCGGCAAGTATTACGGCAGCGTGCGGAACATCCTTTTCCAGCGCTTCCTTCTCGTTCCCGTCCTGTTCTACCTGCCGTTCCGGGCAGCTTTCCGGGATCCCGTCGTTTTCGGCTCCGCCATGGTGTGCGCTTTCTCGCCGGCGGCCATCAACGCCGTCATCACGGCACAACTCTACAAATTGAACGTGGATCTGACTATCGCGGGCTTCCTGCTCACGACGGTAGTCTACGTCCTCGCCGTCTTTCCCCTCCTGTTCCTGGCGTCCCGCTTCTGGGGATTCCTGTAAGGGCAAGGGCTGCGGGGCATGGAAAAAGGCCGGCATTCGAAAGAATGCCGGCCTTTTGTTCGTGTTGCCGTCTGCTGTCGTGTCACCGGCCCCACAGGGACGATGTCTTGCGTTTCTGCCGTTCCACCTCGACGGTTTCCGGCGTGTACAGGATCAGGTTGTCCCGCACCTTGGAAACGTAGGCTTTCGTGATATAGGAAACCCCGTTCATGTAGTCGAAAATGCGCACACGGGTCTCGTCGTCCACGCTCATGAAGGAGATCATGATGGCCTTGCCGCTCATGAGTTCATCGGCGTAGGAAGCCGCGTCTTTGAATTTATGAGGAACCCGGACCAAAAAGTCGAGCTTTTTCCGTTCTACCAGGTACGGTCCGTTGTAATCGCCTTCTTCCGGACTGGAAGAAATAAGTTTCAAGGCCGTGTTTCTGAAATCCATGGGTGATGCCTCCGTACATTCCGATTGAGCTTTTCGTCTATTATCACTGCTACTCTCCGGGGAGAATCCCTGTTATAGAATATTGTAAAGTTTTTTCACAAATATTTCAAGGGGAAATGCCCCTTTTTGCGTGGATTCCCGGATTTTTCCCCTCCAGGGCCGCCCGGTTACTTGCCGCTGTTGGCGGCGGAAGCCTTGGCACGGCCGCGCATACGGCCGCGTTCCACGCGATCCAGGATGCGTTTGCGCATGCGGATGCTCTTCGGCGTCACTTCGACGAGTTCGTCGTCGTTGATGTGTTCCAGGGCCTGTTCCAGGGAGAAGAAAACCGGCGGGACCAAGCGGATGGCTTCATCGGACCCGGAAGCGCGCATGTTGGAAACGTGTTTTTTCTTGCAGGGATTGACGTCCATGTCGTCTTCACGGGCGTTTTCCCCGATAATCTGGCCTTCGTAGACCTGCTCGCCCGGCACGATATACATGGTGCCCCGTTCCTGGCAGTTGCCGATGCCGTAGGCCGTCGTCTCGCCGGCTTCAAAAGCGACGAGGCTGCCGCGCGTACGTCCCGGGATGGGGCCTTTGTAGTAGTCGTACCCGGCGTAGACATGGTTCATGACGCCGTTGCCTTTCGTATCCGTCAGGAACTGGTTGCGGAAGCCGATAAGGCCGCGGGCAGGGATCTTGAATTCCAGGCGGATATAGCCCGACATCTCGTGCATGTTGACCATTTCCGCCTTGCGGGTGCCCAGGTCTTCCATAACAACGCCGAGGAAATCGGACGGCACGTCGATGGTCAGGGCTTCCATCGGTTCCATGGTGTGGCCGTCGGCGTCCTTGTGGAGGATAACCTTCGGTTTGCCGACCTGCAGCTCATAGCCTTCACGGCGCATCGTTTCGATCAGGATGGACAGATGCAGCTCGCCGCGGCCTTTGACGATGAACGTATCCGTGTTGTCCGTTTCGTCGACGCGCAAGGCCACATTGGTCTCGATTTCCTTCAGGAGACGGTCGCGCAGATGGCGGCTCGTGACGAATTCGCCTTCCTTACCGGCAAAGGGGCTGTTATTGACCGAGAATTCCATGGACAGGGTCGGTTCGTCGATCTTGATGCCCTGCAAGGCCTCGGGGTTTTCCTGGTCGGCGATGGTGTCGCCGATTTCCACGTCGGGCAGGCCCATGAGGGCCACGATGTCCCCGGCCTGGACTTCGGGAACTTCGACGCGCTTCAGTCCCTGGTAGGTATACAGTCGGCCGATGCGCTCGTTGGAAATCTTGCCGTCGTGCATCAGGGCGACGGGCATGTTGGCTTTGATGGTCCCGCGGACGACGCGGCCGATAACGATACGACCGACGTAGGAATCATAGTCCAGGGTGTTGGCCAGCATTTGCAGGGGCTGGTCGACTTCCACGTCCGGGGCGGGGATGTTGTCCAGGATGACCTTGAAGAGCGGCTGCAGATCCTCGCTCTCGTCTTCCATGGACAGTTTGGCGTAGCCGCTGCGGGCCGAGGCGTAGACCACGGGGAATTCCAGCTGGTCGTCGTCGGCGCCGAGTTCGATGAACAGGTCCAGGACCTCGTCCACCACTTCGGCAGCGCGCTGATCCGGACGGTCGATCTTGTTGATGACCACGATCGGTTTCAAATGCTGTTCCAGCGCCTTGCGCAGGACATACTTCGTCTGCGGCATGGGGCCTTCGTACGCGTCGACAAGGAGAAGGACGCCGTCGACCATGGTCAGGACGCGTTCCACCTCGCCGCCGAAATCGGCATGGCCCGGCGTGTCCAAGATATTGATTTTCGTGCCATTGTGCATGACAGATGTATTTTTAGACAGGATCGTAATGCCCCGTTCGCGTTCCAGGTCATTGGAGTCCATCACGCGCTCCGCCACCTTTTCGTTGGCGCGGAAAACGTGGCTCTGTTTCAACATTGCATCGACCAGTGTGGTTTTGCCGTGGTCAACATGGGCGATAATGGCAATGTTGCGGATGTCATTTCTAATCATTTCTTTGCTCCCTCTTTTAAACAAATCAACTGCGATGCGAGGCGTTCCCACGCATTTTCGGACTACAATATTATAGTCTCTTTACATTATAATGTCAAATTGCGATTTCCATGGGCGGCGCCGGGAAGGGAGCTCAGCTCGGCCAAATCCTCGATGGAATAGATGTCGTGGTGCGGAGGCGGGGAAATCAGGGCAATGCCCGGCGTGGAATGACGGGTCCGGGCAATCTCGGGGAAAACCTTCGCTCCCGGCAGGTTGCCGCCCTGACCCGGTTTTGCCCCCTGGGCGCACTTGATCTGCAGTTCCTGCGCATGGACGAGGTAGTTGCCCGTGACGCCGAAGCGGGCCGTGGAAACCTGTTTGATGGCATCGTTGCGGTCCAGTCCGTCCGGTCCCGGCACGAAACGGGCCGGATCCTCGCCGCCCTCGCCCGTGTTGCTGCGACCGCCCAGACGGTTCATCGCGATGGCAATGCACTCGTGGGCTTCCTTGCTCAGGGCGCCGTAACTCATGGCGCCGGTCCGGAAACGGCGTACGATGGATTCCACCGGCTCCACTTCCTCCACGGGGATGCTGCAGCCGTCGGGACTGTCGAAGTCGAGCAGGTCCCGCAGGCGAAACAGGGCCTGGTGGTCCACCCGGTCGGCAAACCGGCGATACGCCTCTCCGTCGCCCGTACGGACCGCCTGCTGGAGCGCCGCAATGGTTTCCGGGTCGAGGATGTGCGGATCGGGGCCCTCTTTTTTATACTGATAGATATTGCCGTCTGCCAACCGGGACGGGACCGGGAAGGCGCGGCGGTGGCGCAATTCGTTCTCCCTAGCGATTTCCCGCAGTCCCAGCCCTTCGATGCGGGACGGCGTATGGGGAAAATACTTGCCCACGACCTCCTTGTTGATGCCGACGGCTTCGAAAATCTGGGCGCCGCGATAACTGCGCACGGTGGAAATTCCCATCTTGGAGAGAACTGTCTGGATGCCGGCCACGGCCGCGTTCAGGTACCGCTGCCGCGCTTCTGCCGGCGTGCACCGCGGAAGCTTCCCCGTGGCGGCAAAATCCGTCACCGTGTCCAGGGCCTCTTTCAGGGCGTCGTCCCCGCCACCGGCCGCGTAGAGCAGGGACAGGCAAACAGCCCGCAGTTTCTCCGCGCGGAGCCCCTTGATAACGGCTATCTCCTTGTTCGTCAGGAGCGGCCGGTCCACGGCGAGGGCATACGTGCCCGCTTCGTCCGGATCCATGATGTTCGCCACGTTGCCGATCATGACCGACGTGGAAGTGACGACATTTTCCCGCAGGGCGTCGATAGGCGGATTCGTCACCTGGGCAAAGTTCTGCTGGAAATAGTCATAGAGCATCTGGGGCTGCTCCGACAGAATCGGCAGGGGGCAGTCCATGCCCATGGCGCCGACAGGTTCCTTGCCCGTCCGGGCCATGGGGAGCAGGATCCGGCTCAAGTCTTCCTGGGTGTACCCAAAGGCCTGCTGGGCCTTTAACAGATCCCGTGATTCCGTGCCTTCCGTCCCACCTACCTGCCCGGCCGCGGCTGCCGCCGTGGCGGCCCGGGACATCAAGTCCGGCAGGTCGACCAGATGTTCCCGGCATCACGCCCATACGGATGGGACGACGCGATGCCGTGTTTGATCTCCTCATCCGGCACAATGCGCCGCTGCGCCGTATCAACGAGAAAGAGCTTGCCCGCTTCCAGCCGCCCCTTGCAGCGGATATTTTTCGGATCCGTCCGGAGGGCTCCCACTTCGGACGACAAAATGACGCGGTCCTCCTTGGTGACATAGTACCGGGCCGGACGCAGGCCATTACGGTCCAGCACCCCGCCGATGCGCGTGCCATCGCAAAAACAGATGGCCGCCGGGCCGCCCCAGGCTTCCATCATAAAGTTCTGGTAGCGATAATAGTCCTTCTTCTCCTGACTCATGAAGGGGTCCTTTTCCCACGGTTCGGGAATCATGGTCGTTATGGCGTGCGCCAGGGAATGGGCCTTCCCTTCCCGCGCGTTGAGCCAGTTCGTGTTGCCGCGGATGGTATTGATCTCGCCGTTGTGCACGATGTAGCGGTTCGGATGGGCCCGGGCCCAGCTGGGAAAAGTATTCGTACTGAAGCGGGAATGGACGAGGGCCATGGCGCTGGTAAAATCCAGGTCGGACAGATCCAGGTAGAAATGGCGGATCTGTGTCGACGTCAGCATGCCTTTGTACACGATGGTATGGCTCGACAGGCTGGCAATGTAAAAATCCGACCCCATTTTCCGGCTCCGGGGCGTGATCCGTTTTTCCGCCAGGCGGCGGATGACGTAGAGTTTCCGTTCAAAATCCATGTCGTTCCGCAAGGATGGAGCGCGGCCGATGAAGACCTGCAGGATACGGGGCCGTACCGAAGCGGCCTGCGCGCCGATGACACTGTCGTCCACCGGGACTTCGCGCCAGCCCAGGACCGTTTGGCCCGCTTCTTCCACGATGGCCGCGAAGGCCTGCTGCTGCTCTTCCAGATGGTGCTCATAACGGTGGGCAAAAATCATCCCGACGCCGTACTCCCCTTCGGGCGGCAGGGTAAATCCCAGGACGGCACACTCCCGCCGCAGGAACGCGTGGGGAATCTGTACCAGGATGCCCGCGCCGTCGCCGCTCTTGCCGTCCGCCCCTTCGCCGCCGCGATGGCGCAAGTGTTCCAGGATGTCCAGCGCGTCGCTGACGATGTCGTAGGAACGGCGTCCCTGTATGTCCACGACAAACCCGATCCCGCAGGCATCGTGCTCAAAGGCCGGATCGTATAAGCCCTGCGCCGGCGGCAGGTCCCGGTAATCTCTCGTCATGTCTCTCTCCTCCTCCAGGCAGGTCATGCCCGCCAATAAGCAAAGTGTACCGCCGCCGGCCCCCTTGTCAAACAATTTGCAACATTTGTTTTTTTATAAAACACTTTCGTCCATTATAATAATCGCAAGTAACGTATGGAACAGTTTTCTCCCGTTCAGAAAAGACAAAAAGGTCCGGATTTCTCCGGACCTTCCTTGTTTTTATACAGTTTTGGGACAATCCATCTTTTCTCATCCATTGAGGAGGTCGTTCATATACTTGCGCAATTTCTGCAGTTTCTTCGTGACCGCCGCCGCCCGAGCCGTATCGCGGCTCGTCGCCTGGTCCATGCGGGACCGGAACGCCATATATTCGCGGGCAATCTGATCCATGGTCTCGCGCATATCCTCGACTTCCGGCGAAACCGCCACCTGCTTCGCCTCTTCCACACGGTACTCCGAGCCCGTGATCAGGACGTCGTCCCCGTAGTTAGGGACATAGGTCGCCGTGCCGAGCCGCGTCTGCAGGTCATGGGCCAGGGAGAAGGCCGCGTCGAACTCGCCGTGGGTGACAAAGAAACACTTGGGTTTCTGCTTCATCTTGCCATACCACGCCAGGAGCTGCTCCTTGTCGGCATGGGCCGAAAATCCGCTCATGGTCGTGATTTCCGCTTCCACCTTGATGGGTTCGCCCATGATCTTGACCTTTTTCACCCCGTCCACGAGCTGCCGTCCCAAGGTCCCTTCGGCCTGATAACCGGCAATGACGATGGTGCATTCCCGCCGCCACAGGTTATGTTTCAGGTGATGCAGGATCCGACCGGCGTCGCACATGCCGCTGGCAGACAGGATGATTTTCGGTCCGTCCGTGTTGTTGATCTGCACAGATTCCTGGACCGTCGGCGTAAAGTGAACGTTCCGCATGGCAAAGAGGCGGTCTCCCTGAAATTCCGTCAGGGCCCGCGTTTCCTCGTCGTACTCATCCTTCGACGCCAGGGTAATCCCCGTCACCTTCGTCGCCATGGGGCTATCGATATAGATTGGGACATCAGGGATTTTGCCGGCCTGCTGCAGTTTTTGGAAATAGTACAGCAGGACCTGCGTACGGCCGACGGCAAAAGCCGGGATGACCACGTTGCCGCCCCGCTCCACCGTGCGGTTCACGATATCCGCCAGTTCCTGCTCCTTGTCGTTTTTCTGGTGCAGGCGGTTGCCGTAGGTCGATTCCGTGATGATGAAGTCGGCGCCGCTGATTTCTTCCGGATCCTCGAGGATCGGGTAGTTCGGCTGGCCGATGTCGCCGGTGAAAATCAGCTTGGTTTTCTTCCCGTCTTCCGTCACCTGCATTTCCACAATGGCACTGCCCAGGATATGGCCCGCCACCAGAAATTTCACCGTCACGCCCGGCAGGACGTCGAACGCCGTGTCAAATTCGTGGACATAGAAATTGCTCAACGAAGTGTAGGCGTCGTCCACCGTAAAAAGGGGGCGTACTTCGGGCCGGCCCGCCCGCAGACCTTTGCGGTTGGCGAACTCCGCGTCCGATTCCTGGATGTGGGCGCTGTCCGGCAGCAGGATCGTACACAACTGCTGCGTCGACCGCGTGCAGTGGATAGGGCCCTGGTACCCTTCCTTCACGAGCTTCGGAATCAGGCCGCTGTGGTCGATATGGGCGTGCGTCAGGATCATGGCGTCGATGTCGCCCGGCGCAAAGGAAAAGGGCCGCTCGTTCAGGGCTTTGATCGCCTTCGGGCCCTGGAACATGCCACAATCGACGAGGAGTTTTTTCCCGTTTATTTCCAACAGGTAGCACGAGCCGGTGACCGTCCGGGCCGCCCCTAAAAACGTCAGCTTCATACAACATGCCTCCTTATTTTCCGATTCTCCGTACACTTCGACAACCAGGGCAAAAACACCTTCTTTTTTTCCCTGGCTGCCATGCGGATTCATAGGGAATTCACAAGAAATCCGCGGGAATTTCAGGGCCGTTCCCCGGTCACCCCCTGACAGCCGCCGCAATGTCCGCAGGGTCCTCGCGTCCCTTCGCCAAAGTAAGACAGGATAAAGTTGCGCAGACAGCCGTCGTAGCGGCAATAGCGCCACATGGTGTCCAGCAGCCGCAAGCCGTGCTCCGGATGGGCCTGGCGGCGCAGCAGGGCCTCGCAGAGGGCCCGGTCCCCCTCGTTGTAGAAAAGACGGCAGTAGGCCGGCCCGCCATCCCGTCCGGCGCGTCCCGCTTCCTGGTAATATTCCTCCAGATTGGCCGGCATATTGTAATGCAGGATAAACGAGACATCGCCCCGGTCGATGCCCATGCCGAAGGCCGATGTGGCAGCGACGACGGACAGGTCCCCGGCGGCGAACCTCGCCCCTGTTTCCCGCCGTTCCGCCACAGACAGGCCCGCATGGTACCGCGCCGCGTCGATTCCCTGCTGCCGCAGGAGGCGGGTCACCCGTTCCACCGTGGCGTGGGTCGCGCAATAGACGATGCCGCAGCGTCCCCGGAGGCGTTCCATTTCTTCCCGCAGGGCCCGGTCCTTGTTCCAGGGCCGCCGTTTCGCCAGAAACAGGTTGGGCCGGTCAAACCCCCGGACTACGAGCGTCGGCCGGACCAGGGCCAAATGGCGGATGATATCCTGCCGCACGAACGGCGTCGCCGTCGCCGTAAACGCCGCGTACCGGGGCCGCGCGGGAAGGGCGCGCAAAAAATCTGGGATGGCCAGGTAGGACGGACGGAAATCATGCCCCCACTGGGACACGCAATGGGCCTCGTCCACGACCATGAACGCCGGCGGATTGCGTCTGGCAAAACGCAGGAAATTGGCGTTCCGCAAGCGTTCCGGCGATGTGTACAGAAAACGGAACCGCCGTTCCTGGGATTCGTACAGGGCCCGGTTGTATGTATTGCGCCCCATGAGCGAATCGACATGGACCGCCGCGATGCCCCGGGCCCGCAGGTTCTGCACCTGATCCTGCATCAGGGAAATAAGGGGCGAAATGACCAAGGTATAGCCCTCCAGAATCAGGCCCGGCACCTGGAAGCAGAGGGACTTGCCGCCTCCCGTCGGCAAAATGGCCAGCACGTCCCGTCCTGCCAGGATGGCCGTAATGATTTCCCGCTGCCCCGGACGGAAGGAAGCGTACCCGAACCAGCGGCGCAAGGCCGCCTCCGGCGCGCCCAGGGAACCAGGTCTCCCCGCTTGCGCGCCGGGCTTGGCGCGCGGGCCAAGGTCCGTCAATCCCTGTGATGTCGTTGTCATTGGTGTCGTTGTCATCAATCGCGTCTTCTCTCCTCCTTTTCCGTTCGTTCCGGCCAGCACGCCCGCCGTCCGGAAGAAAAAAGGGGGAGAACGCCTGTCGGCGTTCTCCCCCTATCTTGTTGTAACTTTCCTTGTGCTGCAGCCCTGCTGTTTTCCCGGCTGCCGGTCAGGACATCTTACCGGGCCGCGCCTTGGTCCCAGCCCGTTCGGCCCGCAAAGCCGCCACGGTCTGGCGTACAGTTTCGCCTTTGGGCGACGGGGTCAAGTCCTTGTCCGGGGAAGGACACAGGTCCCGGCAGACGCATTCCGCACAGAGCGGATGACGGGCCTTACAGGTAATGCGGCCGTGCCAGATGAACCAGTGGTGGGCATCGGCCCATTTTTCCCGCGGCAGCAGTTTCTGCAAATCCAGTTCCGTCGCCTCTGGCGTCTTGGCCCTGGACAGGCCCAGGCGGTGCGAGGTGCGGAACACGTGCGTGTCCACCGCGATGGCCGGGACTTTGTAGATGACGCTGGCGATAACGTCGGCGGTCTTGCGGCCCACGCCGGGCAGCTTCATCAGAGTCTCGATGTCACGCGGGATCACCCCGCCGAATGTTTCCACGAGCATGTGGCACATGCCCAACAGGTTTTTCGCTTTTGCCTTGTAAAGACCGCAGTCCCGGATTTCCTGCTCCAGCTGGGCCTGCGTCAAGGCGCCCATCTTTTCCGGCGTGTCGAGACGCGGGAAAATACGGGCCGTAATGACATTGACGCGCTCGTCCGTGCATTGCGCCGACAGGATGACCGCCACGAGCAGTTCAAAGGGCGAATGATAATGCAGGGCCGTGCCGATACCGTCGTACTCCCTTTCCAGGGCCTGCAGGACGGCCTGTTTCTGTGCTTTATTCATGGACGTACTGCCCCCTTTCTTTCCGCGCGCCGCCTCAGTTCGTCAGGCTGCGGACCGGAGCGGGAATGCTGCCGCCGCGGGCGATAAAGGTATCGGCCTTGAAGGGGCTGACGGCCATGATGGGCGCATGGCCCAGAAGGCCGCCGAATTCCACGCTGTCCCCCACATCCTTGCCCGGGACAGGGATGACGCGGACCGCCGTCGTCTTATTGTTGATCATGCCGATGGCCGCTTCATCCGCGATGATGGCGGAAATGGTCTCTGCTGTGGTCTTGCCGGGAATGGCAATCATATCGAGGCCCACAGAGCAGACGCAGGTCATGGCTTCCAGTTTTTCCAGGCACAGGCTGCCTTTTTCGACCGCGGCAATCATGCCGGCATCCTCACTGACGGGAATAAACGCCCCCGACAGTCCGCCGACGTAGCTGCTGGCCATGAGACCGCCCTTTTTCACGGCGTCGTTCAACAAGGCCAGCGTGGCCGTCGTCCCCGGGCCGCCGCAGCTCTCCAGGCCGATTTCTTCCAGGATGTGGGCGACCGAATCGCCGACAGCCGGTGTCGGGGCCAGGGACAGGTCGATAATGCCGAACTGCGTGTGGAGCCGCTTGGCCGCTTCCTGCGCTACAAGCTGGCCCACACGGGTAATCTTGAAGGCCGTCCGTTTGATGGTTTCCGCCACGGCGCCGATATCCTGGCCGCGCACGGCTTCCAGGGCATGCTTCACCACGCCGGGACCGGAAACACCGACGCTGATCATGCTTTCCGGTTCGGTCACGCCAAAAAAGGCGCCGGCCATAAAGGGATTATCGTTGACAGCGTTGCAGAAGACGACGAGTTTCGCGCAGCCCAGGGCGTCCTGGTCTTGCGTCAATGCCGCCGTCTGCTTCACGACACGGCCCATTTCGGCGACGGCATCCATGTTGATGCCGGCTTTCGTGGAGCCGATGTTGACGGACGAGCAAACCAGATCCGTTTCCGCCAGGGCCTGGGGAATGGACGCGATGAGATTCCGGTCCCCTTTCGTGAAGCCTTTATCCACGAGGGCGCTGAATCCGCCGATGAAATTGACGCCGACGGCCTTGGCCGCCTTGTCCAGGGCCCGAGCCAGGGGCACGTAGTCCGGGGACGTGCAACTTTCGCCAACAAGGGCGATCGGCGTGACGGAAATGCGTTTATGGATAATGGGCACGCCCAGTTCCGATTCGATATCCTGACCGGTCTGGACGAGATGTTCCGCCGTGCGCGCGACTTTGTCGTAGATTTTCCGCGCGCAGGCTTCCACATCCGGGTCGGCGCAATCCCGCAGGCTGATGCCCATGGTAATGGTCCGGACGTCCAGGTTCTCCTGGGTAATCATATGGGTCGTTTCTAAAATATCATGCGAAGAAATGATAGGCATAGGACACCTCCCGGCTCAAATCTGATGCATGGCCGTGAAGATTTCCTCGCTTTGTACGCGGATTTCCACGCCCAGTTCCTTCGCCAGGGCTTCCAGATGATCGCGCAGCGCGCCGATTTCCGTCCGGGCGCCGGCCATGTCCGCCAGCAGGATCATGTTGAAAAAGCCATCGGTGATATTTTGGTTGATGTTCAGGACATTGACGTGATTTTTCGCCAGGATGCCCGTAACGCGATAAATAATGCCTACCCGGTCCTTGCCGACGACAGTGACTACAATACGCATATGTTTTCCCCTCTCTGATTCCAATCCAGTTCCAACAGCGCCGCCGGGCCCGTTCCAACCGGTCAGGCCCACGCCGTTTCGTCTATTCTACCACACTTGCCGGCGATTGGAAACACAAAAGAGTCAGCCTTCGTTCCGCAGTCCCACTGCCCCGGCGATATCCGTCCCCGACAGGATGTCCCGGCCTGCCAGGTCGGCAAGGGTTCGGGCGACTTTGAGAATCCGGTCGTACCCGCGGGCGCTCAGGGACAGTTTTCGGAAACTCTCCTTCAACAGGGTCTCCGCCTCGGACGTCAGGGGACACCAGCACCGCACCTGTCCATGGTCCATTTCGGCATTACACCGCACGCCCGTGCCGGCAAAACGCCGTTGTTGCCGTTCCCGGGCCGCGCAGACCCGCCTCCGGATAACCGCCGATGTCTCCTGTCCCCCGCCGTGACCGGCCAGATCCTCATAGGAAACCCGCTTCACAAAAATCCGCATATCGATCCGGTCCATCAGGGGTCCCGACAGCTTGTGCCGGTACCGTTCCAAATCCTGGGGACGGCACGTGCAATGCCGCTCCGTATCGCCCAGGTAGCCGCAGGGACAGGGATTCTGGGCGCAGATGAGCAAAAAGGAAGCCGGATACACCGCCGTTTCGCCCAGGCGATGGAGGCAGACCCGTCGTTCCTCCAGGGGCTGGCGCAACGCTTCCAGGGATTCCCGGGAAAACTCGGGCAACTCATCCAGGAAAAGGACGCCGTTATGGCTCAGGGTCACTTCGCCCGGCAGGGGCAGGGCCCCACCGCCAATCAGGGCCCGCGTCGTCGCCGTGTGGTGGGGATTGCGAAAGGGGCGCTCACGCCGCAGGCCCGGCTCGCTGCCGAGCTGGCCCGTAATGCTGCAGATTTTCGTCACTTCCAGGGCCTCTTCGTCCGTCAGGGGCGGCAGGATGGAAGGCAGGCGCCGGGCCAGCATGGTCTTGCCGCTGCCGGGCGCGCCGATGAGAAGGATATTGTGGCCGCCGGCGGCGGCGATCTCCAGCGCCCGCTTCACATTCTCCTGTCCCATCACGTCGGCGAAGTCCGGCAGGGGCCGGTCCTGATGTCCCGGCGTCCACCGGGGCGCCGGCGTCATGACCTGCTCGCCCTTCAGGTGGGCGATGAGCTGTCCCACGTCCGTCACACCGTACACGGTCAGCCCGTCGGCCAGGGTGGCCTCGGCGGCGTTGGCCTCGGGCACATACAGCGTATCGATGCCCAGCCGCGCCGCCGTCAGCGCCATGGGCAGCACGCCCGTCACCGGCCGCAGCGCGCCGGAGAGGCTCAGCTCGCCCAAAAACGCCGCGCCCTGAGGCAGGGGAGATATCTCCTCCGCCGCGGCCAGGATACCCAGCAGAATGGGCAGGTCGTACACCGTGCCCTCCTTCCGCACCCGCGCCGGAGCCAGATTGACCGTGATGCGGCTGACGGGGAACTTGGCCCCGCAGTTTTTCACCGCCGCCCGAACGCGCTCCCGCGACTCCTTCACCGCCGCGTCCGGCAGGCCCACCACGTCGAACCCCGGCAGTCCGCCGGACAGAAAGCACTCCACCGACACCTCATAGCCGGTGATGCCCGTCAGGCCCAGCGACCGTACCGTCACCATCATGGACAGCGCCCCCTTTACACTAATTTTATAGCATCGTACATTTTACCACAAAATTTCCGCCGTGAACAGCCACTTTTTCCAAAAAAGTCCCCTGCCTTTTGCGCGGAGTGCATGAACCTGTCCCGCCGCCGTGAGAATTTTTGTGCATGGCGCTAAAAAAGTTTTATCGTGGCACAAATCACGAAAATATGGGTTTACATCCCGGATTTTTTGTGCTACTATGACGGTGCCTAACATTCCGTACAAAGGGGTCTTTGCGCCCTTCTGGCGGTACGGAAGTATATAATGTAAGGAGGCTCATTATGGTAAGAAAAATGAAGTCCATGGATGGCAATAACGCCGCGGCGCACGTTTCCTACGCGTTCTCCGAGGTCGCAGCCATCTACCCCATCACCCCGTCCAGCCCCATGGCGGACTTCGTGGACCAGTGGAGCGCCAACGGTCTGAAAAACATCTTCGGCACCAAGGTCAAGGTCGTCGAGATGCAGTCCGAGGCCGGTGCCGCCGGTGCTGTCCACGGCTCTCTGGGCGCCGGTGCCCTGACCACCACGTACACCGCGTCCCAGGGCCTGCTGCTGATGATCCCCAATATGTACAAGATCGCGGCCGAGCAGCTGCCCTGCGTGTTCCACGTGTCCGCCCGTACCGTGTCCACGCAGGCGCTAAACATCTTCGGCGACCACTCCGACGTCATGGCCTGCCGCCAGACCGGCTTCGCCATGCTGTGCGAGGGCAACGTCCAGGAGGTCATGGATCTGTCCCCCGTGGCCCATCTGGCCGCGCTGGAGGGCAAGGTCCCCTTCATCAACTTCTTCGACGGCTTCCGCACCTCCCACGAGATCCAGAAGATCGCTGTCTGGGACTATGAGGATCTGAAGGATATGTGCGACATGGACGCCGTGGCCGAGTTCCGCAAGCACGCCCTGAACCCCGAGCATCCCCATATGCGCGGCAGCCACGAGAACGGCGACATCTTCTTCCAGCACCGCGAGGCCTGCAACAGCTACTACACCGCCCTGCCCGCCGTGGTGGAGAAGTACATGGACAAGATCAACGCCAAGCTGGGCACCAACTACAAGCTGTTCAACTACTACGGCGCCGCCGACGCTGACCGCGTCATCGTGGCCATGGGCTCCATCTGCGACGTGGCTGAGGAGGTCATCGACTACCTGAACGCCCACGGCGAGAAGGTGGGCCTGGTCAAGGTCCGTCTGTTCCGCCCCTTCGCCGCCGAGAAGCTCATCGAGGCCCTGCCCGCCTCCGTGCAGAAGATCGCCGTGCTGGACCGCACCAAGGAGCCCGGCTCTCAGGGCGAGCCTCTGTATCAGGACGTTGTCACCGCCCTGGCCAACGCCGGCTGGAACGACATCAAGGTCATCGGCGGCCGTTACGGCCTGGGCAGCAAGGACACGCCTCCCGCCTCCGTGTTCGCCGTGTATAACGAGCTGAAGAAGGACGAGATGAAGCGCCAGTTCACCATCGGCATCGTGGACGATGTGACCAACCTGTCCCTGCCCGAGGATAAGAACTGTCCCAACACCGCGGCCCCCGGCACCATCGAGTGCAAGTTCTGGGGTCTGGGCGGCGACGGTACCGTGGGCGCCAACAAGAACTCCATCAAGATCATCGGCGACCATACCGACAAGTACGTTCAGGCGTACTTCCAGTATGACTCCAAGAAGACCGGCGGCGTGACCATCAGCCACCTGCGCTTCGGCGATCATCCCATCCGCAGCCCGTACTACATCAACAAGGCGGACTTCGTGGCCTGCCACAATCCCAGCTACGTGACCAAGGGCTTTAAGATGGTGCAGGATGTCAAGCCCGGCGGTGTCTACATGATCAACTGCCAGTGGGACTTCGACGAGCTGAACCACCACATGGACGCCGCCTCCAAGCGCTATATCGCCCAGAACAACATCCAGCTCTACACCATCGATGCCATTGACCTGGCCATCGAGATCGGCATGGGCAAGCGCAACAACACCATCCTCCAGTCCGCGTTCTTCTCTCTGGCCAAGGTCATGCCCGAGGAGGAGGCTATCACCTACATGAAGGAGAAGGCCAAGGCCTCCTACCTGAAGAAGGGCCAGGACATCGTGGACATGAACTACAAGGCCATCGATCTGGGCGCCACCGCCTATAAGAAGATCGACGTGCCCGCCGACTGGGCCAACGCCGTGGATACCAAGCCCGCCAAGGAGCTCAAGGGCAAGCCCGAGCTGGTGAAGATGGTCAAGGATATCCTGGAGCCCGTGGGCAAGATGGACGGCGACAGCCTGCCCGTCTCCGCCTTCGTGGACCATGTGGACGGCCAGTTCGAGCTGGGCGCCGCCGCCTACGAAAAGCGCGGCGTGGCCGTCTCCGTCCCCACCTGGGACGCCGAGAAGTGCATCCAGTGCAACCAGTGCGCCTATGTCTGCCCCCACGCCACCATCCGTCCCTTCGCGCTCACCGCTGACGAGGCCGCCAAGGCCCCCGAGGCTGCCAAGATCGTGGATGTCAAGGCCGGCAAGGGCAAGGGCACCTATCAGTTCACCATGGCCATCAGCCCGCTGGACTGCATGGGCTGCGGCGTCTGCATCGGCGCCTGCCCGGTGAACGCCCTGTCCATGGTCGCCCAGGAGGGCGAGCTGCCCCAGCAGGACGTGTTCGACTACTGCGTGGCCGAGGTGTCCGAGAAGAAGGATATGCAGGACAACACCGTCAAGGGCAGCCAGTTCAAGCAGCCCATGCTGGAGTTCTCCGGCTCCTGCGCCGGCTGCGCCGAGACCAGCTACGCCCGTCTCGTCACCCAGCTGTTCGGTGACCATATGTATATCTCCAACGCCACCGGCTGCTCCTCCATCTGGGGCGGTCCCGCGGCTACGTCTCCCTACTGCACCAACAAGGCCGGCCACGGTCCCGCCTGGTGCAACTCCCTGTTCGAGGATAACGCCGAGCACGGCCTGGGTATGTTCACCGGCCAGAACAAGATCCGCGAGGATCTGGCCGACGAGACCCGCCAGCTGATCGCTGTGGAATGGGCCCGTCCCGAGCTGAAGGCCGCCGCACAGGCGTGGCTGGACACCATGAACGACGGCACCGCCAACGCCGAGCCCGCCCGGGCCTATGTGAAGGCTCTGGAGGAGAGCATCGCCACCGTTGAGGAGCTGGCTGCCATTCCTCAGTTCGCGGAGCACGCCGCCCAGCTGAAGGCCCAGGGCAAGCTGCTGTGCGACTGCGCCGCCTGCACCCTGGCTGCCGACATCCTCAGCAAGAAGGAATACCTGGCCAAGAAGTCCATGTGGATCTTCGGCGGCGACGGCTGGGCCTACGATATCGGCTACGGCGGTCTGGACCACGTCATCGCCTCCAAGCAGGATGTCAACATCTTCGTATTCGACACCGAGGTTTACTCCAACACCGGCGGACAGGCCTCCAAGGCGTCCAACATCGGTCAGGTGGCCCAGTTCGCCGCCGCCGGTAAGGAGGTCAAGAAGAAGAGCCTCTCCGAGATCGCCATGCAGTACGGCTATGTGTACGTGGCCCAGGTGGCCATGGGTGCCAATCCCGCTCAGACCATCAAGGCCATCACCGAGGCCGAGGCCTATCACGGCCCGTCCCTGATCATCGGCTACAGCCCCTGCGAGATGCACTCCATCAAGGGCGGCATGATGAACTGCCAGAAGGAAATGAAGAAGGCTGTGGACTGCGGCTACTGGAACCTGTTCCGCTACAATCCCGACGGCGGCGACAAGAAGTTCACCCTGGACTCCAAGGCCCCTGCCGGCGGCTATCAGGAGTTCCTGATGAACGAGGCCCGCTACTCCCGCCTGACCCGCGAATTCCCCGAGCGTGCGGACGTGCTGTTCAAGCGCAACGAGGACGAGGCCAAGGCCCGCTACGAGCATCTGCTCAAGCTCATCGATATGTACGACAAATAAGCCGTATCTCCTCACAGCACAAAAAGAGACAGCCTTGCGGCTGTCTCTTTTTTGCATCTGTGGGCAACGCTGGCCGCCCCTTGACAAACAACGGGATATGTATATAATAAAAGCAGGGGACGCTGCGACAAGCGGTCAACCCCTGTGGTTAAGGAATCTAAAGAAGCTTAGAAACCGTCACCGTGCCGGGTGGCGGTTTCTGCTTTTCAGCTTCTGGACCCGTATCGAGATCGAATGACCTAAGACATGGATCGTAAGTACGAAAAACATGGCGTCACCCCCTTTCGGGGCTGTGACTGACCGCCTGCCGTTTATTGCAGCGTCCTTGTGACGCAGTATACACCGCAGGCGTCTTTTTGTCAAATCGTGTATAAAATCAACCCCTCTTGATGTTTTTTCCTCTCAATAACTTGACGCTTGCCCGCCTGTACGCGTATAATATTACTGTTGTGTTCCCAAATAGAGACAGAGAGGGAGAACCCCATGAAAAACCGCATCCTCGCCGCGCTGCTGGCGCTGGTCCTCGGCGTGCCGCTGTACCTGCTGGCCGCCGACGCCGCCCCCACCGCCGCGGCCAAAACCGTTTCCTCCGCCGCACCGGCCCAGGCCGTGGCCCTGCTGAAGGCCCTTCCCTCCGTGGAGGACCTGGCCGCCGCTATGACCCCGGAGACGGACGCCGCCGCCATGATCGCCCAGACCAGGGCCGACCTCCAGCGGGAGATCGAGCGCCAGACCGGCCCCAAGGGCATCGACCTGAGCTGGTGGCAGAGCCACTACAACGACATCATCGGCTACGTCTACAGCCCCGGCACCCCCATCAGCTACCCCATCGCCTACGACGGCAACAACGAGTATTACCTCCACCACGACCTGTACGGCAATTACAGCGAATACGGCACCATCTTCCTGGACGCCCGCGTGCCCAGTGACTTCTCCGGCCACAACAACGTGCTCTATGGCCACCATATGTCCGACGGCTCCATGTTCGCCTCCATCTCCAACTATAAGCAGCAGTGGTACTACGACGCCCACCCCTACTTTTTCCTCTACACCAACGCCGGCAAGTACCGGGTAGACCTGTTCGCCGGCATCGTTGTCCCCGGCACCCACGAGGTGTTCAGCACCTCTCTCTCCGCCGACCAGCTCCAGCGCTTCATCAATAATTCCACCTTCTACTCCGGCAAGGGCGTCCCCTCCGGCCAGATCGTGACCCTCTGCACCTGCTCCTACGAGGCGGCCAACTACCGCTATGTGGTCCTGGGCGAGCTGGTCAAGCTGGAGGACGCCCCCGCCGACACCGCCACGGAGGCCGCCGCATGACCCACGAAGAACAACAAGCCCTTTTTGACACCATCCTCCGCCGGGCCAACCTCCCCGGCAGCTTCAATGTGGAAAACGGCATCCGCCTGACGTCCCTGTCCGACGGCGGTGCCGAGGGCGAGGTCCGCCTGACCGCCGGCCACCTGAACCCCCTGGGCATCGTCCACGGCGGCGTGTACTGCACCCTGCTGGACCAGGTGGCCGGCGCCGCCGCCTGCACCCGGGGCAGCCGCGGCCTTACGGTGAACTGCGAGACCCGCTTCCTGGGCATCGCCCAGGGCGACGTCCTCTGCGGCCACGCTCAGGCCATCCACATGGGCCGCACCCTGGTGGTCATGCACGCCTGGGTCACCGACAGTCAGGATACCCTCTGCGCCGACGGCACCTACACCTTCCGCATGAAGCCCGGCTTCCCGGAGGACTGACCTCCCGGCACCCCTTTCCCGCCCCTCGCAGCGCCCCCCTCGGGGCGTTTTTCTTTTCCGGTTGCAATCCCCGCCCAAATAGTCTATCATAACAGCAGTACATTCTCCCGGAGGAAACACTATGTGGTATGTCATCCTGCTGGCCGTCTGCATCGGCGGCGACCAGCTTCTCAAGTGGTGGGTCACCTCCCACCTGGACGTGGGCCAGTCGGCCCCGCTGCTGCCGGGCATCGTCCGGCTCACCCGCCTGCACAACACCGGCGCTGCCTGGAGCAGCTTCTCCGGCAAGACCGGCCTTCTGGCCGCCGTCACCATCGTCCTGATGGCCGCCGTGGTCTATCTGGTGGTAAAGAAGATCGTCCGCCACCCCCTGGGCCTTACGGCCGCCATGCTGGTGCTTGGCGGCGGCGCAGGCAACATGATCGACCGTCTCTGCCGCGGCTACGTGGTGGATATGTTTGACCTGGAATTCATGTCCTACCCCATCTTCAACCTGGCGGATATCTTCGTGGTCATCGGCGTCCTGCTGGGCGCGGTGTACTACCTGTGGTTCTACGACAAATACGACAAGCCGAAAAAGGAGCCTGACCATGACGCGGGAGCTGACAGCCGCAACTGAACACGCCGGCGTCCGCCTGGACGCCTTCCTCTCCGCCGACGGCGCGCTGACCCGTTCCCAGGCCGCCCGCCTGATCGCCGAGGGCCGCGTCCGTGTCAACGGCAAGCCCGCCGCCAAAAGCGCCCGCCTCTCCGGCGGTGAGACGGTCACCGTGGACGTCCCCCAGCTCCGCGAGACGGCCCTGCCCCCCCAGGACATCCCCCTGGACGTGGTCTACGAGGACGACGACGTCATCGTGGTCAACAAGCCCACCGGCCTGGTGGTCCATCCGGCCCCCGGCCACCCGGACGGCACCCTGGTCAACGCCCTGCTCCACCACTGCGGCGACAGTCTCTCCGGCATCGGCGGCGAAAAGCGCCCCGGCATCGTCCACCGCATCGACCGCGATACCAGCGGTCTCATCATCGCCGCCAAAAACGACGCCGCCCACCTGGCCCTCAGCGCGCAGCTGAAGGACCACTCCCTCTCCCGCACCTACGAGTGCCTGGTGACCGGCAATATGAAGCAGGACAGCGGCACTGTGGACGCCCCCATCGGCCGCAGCAGCGCCGACCGGAAAAAGATGGCCATGGTCCCCACCGGCCGCCGTGCCGTCACCCACTGGGAGGTCGTCGCCCGCTACCCCGGCGTCACCCACCTGCGCTGCCGTCTGGAGACCGGCCGCACCCACCAGATCCGCGTCCAGTTCGCCAGCCGGGGCATGCCCCTTCTGGGTGACGGGAAATATGGCAGCCGGATCAAGGGCGGGCTGATGCTCTGGTCCTGCCGCCTGGTCTTTCCCCATCCGTCCGACGGCCGGCGCATGGCCTTTTATCGCGCGCCGGATTGGGCCGGCTGGCGCTTTCCGGCGGAATAAGGCTTAGATGCGTCCGCAGTCCGGCGTCTCCCGGCCTCCGCCGGCTTCCAGCCAATCCAGCGCCGCCCCCGGCTGGGAAAACGCCGCCCAGAGCCCCCGGCATTGCTCCGTCATAAAGCCCTGCCGGATGGCATTTTCCAAAAGGGCCAGCAGCGGCGCATAATAATCCTCAAAGTTCAGCAGCAGGATGGGCTTGCCATGCCGCCCCAGCTGCTTCAGCGTCAGGATCTCGAAAAACTCGTCGAAGGTGCCGATGCCGCCGGGGGCCGCCGCAAAGGCGTCGGAGCGATCCTCCAGGATCTGCTTGCGCTGGCGCATGGTATCGGTGAAGATCATCTCGGTGCAGCCGGGATAGAGCACGCCCTCCTGATCGAAAAACCGGGGCGCAACGCCGATGATCCGGCCGCCTGCCGAAGCGCAGCCCCGGGCCACGGCGCCCATGAGCCCTCTGGCGCCCCCGCCGAACAGCAGCGTATGCCCCCGCTGGGCCAGCTCCCGGCCGAAGGTCTCCGCGGCGGAGAGGAAGGCCGGGGCGATCCGGTCGCTGGAAGCGCCGTAAAAACAGATCTGCATAGGCTTGCTCCTTTCGAAAAAACAAAAAATTTACTTGAAAAGCAGGGCCCTTTGCCCTTATCATAAAGATAATAAAAGAAAAAGCCCCGCCGCGCGACCCGGGCGTTTTACGCCGGGCTGTCCTACCTCTCGCCGCGGTGGAACACGCAGCTGCTATACCTGCGCAAGTTCGGCCGTCTGCCGGATCTGAAGCACCCGCAGACGCTCAACGAAAAGCTGCTCCGGCAAAAGCTCGAGCGCTTCGGCACCGACCCCGTCGTGCGCCGCTGCGCAGACAAATACCGCGTGCGCGACTATGTGGCCGGGTGCGGCTGCGGCGGCACGCTCAACCACCTGCTCGCCGTGTACGACCGGCCGGAGGACATCGACTGGGACGCG
>ENA-ORNY01000434-ORNY01000434.1-human-gut-metagenome-genome-assembly--contig:-NODE-434-length-28673-cov-11.280488_pt1 | contig 28673 bp, 27 predicted proteins | sample MGYA00242122_ERZ509036 | MGnify/ENA primary metagenome ERZ509036 (study PRJEB26280, sample SAMEA2338696) | human gut metagenome | biome: human gut; feature: human-associated habitat; material: faeces... | reverse complement strand
CATGCGGTTTCGTTCTCTCGAAATGAGCCTTTGCCATTTTTTCTTCCTCCTTAGTCCTGCGGACCTCCTCGCCAAAAGACGGCGTCCAGATACACAGATACTATACCACAAAAAGCGCCTGGCAGGATACCTTTTTTGCGAAATTCCCGTTCCGTCAAACGGGCAAAAAAAAAGCCTCATAGTCATGAGGTTTTTTGAAATATGGTGGCGGCACAGGGATTTGAACCCCGGACACAGCGGGTATGAACCGCTTGCTCTAGCCAACTGAGCTATGCCGCCAACTTATGGAGCTGATGACCAGGATTGAACTGGTGACCTCATCCTTACCAAGGATGCGCTCTACCATCTGAGCTACATCAGCGTTCTATCATGGTTGCGGGGGCTGGACTTGAACCAACGACCTTCGGGTTATGAGCCCGACGAGCTACCAACTGCTCCACCCCGCGATGAGATGGTGGAGAGGGTTGGATTCGAACCAACGAAGCGAAACGCGGCAGATTTACAGTCTGCTCCCTTTAGCCACTCGGGAACCTCTCCATGAAGTTATCTACTGGAGCTGACAATAGGAATCGAACCTACAACCTACGGTTTACAAAACCGTTGCTCTGCCAATTGAGCTATGCCAGCAGCAATTCGTGACATGTAGTATATTACAACACCAGCTCGTGTTTGTCAACCCATTTTTCGTCAAAATCCTCACGGGAGGGAAAAAAGAAAAAGCCGATCCGACTGGACAGGACGAATCGGCCCATGTGACTCACAAGAAATAGAACAGCACCACGGCGGCCAGCAGGATCCGGTAGACAGAAAAGGCCGTCAGGGTCGAGTTTTTCAGGAACTTCAGGAACCAGAGGACGGAAATGTAGGCCGTCACAAAAGCCGTCACAAACCCGATGGCCAGTTCCGCGGCTCCCCCGTTGCCCAGCTTGTCCAGATTCTTGAACAGGTCGAACAGGCAGGCGATAAACATGAGGGGGACGGCCATGAGGAAGGTGTACTGGGCCGCCACGTTGCGCCCGACACCGGCCAGCATGGCGCCGGCCATGGTGGATCCGCTGCGGGAAAAACCCGGCCACAAGGCCAGCAGCTGGTAGAATCCGACGACCAGGCACTGCTTCAGGCTCATCTTGTCGATGTCCTGTACGAGGGACGCGTCGCGGGGTCCCATCTTCTTTTCCGCGTATATCATCAGCAAGGCTCCAAGAACCAGGCCAAAGACCGCCGTAAAGGGCGAGAACAGATATGTCTTGATATATTCGTGGGCCAGGAACCCGACGACGCAGACGGGCAGCATGCCCATGGCGACGTGCCAGACGCTAAGTCCTTTGTGGGTATCCCAGCCGTCCTTCGTCAAAAAGCGTCTGAACCGGTCTTTGTAGATAAAGATGATGGACAGGATTGCCCCCAGCTGGATAAAGACGTCGAATAGGGCCGCAAAGTCTCCCGTGAAGCCCAGCATATGGCCGACAATAATCATGTGGGCCGTCGAGGACACAGGGATAAACTCCGTCAGTCCTTCGACGCAGCCGACAATGACGGCTATCAGATAATCGCTCATGGTATCTCCTTGTCAAATTGGGAATGGCAGGGTCCCACGGCCGCAGCAGGTCTACGTCCCGCCGGTACGCTGCATATGCTACTATTATACACGCTTCCCCGTCCGATTCAAGGTGTGTTTCGTAAACATTTTTTAAACGACACGGGCAAAGACGCCACAAAAAATCCCCCGGTACCAGACCCGTACCGGGGGATTGGAATCCAGGGACGCCGCCGCAGGGCGGCGGTCCCGGGAATCATGAGGAACCGCAAAAAGACGATACAGAATTATTAATTAGGAAGAAACCCGAAAGCAGGAATCCACTTCGCCGCGGGCCTTCCTGCAGGAATCCCAGCCTTACTCGGTTTCGTCCCCAAAGCTGACGCCGATATACCGCGCGGCCCGGATGATTTCACTGTCCAGGGGAACCGAACGGGGGTTGGAGCCCGCTTTTTCCAGGGGAACCTGGATAATGGAATCATTGCGCAGGGCCACCATGACGTTATAATCGCCCTTGATGATGGCTTCCACGGCCGCCACACCGTACCGGGTGCAGAGAACGCGGTCGAAGGCCGTCGGGGAACCGCCGCGCTGCAAATAGCCCAACACGGTGCAGCGGGATTCGATGCCCGTCGCCGCCTCGATTTCCTCGGCCAGTTTAAACCCGACACCACCCAGGCGAATCGGATCGAAGCTGCCCTTGACCATGCGGGCCACGGTCATTTCACCGCCTTCCGGTTTGGATCCTTCGGCCACGACGAGGATACTGAACATCTTGCCCTGCCGCTGCCGTTCGTGGATTTTCCGGATGATGGCTTCCATGTGGTACGGAATCTCGGGAATCAGGATGACATCCGCCCCGCCGGCCACGCCGGAATGCAGCGCGATCCAGCCGGCATACCGGCCCATAACTTCGAGGAGCATGACACGATGGTGGGACTCGGCGGTCGTATGCAGACGGTCCAAGGCTTCCGTTGCCATGGACACCGCCGTATCGAACCCGAAGGTCCGCTCCGTACAGGGCAGATCGTTGTCAATCGTCTTGGGCACGCCGACGACTTTGACGCCGCACTCCCGGGCCAGCTGGGACCCGATAGCAAGGCTGCCGTCGCCGCCGATGACGATGAGGGTCTCAATGCCGCGCCGGGCAAGATTCTTCATGACCGTTTCCCGTTCGTCCGTATAGGTAATCGTGCCATCCTTGTGTTCGTGGGCAAACCGGAAGGGATTGTCCCGGTTCGTCGTCCCCAGGACCGTGCCGCCGCGGGGCAGGATGCCGGAGACATCCTGATAGGTCAGCAATTTCATATTGTCGTTGACCAGCCCGTTGAAACCGTTTTCGATCCCATAAATCTGGAATCCGTAACGGAGGGCCGATTTCACGACCGCGTTCAAGACGGCGTTCAAGCCGGGGCAGTCGCCGCCACCGGTCAGGACCGCCAGTGTACCTTTCGAATTAATCATATGCCTGCCTGTCAAAATCCTTTGTCCATTGAGAAAGAGACGCCGCCCTTATTCCACGTTCCAGACCGTAAAGCCGTCGACGGGGATACGAATGGATTCCGTGCCGTCAAACTTGTCGTAGCACAAGGTGCCGTCCTTCACATAGCCGGGCCAGGCAGCGACGAGAATATATTTTTCGCCCAGTTTCTTCAGCAGGGCGCCTACGTCCAGACGAAAGACGGGAACAAAGAGAGTCTGCAGACGATCCAGCAGGATCACGTCGGAGTTGTAGCTGGCCAGCGTCGCATCCATCAGCTCGGGAGCCTTTTCCATGCGTTCTTCGCCGGGTACCGCCAGGAATTCTTCGCTGATCAGCATACGGCAATCCACATAATCCCATTTCTTGTCTTCCGCGGCTTCGCGCAACACCTTGCTCTTGCCGCTGCCAGGCTTGCCCGTGACGAAAACGACGCCACCTTTGTTGGCTTTCGCTGCTTCGACGACTTTTTCGAATTCTTCAGTTTGACTCATGATCATAACCTCCCTGGTCTGTGCCGACCTAGTTTTTGCTTCCCTGGTCCTGGTAGTGCTTCTTGCTTGTTAGTATTCGCCGGAACTGGAAAAAATCCTTTTACGGCGAGCCTAAAACCGGGATTTTGTGAAACCGCCTGTCGAGGTGTTTCACATTTATCACAATTCCCTTTTCGCGCCGCTTTCTTCGTGCCCGCTTCCTGTTTTCCGCTCCTTCTTCCGTTTGTCCATACTGAGGAAGTGCGTATACAGGGAGTCGATTTCCAAATCGTCGGCGTGTGTTTCCTTGTATTTTTCCACCTTGCGTTTAACCCGCTGCAAGGCGTTGTCGATGGACTTGATATGGCGGTTCAGTTCCGCCGCCGTTTCCTGGTACGACTTGCCGTCCAGGTAGTTCATAAACACTTCCCATTCCAAATCACTCAGGATGTCGTTCATCTTGGTCTTGATTTCCGTGAACTCTTCCTTGCGGATAATCATCTCCTCCGGGTTGACCGTCTTGACTCCCGTGGGCAGCACATCCAGGAGAGTGCGGTCCGAATCGGTCTCGAAAATCGGCTTGTTGAGAGAGATGTAAGAATTGAGGGGAATGTGCTTTTGCCGCGTCGCCGTCTTGATGGCCGTAATGATTTGCCGCGTCGCGCACAATTCCGCGAAAGCGCGGAAGCTAGACTGCTTGTCGCCCTTAAAGTCGCGGATGGCCTTGTAGAGGCCAATCATGCCTTCCTGGACGATGTCTTCCCGTTCAGCGCCGACAAGGAAATAGCTCTTCGCCTTTCCCCGCACGAAATTGCGATACTTATGGAGCAGGTACTCCTGGGCCGTCACGTTTCCTTCGGTATTGGCCAGGGCGACGATTTCCTCGTCCGTGAGGCCCGCAAAACGGGAATAGGGGTCCTTGCCTTGTTCGCTCATTCGTCGTTCCTTTCCCGCAGGATCATAGGGCCTGCGGCGTATCAACATTATACTAAATCGCAATGGATGGCGTCAACAAGACGGCTTTCACCGGCGGCGCAGGGCCTCCAGATGCCGGGCCACGCTGTCCTCGATGCGGCCGCCCAGCTCCCGCCGGCCCAGACTGCCCGGCAGGCGGGCCACCCCTTCGGCGATCTGCTGTTTCGTCTTCCCATAGATGGCCCGGAATTCCCGGGCGGAAATGCGGAGCCCGCCGGAACCGAGGACCATATCCTGTTCCGCCTTGTCGCTCGTCACGACGAAAAGGCGGCAGTCCCCACGCCGGGCCATCTGGTAGGCGGCGCGCTCAATCCAGCTGTCCGCCGTTTCGTGTTCGGCCGTATAGACCACCCGCAGGGGGCCGATCCACTCGGTTTCTTCCCCGCCCGGTACGTCCATGGCATCATAGACAAGCGTACCGTCGCAACCGTGGAAAGCCACGAATTCGGACAGTTGGTGGGCCAGCAGGTCCCGGGCGTGTTCCAGGTCTTTCTCCCGGATGTCCTTGAATTCCTGCCAGTAGTTGATGACGTTGTACCCGTCGATCAGATAAATTTCTTTCATGGCTTGCCGCCGATCCGGTCCGCTTCCGCCGCAGCAGCTTCCCGCTCCAGCTGGCGCTGCCGCACGACTTCATACAGCAGGATGGCCCCTGCCGCGGAGGCGTTCAGGGAATTGACGCCCCCCGCCATGGGAATGCGGACAAGAATGTCGCAGGTTTCCTTGACGAGCCGCCCCAGGCCCTTGCCTTCGGCGCCGACAACGAGGACCATGGGCCCCGTCAGGCGGGCTTTGTAATAGGGCTCGCTCCCGTCCATATCGGCACCGGCCACCCAAAATCCCCTCTCCTTCAGGGACTGCAACGTCTGGCTGATGTTGCCGATGGAGACAATGGGAACGTAGCTCACGGCGCCGGCGGACACTTTGTCGACCACGGCGTTCAGGGGACTGCCATGCCGTTTCGGCAGGAGTACGCCGTGGACGCCGGCCGCATCGGCGCTGCGGATGAGGGCGCCCACGTTCTGCGGGTCCTGCAGTTCATCGAGGAGCAGCAGGAAGGGATCCTCCCCTTTTTCCGCCGCCCGGGCCAGGGCGTCTTCCAGCGTGGAAAACGCGACCGGCGCCGCTAGGGCGGCTACCCCCTGGTGCCGGATCCCGCCGGCCAGCTGGTCCAGCTTTTCCGGCCGGGCCGCTTCGACGGGGACGCCCCGTTCCTTCGCCAGCGCCTGGATTTTGGCAATGCTGCCTCCCTGGACGCCGGCGCGCAGGTAGATCTTGTTCAGGGAACGGCCGCTCTGCAGGGCTTCCGTCACGGCGTTGCGGCCCGCGATAACCCCCTCTGCCGGCCCCGTTTCGCCCTGACGGGGGCGCGCCAGCCGGACCTCGCGAGGGTCCCTTCCTTCCGCGTTCCGGGTCTTGCGGCCTGCGGACCGCGGCGCCGGACGCCAGGTATCGTGTTCTTTCGTCATAACCCTTTCCTCACTCCAGGGACGGGGTCCCCGTGTCCGTCAGGAACAAGGGCGTCACGTCCTTCTTTTCCGCCTTCCAGGCCTGGACCGTCGGCAGCAGGCCGCAGCTCATCTTTCCTTCCGTGCAGATTCCGCGGGTCACGCAGTTCGGGCCCGCCGTTTCAAACAAGACCGGCGCCACCTGGCGGCACTCCCGGAGCATGCGCCACGCCAGCTCGCGGATTTCCCACTGGGCGCGGGTGCAGCAGCGGAGCGTGAAAAAGTTCAGGAGGGACCGCACGTTGAAGGTCAGGATAATCTTCGTCTCCGCCGCGTTGGGCAATACGTACCGGGCATCCTCGGCAGGAATGCCGTATTTGTCGGCCAGGTCATTATAGACATCCTGCAAGTGGCGCATGCAGGCCTCAAATTCCGCCTTGGCCGCGGGATTGGCCGCAATCGTCGGCGGCAGGACCGTTTCCATGGCGGAAGCCTTCACATACCGCTGGGACTGCTGCTCGTAGGACGCGATGCGGTGCCGCACGAGCTGGTGCGTCAACACGCGGGACACGCCTTCGACCGCGAACGTGAACGTAACGTGCTCTACCGTCGACAAATGACCCATGCGGACGAGCATTCGGATCATGCGGGCCGACTCTTCCGGCGTCATTTTTTCTTCCAAATCGTCAAGGCAGGCCGCCGAATAGCAAAGGCGCCCCGCCATGGCCACTACCTGCTCCGGGTCCGGCGTGTGTCGTAACAACTTGACATGCATACTTTTCACCTTTCCGTTCGTTTCCCTGCTTCCGCCGACCGCCCCATGGCGTCCAAAATAATGCGGAAAGCTTGTTCCATGTACGCTTCGAGCCGCTCCTCCTGGTCTGTCAGCAAGAGCCAGCCGCACAAGGTTTCGAAAGCCGTGGCGGCGCGGTACTCGTGGACCGTGGCGCTCTTGGGCACCATGGACTTGGCATTGCGGCCCCGGTGCGCTACCGCCGCTTCCCGCGGGCTCAGGGTCTCTTCCAGCTGGAGGAAGGCCTTGGCCTGCAGGACGGCCGACACGGCCCGCGCGGCAATCGTGTGGATAACCTGTACGTGGGATGAAACGGTCAGGAGCCGCAGCCGCACGTAAAAGGTAAAGACACTGTCCCCGATGAGGGCGAGGACGATGGGATTCATCTGGCCGGGATCCGGCAAGGGCCGGCCCTCTTCCCGGCAGAGCGCCAGGGCCTGTTTTTTCAGTTCCGTAAATCGTTCGAATTTCACTGTATTTTCCACTTCGGTCCCTGCGGGGTATCCTCGATGATCACACCGGCATCGGCCAGCTGGTTGCGGATGGCATCGGCCTGGGCGTAATTCTTGGCCTTGCGGGCCTCCTGCCGCAGATTCATAAGGATGGCCAGGAGTTTGTCTTCCAGGCCTGCCGACCGGGACTGGCCCGCGCCGTGCTGCTCCAGGACGCCCAGGATGAAGGCGAACTTATCGAAGGCCTTTTCCATTTCGTCCAGCAGTTTTCCGTCGGGCTTCTCCTCCCCACTGTCGACTTTGCCCTTGTAGATATTGATTTCCTTGGCCAGGGCAAACCAGTGGCTAATGGCCAGGGCCGTGTTGAAATCATCCCGCATGGCGTCCAGGAACGCTTCCCGCAATGCCACCACCTTCGGCCGGAGGGACAGGCTGTATTCCGACGGTCCGCAGGCGATAAGGCGGCCCAAGGCATCCAGGTTTTCCCGGCCCGTACCCAGCCGCTGCAGGCTGGCGTCGGCTTCCTTCAGCCGCTGGTCACTGAAATCCAGGGGGCTCCTGTAATGGGTCGAGAGGATGAAGAAACGCAGCGTTTCCGCCTCGAAATGGGCCAGGATATCCTTGACCGTAAAGAAATTTCCCAGGGACTTGGACATCTTTTCCTCGTGGACCGTAATGAAGCCGTTGTGGAGCCAGTACCGCACGAACGGATGGCATCCCGTGGCGCCTTCCGACTGGGCGATCTCATTTTCGTGGTGCGGGAAAATCAGGTCGCTGCCGCCGCCGTGGAAATCGAACGTCTTCCCCAGATACTTCATGCTCATGGTCGAGCATTCGATATGCCAGCCCGGACGGCCCTTGCCCCAGGGGGAATCCCAGGCAGGTTCGCCCGGCTTGGCGGCTTTCCAGAGGGCGAAATCCATGGGGTTATGTTTGCGGTCGTCCACTTCGACGCGGGCGCCGGCCATCATATCCCCCAATTCGCGGCCCGACAGCATGCCGTACCGTGGGAATTTTTCCACCGCGTAGTAGACATCGCCCTCGACGGCATAGGCCAGGCCGTTGTCCACCAGGGCCTGCACGGTACCGATAATATCGGAAATATGCTGGGACACGCGGGGATAGACCTGGACACGGCGTACATTCAGCTTGTCCATGACTTCAAAATAGGATTCGATATAGCGGCCGCAGATGTCGCTCCACTGCACGCCTTCTTCGTTGGCCGCCTTGATAATCTTATCGTCCACGTCCGTAAAATTCTGAACATGGGTCACCTCATAGCCTTCCTCCTCGAAGAAGCGATGGATGACGTCCCACGTCACGAAAGGTCGGGCGTTGCCGATGTGGGGATGGTTATAAGGGGTGACACCGCAGACATAGATGCCGACCTTGCCTTCCTCCTGAGGGACGAAGGTCTCCTTTTTACGGCTCATTGTGTTATAGACTTTGATTTCTTTTGTATCCATGCTGTACACCTCGCTCACTGTGCCTGCGCCGTGGCTCACAGGGTGATGCCGGCCCTGGCCAGGCTCTTTGCCACGCGTCTTTCCACCCGTTCCAGCCCCATCAGGGGAATCATTTCCGCCAGTTCCGGGCCGTGCTGGCTACCCGTCAGGGCAACGCGGACCGGCATGTAGACCTGCTGTCCTTTCAGCTTGTTGCCTTTCTGGACTTTTTTAAAGCAGGCCTTGACTCCGTCGCGGTCCAGGACCGGCAGGGCTTCCAGCTCCGCCTTCAGGGAGCGCAGGACCAGGGGAACGGTCTCCTCGTGCAGGACGGCGGCCGCTTCTTCGCTTTCGAACTCAAACTCGTCCGTAAAGTAGAAGGCAACCTTTTCCGGGATCTGGGCGCCGTAGTCGACCTGGGTCTGGGCCGTGGCAATGACCTTGCGGAGCCACTCCAGGCGTTCGCCCGTCTCGTCTCCCGTCATGCAGCCCGCTTCGACCATAAAGGGTTTGGCCAGATCGAAGAAGGCTTCAGGAGTCATGAGGCGGATATGCTGTCCGTTAATCCAATCCAGCTTCTTGAAATCAAAAATGGCGGGATTCTTGGCCACGTGTTCCAGGGAGAATTCGCGGATGGCTTCCTCCATGGTGAAAATTTCCTTTTCCCCCGACGGGGCCCAGCCGAGCAGGGCAAGGAAATTGTCCAGCCCTTCGGGGATATAGCCCTTCCGGCGGTACGCGTCGACGGACGTGGCACCGTGGCGCTTGCTCATCTTCGTATGGTCCGGGCCGAGAATCAGGGAAATGTGCCCGAAGACCGGCTTTTCAAACCCCAGGGCCTCGTAGACCAAAAGCTGGCGCGGCGTGTTGGGCAAATGCTCTTCCGCGCGGATGACATGGGTAATGTGCATCAGGTAGTCGTCGATGACGACAGCGTAGTTGTACGTCGGGATGCCGTCGGACTTGACGATGACAAAATCGCCGATGCCGTTGGAGTCGAACTCCACATCGCCGCGGACCAGGTCGTGGACCACGATCTTTTCATCCGCCGGCACTTTCAGCCGGATGGACGGCTTCCGGCCTTCCGCCTCGTACTGGGCGCGCTGTTCCGCCGTCAAATGGCGGCACTTGCCCATGTAGCGGGGCATTTTGCCTTCCTTCAGCAAGGCTTGCCGTTCCTCCTCCAGTTCTTCCGGTGTGCAGTAGCAGTAATAGGCTTTGCCTTCGGCTAACAGCTGGTCCGTGTATTTTTTGTAGATCGCGAGGCGTTCCATCTGATGGTACGGGCCGTACGGGCCACCGACATCCACCCCTTCATCCCAGTCCATGCCCAGCCACTTGAGGGCGGCCTTGATGTTTTCTTCCGATTCCGGCGTCGAACGCTTGCGATCCGTGTCCTCGATGCGCAATACCATCTTGCCGCCGAGCTTGCGGGCCAGCAGCCAATTGAACAGGGCGCTCCGGGCGCCGCCGATATGGAACGGCCCCGTCGGGCTCGGTGCGAAACGTACACGAATTTCCTGTGCCATAAAAACTATCCCTCCAAAATGTTGTTTGCTCTATCGAATGGTCAGCGTACCAGGCTCGCCACAGCTTCGGCGGCGATGCCCTCCCCGCGGCCAGTGAAACCCAGTTTTTCCGTGGTCGTCGCTTTGATGTTGACGGCCTCCGGCTCCAGTCCCAGGTCGGCGGCCACACAGGCCCGCATGGCCGGAATGTAGGCGGCCAGTTTCGGCTGTTGGGCAACGATGGTCACGTCCACGTTGTTGACGCGCCAGCCCCGCTCCGTGAGCAAGCGCACCACTTCGGCCAGCAGCTTGCGGCTGTCGGCCCCGCAGAAACGCTCGTCCGTATCGGGAAAATGTTTGCCGATGTCCCCCAGCGCCGCAGCGCCAAGGAGCGCGTCCATGAGGGCGTGCAGGGCCACGTCGGCGTCGCTGTGCCCCAGCAGGCCCAGCCCGTAAGGAACGGAAACGCCGCACAAGAGGAGCGGCCGGCCTTCCGTAAGGCGGTGCACATCGTACCCGGTTCCTACGCGAAATTGCATCTTTTATGAACTCCTTTTTGCGATTTCCTCGGCCAGAAGCAGGTCTTCCGGCGTCGTAATCTTGATGTTGTCATACGATCCTTCGGCCAGCGCCACCGGATGCCCCAAGGCTTCCACCAGGGACGCGTCGTCCGTGACGGCCAGCGGTCGTCCTGCGGCGCGGCGTTCCGCCAGCAGGGCGTAGGCGCGACGCAGGAGGTTCACTTCGAAAATCTGCGGGGTCTGGGCGGCCCGCAGAGTGGCGCGGTCCGGCGTGGCCGCCACGCAGCCGTCGGGACCGGCGACCTTCACCGTATCCTTGACAGGCACAGCGGCAATGGCTGCCCCCGTCCGCTCGGCCAGGGCCAGGGTGCGGGCAAAGACTTCCGTCCCCGCAAAAGGGCGGGCGCCGTCATGGACGGCGACGAACCCTGCCCGTTCCATGACCAGGGCGAGGCCGTTGGCCACAGAATCCTGCCGCTCCTTTCCCCCCGCCGTGACGACGATGTCCAGGCCGGGGAAGCAGGATGCCCCGTAGGCAGCCAGGAGCTGCCGTGTTTCTTCCTGTTCCGCGCTCCCTGTCACCACGACGGCCCGGCGCACCAGCCCCGTCCGTCCCAGCATCCGCAAGCACCGGACCAGGAGCGGCAGGCCCCCGACGGTAGCGAAAGCCTTATTCTTTCCCAGTCCGAGCCGCCGGCCGACACCGGCGGCAGGGACAATGACAGTCATGGGTTGCATGGAATCTCCTCTCTGGACTCAGGCGCCGGCCGGGCCGGGCAGCTTCGCGAAAATCATGCGGCCTGCCGAGGTCTGGAAAACCGAGGTAACGATGACTTTGACGTGACGCCCGATCAGACGCCGCCCTTCCTGGACGACAATCATGGTGCCGTCTTCCAGGTAGGCCACGGCCTGTCCGCTTTCCTTTCCTTCCCGCAGGAGGCTGACATCCAGTTCCTGCCCGGGAACGACGACGATTTTCAGGGAATTGGACAAATCGTTAAGATTCAGGACGGCAATGCCCTGGATCGTGGCTACCTTGTTCAGGTTGAAGTCGTTCGTCACAATAGCGGATCCCGTGTCCTTGGCCATCTCCACGAGCTTGGCGTCGACACCGGCGATTTCGTCATAATCCGTCGTTTCCAGAATCAGGATTTGGCGGCTGTCCTGCTGCAGGGCCCGGATCAAGTCAAGGCCACGGCGCCCCTTGGCGCGCTTCAGGTCATCGGCCGAATCGGACAATGTCTGCAGCTCATCCAGGACGAAGTGGGGGACAATCATATTGCCTTCCAGGAACCCCGTCTTCAAGACATCCCCAATGCGGCCGTCGATGATCACGCTCGTATCGAGGAGCTTGTTGCGCGTGTATTGCGGGACGGGAAAATCCGTCTCTTCCAGGAGTACCGGCAACGGGGACTCTTCCTGGGCGGCCCGGTTCTTGCGCCGGGGACGGCGGCGGGCGATGAAGCCAAGGATGTCCTTGCTTTTCCGAAGGGCCACCTGGGCGCCGATGAGCGCGAAAACGACACTCAACACCACGGGGATATACGGCCCCACGACAGGCAGCCGCGAAAACGGCGCCCCCATAAGGTTCGCCAGGATGAGGCCGACGATGACGCCGATCAGGGTGACAGCAATGTCGACCGAAGGCGCCATGGACAGAAACGCGGCAACAGACTCGCTGGCGCGGATGATGTGCTGGATCAGGAACGGTGTCACGACCCAGCCGAACCAGCCAAAGAAGATAGCGCTGACGATGCCGAAGAGAATATGGATCCAGGAATAGCCGAAAGGACCTCCGGAGTGGATGTCATAGCCGATCAAAACAGATAATTCAGGCAATGCGTTTTGCAAGAGAATGAGTCCGGTAACAGTAAACAAGACCGCTATGACCAATGTCAGGATTTTTCGTAACATAATTTCACCTCCTTCCCTGTCGGGACAGCCGGCAAAAATCCGGCCGCCGCGGGACCGTCCTGCCGGAAAGGCAACACTGACCCATGGTATAGATAATTCTACTACAAATCGCGGTCAATTAATAGTAGAAAATCGCACGAAATCGGAACTTTCCGTGAATCGCCGGGCAGGCAGCAAAAAACGGCTTTTCCCGAAGGAAAAACCGTTTTCCCAATCATTGTCATTTTCCAGTGGCGGCGCGAACGGCTTCTCCGCCGTCTCAGCTGGCCTGGCGGAGGGCCGCGTCAATCCATTCCTCCGCTGTTTCCAAGTCACTGCTTTTGACAATCATGACTTCACTCGCCAAAATCTGCCGGGCGTTGCCCAAAAGACGCCGCTCGCCCGTGGACAGGCGTTTCTTCGCGTTCTGCCGCGCCAAAATACTGATGACCTCGGCCAGGTCCAGGATATTGCCGCTTTTCATCTTGTCGATATAAAGGGTAAAGCGCCGGTTCCAGGTGATGCTCTTCATGTTGTTTTGCACATCCGTCTGGAGTACCTTCTTGACTTCCCGCATCTTTTTGACGGAACTGACAGGGCGCAGTCCCACCTTTTCAATGTTCTGGACGGGAATCCGCACCGTCATATGCCCGATGAAGAGATTCAGGACGAGATACCTCGTCGGGCACAACTCGAATTCACGTTCTTCCACCGCCTGCACCACACCGGCACCGTGCATGGGATATACCACATGATCGCCAATCGCAAACATCGCGCACCTCCTGTAGGAATTTCCCTGTCACTGTTCCCTTGTGGTGCACGAGAACCATGGTCGGGGATTGGAACCGCACAAAAAAAGAAGAAGCTGTAAAAGCAGACACCTTCACAGCTGTAGTATATCACAATCTTTTGAGATTTGCAAATTTTTGATTATAACGCACTTGTCAATATTTGTCAACTTGAATTTTCTTTTTGTCGCAAATTCGGCGCAATGATACTTACGAATCCAGAAAAATGGCCTTCAGTGCCTCTTCGACCGTGCGAACCGGGACGACCGTGCCCGCGAAATCCACCGGCAAGGCCAGCCGGCCCCGGGGTACGACAAAACGCCGGAACCCCAGCTTGGCCGCGTCGAGGACGCGCCGCTCCATGGCCGGGACACGACGCACCTCGCCCGTCAGCCCGACTTCCCCGAACGTCAGGGTCCCTGCCGGCACGGCACGGTTCCGGTAACTGGACACGAGGGCCGCCAGGACCGGCAGGGCCGCCCCCGGTTCCGTGACCCGCATCCCGCCGACGACATTGACATACGCGTCGTACGTCCCGAAGTCCAATCCCAAGCGCCGTTCCAAAATGGCAATCAGCATATTCACGCGATTGTAATCGTACCCCGTAGCCGTACGCCGCGGCATCCCGTACGGGGTACGGGCCGCCAGGGCCTGGAATTCGACCATAAGGGGACGGTTCCCTTCCAGGCAGCCGCCGATGACGGCGCCGCTGACCGCCTCTTCCCGTTCCTCCAGGAACAGGCCCGCCGGATTCGGCACTTCCCGCAGCCCGCCCTGCTCCATGGAAAAGATGCCGCACTCGTCCGTAGAACCAAATCGGTTCTTCAACGCCCGCAGGACACGGAAAGTATAGCTTTTATCCCCTTCGAACTGGAGAACCGTATCGACCATGTGTTCCAGGACGCGGGGGCCCGCGATGGTCCCGTCCTTCGTGACGTGGCCGATGACCAGCACGGCCGTGCCGGTCGTCTTGGCGTATTTGAGGAGCCGCGCCGCGCATTCGCGCACTTGCCCCACGCTGCCCGCAGCCGTCTCGATGTCGCTGCAGTACATGGTCTGGATGGAATCAATCACGAGCAGGGACGGCTTCTCCCGGTCCGCCTGGACAAGGATACCGCCGATTTCCGACGCCGTCATAATCAGGAGGGAATCGGCGCAATGCCCCAGACGCCGGGCCCGCATGGCCGTCTGTTCTTCCGATTCTTCGCCGGACACGTACAGAATCTTTACGCCCTGCTGGCTGAACCGCATAGCCGTGTCCAGGAGGATCGTCGACTTCCCGATCCCGGGATCGCCGCTCAGCAGGACCAGGCTGCCCGGCACGATGCCTCCGCCCAGGACGCGATCAAACTCCCCGATGCCTGTCGTGAGGCGTTCCACAGGCTTGGCGGACACGCTGCGGATGGTGCGGGGCCGGCTGCCTTCGATAAAGCTCACAAACCCCTTCTCCCGCGTCTTCGTTTCCACCTCTTCCACAAGGGAATCCCATGTCCCGCATTCAGGACATTTGCCGAGCCACGACGACGCCACATAGCCGCAGTGCTGGCAGACATACCGGGTCTTTACTTTTGCTTTAGCCATGGGCAGGCTCCTCCTGGACGGGCACCAGGGCCCCTGTTTCCTGAACTTTCGCAAAGACGAATTCGCCGCCGATCACGTCGATCCGCACCGTATCACCCTGGGACAGTGTCCCCTCCAGATACAGGTCGGCCAGCTTGTCCTCGATTTCCCGCTGCAAGGCGCGACGCAGGGGCCGGGCGCCATAACGCAGGTCCATCCCTACAGTCAACAGCTTGTCCTTGGCAGCCGGGGTCACCCGGAGTCGCAGCTGCGTCTCCGTCATGCGGCCCTGCAGATCGTCCAGCATCTTGTCGACGATGCGGGCCAGCTCCTTCTTGCCCAGGGGATCGAAGACCAGGATTTCGTCCAGACGGTTCAGGAACTCCGGCCGGAACACGCCCCGAATGCCCTCGAGGACCTTATCCTTCTTGTTCGCCGTATCCTTCTCCCCGTGGGAACCGAATCCCAGGGATTGCTTTTCACTCATCAATTCCGCGCAGGCGTTGCTCGTCATAATGAGCACCGTATTGCGGAAGTCCACGGTCACTCCCTGCCCGTCGGTCAAACGCCCGTCTTCCATGATCTGCAGGAGCAGGTTGAAGATGTCTGGGTCGGCCTTCTCGATTTCGTCGAGGAGAATGACCGAGTACGGGCGATGTTTGACGGCTCCCGTCAGGACGCCGCCTTCCTCGTAGCCCACATAGCCCGGGGGCGCCCCGATAAGACGGCTCGATGTGTACTTGTCCATGTATTCGCTCATGTCGATGCGGATCAGGGCCCGTTCATCCCCGAAGAGGTTCTCCGCCAGGGTCTTGGCCAGTTCCGTCTTGCCGACGCCGGTAGGCCCCAGGAAGAGGAAGGTACCCACCGGACGGTGGGGGTCCTTCATGCCGGCCCGGGCGCGGCGCACGGACTGGGCCACGGCACGGACGGCGGCATTTTGGCCGACAATGCGTTCATGAAGCCGGTCTTCCAGCTTGACGAGATTCTTTGAGTCGGCCGCCGTCAGGCGGGTCAGGGGAATATTCGTCCACTGGGAAATCACCATGCGTACCGTGTCCTCATCGACGACGGGATCGCCCATTTCCCCGCTGTAATCCTTGGTGCTGTGCATACGGACAGAAGCGCAGGCCTCGTCCATAATGTCGATGGCCTTGTCCGGCAGGTTGCGGTCCGGCAGATACCGGTCTGACAGCTTTACGGCCGCTTCCAGGGCGCCGCTGTGGATCTGCACATGATGGTATGCTTCATAGCGCGGCGCCAGACGTTTCAGGATTTCCAGGGACGCCGGCACATCGGGGGCATCCACGCGGACAGGCTGGAACCGCCGTTCTAGGGCCGCATCCTTTTCGATGCTCTTGCGATAATCTTCCAGGGTCGTCGCCCCGATGACATGGAGTTCCCCCCGGGCCAGGGCCGGCTTGATGATGTTGCTGATATTCACGTTGCCATCCCCGCCCCCGCCGTTCATGATCATCTGCAGTTCGTCGATAAAGAGAATGATCCGCGGGCTGCGCCGCACGGCTTCAATGATGTCGCGCAGCCGTTCTTCCAGTTCCCCGCGATACTTGGCGCCGGCCACGACGTAACCCAGCTCTAGGGAAAAGAGGACCTTGTCCCGCAGGAATTCCGGCACGTCGCCGTGGACGATGCGCTGGGCCAGGCCTTCGGCGATAGCCGTTTTCCCGACACCGGCCTCGCCGATGATGACAGGGTTGTTCTTCGTCCGGCGGCACAGGATACGCAGGACCGTTTCCATTTCGCGGTCCCGTCCCAGGACGGGGTCCAGCTTGTCTTCCCTGGCCAGTTCGTTCAGGTTGCGGCCGAACCCGGACAGCAGCTTCAGCGCCTTTTGCTCTTCTTTTTCCTTTTCTTCCCGCAGGGCCTCCTGCTTGAATTTATTGTCTTCGGGCAATTTCTGCGTCCGCACAAACTCATCGTGCATCATCGCCTGGATCCGCGACAGCGTAATGTGGAAGCGCGCCAGAACGCGGTTCGCCACGCAGCCGTCCACCGCCAGGAGGCCCAGGAGCAGATGTCCCGAGCTGACCTTATGCAGCCCGTCCGTTTCCGTAAAGCGCCGGGCGTACTCCATGGCGTCGCGAAGTTCCTTCGAATAGGACGGCGGAATCTTGCCGCCCTCCGTGCCGCGGGACATCCACGACTCCAATTCCCCCAGCAGCGTATACTTGTCAACACCGCAGTGAAGTAGCAGGTGGGCCGCTTCGTTGTTCGGCACCTGCAGCAGGGACCACAGGACGTGTTCCGTGCCCAACTCGTCATTGCCACGGCGCTGTGCCAAGCGCGACGCATCCAGGAGAATACGGTTCAGGGGCGTCGTCCGTCCCTGCTCGCGGCGGCTTCCGCCTTCCTCCTTCCGGCCCGTCATGGTGCCGAAGAGCTCCTCCAGGAAATTACGGGCCGTTTCGGCGTCTTCCTTGCCGGCGCGCATTCCCTCGGCGGCAAACTCCCTGGCACATTCGCCGCACAGCCATTTGCTTACTTTTTTATCATGGACGACGGCTACGACGTTGACCGTAGCTTCCCGTTCGCCACAACGTTCACATAACATAGGTACCTCCTTCTGGACAGAAAGGTCACTTGGCCTGGACCATCTTCTTGACAGCCTGGCGCAGAATCTGCCGCTTGTCCTCCTCCGGGACATCGAGGATGCCCATGAGATATCGCAGCAGCGCGTGTTCCCGCCCTGTCAGCATGCGGTTTTTAAGCCAATAATCGAGGACTTCTTCCACCGTCGGCTCCTGTTCCGTTTCCTCGTCCGGTAAAATCCGGACGATCCGGATGAAGCCCCCGCTGCCGCGCCGCGACTCCACCAGATAGCCCTTTTCCGGCGTAAACCGCGTCGACAGGACGTAACTGATCTGCGACGGCGCGCAGGAAAGGCGGTCGGCCAGCTCGTTGCGCTGGACCATGACGGCATTCTGGCTTGCCGCCAGCATCTGTCCGATAATGAAACTTTCTATCGCATCAGCCATATTTTTCATAAACTCTACCTGCTTTCTTTTCGTTGCCGGCGGCAGCCGGCCTGCCTCCCGCGGGAGACGCGGAACGTCCCCCTAAAGCAGAGGGGGACAGACTTTTTCTTTATTATATTTGACTTTTTGACTTTGTGCAAGGGGAAAGATGTAGCGAGTTTGTGACGCGTCAATTTTCCACGCCAAAAAGCCGGAAATTGTACGATCCGGTACAATTTCCGGCTGGACTTCCGCGGGACGCGGGGAGACGCTTATTGGGCCAGGTCGGCCTTCATGATTTTTTTGTAGGCTTCCACGCCCGGCTGGTCGAAGGCGTCCACGTCGGCCAGTTCCCCCTCGTAGGCCACGCTGAGCATGAGGAACATGAGCAGCTGCCCCGCGTAGCGCGCTTCCAGGGAGGGCAGGATATAGCGGGCGCTGCAGCGGTGGTCGCCGGTGAGCGCCGTTTCGTTTGCCGCCAGGGCCGCCTTCAGGAGACGATCCATCTCCTTGCCGGCATACATGTCCAGCGCCGGTTCCCCGGGGAACGGATTGGCAACGGGCAGGGCGACGGCAGGGCGGGTCACTTCGAGGAACTGGATGACCTTGTTGCGCTTGCCATCCTGGTGCTGCTGCGTCATGGAATGCATGTCCGTCGTGCCCGTCGCGACCACGGGAGTCCGTCCATAATACACCGTCCGGCCCTCGCGGTCCTGGCGTTTGCCCAGGGATTCCGACAGGAGCTGGACGTACCAGTCGCCCAGCGAGCGGAGCCGGTCGCCGTAGCCCATAAAGACTTCCACGTCCGCTCCCAATTTTTCCGCCGCCAGATATTTGCAGGCCGCGTTGAGCAAGGCCGGATTGTCGTCCGCCGCGGCCGAAAGGCACCGCTCGACCATTTCCCGCGCCCCGTCCAGCAGGGCCCGGATGTCGTATCCCAGGACGGCGCCCATGAGAAGGCCCGGATTGCTCAGGATGCAGTAACGGCCGCCGATGCCTTCGGGAATGGCCAGGGCGGGCCAGCCGTTCTCACAAGCCAGGCGATACAACAGGGATTCGTCCTTGTCCAGGCCTGTCACGGCCGTCACATCGATTCGGAACAAATCCGCGTGCTGCCGCAGGTAAACCAGGACGGCGGAAAAGACGCTCAGCGGTTCCATGGTCGTGCCCGACTTGGAAATGGGTACCAGCATGACGCGAAGGGGCCGTCCGGCTTCCCGCGCCTGGTACGTCAGCATGTCCAAAAGGCCCTGCGTCGCCTCGCCGTCCACATTGTTGCCGGCAAAATAAATCTGGGGCCGACCCTCCCGGGCCGACACCGGCAGCTGGTTCCAATACGGTTTCGTCGACAGGTCGAACAGGACCTTGTCCCCTAAATAAGAGCCGCCGATGCCGAGGAAGACGGCGACGTCCACATGATGGCGCCAGGCCTCGCCCATGGCCTCCAGGCGGGAAAGGGACGCCTCCTCGTTGGGATTGCCTTCCCGCAGATAGGCCTGCCGAGGGAAATAGACGTGTTCCGGCGTCCCATCCTTGGACAAATGGGCCTTAGCAAACCCCGTCTCCAGGATACGCCGCATGGAGGCGGCCGCCGCGTCCATGGCGGGACGCAGTTCCGCCATCATAGCTTCCGTCAGGCGTCCTTCGCCAAACAGGTTTTCATACTGGAACGTCAGGCCTCCCGCGAGTCCTGTCGTTTTCTTTTCTTTGGTCATACAAACTCCTCCTTGCGGCAGGATCTTCCTGCCGGTTGTTCTGTCCCGTGCCGCCGCGGCCTTAGCGCAGGTTCTCCACGGAACCGGCAAAGGCCAGGCAGCGCACCGAAGCCGCCCCGCCTTCCCGCAGGACGGCGGACGCCGCCGCGAAGGTCGCGCCGGTCGTAAAAATATCGTCGGTGAGGACGATATTTTTACCATCGACGGGCGCCAGCAGAGCCATGCTGTCTTCCAGGTTCCGCCGCCGTTCTTCCGGGCCCAGGCCGAACATGGGCTCCGTATGGCGCGTACGGCACAGCAAGGGCTGCCACGTGCCGCCGGACAAGCCGGCCAAGCGGCGGAACAAAGCCGTCGGCAAGTCGTATCCCCGCTCGCGGCGCCGCCGCGCGTCTGTCGGCACGCCACACCAGACAAGGTCTGTCAGGGGCACAGGCAATGCCTCTTGGCAGCGCCGCAGGACACCGGACTGCCAGAGGAGCTCCGTTTCTTCGGCGCAGCGGTCCAGCAGGGCCCAGTTTTGTTCAAATTTGATCTTGCGCATGGCTTCCTTGATGCCTTCGTCATAGGTAAAGAAAAACCAGCCCCGCTCCCCGCCCTGGTCCCATTCCTTCAGTTCCAGAAGATACGAACGGCAGACCGGACAGAAGAGGCCTTCCTCGATTTCCGTCCCGCAGGCGTAACAGGTGCGGAGGAACAAGACCCCTTCCAGGGCCCCGACGGCCCGTCGAAAGAGGTTCCCCGCCCTGCTCCGCAGGGACAGCAAGGGATCTGGATGCAAAGACGTGTCCGTTCCTCCTTTCCCGTCATCGGATTTCCCCGGATTCCTGGAGCCGCTCCGCCAGCAGGGAATAACGCCGCTGCGTGCGATCATTCCACACGGCCCGCTGCAGGGCCTCCCTGCTCCCGACGAGCAGGACCCGTTCCCGGGCACGGGTCACGGCCGTGTAGAGCAGATTCCGCTGCAGCATGATGGCGTGGCTCGGCACAAGGGCCAGGATCACCACCGGATATTCACTGCCCTGGGATTTGTGGACACTCATGGCGTACGCCAGCTGCAGCTCCTCCGTTTCCCCCTCGGCGTAGGTCACATACTCCCGGTCCGCTTTGTAGGGAACCCAGACACGGACCGTCTTGCCCGTCACTTCGACGATGCGCCCCACGTCGCCATTGTAGACTTCTTTTTCGTAATTGTTGCGGATCTGCATCACCTTGTCGCCCCGGCGCAGGACGCCGTCCGGGCGAGCCAGTTCCGCCTTGTCCGGCGCCGGCGGATTGACACGGGCCTGGAGCAAGCGGTTCAGGTTCTGCACGCCGCACAAGCCCCGGTGCATGGGCGCCAGGACCTGCACGTCCTGCCAGTGGTCCGGGCCGGCCAGCCGCACGTATTGGGCGGTCACATACGCCGCCGCATCCCCTTCGCCGGCAAATTCCACGAGTTCAAAATCACTGCCCGGATGGCATTGGGGCAGCTCCCCGCGGTTAATCCGGTGGGCACTCCGCACGATACCGCTCAAATCGGCCTGGCGGAATACTTCGGTCAGGCGCACCACGGGCAGGCGGCCACTGCGGATAATATCCTTCAGGACCGAGCCGGGACCGACGGACGGAAGCTGGTCCACGTCGCCGACCAAAATCAGGCGGCACCCACGGGGCGTCGCGTCGAGGAGACGATACATGAGGGTAATGTCCAGCATGGACGCCTCGTCCACGATGATGGCCTGCGCTTCCAGCCGGTCGTCGCTGTTTTTCCCAAAAAGGCCCGTGGCATTGTATTCCAGCAGGCGGTGGACCGTTTGGGCCGGTTCGCCCGCCGCTTCCGACAGGCGCCGCGCCGCCCGGCCCGTCGGCGCCGCCAGCAGGACCGTGCAGCCAGCCCGTTTCAACACGGACAGGATGCCGCGGATAATCGTCGTTTTGCCGGTCCCGGGGCCGCCTGTCAGGGCCAGGACGCCATACCGCAGGGACGCGCGAATGGCCTCTTTTTGGGCCGGCGCCAGTTCAATCCCCGCGTCGCGCTGCCACGCCTCCATAATCTGTTCCGGATCGACGCGGCCCAGGCTGTCGGCGTTATCCCGCAAAAAAAGAAGCTGCCGCGCCGTTTCCGTTTCGCAGCGGTACAGGAAGGTGTCATAGACATAGACCGCGCCCCCCAGTTCCGCCGTACAAAGGATGTCGGCCTGGAGCAGTTCCTGGAAGACCCGCTCCACCGGCCCTTCCTCGACCTGGAGAAGACGGGCCGCCACGGCGGTCAGTTCCTCCTCGGGCAGGCACGTGTGGCCGCTGCCCGACGCCTGGGACAAAGCATAGTCCAGGCCGGCGGCGAGACGCAGTTTCGCGTCCCGTTCAAACCCCAGGGACAAAGCCAGGCGATCCGCCGTCTTAAAGCCGATCCCGTCAATATCCGTCATAAGGCGGTAGGGGTTCTGTTTGATCAGCGGAATCGCTTCGAATCCGTAGGCCGCGGCAATCCGGCCCGCGTAATTGCCGCTCAGCTCGTGCGTTTCCAGGAACAGCAAAAGTTCCCGCATTTCCGACAACTCCGCGTAGGATTCGCCGATGGTCTTCGCCTTGGCGGCCCCAATGCCCGCTACCTCTGTCAGCCGTTCCGGCGTTTCGGCGAGGACCGTCAACGTGTCTTTGCCGAAGTGTTCCACAATCCGGGCAGCCATCGTCTTGCCGATGCCCTTGACGGCGCCGGAGGCGAGAAACCGCTCCATGCCCTGCTCCGTCGACGGCTCGACGCTTTCATACCCCTGGACCGCGAACTGGCGTCCAAAGCGGGCATGCTGGACCCACTGCCCCGTCGCGCGAATCATTTCGCCGGAATAGGGAGCCGGGCCGCGGTACACTGCCGTCACCATGCCGTACGCGGCGCTTTTGACGCGGAACACGCAATACCGATTGTCGTCACTTTGGAAAATCACGTTCTCCAACGTACCTTCCAGGCATTCCATAGGCCACCTCACAAGATTGATTCTGGTACCATTATAGCACAGGGCCCGTGTTTTTTGACAGGGAAAGGCGTCTTTGTTATAATGACGGTGTATATCTGAAAGGGGGCTTTCCCCCAGGGGAAACGATTCCGTACAGCAAAGACCGAAAGGACAGGCCCCCCAGAGCATAACACGGACAAGGAGAATGACAGTGAAATCTACGGGAATGTTGATTGCCATTGATATGTATAATTGCAAGGACGCGCACCTGGAGGACAGCAAAGTCCTGTCGCAGTCTTTGTACGCCCTGGCGGAACAGTATGTCATGGCGCCACACGACGTACAGATCTATGAAGAAAAGAACGGCCAGGACTACGCCTTCTTTATCGCCTGTTACGGCGGCCACATTACCTTTCACGTCTACCCGGAACGCGGCTATGTCGGCGCCGATGTGTTCACCGTCGACGGGGCGGCGGAGCCGGATGCCTTCGCCCGCGCGGCCATGGATTTTCTCGACCCGGACAAGCTGAAGGTCACCTACGTCGAACGCCAGGACTACGGTACCCGCAAAGACATGAAACCACGGCATCGCACGCGTTCCAAGACGATCACCCGCATGCAGAAGGTCAACGAAAAGTTTCTGCAGCTCATGCTCCGTCCCCGCTCCATGTGAGGGACGCGCCGAAAAACGGAACGGAAAAACGCGGAAAACGGAAACAGAAACAGAAAACGACGGATGATGGATAACCATCACCCGTCGTTTTTTGTATGCCTGTCTGCCTTCCGCCGGACCGCGTCTTCGCCCGGCCTGTCCCGCGTCAGTTGCCGCGGTAGCTCATGAAGGCCGCGTCGCCGTATTTGACGATGCAGTTCCAGAGGACGAGCCCCTTGCGGATGTCCTGTGTCTCCACATTGTTGATGACATCGCTGCCGCTGACCGGCAGGGTCTGTCCTTTGTACACGACCTGACGAATATAGAAGAGCTCCGAGCCTTTCACATCGAACGTGACTTTGCCTTCCGCATCGGCTACGGCCTTCAGATCATGGCCTTTGGTCGTGTTGTAGATCATGGTCACTCCCGGCAGGGGCTGCCGGTCCGGCGTCATGAACAGATAGACCAGTTTGGCCGTCCCGGGACGGCGCAGCTGGTTTGCCGCTTCCGTATAATTGTTCTTAAAGGGGTTGTCGCCGCTCCGGTCCGCGGCAAAGGCCGCCACGGACAGGCAAGTCATGAGGACTGTCAAGGCTGCCGCCAGTAAAACTCTCCACTTTTTCATCTTCCATTCCTCCTTACGCCACCTCGCTCCCAAAGGAAGCGGTGTCTTTTATTATACCACAGATTCGGGCAAAAAGTCAGAACCCGACCTCTTCCCCCACCAAAAGGGCCTTGATTTTTCCTGCGGGCTTGCTCCGCCGAATGGTGAGGATGTAATTGCACATGCAGTCCGGCACGTTGCAGTCAAAACAAAGCCCCGTCTTCACGCAGGGGGTATTGTTGTCGGGGAAACGGCGGGCGTTGAGGGCCGCCGCCGTCTCATGGGCCCGGTCCAGGGCCGAGGCCAGGGTCTTGCAGACCTTTTGCAAGCCAATCACGCACAAGACCTGCCGGGGGCCGTAGAGCATGGCAGCCGTGCGGTTTCCGTTGCCATCGATGTTGACAATCTCGCCATCCGCCGTCAGGGCGTTGGCGCTGCACAGGAAGGTGTCGCAGAGCAGGGCCTGCCGCATGAGTTCCGCCCGCTCCTCCGGCGTTTTCGCCGTGTCCCGGTCGATACACCGGTAATGGGCGCGGCAATACTGCTGGAGCCCGATCTGCCCGATGGTCACGGACCCGCCCCAGGACACGACATGGTCCTTGGGAATCAAGGCCAGGGCCTGCTGCAGGGCTTCCTCCTTCGTGGCGCAATAGTACGCGTCAAATCCGCGGTTTTCCAGGCGCCGCAGCAGCGTCGCCGCCAGCAGCGCGTTCCGCTCCCGCCGGCATCGTTCCACCAAATTCCCTGTTTCGTTCATGTTGCACCTGCTTTCTTTTTCTGCCGGGTTACGCCAGGTCCCCGAGAATGACTTCGTCCCCTTTGCCTTCTTCCGCCAGAGTGACCTCTACGGCTTCCCGGTGCGATGTCGGCACATTCTTGCCGGCATAGTCGGCCCGGATGGGGAGTTCCCGATGCCCCCGGTCGATCAGGACGGCCAGCTGGATCGTGCGAGGCCGGCCCATGTCCATGATGGCGTCCAGGGCGGCGCGGATCGTGCGGCCCGTATAAAGGACATCATCGACAAGGACGATGTGTTTGCCCGTCAGGTCGAAATCGAGTTCCGTCCCCCGCACCACAGGATTACACCCCAACGTCGTCAAATCATCACGGTAGAGGGTAATGTCCAGACTTCCCACCGGGACGGCGGCGCCTTCGATTTTCCGGATTTCCGCGGCAATGCGTTCCGCCAGGGGAACCCCGCGGGTGTGGATGCCCACGAGGGCCACGTTATCCACTCCCTTGTTTCGTTCGATGATTTCATGGGCGATCCGGACCAGGGCCCGGCGGATTCCATCCGCGTCCATTACGGTGGTTTTCTTGATCATGTCTGCCATGCTGACGCCTCGCTTCTTCACAATAGGGGGTCGTGTTCCCCCGTGACACACGGTCCCGGACGGAACCGTTCCACATTAAAATTGTCCGTTCCGCAGACGCGTGAGGATCTTGCGCAGATCCGTCGGCAGCGGCGCTTCAAAATGCATCGCCTGCCCCGTCCGGGGATGGATAAAATCCAGGGTATACGAGTGGAGGGCCTGCCCGTCGATCGCGAACGGAACCTTCCGGGGCGAGTACTTCGGGTCTCCCACGAGGGGATGTCCCAGATACTCCATGTGGACGCGGATCTGGTGCGTCCGGCCCGTCTTCAGGTCGCAGCGGACGACAGTGTACTCACCGTACCGCTCCAGGACCTTGTAATCCGTGATGGCTTCGCGCCCGCCTTCGGACACGACAGCCATTTTTTTGCGGTCTGCTTTGTCCCGGGCGATGCGCGTGACGATTTCCCCCTCGTCTTCCTTCACGTTCCCCCGCACGACGGCGAGATAACTGCGGCGCGCCGTCTTAGCGGCGATTTGCCGCGACAGGGACAGATGGGCTTCGTCGTTCTTGGCGGCAATCATGACCCCGCTCGTGTCCTTGTCCAGACGGTGGACGATCCCCGGCCGGATGACGCCGTTGATGCCGGACAAATTGCGGCAATGGTACAACAGGGCGTTGACCAGGGTGCCTCCCGCATGGCCCGCGGCAGGGTGTACCACCATGCCCCGGGGCTTGTTCAGGACAATGACGTCGTCGTCTTCGTAGAGGATGTCCAGGGGGATATTTTCCGGCTGCGCCTCCAGCGGGGCCGGTGTCGGCAGTTCCACGCGGACCCTGTCGCCGCCGCGGACCTTGTCGTTGGCCTTGAGGACCTTGCCCGCCCGGGACGCCGTCCCTTCTTTCGTGACCCTGCCGTCTCCGAGCAGTGTCTGGGCGTGGGACCGGGAACAGCAGAGGCGTTCCGCCAGCCACACGTCAACCCGCTTGCCGGCATCTTCCGCGGCAGCCGCCAAGAAGTCTTCCAAGTCCTGTTCCATTACCGTTTCTCCTTTCGGAAGATTCCCAGGACAACCAGGGCCGCACCGACACAGATGGCAATGTCGGCCACGTTGAAAACAGGCCAGACACGAAAGTCGAAAAAGTCGACGACGAGGCCCGTCTGCACGCGGTCCCACAGGTTGCCCAGCGCGCCGCCCAGGAACAGGGCCGCGCCGCTCCGGACCAAGGGGCCTTCCGCGAGGATGTCCCGGCGGAAATACCAGACGGCGGCCACGACGGCGGCGCCGACCGCCAGGAAGAGGATCCGGTTATGGGCCATCATGCCGAAAGCGGCGCCGGGATTGAGGACATAGGTCCAGTGGAAAATCCCCTCCACGACGGGAAGGGACTGGCCTTCGGTCATATTCGTGACGACAAGGTACTTGGTGACCCGATCCGCCACGACGACCAGGGCCGCTAACCAAAGCAATATCATGGATGTGTTTTCTCCTGCCGCCGGGGCGGCGCGTGACGGCGGCGAAAATCCCGCCGGGATTCTCCGTCGTCGTATAAGGGAATTATAACAAAAAAGACCGTTGCTTGTCACCAAACAACGGTCCTGGTATCAAAATTTCCGCGGCTTCCGGGGACGATCAATAAATGACCTTGTTGGCAATGACCAGACGCTGGATCTGGTTGGTGCCTTCGTAGATCTGCATGATCTTGGCGTCGCGCATGCGTTTTTCCGCCGGATAATCCTTGGAGTAGCCGTAGCCGCCCATAATCTGGATGGCGTCCGTCGTGACTTCCATGGCCACGTCGGCAGCATAACACTTCGCCATGGCCGCTTCCTTCGTGAAGTTGACCCCTTCGTCACGAAGCCAGCAGGCCCGGTAGACGAGCAGGCGGGCCGCGTCGACTTTCATGGCCATATCGGCAATCATGGACTGGATCATCTCAAAAGACGCGATAGGCTGGCCAAACTGATGGCGTTCCTTGGCATACGCCACGGCTTCGTCCAGGGCAGCCTGGGCCAGACCGACGGCTACGGCGCCGACAAAGGGACGGGCCGAGTCGAGGGTATTCATGGCGATGCGGAAGCCCTGGCCTTCCCGGCCGACACGGTATGCTTCCGGAATGACCACGTCTTCCAGGATCAGTTCGCACGTATTGGACGGGCGGATGCCCATCTTGTTTTCTTTCTTGCCGACCTTGAAGCCCGGCGTGTCGCGGGGCACGATGAAAGCCGTCAGGCCACGGATACCGCCGTCCTTGCGCGTGTTGGCGAAGACCAGATAGATATCGGCGATACCACCATTGGTGATAAAGGCCTTCGTCCCGTTCAGGGTATAGGTCTTGTCTTCCTTATTATGTACGGCACGAGTGGAAACACTGCCCGCGTCGGAGCCCGCACCGGGTTCCGTCAGCGCGAAGGCGGCCAGGCCGCCGTTGTTCAGCACGTCGCACCACATCTTTTTCTGTTCGTCATTGCCTGCCAGGAGGACGGGAGCCGTCGCCAGGGAATTGGCCGCCATGGAAGTGGCAACACCGGCGCAGCCTTTACCCAGTTCTTCGTAGATCGCGGCGACAGCCACACTGTCCAGGCCAGGTCCGCCGAATTCCTCAGGAACGATCACATTCAGAAGACCCATTTCTTCTGCCGTTTTGAACAACTCCGGCCTGGTGGCGTTCTCTTCGTCAAGTTCGCCGGCAATCGGGCTGATTTCCTTTTCTACAAACTCGCGCACCATCTGCTGCAGCTCGAGCTGGTCTTCGTTTAACGCAAAATTCATGCTCATCCTCCTAGAACCTTCACCTGTTATACCGCGGCCTGCCGGGCAAAAAAACGGACCGGCGGGTCAAATGCTTTAAGTATTTTACCACAACTCCGCCGGTCTGACAACTTGAATTTGTACTTGTAAACTACCCCCGCGGGACGCTTGTCTCCCGAATCGGCACGCCAGCCATGCCGTCAGTCCAGGATATTCTGGGCGTAATCATGGTAACGGCGCATCATTTCGTCCCGGAGCCGCTGCATTTCCAGGAATTTGTCCGACGCCTTGTCATAATCGTCGGCTTCCATGGCCTTGCGGATTTCCGTGAACACGCAAGATGTACGGGACGAATCCTTCGCCAATTTTTCCCGCACTTCCTGCACCTTCTTCCACTGCGCCTTGTCGTATGCCGTGGCCGTCTCCCCGTGCAGGGCCTTGCAGGCCATGACTTCGAGGCGCGTTTCCGGGATGAGCCGGTTCAGGATTTCCGTCTTCCAGCGGACCAAGGCCCCTTCCTCGAAGGAATCCAGGATGCGCTGCGTCAGGACGCCGCCCGCCAGGAGGACGGCCTTCTTTTCCGGATATTTTTCCCAGCCCTGCATGTTTTCCCATACCGTGGCCGGCGGTTCCCCGAAACATTTCTGCCGTTCTTCCGCCGTAAAATGCTCAAAGACATCCTGTTCCGTCCGGTACTCGCGGTCCCTCTCCAGATAGAATCCTTTCTGGCCGTACTTCTTGGAAATCTCTTTTTCCAGCTGTTTCAGCGTACGTCCGCTGGCAGCGCAGGCTTTCATGCCATCCAGGGCCGCCAGGTAGAAGGCGGCGATGGCGATGTATGTGTTCGTGTAGGG